>Ga0315286_10002499_pt1 | contig 17159 bp, 11 predicted proteins | sample YL17G10_0_MG_FD_205038 | JGI IMG/M metagenome (GOLD analysis project Ga0315286, IMG submission 205038) | Sediment microbial communities from Yellowstone Lake, YNP, Wyoming, USA - YL17G10_0 | ecosystem: Environmental > Aquatic > Freshwater > Lake > Sediment | place: USA: Wyoming | collected...
AGATAGAGCTTGGTCCAGTAGCGGCCGACCATGACCAGGCCTTCCATTTTGGCCTTGATGGTGCTCGCGAACCCCGGCGGATAATGGCAGACCTTGCACTCGATGTCTTTGTGCCGGGAAGCCTGCCAGCTCTGGTAGAACGGCTTCATGTAATGGCAGACCGAGCAGAACTTGGCGGTCGAGGTCAGCTCGACCGAAGCGACGAGAACCACGAGGAGGATGCCCAGGGCGATCAGGACGGTCTTGAGCCGGATCCTCCGCTTCTTCCTGCGAGCGGGAGCCGGCGGGGGAGCGGCGGGACCGGTGGGCGGCACGGGGCCGGACACGGGAAGTCCGGGATCGGGAAGGCGGCTGTTGTCCATGAAAGATCGTCCTTTTATTAATCCGAATCAGGTCGCACAAATCGGGGGCCTCATCCTCTTTCCATCCGGGCCGGGATGACGTCCCCTCGTCCTTATATAATATCTTAGGCGTAGCTGTGAAGACCGGCCAGGAGATAATTGACGCCGAAATATGTGAACAGGGCGGCCAGGAATCCGAGAATGACGATGATCGCCGACCGCTTGCCCTTCCAGCCCATGACGATCCGGGTGTGGAGGTACAGGGCGAATACGAACCAGGTGATGAGGCTCCAGACCTCCTTGGGATCCCAGCTCCAATAGGTGCCCCAGGCCTTGTAAGCCCAGACCATGCCGAAAACGAGGCCGCCCAGAGTGAAGAGAGGGAAGCCTACGGCGACGCACCGGTAGCTGACGGAATCCATCCTCTCCTTCTTCGCCGGGTCGGACGTCGCGAGATACATCAGGCAGGCGATGAAAGCCACGGCAAAGAAGGCCTCGCCGAGAAGCGTCACCGACACGTGGAGCCAGAGCCAATAGCTCTGGAGCGCGGGCACGAGCGGCGTGGCTTCCTTCGGCATGAGCGGCGAGGAGGCGAGGGCCATGAGACCGATGACGATGAGCATGAGGTAGGGCCCGATTCTGGGAATCTTGAGCTTGCGGTCGATGATGATGAAGGCCAGGACGAACGCCCAGGACAGGAACGAGATCGACTCGTACATATTCGTGAACGGGGCGTGCCCGCTCTCGACCGTGCGGACGACGAGCGCCGCGGTGTGGGCGACGAGGCCGGCGACGGCTACGAGGGACCCGGTCTTGGCCCAGCTCTCCTTGCGGGTGAACAAGAAAGCCAGGTAGAAGAAAGCGGCGATGATGTACAGGATGAAAGTCAGGACGAAAATCGTGGATTCGTTCATTTGCTTTTCCTTAAAGCGGCGGCGACGGTCTCAAATTCGACGGCGAACGCTTCGCGGCTCTTGGACGCCAGCCCGCCGAAGACGATGTCGGATTTTCCCTGGGCGCCTTCGACCACGGCCTTGATCTCCCAGGTCGGCCAGTAGAAGGCGAGGGCCAGGCCGGCCATCAGAAGCCCGCAGCCGAGCCAGATCAGCGGAACGCCGGGGTCTTTGGCCGCCTCGAGGACCGAGAACTGGCCGGCGTCGAAGCTCTTGAGCTCGAACGCCAGGTCGGTGGTTTTTTCCTTATCCTTGTCGTTGGCGGCGTGCATCTGGGCGAAGTCGGGGTAGTTGCTGAAGATCCAGCCGCTGAAGACCGGTGCCCCGTCCCGAGTCCCCTCGACGAAGGCGGCCGGGTTGTTGGGTTGATTCGAACGGTTGACCGGCTCGTTGGCGTCACCGAGGACGAAATCCGGCAGGAATTTCGTCACCGCGAGTGTCGTCTTCTCCGGGTCGTCGAGGGACGCGCGTTCGCCGACCTTGATCTTGAGCTTCCGGAGGAAGGCCGGATCGCTCTTCTTCTTGGCCCAGACCTCGACGCTCGGGTTGTCCCAGTTGAAGCCGTAGCTCGTCTGGTAGAAGGAGTAGCCTTTGTAGGTCAAGGGATGGTTGACGGCCACGGTTTGGGACAGGACGGGCTTCTTCTGCTCGAGGACGGTCAAGTCGCTTTTCCAGGCCTTGACGCTCCCGTCGGGATAATACTCCGTCGTGAACTTGTCGAGGCGAATCTCGAAATCCGCCTTCGGTGCGCTCTTCACCTGACCTTCCGCGAGGTCAAGGTTGCTGCGGATGCTCGTCGCGCCGCTGATGATGCCCCCGGCGAGGATGACGAGGAGCCCGAGATGGACCACGTCCGAACCGAACAGGCCCAGAATCTTTTTTCGGCCGAGGAGATGGATGCGGGGGCCGACAGTCTCCTCCTTCAACCGGTAATGCGCCCCGGCCAGCAGCCGCTTGACTTCGGCCGCGGCCTCGTCGGGGGGGACGTTCCGCTTCGCGCGGTCTTTGAATTTCAGGACGAGGAGGCCTTTGGGGTCGCTTTCGATCCGGGGCGTGACCGCCCGGCGGTATTTGGGTCCGAGTCGCTCGAGCGTACAGACGATGATGTTGACAGCGAACAGGAAGAGCAGGGCCAGAAACCAGATCGAATGGTAGAGGCCGGTCAGCTGGAGCTTCATGAGGAGGCCGGCCATCTGGCCGTAGCGGGCCCCGTATTCCTCGAGCGACCGCCCCTGGGGGATGAGGGTGCCCAGAATCGAGGCGACCGCCAGGATGATCAGCAGTACGATGGCCAGCTTGATCGAGGTGAAGAATTTAATGAGCCGTTTCATTGCGAGCCGTCCTTGAAGCTATGAATCATCAGGCTGTCGCCCCGTCGACGGATCCGAAAACCGGATTCCGCCATAAAGGCGACAAATAATATAGGAATTCTCGACATGAAGGCAACTCTTTTTTTCGGTTCCTCCCTTTTTCATGTGAAAAGATTGTATATCAGCGTCCGCGGGATTGTCAAAAGACTCGTAAGCGCGGAGGGGCGGTTCGACGCGGCTCCCGCCCCAGTCGCTCTTGCGGCTCACCCACAAACAGCGGGTCCCCGCCGCTTCGAGCGACCGGGGCTCGCGCCGCGCTAACGTCGGGAAGCTGGGCGGCAGATTGGTTTTCGAACCGCTCCATCCGAAAAGACACGCAATTGGGTTATTTCACCCACCAGGCTGTCGGTTCACCCATATTGTTCTATCTCGATTCCTCCCGATTATCCTTAAAAAAACTGTTATATATATTATATTCAATATGATAAGTGCGCCTAATGGCGCACATTTGTGTTGGCACGAATCGTGCTATATGTAATTCCTTATGATCAGCATAACTCCGCGGATACTCGTCCTGGATGACGAAAAGCTCATCCGTTGGTCTCTGAAGCAAATCCTGACTCAGGACGGCTTTGAAGTCGATACCGCCGCTTCCACCAACGAGGCGCTCGATCTGTGCAGCCTGAAGCGCTACGGATTGATTTTCGCCGATCTCGAGATCTGTGGCGACCAAGGCCGGTCCTATTATAGGAAGCTTCTCTCCCGCCAGGTCGGGGCGAAGCTCGTCATCGTCACGGCCCTGGCGAAGGACCAGGCCGAGCGCGAACTGGCCGATCTGGTCCCCTACGCGATCCTGGAGAAGCCTTTCGAATCCGAGGCCATCAAGGCCACGGCTCGCCGGGCGCTTGTCCCGGCTATACCCGCGGAGGAACGATGAGACCCGTTTCGAAATCCCGCTCCCGCCGGTCCCCTCACGGGGCCCCGGCGACGGAGCAGAAGAATTTTCGCATACAATCTGCCGATCGATCCGATCGAAGGAGGTTCATGGTGCCAGCGCAGAAAAAACAACGGTCGATCATGCTCTCGCTCAAGATAGCGGGATGCCTGATCCTGGTCCTGGGCGTCGCCGGCCTGCTCATGGCCGCGAAGCCCGGAATTCCGCAGGACAAGAAAGACGTCGAGACCTGCGGCCAATGCCACGAGAACGTGGCGAAGGGATTCCTCGCCAGGCCCCACGCGGCCCTTGGCGATACGAGCTGTACGGCCTGCCACGCAGGCTCCGACGTGCATCTCAAGGAAGGCGGCGGGGCGACGATCTTCGCCTTTAAATCCACGGACCCCTCTGCCGCGAAGAACAAGGCCTGCCTGACGTGTCATGCCGCGAACGCGGCCCAATTCATGTCCGGCCCCCATGGCAAGGGCTCCCTCGACTGCACGAGCTGTCACTCCATTCACGGCGGATCGAAAGTCGCGCTCCTCAAGGGCGGCGAGACCAAGACCTGCAGCGCCTGCCACCAGGACGTGGTCGCTAAGTTCTCCCTCAATGAGCGCCATCGCCTCCAGGAAGGCGTCCTCAGCTGCTCGTCCTGCCATGACGCCCACAGTGGCGCTTCGCGCGAGAAGCTCGGCGGATTCAAGCAGCAGGCCTGCCTGAAGTGCCATGTCGAGAAGGGCGGACCGTTCCTCTACGAGCACGGCGCGTCTCGGGTCGAGGGCTGCACGGTGTGCCACGAAGTCCACGGCTCCCCGAACCGGCACATGCTGACCACACAGAGCGTCGGCGACCTGTGCTACAGCTGCCACGTTTTCACCCTCCAGTGGCACAGCCGGTTCAACGAAAAGACCACGAACTGCGTCAACTGCCATTCCACGATCCACGGCTCGAACCTGAGCCGGATCTTCATCAAGTAAGGGGAGGACATCGATGCGAAATCCCAAGATCATCATCCCCGTCCTTCTGATCGCCCTCGTCTTCGCCCAGGCGCTGACGCTGGCGGCCCAGGACAAGGACGCCGAGAAGGCTTTCACCGGCAATTTGTCGTTCGGCTACCGGGCCGTCGACCAGAGCGGCGCGGCCAACATGTACCGCCAGCATGTCAATCTCGACAAAGGCCTTCGGCTGTTCAACTTCGACCTGAGCTACGTCGCCTCGGGCGACCTCAAGAAGGTCTTCGACCGGATCGACCTCCGCGCCGCCAACCTCGGCGGAGACCCGTACGAATCGTTCGGCCTCTCCGTCCAGAAATTCGGGACCTACAAGTTCCAGTATGACCACCGCAAGTCCACCTACTTCTTCGGCGACGCCAACGAGACGACTCCCGGGCGCCTCTTCGACGCCGCCCGGTTCAACTTCGACCGTGTCTCAGACACGGGCGTGTTCACCCTGACCCTGAGCAAGGCCCTGAACCTCTTCCTGAACTTCGACCGCTACGCCAAGTCGGGCGACAGCGCCGCCTCTTACGACGTCGATCTAGCGTTGATCAATGCCGACCGTCCGGTCTCCGAGAAGATGACCGAGATGGGCTTCGGGCTCGATCTCCATGCGGCCTGGCTCGGCCTCGTCTTCGAACAGCGGCACCAGGACTACGCGAACACCAACAGTTTCTTTCTCTCCGGGCCGTTCTCCTTCACTTCGAACGCCAGCACGCTCCGTTTGAACGCCCAGCCGTTCTCCGGGCTCCTCATCCGCGGCTCCGCCCAGATGAGCAAGCTCGAGTCCAAAGTGAGCGTTCTCGAAGGACAGGATCCCAACGCGGCCGTGATTGGCGGCGGGAGCTTCACCCGCAAGATCGATCTCTACGATGTCGACCTCACCTGGCTCCTCAACAACAAGCTGGCCCTCGTCGGCGGCCTCCGCTACAACAAATTCGGCCAGACGGGCCAACTGACGGCCGAGGGGGAAACCGGGACGCCCGACTTCGGATACCACACCCTGAGCGTCGAAGGCGGCCTCCAGATTCAATTCCATCCCAAGTTCTCCCTCACGGGCGGCTACCGCTACGAGAAGCGGACGTTCACCAACGCCGGCGGCGCGGAGCAGATCGGCGAAAGCGAAGAGTCCGAGAGCGTCCAGGAACCGCTCGAAACCGTGACTTTCGCGGATTCGACCGTCCGCCGGGGCGTGTTCGGCAACCTGAAATTCGACCAGATCAAGAATGTCAAGCTGACCCTCGACTTCCAGCACGGCAATTACGACGATCCTTACACCCTGATGTCCCCGACCTCGACCGACCGCTTCCGGGCCACCCTCCGCTACCAGATGAAGGGCTTCAACCTCTCGGTCACGTATCAGGCCGCCCGGACGAAGAACGAGACCCCCGGCGGGGTGAATTTCCGGATCATCTACACCGACGACAACTATACCGACCTCTGGAAGTCCTCGAACGACCAGTTTACCCTCCGCGCCGGCTACACGACCCCCAAGTTCAATGTCTCGGTCGGCTACACGCTCATCGACTTCAAGGTCGATTCCAACCGACTGATCGCCTATAACCCCTATTGGGGCGGTCCCGAAGGGACGTTCCCCTGGAACATCCACTACCAGGGCAAGTCCACCCTGCTTGACGCGTCCGTCGGCTTCACCTTCGACGCGAACTGGAAGGCCGGCGCTTATATCAACAGCTACACGAACGCGGGCTTCTGGCCGATCGAGCGGACGATGTTCAAGGGCTATGTCGAATACACGTTCATGGGCGGGTTTGTCGGCCAGCTCGGCTACCGCTACTACAACTTCAAGGAAACGGACGGCACGCTCATCATCAAGAACAACTACTCGGCCTGTATCCTGGAGATTTCCTTCGGCTACCGCTGGCAATGAGATAAGAGGAGGATGATATGATCAAGAAACCCTTTGTGATAGCCGCGGCCCTCGCCCTGGCCGTCGCCGGGCTCTTCCTGGCGTTCTCCAGCACCACGGCTTCGGCCGTCACGAGCCCGAAGCAGGTGCTGGCCGAGCGGCTGTGGAAGATGTCCGGACACGGCGACAAGACCGGCGAACCCTTCAAGCATTGGGACGTCGACGGCTCGATTCCCACGACCTGCGCCAAGTGCCACAGCACGCCCGGCTTCCTCGACTTCCTGGGCGCCGACGGCTCCCAGGGCGGCGTCGTGGACAAGGCCGCCGCCATCGGGACGACGGTCGAATGCCTCGTCTGCCACGTCGACAAGACGAGCGGCGTCCTGCGCAAGAATTCCTCGGTCCAGTTTCCGTCGGGCGCCGTCATCAAGGATCTCGGCCCCGAAGGCCTCTGCATGGAGTGCCACCAGGGCCGCGCCGCCAAAATAACGATCGACACCAAGATCGCGAGCTCGGGCGTGCCGAACGACGACGCATCGAGCACCAAGCTCAGCTTCTCGAACATCCATTACTATGCCGCGGCTGCGACCCAGATGGGCAAGCTCGCCTCGTCCGGCTATGAATATACCGGCAAGACCTATGATGCCCGGTTCGCCCACATCACCGGCTACAACGCCTGCAACACCTGCCACAACCCCCACTCCCTCCAGGTCAACGTCAAAGGCTGCAACACCTGTCACGAGGGGATCAAGGATCCCAAAGACATCCGCTTCGTCGGTTCCCAGATGGACTATGACGGCGACGGGAACATCGAAGAGGGCATGTACTACGAGATCCAGCACATCATGGACAAGCTCCTCGTGACCATCCAAAGATATGCCCGGACCGTTCTCAACAAAGCCATCGGCTACGACGGCGCCACCAACCCCTACTGGTTCTTCGACACCAACGGTGACGGCCGGATCGACTCCACCGAGAACGTCTCTACCAACGCCTACAATGCATTCTCCGTCCGGCTCCTGAAAGCGGCCTACAACTACCAGGTCGCGACCAAGGACCCCAACAACTTCGCCCACAACGGCAAGTACGTCATCGAGCTCATGTACGATTCGATCGAGGACCTTAACGCCAAGCTGGCCGCCCCGACGGATCTTTCCGCCCTGTCCCGAACCGACGAAGGCCACTTCAACGGTTCGAGCGAAGTCTGGCGCCACTGGGACGCCGGCGGGGTGGTGGATGTGGGATGCGTCCGGTGCCACAGCGCCACGGGCTTGGCCAAGTTCATCGCCACCGGCACAAACACCGAGACCGAGCCCCTCTCGAACGGCATGCTCTGCACCACCTGCCACACGGCCCCCCCGGCGCTCCGCAGCCTTCCCGTCGTGCCGTTCACCGCGGCCGGGACGACCGCGAGCCTGGGCGACGCGAGCAACCTTTGTCTGGCCTGCCATCAGGGCCGAGAGTCCAAGGCGTCAATCGATGTGACCATCGCCGCGAATCCGGCCGGCACCTTCAGCTTCAAGAACGTCCACTACTTCGCCGCCGGCGCTACTTTCTTGGGCACCGAGGTGAAGGTCGGATACGAGTTTGCCGGAAAGACCTACGCCCGCCGCCAGCCTTACCCCAACCACTTAGGCAGGTTCACAACCTGCGTCCAGTGCCATATGAGCTCCAAAGTCGTGGACGAGGAGCATAATTGGACGATGGAGACTCACAATGTCGCCGAGCCGTTAAAGGAAAACTGCGTCCCCTGCCACGGCAACGACATTTCCCAACCCATCAAAGGCGGCGATCCGAAGCAGTTCGATTTCGAGAAGATCCGGCCGGGCAACATTCCCGACTACGACGCCGACGGCAACGTGGCCGAGTCGCTCAAAGACGAGATCCTGGGCCTCGAGAACGCCCTCTACGAGCAGATCAAGACCTACTCCCTGGCTGTTCAGGGATCGCGGGCGCTCTACGACGGGAACACGTACCCCTACTGGTTCAAGGACACCAACGGCAACGGAATCCTGGATGCCGGCGAGGCTACTTCGGCCAATGGCTTCAAGTTCAACGCCCAGGGCCTGAGGACGAGCTTCAACTTGCAGCTCAGCAAGAAGGAGCCCCACGGCTTCATTCACAACGCTCGATACGTCGCCCAGCTGCTGGTCGACTCGATTGAGCACCTCGGCGGCAACATCGCCAAGTACACCTGGCGGTAAGCGCCGGCGCTTTTTCGCTCTCTCCAGGGGCGGCATCGAAAGATGCCGCCCCTTTTCTATTCTTTTTGGAAGCGCGTGGCGCGATTCACGCCTGACACCCGGAATTCGTTAAGTTGGCCGAAAGCGCTTCACGCTGAGCGGTGACACCCGGCAATCGGTGACCCGATTACCGGAATTCGGTGACATGACCCAATTCTCTTGAATTGGGATCGTGTCACCGATTTCCGGGTGTCACCCGAATTCCGGTGTCATCGAATTCCAATAATCGCATTACCCGAATTCCGGCTTTTCTGTTCCGCCGATGCGCCTTCCATCTGCAACCCCAAATGATTCCGGTTGAGGTTGGGTGCCGTCCTCAGCTATAATCGTCCCCATACGATCGATCGTAACAGTAGACCAACGGGATGATACGCATTCAACACTGGACCCTGCGGGCGAAGGTCGTCCTCCATATCGTCGTCCTGGGCGTCCTGTCGGCCGGCATCCTGACGGTCCTCCATCTGTCCACCCAGCGGAACGTGATCTTCTCCCTGAGCCGGGAGAAGGCGGAGCTCGTCGGGTCCCTGATGAAGGATACGGTCTTCCTCGTCAAGAAATGCGCCAATGTCGAGGACGCCGAGGCCAAAATCCACGAGATGGTGACCGCGACGAGCGACATCACCCACCTCCGCATTTTGACGACGGAAGGCCGCATCTTCGCTTCGATCCGCTCCGACGAGCAGGGGAACATGATGCCCCCGGAGGATCTTCGACGGATCCGGGAGATGCAGTCCCTGAGCAAGCCGAGCCATATCGAGTTCTCGAAATCGGGCGACATCCTCCGGAGCCTGATCCTCGTCGAAAACAGACCGGAATGCTATAGCTGCCATGCCGCGGCCGTCAAAATCAACGGCCTTCTGGAAGTGACGTTCGATTACCGAGAGACGGCTGCCCTCCTCCGGCGCAGCCAGTGGAAGGGGGTCCTCCTCGCTTTGGCCGCCCTCGCCGTCCTGACCGTCATCGTCCTCCGGCTTTTCGACCGCTTGATCAACCGCCCCATCTCCCGCCTCCAGGACCGGATGAAGCAGGTCCAGAACGGGGACCTGAGCGTCCGTCTGGAGTCGAGAAAGGACGACGAGATCGGCCGTCTGACCCAGAGCTTCAACCTGATGGTCGAGAAGCTCAGGGACGCCAACCGGAAGATCGAGGATCTCTACAACCAGAGGATCGAGAAGGCCGAGCACCTGGCCGCATTCGGCGAGCTGGCTGCCGGCCTGGCCCATGAAGTTAAAAACCCCCTGTCGGGCATGAAGGGCGCCCTGGAGATCATCGGCAAGTCGACGCCGGACGCGGACCCGAACAAGGAAATCTACCAGGAGATCCTCGTCCAGATCGACAAGATCATCAACGTCATCCAGGACTTCCTGGCCTATGCCCGGCCCAAGCCGCCCCAATTCAATCCGGCGCCGCCGAGCCTCTTCGTCGAGAATGCCGTCCGGCTGGCCAAGACGCAGCTTGGCGGCAAGGACATCGCCATCCATTTCCAGCCCATCCGGGACGACATCCGCGTCCGCATCGATACGGACCGCCTGCAGGAGGTCGTGCTCAACCTCCTCCTCAACGGCATCGCCGCCATCGAAAAGGCCGGAAACATCCTGATCATCGAGACGGTGGAACCGGGCCGGTTTCTCGTCCTCGTGGTGGCCGATGACGGGGCGGGCATGAAGGAACCGCAGCTCGCCCAGATCTTCAACCCCTTCTTCTCGACAAAGAAGGACGGGACGGGACTCGGCCTTTCGATTTCGAAGAAGACCATCGATGCCCACGGGGGGACGATCGCCGTCGAGAGCCGCGAGGGGAAGGGGACCACGTTCACCATCCGGCTGCCGCTCGACCGGCCCGGTGAATGACCATGCAAAAAAAGAAACGGATCCTGATCATCGACGATGAAAAGCTGATCCGCTGGACCCTGCGCCAGAAGCTCACCGAATGGGGCTACGAGGCCGGCGAGTCCGAGACGGGGGCGGCCGGCCTCAAGCTCCTCCTGGACGGGCCGCCCGACCTCGTCCTCCTCGATATGAAGCTCCCGGACGGCCGGGGGACGGACTTCCTGGAGGAGATCCGGAGGAGCTGGCCCGATCTGCCGGTGATCATGATCACCGCCTTCGGCGCGATCGAGGACGTCGTCACGGCCATGCGGCGCGGGGCCTACGACTTCGTCACGAAGCCCCTGGACGATACGAAGCTCCAGAGCACTGTCCTCCACGCCCTTGAAGAGGCCGCCCTGAAGAAGAAGATCGCCGCCTACCGGGAAATCGAAAGCCTGAAATTCGGACCCGGGCCGATCGTCGGCGCGACGTCGGTCATGTCGCGACTCCTCGAGATGCTCCGGATCATCGCCACGAGCGAGACGTCCATCGTCCTGCTCCAGGGCGAGAGCGGAACGGGCAAGGACCTGTTCGCCCAGACCCTCCATCTCTGGAGCCGCCGCAGGGACGCCCCCTTCCTGGCGATCAACTGCGCGGCCATCCCGGTCCATCTTCTCGAAAGCGAGCTTTTCGGCTACGAGAAAGGCGCCTTCACCGACGCCAAGCAGCAGAAGCGCGGCCTGGTCGAGCTTGCCGACGAGGGGACGCTCTTCCTGGACGAGATCGGAAGCCTCGACTTGGCCCTTCAGGCGAAGCTCCTCCGCTTCCTGGAAACCAGCACCTTCAAGCGCGTCGGCGGGCTGCGGGACATCGATGTCGACATCCGGGTGGTCGCCGCGACCAACCAGGACCTCGAGCAGCTCTGCCGGCAGGAAAAATTCCGCAAGGACCTCTTCTATCGGCTGAACGTCTGTCCGGTCCTGATTCCGCCGCTCGTCGAGCGCCGGGACGACATCCTCCCCTTGGCTCGCCACTTCATCTCCCAGTACAACGCCAAGTTCAACAAGGCTATTCAGGGCCTCGAACCCGAGGCCGAGCGGCTCTTCCTGAGCTACGGCTGGCCGGGAAACGTCCGGGAGCTGAAGAACGCCATCGAACGGGCGATGATCTTCGAGACGGGCCCCCGGATTTCCGCCCAACACGTTCCGATCCGTCTCGAAGCGCCGGCTGCGGGTGCCCCCGTCGCCATTGCCGACCTGTCCCTGCCGGAGGCGGAAAAGAGAATGGTCGAACAAGCTCTGGTTAAATCGGGGGGGAACAAATCGAAGGCGGCGCGCCTCCTCGGCATCAGCCGTGACGCGCTGCGCTACAAACTCAAGAAAATCAATGAAGAAGCCGGGTCCCTAGCCCGGCCGGCCGGTTAAGATCCCGGCGGCGTCCCTATTTGGCTTTGGCCCGCTTCTTCGCGGCCGCGGCCTTCTTGTCCGTGATCTCCAGCGCGTCCTGGAGGGTGAGGCCGGTGAAATAGTCCTTCAGGAGATTGGTCGCCCCTTTCCAGATGTCGTGCGTCCCGCAGGTTTTGGTCTTATCGCAGTAGCTTTCGTCCTCGACGCATTCAACCAGGCTGCAGGTGCCTTCGAGGGATTGGAGGATGTCGCACAGCCGGATTTCGGTCGGGCTCTTGCCCAGGGTATATCCGCCGCCCGCGCCGCGGATGCTCTTGACGAGCTTGTTGATCTTGAGGGGGATGATGATCTGTTCGAGGTAGCGGATGGAGATGCCTTCCTCTTCGGAGATGCTCTTCAGGATCACGGCTTCGTGGCTGTTGTTCCAATGCCGGGCCAGGTTGACCATGAGCCGCGTTCCATAGCGCCCTTTGGTGGAGAGCTTGATCATGCCTGACTCCTTATCCGATAAATCCTATCAATTATACGGATACAATAATATCTTAGCCGGACGCGTTTTACAACACAAATTTATAGGAATGCTAGGTTTAAGCGTTGCCTCGCATTTCCGGCGGCGGGGCTCGGGGGGAGAGGGCCGTCGGCACGCCGGTTTCCCCGGCGAGGAAAATTGTTTTCCCGCCGGCCTTCCGCAGGGCATCCCCCGGCCCGCTGGGGAATCAGTCCCGTCGGTTCCCCCCCGCGCTTCGCGCGGGGCCCCCTCTCCGCTATGCGGGCCTTGGGGATGACCCTGCGCGGCCGGCGATCGCCCTTGGATTTGCCAAGATGTCCGTGCCGACGGCCCTCTCCCCCCAAGTCCCCCCCTCCACACGATTCATTTAATGCGGTGCCTCAAGTTCTTCACGGCAAGGAAGATCGGGCAGCGCGGCGCGAGCCCCGGTCGCTCGAAGCGGCGGGGACCCGCTGTTTGTGGGTGAGCCGCGAGAGCGACTGGGGCGGGAGCCGCTTTTTTTGTGGATTCGGCAAAAAGGATGTCCTCATGACCAAAGAAATTCTGCTCGGCGATGAAGCCGCGGCCCTCGGCGCCGTCCATGCGGGCTTGTCTTCGGGGTATTCGTACCCCGGGACCCCCGCTTCCGAGATCATGGAATACCTGATCCGGATCTCGGGCGGCGGCACGAAATTCCAGGCGGCCTGGTCGGTGAACGAAAAGACGGCTTTCGAAGAGGCTTTGGGTGCCTCGTTCGCCGGAAAGCGGGCCCTCTGCTCGATGAAGCACGTCGGCCTCAACGTGGCCGCCGACCCGTTCATGAGCGCCTCGCTTACTGGAGCCAACGGCGGGTTCCTGCTCATCGTGGCCGACGACCCGAGCATGCACAGCTCCCAAAACGAGCAGGACAGCCGGTTCTACGCCCATTTCGCCCAGATCCCCTGCTTCGAACCGGCGGACCACCAGGAAGCCTACGACATGGCCCGGGAGGCCTACGAGATCTCGGAGCGGTGGAGCGTCCCGGTCATGCTCCGGATGGTGACCCGGCTCTCGCACAGCCGGGCCGGCGTCGTCGTGCGGGAAGCGCGTCCCCAAAATCCGATCCGGCTCGGCGACCGCACCTGCTGGACCCTCCTGCCGTCCAACGCCCGGACCCGGTTCCAGCGCCTCCTCGAGCTCCAATCCGAATTCGTCCGCTACGGCGAGACCTCGTCCTTCAATGCCCTCGAGCTCAATCCCGACGACCGCCGCCTGGGGATCATCGCCTCCGGCCTCGGGATCAACTATATCCGCGAAAACCTCGCCGGCGCCGCCCTCCGGCCCTCGATCCTCAAGATCGGGACGTACCCCATCCCCGAAGCCCTGGTCCGCAAGCTCGTCGCCCATGTCGACACAGTCCTCGTGGCTGAGGAAGGCTATCCGTTGATCGAGCGGAGCCTGAAAGGCTTCTACGGGATCCCGGGCAAGACTCTGATCGGAAAGCTGAGCGGCCACCTGCCCCTCGCGGGCGAGCTCACGCCCGAGAGCGTCCGCAAGGCCCTGGCCCTGCCGGCGCTCGAGCGCCAGGCGTGCCCCGAATTCCGCCTGTCCGGCCGCCCGCCCCAGCTCTGCATCGGCTGCCCCCACACCGATACCTTCAAGGCCCTCAACGCCGCCCTCGAAGGCCGGACCGGGGGGACGGTCTTCAGCGACATCGGCTGCTATACCCTCGGCTGGTTCCCCCCCCACAACGCCATCGACACCTGCGTCTGCATGGGCGCGAGCATCGGCATGGCCAAAGGCGCGGCGGAGGCCGGCGTCCACCCGGCCGTGGCCGTGATCGGCGATTCGACCTTCGGCCATTCGGGCATGACCGCCCTCCTCAGCGCCGCCTCGGTCGGGACGCGGATGGTCGCGATCGTCCTCGACAACTGCACCGTGGCCATGACCGGCGGCCAGCCGACCTTCGCCTCGGGCGACCGGCTCCTCCGGATCATCGAGGGCCTCGGCGTCGCGAAGGAGCACCTGCGGGTGATCACGCCGCTCCCGAAGTTCCACGAGGAGAACGTCCGCATCCTGACCGAGGAGATCGAATCTCCCGGCCTGTCGGTGATCGTGGCCGTGCGCGAGTGCCTCGAAGAGGCCCGCAAGAAGAACAAGAGATAGGAGAGCCGCCATGCCGATGCACCGCAAGCAGGACATCATTCTGGCCGGAGTCGGGGGGCAGGGGATCCTGTCCATCGCCTTCGTCATCGACAACGCCGCTCTTCGCGAGGGATACAACGTCAAGCAGGCCGAGGTCCACGGCATGGCCCAGCGCGGCGGCGCCGTCCAATCGCACCTCCGCTTCTCGAAGGACCGGATCCACAGCGACCTCATCCCCAAAGGCGAAGCGGACCTGATCCTCAGCGTCGAGCCCCTCGAAGCCCTCCGCTATCTGGACTATCTCCGGCCCGGCGGCCGGGTCGTCTCGAGCAGCACGCCGTTCGTCAACATCCCCGATTACCCGGATCTCGGCACGATCCTGGCCGGCATCCGTGCGGTCGAGGGCAGCGTCATCCTCGATTCGGAGGCCCTGGCCAAGGAGGCCGGCACGAGCAAGGCCCAGAACACGGTTGTGCTCGGCGCGGCCGCGAAATACCTGGCCGTTTCGGAAGAGGGACTCCTCGAGTTCATTAAAGTTCTATTCGGTCCGCGCGGGGACAAGGTGCTGAACGCCAACCTCCGCGCCTTCGAGCTGGGCCGGAAGGCGGCCGTCTGACATGGCCATCCCGTTCGCCTCGATCGACCGGATTTTCGAGGGCGCCGAGCGCGACGGCCGGGCATTCCTCTTCGAGCACGAAGTCTACGAGATGCTCCGGCTGGCCGGCGTCGCCGTACCCCGGTTCAAGTTTATTACGAAGGGCCGGACGGTCGTCGCGAAAGACCTGGCCGGCTTCAAATCCGACGAGCTCGTCCTAAAGGTCGTCGCTCCGCTCATCCAGCATAAAACCGATGTCTGCGGCGTCCAGTTCGTGAAGAACCGGGCCGCGGCCGTGAACGCCGGTCTCAAGGCTATGGGATCCGACATTCCAGGCCGCTTCCGGGAATGGGCGAAATCGGCCTCGCACACCCTAGCCGGCTCGCCGCCGGCAGCGCCGCCTTCCATCGACGCGGTCGCGGGCGATATCCGCGGCTTTCTCATTTGTGAAAAGGTGGATTTCGAGAAATTCGGCTTCGGGACCGAGGTCCTTCTCGGCATCCGCAATACCCGGGAATTCGGCCCGGTCCTGACCCTGGGCGCCGGCGGCGTCGAGGTCGAGTTCCTGAACGAGCGCTTCAAGGAGGGGTCGGCGGCCGCGATCGCCTCCCCGCACCTTCTGGCGAAGAAAGACATTCTCGGCCATATTGAGCCGCTGGCTGTCACGGCCAAGCTCATCCGGCCGTTCCGCGGCCGGCCCGCGGTCCTGCCGGCGGCCGCCCTCCGCGACACGTACGCCCGGATGGCGGCGCTCGCCGTCCATTATTCGCCGTTTGCCGCGAGCCGGTTCGTCATCGAGGAGGCCGAGGTCAATCCCTTTGTCGTCCGGGGCGGCAAGCTCCTGCCGCTAGACGGGTTGTGCCGTTTCTCGCGGACGCATGTCGGCCTCAAGGGACGGCCTTTCGCCGACATCGCCCGCCTGCTCCACCCGGCGTCCATCGCCGTGATCGGCGTCTCGGAGCGGATGAACATCGGGCACCTCATCCTGAACAACATCCTGAAACAGGGCTTTCCCCCCGACAGGATTTACGTGGTCAAACCGGGCCTCGACCGGATCGAGGGCTGCCTCTGCGTTCCCGACGTCGCCTCGCTCCCGGAAACCGTGGACCTTTTCGTCCTCACCCTGGCCGCCGAACAATGCGGCGACGTCATGGCCGAGCTCGTCGCCCGCGGGAAGGCGCGGTCGGTGATCATCATCGCCGGCGGCATGGGCGAGAAGCAGGGCGGAGAGAACATCGAGGAGCGGATCGTCCGGCAGCTCGCCGACGGCCGGGCGCGGGGCCGGACGACCCCCGTGGTCAACGGCGGAAACTGCGTCGGGATCTATTCCAAGCCGGGCCGCTACGATACCACCTTCATCCCGGCGGTCAAGCTCCGCTTCCCCAAGTCCGAGCGCTCCCGTCTGGCCTACATCAGCCAGAGCGGGGCGTTCATGCTCTCGCGCATCAGCAAGCTCGACCGGATCGAGCCGGTCTTCGCGATCTCATTCGGAAACCAGCTCGACCTCCGCGTCTCGGATTACGTCAACTATCTCAAGGGCGAACCCGACGTCCGGATCTTCGCCGTCTACATGGAGGGCTTCAAGCCCGGCGACGGGTTCCTGCTGGCCAAGGCCGTCCGGGAGGTCCTCGCCGACCCCGGCCGGTCGGTGGTCGTCTACAAAGGCGGCCGGTCGGCTGAAGGCCGCAAGGCCACGTCGAGCCACACGGCCTCGGTGGCCGGAGAATACGGAGTATGCCGGGCTGTCCTCGAAGGCGCGGGCGCTTTCGTGGCCGACACCATCTTCGAGTTCGAGAGCATCCTCGTGGCTCTCGACGCCCTGGACGGCCGCCCGGTCCGCGGAAACCGGGTCGGGCTGATCAGCAATGCCGGCTTCGAGAACGTGACCATGTCCGACAGCCTCGGCGAAGGAGACGGGCGGCTGGCCCTGGCCGCGTTCACGGCCGCGACCAAGGCCCGCCTGGCCGCTGCCCTCGCGCCGCTCGGCATCGACAAGCTCCAGGATGTGAAAAACCCGCTCGACACGACGCCCGTGGCGGACGATGCCGTCTTCGGCGAATGCGCCCGGGCGATTCTCGAGGACCCCGGCGTCGACT
>Ga0315286_10002500_pt1 | contig 17158 bp, 16 predicted proteins | sample YL17G10_0_MG_FD_205038 | JGI IMG/M metagenome (GOLD analysis project Ga0315286, IMG submission 205038) | Sediment microbial communities from Yellowstone Lake, YNP, Wyoming, USA - YL17G10_0 | ecosystem: Environmental > Aquatic > Freshwater > Lake > Sediment | place: USA: Wyoming | collected...
TGGACATGTTCCTGGTCGGGCTGGTCTTCCTGGCCGGGATCGGGTTGAGCCAGATCCGGCCGATCCAGGCGCGCTCGCTGGCAAGCGCGCCGGCGCTGGTCCAGGCGCTCCTGGTGCTGGCGGTGATTGTCCCTGGCTGGTTCGTCCTCCGCCAGGGCGGCCCTCTCAACCTGCCCTCGCGGGATGCCGCCCAGGCGGCTCTCGAGATGATGCGGCCAGCGGTGCAGGCCGCGGCGGCCGAGGGCGAGGTCCTTTTCCTTGACCAGCGGCAGCTTCTTACGTTCGGCGACATTCCCGGCGTCCCGCTGGTCCTGGACTACGAGTTGAAGAACATGGCCAATCAAGCCATGTCCGCCAACACGGCCTTCTTCGAGGGGTTCTACCAGGATCTCCGGAACCACCGGTTTGCTTTGATCGTGACCGAGCCGCTTCCCACCCAATGGCGGGGCCGGGGACATGCGTTCGGCGAGGAAGACGACGCCCAGCTCCGGTACTTCTACCGCCAGCTGGATGAGTACTACCAGCCGGCCGTCCGGCTGGACGAGGTCGGTGTCTGGCTGCTGGAGCCGAGGCCCGCCTCACCGAACGCCAGACTCCCGAACGTCCCGGTTCGGTTCGATGGGGGAGAGACGTTCCGTGCGCAATAACCAGCGCGTGATCGGCCGGTTGAGGGTTGCCCGGGGAGCCGCGCTGCGCCTGCTCGGCGCATGTGCACTGCTGCTTGCCCCTGCGGTGTTGTTGCTCGGTCCCCCGGGGAATGCCCTCAGCTCCAACTGGCTCCGGGCAGGCATCCTTCTCCTGGGCGGAGTTCTCGGGGGCCTGCTGCTGCCGCTTCGGCGGTCGCAATGGCTTGTCCGGAGCTCCCTCGGTCTGATGATCGCGGCCGCGATCATCTATCTTCTTAAGCCATTCACCGCCATCACGAGCTATCCCTTCTCCCTGGGTTGGTCCGAGGGCAATCGCTTCTGGGCCTCCTCGCTGTACTTCCGCCGCGAATACTACCAGGTTGTCGGCCAGTGGGGCCTGCCAGGCTATCTCAGCCCGGGGTTCCAGGGGCTCTATGGGCTTCCGTTCCTCCTCCCGAGGCCGACCATTGTCTTGCTTCGTCTTTGGGAAGCATTGCTCACGGTCTTCCCCGCTATGGGCTTGATCACCGCATTGGTCTTCCGGACACGGGCAGGCGGGCCTGGGATCGGGCGCTTGGCACTGACCCTCTGGGGCTTCCTCTTCCTGATGCAGGGCCCGATCTACGCCCCGCTCCTCGTGGCCGCGATCGCATTCTTCCTCCTGTGGTCTCCAGACCGCCCGCTCCGGTCGGGGCTGGTCGTCATCGCTGCCAGTTTCTATCTGGGAATCAGCCGGTGGACATGGATGATCGCGCCAGGCGTGTGGTCGGCGACCTGGGTGCTGCTTGTGGACGGGCGGCGCCAGCCGGATTCCCGTCGGAGATGGGCCCGGGCAATCGAGTTCGGCCTGGCCGGCGCGGCGGGCGGAGCGCTCTCCTTGGCCTGGACGGGCTGGGTCGCGCAGCGCCCCGTCCTGCTGTACTTGGTGTCCTTGCATCATCTGTTGCTCAAGTACCGCCTGCTTCCCAACGCGACCTCCCACTTGGGGATTCTCCCCTGGATCTCCATCGTCGCAGCGCCATCAGTGGTGTTGCTCCTTTGGGGCTGGTGGACCCGGCGATTGGATTGGGATCGCTGGTCCATCGTGGCAGCCGGGGCCTGCGCAATTGGCCTCTTCGTGGTCGGCCTGGCGGCCAGCATCAAGATCGGAGCAGGGGACAATCTCCATGACCTGGATATGTTCCTCGTCTACGTTGTTCTGCTCGTTGTTCTTGCCGCAACCGAGCTCGGGGTGCAGGGAGGGTTGAGGCCAGGGGGCTGGCCCTTTGCGGTCAAGCTTGTGCTCACGGCCGCTGTGTTCGTCGCCTCCCTTTCGGCTTTACGGGAGGCGAGGCCCCTTCAACTGCCGCCGCAGTCAATCGTGGCGGAGAGCCTGGCGACCGTTCGCTCGGCCGTGTCCCAGGCCGCGCCCCGCGGGCCCGTGCTGTTCATCGACCAGCGTCAGTTGCTCGCCTTTGACACGATCCCTGGCGTTTCGCTTGTCCCCGAGTATGAGTTGGTCGATCTGATGGATCGTGCCATGGCCTCCGATGAAGCCACCTTGGCGCGCTTCTATCACGATCTGGAAGCCCATCGCTTCAGCCTGATCATAGCCGACCCCCTGCCGATCGTCTGGAGAGACAGAAGCCGGTCCTTCGGAGAGGAAAACGATATCTGGACCCGCGACATCGCCATCCCAATGCTTGACCACTATCAGCCCATAGCTGAGTTGGAGGATGTCGGCGTCTGGCTGCTGGAGCCGAGGCCCGAAGGCTCCGACACGACTACCTTGAGCTCTACTCCCGTTGCCCCGGCCTCGTTGCCGCTCCCGGTCGAGGGCAGGCCGTGATCCCGTTCGACTACCTGGCGCTGCGCCTGATCCGGAGGATGGCTCCCCGGTTCCTGGTGCAGGGGGCGATGCGGCTCCGATTGGGCATCGTATCCGGGACGGAGACGCGCCTGCCCGAGGAAGCGGCCCAGCGCTATGTCGACGCGCTCGCCTCCGCCCGGCGAACTCTCGAGGGCGCCACGGTCCTCGTCTTCGGCTACGGGGGCTCCTTCGGCTTGCCGGTTGCCCTCTTGCGCCGTGGGGCACGGCACGTGGTCCTGTGCGATCCCTACGCGGTGCCGGACCGGCCGGCCAATCGGGCGCTCGCCGCCCAGGCGGCTCCCTACCTCCGGCTGCTGAATGGCGAAGCCGTCCCCGATCCCAACTGGATCACGCTCGTCGAGCAGGACGTTCGCCAGTACGCCGCCTCCGGGAGGCAGGCGGCCGATCTCGTCCTGTCTTCGTCGGTCTACGAGCACCTGGAGGATCCGGAGGCCGTGACCGCTGATCTGGCTCAAGTGACGGCCGACTCGGGTTATCACCTGCACTTCATCGACTTGAGGGATCACTTCTTCAAGTACCCGTTCGAGATGCTTTGTCACTCAGAGGCGGCCTGGCGCCGCTTCCTGAACCCGACCAGCCACCTCAACCGCTGCCGCGTCGGGCAATACGAGGCCATCTTTCGCCGCCACTTCGCCGAGGTCCGCTGGGAGGCGCTGAGCCGCGACCCGCAGGCCTTCGGCCGGGCCAAGGCTCGCATCCACCCCGAGTTCCTGACCGGGGACGATAACCTGGACGCCGTGACCCGCATCGTCGTGCATGCGGGGATGCCCCGGCAACCTGGAGCCTGCAAGGAGCGGTCAGTGTCGTGAGGAACCCTCAGGGTTCCTTCCCAAGTGCGAAGTCCATCCCAAAGAGCGGCAAGACCCAGATCGAAAGCCGTAGTGGGACGATCGCTACCAAGGCATGGCGGATGACGCCCAGCGAGTCCCCGTAGAACGCGACAAACAGCATGAGGAACTCGCACAGCAGCAGCCAGAGGAAGAACCAACCGATTGCCAGCGCGCGCCCTCCCAGCCGCCGGGCCAGGACAAGCAGCCCGAGGGTTGCCAGAACATCCATCAGCACCGGGACGCTCGAGGTTGGGTGGAGCATCTCGCCGATGGGCTTGAACCATACAGGGTAGTTGCCAGGTTGCTCGCGATAGTATGGCTGAAAGTTCTCTGAGAAGAGGAATCCCAGGTTGCGCATCAGGAAGTTGACCGCCCAGCGTGGGTGAGCCAGGAGGAAGCGGGCGTAGCTCGAGTAGCCGCGCGTCCGCACCCAGGCCATGAAGTCCGGCAAGGCCAGGAAGCCGGACTCATTGCCGCGGCTAGTGCGGAAGGCGAGAACCTCCTCAGTGGCAGGCATGCCCAGGTCGTTGAAGAACGCCAGCCGGTTCTCGTCGGGCAGGATCTCGTAGATCAGGTTGTTCAGGAAAGGGTTGATCCACCGGTCGCTCGCCCGGAGTGTTGCGTTGTGGAACACGAAGAGGCCGGCCATGAGCACGGCCATGCCAAGCAGGTAGGCTGAGGGCAGGCGACGGCGGAGGGAGCGCGGCGATAGAACGAGCAGGATCATGACAATCGTCACTGGGAGCATATAGGCGTTGCTGTCGCGCGCGAAGACCCAAAGGACGAGGACCACCAACCAGATGCCAACCACAACCCATGTTCCGGTGTCTGGACGGCCCCGCAGGTTGGCGATGCGGACTGCAAGCTCCAGGGTAAGCGCCAGCAGCAGGGCGAACAAGGAAAGCGAGACGGGTTCGGACATCAGCACACTATCCCATTCGGCCAGCGCCGGGCTGAAGCCAAAGCCAAGGATGAGCGCAGCGCCCACGACCTTGAGCACACGGTTGTTCAGGTGCCGGGCAGTGACTATTGCCAGTGCCGACCACGCGAGGATAGCAAGCACCATTTGTGCCACGACAATGCGATCTAGGCCTGGTTGACAGGCCTTCACCGTCGGGTCAGAGACCGCAGGTTGGCCGATCTGGACAAGGGCGTAGCCGCTCCCCGGTTCGAGGATCTTGTACAGCAAGGCAATCGTGGCGGGGCGGTTCGAGGTCAGGAACTGCCAGGAGAGGAGCGGAAGGTGCGACGACTCAATGATGTTGTTCGTATCTGACGTGGCGATCGACAGCCGGGGATCCCCATAAGAACCCACCCGAAGCAGGATTGCCGTCGCCACCAGTAGCGCCAGCGCCACAAGGTGCCAGCGGTGACTGAGCCACGCCCAAGCCGGAAGTGTTCTCCCCTTTGTCATCTGTCTTCCTCGCGTTGGATGAAGGCGCAGGTCTTTCTCTGGCTTGAGGCCAACCGTTGCAGAATTATAACCTTGACCTGCCCAGCACTTGGGTTATAATTCAGTCACTGAATTTTAGACGGAGCAGGCATGGAAGAGGCTGGTGTAACGGCACACGATCTCGGGCTCCTGGAGGAGATCGAGCGCGATCCCGATACCACGCAGGCCACGTTGGCCACTCGGCTGGGCGTGGCCGTGGGTACGGTGAACTGGCATCTCAAGCGCCTGATCGCCAAGGGCTACGTCAAGGTCAAGCGAGCCGAGCGGCGCAAGCTGCGCTACATCCTCACCCCCGAGGGCATCGCCCTGCGGGCCCACCTGACCGTGGCCTTCGTCGAGCGGTCGATGACCCTCTACCGGCAGGTACGAGAGGAAGCCCGGCGGGCGCTGATACTGGCCAGAGAGAAGGGCTACAGGGCCGTCGCCATCCGTGGCGAAGGCGACATCGCCGATATCTGCCGCCTGACGTGCCTGGAGCAGGGCGTGCCCGTCATCGGGGACGGCCGGGCCGACGGCGCGGCCGTGCTGGACGTGGAGGGTCAGTCCGTCGTCTTCCGAGAGCCAGGCGCGGGATGAGCTCAACGGTGGACCAACGATCCGGTCGTCATATCCTGGTCACGGGCGGCGCCGGCTACATCGGCTCGGTCCTTGTCGGCTGCCTGCTGCGCCGCGGAGATTGGGTGACGGTGATCGACGATCTGCTCTTCGGAGGCGAGTCGATCCTGGCCTACCTGGGGGACCCCGCGTTCCACTTCGTGCGGGCCGATGTGTGCCGGCCCGGCGCCGTGCAGGGGGCCGCTCATGAGGCCATTGCCCGCGGCGCCCCGTCCCCCTCGGCGGTGGTCCATCTGGCGGCCCTGGCCGGTTTCCCTGCCTGCCAGGCGGCGGGCCGCGAGATTGCCTGGAGCGTGAACGTCGATGGCCTGCGTCGGGTGTTCGAGGACGCCGAGTCACTGGGCGCCGAGCGGCTGGTCTTCTCCTCCACCTATAGCAGCTACGGGCTGGCCCAGGACGGCGTGCCCGTGACCGAGGACTCGCCTTTGAACCCTCAGTCCCTCTACGCCGAGACCAAGATTGCGGCGGAGGAGTACCTGCTCGGGCAAACCGGCGGCGCCCGCTGTTCGCCGCTGATCTTCCGCTTTGCGACGCTCTTCGGCGTCTCGCCGCGGATGCGGTTCGACTTGATCGTCAACCAGTTCGTCCTGGAGGCGTTCCGCCGGGGCGAGCTCATGATCTACCAGCGCCAGTACGCCCGCTCGTTCGCCCACGTCCGGGACATTGCCGCCGGCGTGATGCTCGGCCTCGACGCCCCCGAGGACCGGATCCGCGGGCAGGTCTACAACCTGGGCAGCGACGAGAACAACTTCACCAAGGACGAGATCGGGGCCTTCATTCGGGAGGCCCTGCCCGGGACAAAGGTGCGCTACGAAGATCGCAACTACGATGGGGACTTGCGCGATGTCCGTGTCTCCTTTGACAAGGTGCGCGCCCGGCTCGCGTTCGAGGCCAAGGTGAGCGTCCGGGAGGGAATCGGGGAGGTCTTGGCGCTGCTCCAGTCCGGGCTGATCCCGGATCCCGAGTCCGACCGGTTTCGCAATGCCCGGCCGATCGTCTTTCAGGCGAGCCAGGGTGAGAGAGAGGGATGGCATGAGCGCTGAGCAGGCTGAGAGCACCTTCTGGTCCGGACGGCGGGTGTGCGTGACGGGCGGGGCAGGATTCCTGGGCTCCTTCATCCTGGCGAAGCTCGCTGCACGAAGGGCGAAGGACGTCTTCGTCCCTCTTATCGAGGAGTACGACCTGGTCCAGCCGGACGTCATCAAGCGCATGCTGGCCAAGGCCCGGCCCGACATTGCCCTGCACCTGGCCGCTCACGTGGGTGGTATCGGCGCCAACCGGGCCCACCCGGCCGAGTTCTTCTACGACAACCTGATGATGGGCGTCCAACTGCTGCATGAGTCCTGGAAGATGGGGATCGAGAAGTTCGTCGCCCTGGGCACGGTCTGCTCCTACCCGAAGTTCACCCCGGTGCCGTTCCGCGAAGAGAGCCTGTGGGATGGCTACCCGGAGGAGACCAATGCGCCCTACGGCCTGGCCAAGAAGATGCTCCTGGTCCAGTCCCAGGCCTATCGGCAGCAGTACGGCTTCAACTCGATCTTCCTCGTCCCGGTCAACCTGTTCGGACCCCGCGACAACTTCAACCTGGAGACCTCGCATGTCATCCCGGCGCTGATTCGGAAGTGCCTGGAGGCTCGGGACCGGGGCGAGAGCGAGGTCGTGGTGTGGGGGGACGGCTCGCCGACGCGCGAATTCCTCTATGCCGCCGACGCGGCCGAGGGGATTCTTCTCGCCGCCGAACGCTACAACCAGAGCGATCCGGTGAATCTGGGCTCCGGACGGGAGATCAGCATCAGAGACCTGGCCTTGACCATCGCCCGCCTGACTGGGTTTGAGGGCGAGTTTGTCTGGGACACGACCAAGCCGAACGGCCAGCCGCGGCGGGCGCTGGACACCACGAAGGCGGAGGCCCTCTTCGGTTTCCGGGCCCAGACGCAGCTCGAGGCCGGCCTGCGGGAGACGGTCGAATGGTACCGCCAGGTCCGGGAGAAGGCCGAGGCGGAGGGCAGGAGGCCGTGAGCCTCGCAGTCGCTCCTGTTCCGGCCGAGCCGCCGGTGACGGCCATCCGCCCCTCCCGCGGCTGGGCGGAACTCAACCTGGGCGAGCTCTGGCACTATCGCGAGCTGATCTACTTCCTCACCTGGCGAGACGTCAAGGTGCGCTACAAGCAAACCTTGCTGGGCGCTGCCTGGGCCATCCTCAAGCCGTTTCTGACCATGGTGGTGTTCGCGGTGGTCTTCGGCCAGCTGGCGGGTATCCCCACCGATGGCGCGCCGCCCCCGATCTTCTACTTCGCCGGGCTTCTGCCCTGGGTCCTATTCCAAGACGGTGTGACCAAGGCCGGCAACAGCCTGGTGGCGGGAAGCCACCTGATCACCAAGATCTACTTCCCGCGCCTGGCGATTCCCCTGGCCTCCGTCGTGTCCGGCGTGGTCGACTTCGCCCTGGCCTTCCTCATCCTGGCCGCCATGATGGTCTACTACGGGCTGCGTCCCACCTCGGCCCTCTGGAGCCTGCCTCTCTTCCTCCTGCTGGCGCTGGCCACGGCCCTGGGCGTTGGGCTGTGGCTCTCGGCCATGAACGTCGCCTACCGGGACGTGGGCTACGTCATCCCGTTCATCGTCCAGGCCTGGATGTATGCCTCGCCCGTGGCCTACTCGGCCACGCTGATCCCGGAAGGACCGTGGCGGATCGTTTACGGGTTGAATCCGATGGCCGGGGTGATCCAGGGATTCCGGTGGGCGATCCTGGGCGTGGGAGCACCGCCCTCCGGGCTCCTTGCGGTCTCGGTCGTTGTTTCAGTCCTGGTCTTGATCGGCGGTGCCCTCTACTTCCGGCGGATGGAGCGCACCTTCGCCGATGTGGTGTAGACGATGAGCGAGCTCGCCATCCGAACCGAGAACCTCGGCAAACGCTACCGCATCGGGGCGATGCCCAGCGGATACCGGACGCTGCGCGACAGCCTGATGAGCGGTTTGCGGCGCGTGGGTAGGCGGGAGCGGGCTCCGGCCTTCGAGACCATCTGGGCCCTGCGTAGCGTCACCTTCGAGGTCCCGCGCGGGCAGGTGCTGGGGATCATCGGCCGCAACGGCGCCGGCAAGAGCACGCTGCTCAAGCTGCTCTCGCGCATCACCGAGCCGACCGAGGGCTACGCCGAGATTCGCGGCCGCGTCGGCTCACTCCTCGAGGTCGGCACCGGGTTCCACCCCGAGCTGACCGGGCGCGAGAACATCTTCCTCAACGGCGCCATCCTGGGGATGCGCCGCGGGGAGACCGAGCGCAAGTTCGATGAGATCGTCGCGTTTGCCGAGGTCGAGCGGTTCATCGACACGCCCGTCAAGCGCTACTCGAGCGGCATGTACCTGCGCCTGGCCTTTGCCGTTGCCGCCCACCTCGAGCCGGAGATCCTCCTTGTGGACGAGGTCCTGGCGGTTGGGGATGCCGAGTTCCAGCGCAAGTGCCTGGGCAAGATGAGCGACGTCGCCCATCAGGGCCGCACCGTGCTCTTCGTCAGCCACAACATGTCGGCCGTCCAGCGCTTGACGGAGGAGACGATCGTGATCGACCACGGCCAGCTGGTCCTGCGGGCGCCCAGTGCCCAGGCCGTGGATTTCTACATGACCTCCGGCATGGCTCAGGCCGGGGAACGCCTGTGGGAAGGCGATCCCCGGCTGGCGTCGGCCGCGCCGTTCCGGCCGGTCGCGCTGCGGGTTTTCGACGGGCGGGGCAGGGTCAGCGGACAGGTCGCCTCAGCCGAACCCTTCACGATCGAGTTCGAGTATGCACTCGATCAGGCCATCACCGGTCTGCGCGTCGGGCTCTACCTCTCCACCAGTCGGGGGGAGCCCGTCTTCACCTCCTTCGACACGGACGACCAGAAGGCCTTTGAGCGGCACACGCTCAGGCCGGGCGGCCGCTACCGCAGCCGCTGCCGGATCCCGGCGGACCTGCTCAACGAGGGCCGTTTCGTCCTGGGCGTCAATGCCAGCTCCTACCGCATCCGCTCCTACTTCACCGACGAGAACGCCATGACCTTCAGCGTCGACGGCACGGGCGCCCCCGGCAGCCACTGGCCTGAGACGCGCAGCGGGTCGCTGCGCCCGGCGCTCGATTGGGAGATCACGGAGGCCGGTCCGTGAGCCAGGTCGAGCCGCGCACCGCGGCCAAGCGCCTGATCTCCGGGCTGCCGCTCGCGGCGGAGCTCTCCCAGTGGTTGAAGCCGGGACATGCCGTCCCGATCGGGGGCTACTCGCTCGATCGCCTGACCGAGGCGCTCCCGGATTGGATCGCCACGGCCGAGGTGGCCCGGGATTCAGCGGTCCTGGCGCGGCCGCGGCGCATCCTGATCATCGGCTACCTGCGCTGGTGGCTGGAGTACGCCTGCGCCCTGGGCCTGTTGCTCTCCGGTATGGGCCACACGGTGGAGGTGGGCTTCCTGCCCTTCCAGCGTTGGGCGCTCCCCCTTGAGCCCTTCGACGTCCGCCGCCAGCGGATCTACCTGCGGCGCGTTCTCGGCCGGCTCAGCCCGCGGGTGGGAATCCGTGATCTTGGCGCAGGCCGGCGGCACAATCTACCCCTGGCCCTCGAGGAGGACCTCGAGGCCCTCAGCCGGATTGATGTCCAATACACCCTGATGCGCGAGATCCTCGACCTGAGCGCCGGCACCCCTGATTCCGAGCTGATGGCCCTGCGCCGCCGCCGCAACCGCGCCGCCGCCTGGGCCGTCACCGATCTCCTATCGCAGAATGCCTATGATGCCGTCATTGTCCCGAACGGGAGCGTCCTGGAGTTTGGGGCTATCTACCGGACCGCCAGGCACCTCGGTGTGCCGGTGGTGACCTTTGAGTTCGGCGAGCAGGGTGAGCGGATGTGGCTGGCGCAAGACGCCGAGGTCATGCGTCTGGACATGTCCGACCTGTGGCAGGCTCGAGGGGCGGATTGGCTGACCGAGAGCGAGATGGCTGCCATCCAGACGCTGGAGCAGGCCCGGCGCGGCGGCCGGCCTTGGGCAAACTTCGGCCGCCTGTGGCAGGCCGCTGAGAGCCAGGGTGCCCAGGCCGCCCGACGCCAGCTCAACCTCGATCCCGCGCGCCCTGTCGTGCTGCTGTGCACCAACGTCGTCGCCGACAGCCTGGCGCTGGGCTGTGAGCTGTTCACCGAGGGAATGGCCGGATGGCTGGCGCTGACGGTCCGCTATTTCGCCGATCACCCGGAGGCTCAGCTGGTCGTGCGCGTCCACCCCGGTGAGCTGCTGGGAGCGGGACACACCTCGGTCGAGATCGTCCAGGGCACCTTGCCGCAGCTGCCGCCCCACGTCACCGTCGTTCCGCCCGAGTCCCCCCTCAACACCTATGACCTGATGGAGCTGGCCCACTTCGGCGTGACCTACACGACCACCGCCGGGCTGGAGATGGCCATGAACGGGGTGCCGGTCGTTGTCTCCGGCAATACGCACTACCGCGGCAAGGGGTTCACCCACGACCCGGACTCGGCCCAGGAATACCTCGCCACACTCGACCGGCTCTTGAAAGAGCCCCTGAGACGCCGGCTGGACCCGCGTCTGGCCGAACTGGCCTGGCGCTACGCCTACCTCTTCTTTTTCGAGTACCCGCTTCCGTTCCCCTGGCATGTCGAGCACTTCTGGGAGAATGTCGCCGCCGTGCCTCTCGAAGCGATGCTGGATCCGGCGCAGCGGGCGCCATACCAGGCCGCCCTGGATGCCTTGGTCGGCTTGCCCATCGACTGGAACCGGCGAACCGGGCCCGGGAGCGCGGCGTGACCACCGAGACGGAAGTCAAGGCCCAGGTCCGGCAGTTCTACGACGCGGTCGGGTGGAAGCAGATCGGCGAGGGCGTCTACCAGAACGCGCGCTACGAGGATCTCCGGCCGGTCTCGCGCGAGTACATACACCATTGCCACCTCCGGCTTGGAAAGTATCTGCCGCCGGCTGGGAGATTTCTGTTCGACGCAGGCTCGGGACCCATTCAGTATCCCGAGTACCTGGAGTACTCTCGCGGCTTCCAGCGCCGGGTGTGCCTGGACATCTCCCGGCTGGCCCTGGTCGAGGCTCGCACGCGAATCGGCGAGCATGGCCTGTTCGTCGTCGGCGACATCGCCAACCTGCCTTTTCGCGCCGAGGTCTTCGACGGCTTGGTCTCGCTGCACACGGTCCATCACCTGCCGGCGGAGGAGCATCAGCCTGCCTTCATCGAGTTCTACCGGGTTCTGGGACCGGGCGGGAAGGCGGCGGTGGTGTACAGCTGGGGATCCCGATCCCCCCTCATGCGCCTGGCAGCCATGCCGATCGCCCTGGCCTTCGGTGCCCAGCGGCTCTACGGCCGATTGCGTCGGGGTCGGCGGAGTGAGACCGAGTTCGAGCGCTCGCTTGCGGCAGCGGGTCCTGCAGGCGCCGCCGGCACCTTCACCTGCAAGCATGACTACCGTTGGGTCACGCGCAACCTGGGCACGCTGCCCGGGCTGGAGGTCCGTGTCTGGCGAGCGGTCAGCACCTCATTCCTGCGGGCCTTTATCCACCGCCGCCTTTTGGGCCAAGCCTGGCTCCGATGGTTGTACTGGTGCGAAGAGCGGGGGCCGCGCCTGCTGGGGCGGTTAGGACAATACCCGGCGATCCTCTTCGCCCGGCCGGCGACGCATGGTCGATCCGAAGAAAGGGTGGGCTAGATGAACTGGGAAGAGAAGGTCGTTCTCGTCACCGGCGGCACCGGGTCGTTTGGCCGCAAGTTCGTCGAGATCATGCTCCACGACTACCATCCGGCCAAGCTGATCGTCTTCAGCCGCGATGAGCTCAAGCAGCACGAGATGCGCTCGAGCGGACTGGATCATCCCAGCCTGCGCTACTTCATCGGCGACGTGCGCGACGAAGACCGCCTGCGCCGGGCAATGCACGGTGTGGATATCGTCATCCATGCCGCCGCCCTCAAGCAGGTGCCGGCGTGCGAGTACAACCCGATCGAGGCCATCCTGACCAACATCATGGGCGGGCGAAACGTGATCGAGGCGGCGCTGGACATGGGGGTCGAGCGGGTGATGGCCCTCAGCACCGACAAGGCCGTGAACCCGATCAACCTCTACGGGGCGACCAAGCTGGCGGCCGAGAAGCTGTTCGTGCAGTCCAATGCCTACGCCGGCGAATCGGCCTCGCGATTCTCCTGCGTCCGGTACGGGAACGTGGTTGGGAGCCGGGGAAGCGTGGTGCCGGTGTTCCTGCGCCAGCGCGAGAACGGCGCGGTCACCATCACCGATGAGCGCATGACCCGCTTCTGGCTGTCCCTGGAGCAGGGCGTCCGCTTCACGATCCGGTGTGTGGAGTTGATGGAGGGCGGGGAGGTCTTCATCCCCAAGATCCCCAGCATGCGCGTCCTGGATCTGGCCCAGGCGATCGCTCCCGGCTGCCGCGTCGAGCGGATCGGGATTCGGGCGGGCGAGAAGCTCCACGAGGTCCTGGTGTCGGAGGACGAGGCTCGCCACACCCTCGAGCTGGAAGATATGTTCGTCGTTCAGCCGCCGGAGGGGTTGTGGTTTGGCCGGAGCTGGACCGACCGGGGCCGGGCACTCCCGGAAGGGTTCCGTTTTGCCAGCGACACCAATCAGCAGTGGCTGACCCTGGAGGAGATCCGAGCGCTGGTGCTGCCGTTCGAGGGAGAGATTCCGGCGTAGGCCGGCGGCATGGCCACGATTCTGATCACCGGTGCCGGCGGCTTGCTGGGCGCCAACCTGGTCCTGGATGCCCTGGCCTCTGGGCACCGGGTGATCGCCGTCGACCACCAGTATCCCATCCGGCACCCCGAGGTCGACAGCCTGGCTGCCGACCTCTGTCAGGCAGGGGCGGCGGAGTCGATCCTTGCCGCCAAGCGGCCGGACTGGGTCATCCATTGCGCCGCGGCCACGAGCGTGGACGGATGTGAGGCTGACCCGGCGATGGCGTTCCGGCTCAACCGCGACATGGCGCAGGCTGTGGCGCGGGGGGCCCGGGCCGCGGGGTCCCGCCTGGTGCACATCTCGACCGATGCCGTCTTCGACGGCGAGCGGGGCGGCTACCGGGAGGAGGACGTCCCGAGCCCGATCAACGTCTATGGCCGGAGCAAGCTGGAGGGTGAGCGGGCGGTGGCGGCGGCCGATCCCCAGGCGTTGATCGTCCGCACCAACCTCTACGGCTGGAACGCTCAAGACAAGCAAAGCCTGGCCGAGTGGTTCCTATCGAACCTGGAAGCTGGGAAGCGCTGCCGAGGATTCACAGACGTCTGGTTCTCGCCCATCCTGGTCAACGACCTGGGCCGGCTTCTCTTCGCCATGCTGGAGGCGGGGTTGGCGGGGGTCTATCACGTGGCTGGGGGCGAGTGCGTGAGCAAGTACGACTTCGGGGTCTTGATCGCCCGGGTCTTCGGCTTCGACCCGCAGCTGATCAGGCCGGCGGCCACCCCGGACGGCCCGCCTCGAGCCCGCCGAGGGCGGCAGCTATGCCTCCGGTCACTCCGGATCGACGCCCTTGCCGGGCTCAGGTTGCCGGCCGCCGCCGAAGGATTGACGCGCTGGAAGCAGCTCGGAGAAGAGGGTCTTGCCGGCCGACTTCGCGGCCTCATCGATCCCCAACCGCAGGCAGGTGCCCGAGATGTATGAGGTGCTCGAGGTCGCCCTGGCCGACACCCCGCGCTTGTTCCAGTACCACCAGGCCGGCGTGTACGGCGCCCAGTTCAACTTGAAAGGTTTCGCTTATCCGTGGCTGGTGTCATCCCGAAAGTGGTCGAAAGGCGACCGCGTGCTGGACGTCGGCGCCGGCTACTCGGAACTTCCCGTGCACCTGGCCGAGGCGTTCGGCTGCGAAACCTGGGTGGTCGACGATTTCGGCGTGGCCAGCGGCGAGCCGTTCTGGAAGCGGGGGCGTGAACCGCAAGAGCATATCCGCGCCCGCCCACAGGTGAACTATGTCCTCGAGCGGTTGGGCGACCCGGCTCGTTCGAGCCTGCCCCCGGCCAGTTTCGACTGCATCTACAGCCTGTCTACTCTCGAGCATGTCCCGCGGACATCGATCGTCGCGGTCTGGCAACATATGGAGCGGTTGTTGCGCCCCGGCGGGGAGATGCTGCACGCCGTCGACCTGGGCTTACCGGTCAAGAGCGGCCTGCCGTCCGTCCTGAAAGCTCTCGCTATCGACACGCTCTTCCCGCTGATGCCCTCGTCGGCGCGGCTCGGCTTTGTCTACCACACCCCGCACGCCTACGCGCGTTTCGTGGTGCAGTCGATCTTGAAGTCGCCGATGCGTCACGACCGCCTGCTGAACGTGACCCGGCTGCTCCTCGATCCGGAGGTCGTCAGCGAGTCCATGGAGAACACCTACAACCGGATCATCAAGGACGGGATGACCGGCGTCCGGCATGTCAAGAAGGGCACGCTGCTGCTGCGCCTGCGCAAGGCGGCCTGACAGGAGCCAGACAAATGAACGCGATCAAGATCGGCGAGCGCTGGATCGGCGGGGACCATCCGACCTACTTCATCGCCGACATCTCGGCCAATCATGACGGCGACCTCGAGCGCTCCACGATGCCGGCCCGTCTCACGACCGGGGTGGCCGGAGTGCTCGAGCCGCCTGTCCCGACGCGCAAGGCTGGATACGAGGCCTTCGGCCGCCCCTCGGTCTCGCGGGATGTCCGCGCGGCCGGTTTGACCGCCCAGACGGGTTCCACGAGGACCCCCGATGTTTCGATCCGTAGCGCAAGTCAGTATGTATAGCGCTGAGGAGCTCTCGCTTGCCGATACCCGACGCCTGCTTGAGTACAGGCGGGAAAGGGCCTTTGGCGTCAGCTTCGACCTGAAGGGCTTTGATTACCCCTGGATTGTCCGCGCGCGCCGATGGAGGGAAGGGGAAAGAGTCCTCGATGTGGGATCGGGATACTCCCCTCTGCCGTCGTACCTGGCGAAGACGTACGGCTGCGAGGTCTGGGCGGTCGATGACTTCGGCACGACTAGTGATGAGCCGTTCTGGGAACGCGGGCGGGATCCGCGAGAGCGAATCTCGGCACATCCGGAGGTGAGGTGCGTCCTGGAGCGTCTTGGGGATCCAGATACCTCGACTCTGCCGGCAGGCTACTTCGACTGCGTCTACAGTGCCTCAACCCTGGAGCATGTGCCTAACAGCATGCTCTCAGCCGTGTGGAGGCACATGGACCTTCTGTTGCGGCCGGGAGGCGAGATGTTGCATGCAGTTGACCTGATTGTCCCCAGCGACCGGGGCCTGCGTCACCTGTTGCTGACCCAGGTGTTCGACCTGGGGTTTCCCTTCCTCCCTCGAAGCCTGCGCTACCGATTTGCACGCAAGACCCCGCGAGCCTATGTCCGCTGTATGTTCGACTCGCTGCCCGTTCCCGCGCCCAGAATCCCGCGAGGGCTGGAAGTCGTCAGGATGGTGTTGGATCCGGAGGTCCTGAACGAGTCCCTGGATTGGACATACAACAGAATGGTCCGGGACGGGATGACCGGAATCCGCCACATCAAGACCGCTTCCCTGCAGATTCATCTGCGCAAGCAGAGTGAGAAGGGTGGCCGGCCATGAAGGAAACCAGAATCGCAGACCGCTGGATCGGCGGGGACCATCCGACCTACTTCATCGCCGACATCTCGGCCAATCATGACGGCGATCTCGAGCGCGCCAAGAAGCTGATTCGGCTGGCGGCTGAGGCGGGCGCCGACGCTGCCAAGTTCCAGAACTTCCGCGCTCCCAAGATCGTCAGCGACTACGGCTTCCGCACCCTGGGCGGCCGGATCTCACACCAGGCTTCGTGGCGGAAGCCGGTGTTCGAGGTCTACCAGGGCGCCTCGATCCCGTTCGAATGGACACCGGAGCTGAAGGCAACTTGCGACGAGGCCGGCATTCACTACTTCTCCTCGCCCTATGACTTCGAGGCCGTGGACATGCTCGACCGCCACGTCCCGGCCCACAAGATCGGCTCGGGCGACATCACCTGGTTGGAGATCCTGCGCCACATCGCCGGCAAGGGCAAGCCAGTCCTCCTGGCCACGGGGGCCTCCGACATCGGCGACGTGCAACGCGCCGTCCATACCATCCTGGCCCTCAACCGCGAGCTGGTGCTGATGCAGTGCAACACGAACTACACGGCCAGCTTGGAGAACTACGACCACATCCACCTGAACGTCCTCAAGACCTACGCTGTGATGTTCCCGGAGGTCGTGCTCGGTCTCTCCGACCACACCCAGGGCCACGCCACGGTCCTGGGCGCGGTCGCCTTGGGCGCCCGGGTGGTCGAAAAGCACTTCACCGACGACATCTCCCGGGAGGGGCCGGATCATCCCTTCTCTATGACCCCCGACGCCTGGCGAGACATGGTCGATCGGACGCGAGAGCTCGAGCGGGCCATGGGCTCAGCCGACAAGCGCGTGGGGGCTAACGAGGCCGACACGGTCGTGGTGCAGCGGCGCTGCTTGAGAGCGGCGAGGGAGATACGAACAGGCGAGGTGTTCACGCGGGAGATGATCGATGTGCTTCGCCCTGCCACGACCGGAGCCGTCCTTCCCTATGAGATCGAGTCCGTGATCGGGACCCGGGCGCTCGGGGACATTCTCGCCGGCGAAGCTCTGCGCTGGACGATGCTGGGTGCCTAGAGACGTGGCCGGAAAGTGCCTTCCGGACCAAAGCCTTGGGATGGCACCCGTCAAAGCGCCTCGGACAAGGCAGTTCCGCGGGACCGGATGGCCCAGTGAGGGCCAGAAACGCAGCCTTTGTCCCACAGGG
>Ga0315286_10002501_pt1 | contig 17153 bp, 12 predicted proteins | sample YL17G10_0_MG_FD_205038 | JGI IMG/M metagenome (GOLD analysis project Ga0315286, IMG submission 205038) | Sediment microbial communities from Yellowstone Lake, YNP, Wyoming, USA - YL17G10_0 | ecosystem: Environmental > Aquatic > Freshwater > Lake > Sediment | place: USA: Wyoming | collected...
ACAACAGCCGCCATGAGCCCCCGCACCGCGCGTCTCGTCTGCATGGCCTTTCTCCTTAAGGGACGGAACCGGGAGTTTCATCGCTGCCGCGCCGAACCCACCCTCCACCATAAATCAACGTCCGCGTATGTCAACAGTATTGCGGCGGGGCAAGGCAACGTAGGGGCACGGCATGCCGTGCCCCTACCGCTCCGGACACACGTAGCACGGCCACGGCATGGCGCGCCCCCTACGGCGCAGGTTACCGCGGTTTTAACCGTTGACGCCGCGCGCGGCGGCCATTAGAAGAACGGGACCAAGCGCGGAGGCGGACCATGGCGCGGCGGAACAACCTGGCCGGATGGGTCCTGGTGTCGCCGGTGGTCGTCGGCCTCCTCGTCTTCACGCTCTACCCCTTCGTGGCCTCGCTGGTCCTCAGTTTCTGCGAGTACGACATCTTCACCGCGCCGCGCTGGGTCGGCCTGTGGAACTATGAGACGATGCTCACGCGCGACCCCCTGTTCTGGAAATCGCTGGGCAACGTCCTCTGGTACACGGTCATGGCGGTGCCGCTCGGCATCGTGATGGGCGTGGGCCTCGCGCTCCTCCTGGACGCGAAGATCAAGGGCCTGGCGGTCTACCGCACGCTCTTCTTCCTGCCGTCGATCGTGCCGGTGGTGGCCACGAGCGTCCTCTGGATCTGGCTGCTGAACCCGCAGATCGGCCTCGTGAACACGCTACTGCGGCTCGTGGGCGTCGAGGGCCCGACGTGGCTGGCGAGCGTGGCGTGGTCGAAGCCGTCGCTGGTGTTCATGGGCGTGTGGGGCGTCGGCGGGAGCATGCTCATTTACCTCGCGGGCCTGAAAGACATCCCCGCCAGCCTGTACGAGGCGGCCGTGGTCGACGGGGCCAACGCCTGGCAGCGCGTGCGGTACGTCACGCTGCCGATGCTCACGCCCGTCATCTTCTTCAACCTCGTGATGGGGATGATCGGGGCGTTCCAGTACTTCACGCAGGCGTACGTGATGACGCAGGGCGGGCCGCTCGACTCCACGCGGTTCTACGCCCTGCACCTGTTCTTCGAGGCGTTCCAGTACCTGAAGATGGGCTACGCGTCGGCCATGGCGTGGGTGCTCTTTATCATGGTCGTCGGCGTGACGGCCCTCTTGTTCAGGTCGCAGCACAGGTGGGTGCACTACGGAAGGTGAGTTTAGCGGGGAGCCGAAGGCGACCCGGCCAATTGCGGATTGCGAATTGCGGATTGCGGATTGAACGGCGAAAGGCAACGGCCGCCAACGTTAGCGGGGAGCCGCAGGCGACCGCGTGTTAGGTTCGGAATCAAAACAACGAATGACGAAACGGCAATGACGAATCAGAAACAAAGCAGACATGAGACGATCGTTGTGGGCTCGCGCTTTTTCGTCATTCGTCATTGCCTGTTCATTCGTCATTCGGACTTCGTCATTCGTCATTGCCCGGGCGCTCCAGCCCCGGCCAAGGTGCTTGCGTGAGCGACGAGGAAAAACCGACATCGCGCCGCCGTCTTCTCCTCTGGCTCGTCCGCGGCCTCTTCATCGTTGCGGCGGGGGCGGGGGTGCTCTGGCTCTTCCTCGGCTACGAGCCGCCGCAGGCGCGAAGCTGGCCCGGCCGCCAGAAGGTCGTCTTCTGGCACATGTGGACCTCGAACTGGGCCGACGTGGTCCGCCAGATTTGCGACCGCTTCAACGACAGCCAGGACCGCTACGAAGTGGTGCCGCTGACGGTCATCGGCGGCAGCCTCAAGACGCTGATTGCGACATCCGGCGGCGACCCGCCCGACTGCATGGCCCAGTGGGAAGCGGTCATCCCGGCCTGGGCGGCACGCGGCGCCCTGACGCCGCTCGACACGCTGATGCCGCCCGAGGAATGGCATGCCCTGCGCGACCGGATGTACCCGGCCGTCCGCGACATCGGCATGTACGAGGGCCACTTCTACGGCCTCTCGACGGGCATGAACGTCTGGGCCGTCTACTATCGGCCCGAGTATTTCCGCCAGGCCGGCCTCGATCCCGACCAGTTCCCCGAGACGCTCGAGGAGCTCGACGCCCTCGCCGACAAGCTCTTCCAGTACGACAAGGACGGGCGGATCACGCGCATCGGGTTCATCCCGCGGCGGCTGGAGGAGTACGTCGCGGTCTTCGGCGGGAGCCTGTACGACCCCGCCACGCGCCAGATCACGTTCACGAACCCGAGGAACGTGGAGGCGCTGGAGTGGATGACCGCCCGCGCCGACAAGTACGGCTTCGACCGCATCCTCCAGTTCGAGTCGGGCCTGTCGACGACGATGGCGGCCTCGTGGCCGTTCATCAGCGGGGCCTACGCGATGGTGCTCGACGGCCAGTGGCGCGTGGAGCAGCTCGGCAAGTTTGCGCCGGAGATGGAGTACCGCATCGCGCCGCTCCCGCCGCCGAAAGGCGGGAAGCCGCTGGCCGGCTGGTCGAACGGGAACTTCATGATCATCCCCAGCGGCGCGAGGAACAAGGCCGGCGCGTGGGCGTTCATGCGGTTCTGGTCGGGCGTCGACCAGCCGGAGCGGGCCGCCGAGTTCTACACCTGGGGCGGGTGGCTCCCGATCACCCCCGAGGTGGCTGCCGCGCCGAGGTACCAGGCCTACTGCGCGAAGTACCCGCAGTTCCGGGCGTTCCTCAAGATCATGGCCTCGCCGAACGTGCAGGTGACGCCGCCGGTGCCGGTCCAGGCCTACATGATGAGCCGCCTCTCGTGGGCCGAGGACGCCGCCCTCCGGCATCACCTTTCACCCCGCGACGCGCTCGAACAGGCGGCGCGGGAGACGAGGAGGGAGTTGGACAACATGGGTATGGGGCGAGAAGGGAACCGAAAGGAAATGCTAAATGTTAAATGATAAATGCTAAATGGAACGACGTCCCAAGACGGGCCTTTCATTCAACATTTAGCATTTAACATTTAGCATTTCCGTTATAGAGGGTAAACGCGTTGAAGCACCCCTGGTACATCCGGCTGTCGCTCCACGCGGCGCTCGTCGTCCTGGCGCTGCCGTTCTGCATGCCCCTGGCGTGGATGATCGGCACCAGCCTCAAGACCGACGCCCAGATCTTCCCGAAGGAAGTCGTCACCACGGTCCCCGAGTTCCTGGCGCAGTGGTGGCCGGACCCCTTCCGCTGGGCGAACTACCCCGAGGCCCTCCAGTACGTGCCCTTCCCCATCTACCTGCGGAACACGCTGATGTTGTGCGCCGCGAACGTGCTGGCGGCGGTGGCGTCGAGCGCCGTGGCGGCCTACGCGTTTGCGAAGCTGGAGTGGCGCGGCCGCGGCATCCTCTTCGCCATCGTCATCGCCACCATGATCCTGCCGGGCGAGGTGCGGATGATCCCCACGTTCGCCCTCTACCGGTGGCTCGGCTGGTACGGGACGTACCTGCCCCTGATCGTGCCGGCCTTCTTCGGCAACGCGTTCTTCATCTTCCTGCTGCGGCAGTTCTTCCGCACGATCCCCGACGACCTGTGCGACGCGGCCCGCATCGACGGGTGCAGCGAGTGGGGAATCCTGTGGCGGGTGGTGCTGCCGCTGTCGAAGCCGGCCCTGGCGACGTGCGCCCTGTTCCAGCTCCTGGGCACGTGGAACGATTTCAACGGGCCGCTGCTCTACCTCAACGACCAGACGAAGTACACGCTGGCATACGGGCTCCAGCAGTTCCTGGGGGCGTACGGCGGCGAGTGGTCGAAGCTCATGGCCGCCGCCACCATCTTCACCGTGCCGATCATCATCCTGTTCTTCCTGGCGCAGAAGACCTTCATCCAGGGCATCTCGACGACGGGAATGAAGGGATAAAGAAATTGCGGATTGCGGATTGCGAATTGCGGATTGCGGATTGACGGCGAAAGGCATACCTACGCAAAGTTTAGCGGGGAGCCGACGGTCGAAGACTCGCCGTGGCGAGCGACCGCACGGCCCACTGCGGGTGGCGGACTTGAGGTTGCTCCTCGACGGACAGTCTTGCCTTTCAGTCCGCAATCCGAAATCCGCAATCCGAGATGATCCTTCTCAGTCCCACTCAATCACCGTCGGCTCGGTCGCCACGTCGACGGCTTCCGACGGGGGCGCGGCGGGCTCGGCGTGCGCGACGGGAGCAGCAAGCTCGGCGGGATCATCGTAGGGCACAGAGGCGGCCGACAGGCTCTCGGTCGCCGGCGGCAAGGCTTCGCCTCGACCCTGACGGCCACGGCGCCGGCGGCTGCGGCCCGGTCCGTGCTGACCGGAAGCCGCGGCGGGCGCGGGCGTCGCCGGATGGACCGAAGGCGGCGCGGCGGGCGCCTCGGCAGCGTGATGGCCAACCGGCCCGGCATGGATCGCGGGAGCGGGCGATGGCGTCGCCGCAGCAGACTGCACACCCTTGCCACGTCCGCGCCGGCCACGGCGCCGACGCTTGCCGCCCGGCTGGCCCTGACCTGGCGCAGCGGCAGCCGTTGCATGCTCCGCCGGATGCTGCGCGGCCGGTGCATGCTCGACCGGATGGGCCGGATGCCGCGCGGCCGGCGCGTGCTTGGCCGGACGGGCCGCGTGACGCGGCGTTGAGGCCGCATGCCTGGGCGACGGGGCCGCGTGCCTCGTATCCCCGGGCTCGTGAGCATGGGCCGCCGGCTTCGATCCGGACGCCGGCGCCAGTTTCCTGCCGATGAGCTTCTCGAGGGCGTGAACGTACGCCCGGTCGCCGGGCGTGACGAAGCTCGACGCGCGGCCCGAGGCTTCCAGCCGGGCGGTCCGCCCGATGCGGTGCACGTAGTCCTCGGGCGAGCGCGGAAAATCGTAGTTGATGACGTGCTCGATGTCGGCCACGTCGAGGCCGCGGGCCGCAATGTCGGTCGCCAGCAGAATGTGGTAGCGGCCCTCGCGGAAACCTTTCATCGCCTCGTCGCGCTGGTTCTGCTCGCGGTCGCCGTGAAGGCGGGCGACGCGATGCCCGCGGTTCATGACCCGCCGCGCCAGGCGGTCGACGCCGCGCTTCGTCCGCACGAAGACCAGGACGCGCCCGGTCTCCTTCCGCAGGAGGTCCAGCAGGAGGGGGATCTTCTCCGCCTCCTCGACGTGATAGAGCTGCTGCTCGGCCCGCTCGACGGGGCGCGAGGCGGGACCCACCTGGATCCGCACCGGGTCGCGCATGTGCCGCCGCGCGATCTGCTCGACGTCGGCCGGCATCGTGGCGGTGAACATCATCGTCTGCCGCTTCTCGGGCAGGTGGGCGATGATGCGCCGGATCTGGGGGATGAACCCCATGTCGTGCATCCGGTCGGCCTCGTCGACCGTGAAGATCTGGATCTCCTTGAAGTTGACCGTCTTCTGCTCCAGGTGATCGATGAGGCGGCCGGGCGTGGCGATCAGGACGTTCGGCCACGACCGCAGGGCGGCGTGGTCGAGGTCCATCTTGACCCCGCCGACGATGCTGGCGACCCGCAGGCCCGTCGTGCGCCCCAGCGCGCGGAACACGCCGACGATCTGAGCCACCAGCTCGCGCGTCGGGGCCAGCACCAGCGCCCCGAGGTCCATGCTGTGGGCCAGGCGCGAGATGATCGGCAGCGCGAAGGCCGCCGTCTTGCCCGTCCCCGTCTGCGCCAGGCCGATCAGGTCCTTGCCCTCCATCGCCAGGGGGATGCACTCGGCCTGGATGGGCGTCGGGGTGTCAAAGCCGGCGGCGGCAATGTCCTGCTGGAGACTGTCGGGGAACGGATAGTCCGTAAACTTCTTCGCTTCGTAATCTGTAGACAACTTGTCAACCTCTCTTTGGAGGGCGCCTGGGCAGCGGAGGGCACTTGACGGATGGCCGAAGGTCTGCAACGCCGCGTTGCGGACAGGTCAAACCTCATCACTTCCCGGAGCAACCACACGTGTGTATTTCCTGAACTATACGCCGGGGGCCGGCCAAAAGCAAACCTATTCCGCCGTCGTTCCGCCGTCGTTGTCCCGCCGTCGTTGGCACCTGTTGGGTGCGTGCGCCGCACGCACCGCCCAAACAGGCAGGCTCCGCATTCCCGGTTCGCGCACGGCACGCACCCTACGCCTGCGTGACCGTGGTTTCGGCCAGCTGGTGCTTCGGCACGTGCAGGGCCGCCACGATGCTGAGGGCGACCGCGAGCGCCCCCAGCGCGAAGGTCCACCGGTAGCCGGCGTACTGCCACAGCGCGCCGCCGACCAGCGGCATGGCGACCGCCGCCACGTGGTTCATCGCCACGCCCATGCTGAGGGTGGGCGTGTGCTCGCTCGGCGGCGCGATGCGGTTGACGTAGGTGGTCATGGCCATCGCCAGGGTCCAGACCACGCCGTCCGCCACGAAGAGCGCGTAGAGCACGTAGAGGTTCCCTACGAGGGCATACCCCAGGAAGACCGCGATCAGGCTGGCAAAGTAGGCGACCAGGACCCGCCGCTCGCCGACGCGGTCGATCAGCCGCCCCACCCGCGGCGACGCGAAGAAGCCGATGACCTGCACGACGGCGAAGAGGCCGAGCATGACCGGCAGGCTGGTGTGGTGGATCTTCACGAGCAGGAAACCCGAGAAACAGATGAAGATCTGTTTGCGCCATCCCTCCAGGAAGCACAGGAGGTAGTACAGGCCGTAGCGGCGGCGGAAAACGAACCGCGGGCCCGGCGTCTTCACCTTGCGGTAGATGCCCAGGCAGGCCAGCGCCCCCAGCGCGCCAGCGCCCCCCGCCACCAGGTACATCGGCCGCATCGACACGCCCAAGACGCCCAGCAGCAGCGCCGCCCCCAGCCCCAGGCCCCACCCCGCGGAGCCGGCCGCCCCGACCTGCCCCAGCCGGTGCCCCGTGCGCCCCGGCTCGGCGAGGGCCAGCGTCATCGAGTTCGGCAGCGGCATCCAGACGTGCAGGCCCTGGCTCCACACCAGGCTCAGCACCATCACCATCCAGTAGCTGTGCACGCCCGCGTAGGCCGCGAGGCCCGCCGCCAGCAGCAGGAGCATCGCCGCCCCCACGAGCGGCTCGGCGAAGCCCGCCAGGATCGCCAGCACGCCGAACGCGATCACGCCGCAGCTCTCGCGCACCGACTCCAGGAGGCCCTGCTCGAAGCCCGACACACCGATCTCTTCGACCAGGAAGTTCGTGTTCAGGCCCATCTGGAAGGACATCGCGACGCCGACGCAGGCGACCGCGGCGCCGAGGAAGATCAGGCTTCGCCGCCGCGGCACGCCCGCCGCCAGCCCGACGTGGGGCTCGGTGGTCATGGCCCGCGCCGCCTCATCGCTTCAGCCGCAGGCGCTGGGCGGCCGCGAGGTTCCGGTCGATGAGCGCGCGGCGCTGCACGACGCAGGCGTACGAGCGCAGCGGGTCCTCGGGCGTGTTCACCACGTAATCGAGCATCCGGTCGAGCGTGGTCGTGGCCACGTGGAGGCGCGTGTCGCTGGAGGCGTAATAGATGAAGAGGCGCCCGGCGCCGCGCAGGACCGCCCCGTTCGAGAACACCACGTTCGACACGTCGCCGACCCGCTCCTCGCCGCGCGGCGCGATGAAGTATCCGCCCGGCCGATGGATCACGCGATCGGGGTGCGCCAGGTCGCACAGGAACGCGTAAAGGACGTACCGCAGGCCGGCGGCCGTGTTCCGCACGCCGTGGGCGACGTGGAGCCACCCCTTCGGCGTCTTCAGCGGCGCCGCCCCCGCCCCGTTCTTGACCTCCTTGATCGTGTGATACAACTTGGCATCAATGATTTTCTCATCATGGATAACCGCGTGCTCGATCGAGTCGGCCAGGGCCCAGCCGATGCCGCCGCCCTTCCCCGCCTCGATAAACGAGTCCTGCGGCCGCGTGTAGAACGCGTACTTGCCGCCCACGAACTCCGGGTGCAGGACCACGTTGCGCTGCTGGGCCGACTCGGACTTGAGGTCGTCGAGCCGCTCCCACGCGTCGAGGTCCCGCGTCCGCGCGATGCCGCACTGGGCCGCCGCGCTGGAGGTGTCGCCGGGGGGCGCGGCGGGGTCCTTGCGCTCAGTGCAGAAAAGTCCATAGATCCATCCATCTTCGTGCCGCACGAGGCGCATGTCGTAGACGTTGACGTCGGGGTCGGCGGTCTCGGGCATCAGGATGGGGCGCTCGCGGAAGCGGAACCCGTCGACCCCCGTCTGCGACTCCGCCACGGCGAAAAACGACTTGCGGTCGTACCCCTCCACGCGGCACACAAGGCACACCCTGCCCCCCAGCTCGATGGCGCCGGCGTTGAAGACGGCGTTCACGCCCAGCCGCTCCAGGAGGTGCGGGTTGCGGGCCGGATCGAGGTCATAGCGCCAGGAGACCGGGACGTGGGCCTCGGTCAGCACCGGGTCGCGGTACCGCTCGAACCAGCCGTTGTCCCACGTGGGGTCCACCTTGTTCCGCCGGCCGAGGAGGGCCTTCTGGCGGCGGAGGAGACGCGCGAGGCGCTTCGTGAAGACGTCTGGCGGCAAGTGGAGTCCCTCCCCGGGCCGAGGCAACGCCGCGGCCTCTTCATGGCGCGAATGCCAACACACGCCCAGCAAGCCAGGGCGAGTCTTCGACAAGCTGGGCGGCTGAATGGACCGTCACTACTCGCCGATGATCTCGATGCCGTTGATCTCGGGGTTCTGCGTCTTGGCCGTGAACTCGATCATGAGTTTCTTGTCGGCGGCCACCGCCACGCCCTTGAACTCCTTGACCAGGGGTTTGCCGAACCCGCCGGCGGCCTTCATCACGTCGAGGTCCGTGAGGACCGCCTTGCCCTGGATCGCGACCGTGAAGACCCGCGGGCCGCTCTCGACGATGCCCGGGAACGTCTCGGCGAAGTGCAGCCGCACGGTGTACTTGCCGGGGGGCACGTCGAAACGGTACGCCTTCATGCTGTAACGCTCGGTGAGGTACACGTCCGGGGCCTTGGTGCCGGTGATCTTGAGGCCCTCGCGGAGGATGGTCTGACCCTCGACGGCGCCGAACGACGCACCCTCTTTCCACACCTGGTCCGGCATCCACTTCACGCCGGTCTCGTCCGTGTACTCCTTGTCGGCCGCGCAGTTGACGCGCAGGACCAGCTTGCCCGCGGCGGTCGCGCCCTTCTTCTGCGGCTCGCATCCGACCAGCCCGACCGTCAGCACAGCCGCCGCCGCCATCGCCATCGCCATCGCCAAGTGCCGCATCGTTCGATCTCCTTTCACGATGTCCATGGACCCGTTCGTTTGACGCGAGGTACTCTTGTATCAGCGCCCGCGCCGGGCGTCAAGTTTTGCGTGCCGTTCCTGCAAGGTCTCAGTCGCGGGGTGGCACGGCCACCCGGTTGTACGTGTTCAGCGTCTTGCCTTCGCGTTGTCACCCCGAGCGAGCGCTGCGAGTCGAGGGGTCTCGCCGTGCGAATGTCCGAACGGCAACGACCACAGCGAGATTCCTCGACTCGCTGCGCTCGCTCGGAATGACAACGCTAAACACATACACCCGACGTTGGGTGGCCGTGCATGACATCCGACAATGCACGGTCACGCAACGGCGCCCGCCGCGGCGGGCAGGCTGTGCCCGTGCCACCCGCCAAGCCCCAGCCTGCGCCCTACTTCAGCACACTGCGAATCACATCAGCATACGACCGCAGGACGACATAATTCCGCAGGACGTAGCCATTGTGCTTCAGGCCTTCCTCGGAATAGTCGCCCTCCCACTGTTTCGGGTTCGACGGGTGCGCGCCGTCGCCGGAGATCAGCGTGGGCACCTGGTAGACGTCGCCCCCGAGGCCCTTGAACTTCTCCATCGCGCCGTCCCAGTCGTCGGGGCGGCGGGTCATGACCGCCTCGTAGTAGTCGCACAGCGGCAGGCCGGTCTCGCGGGCGATGCGGCGGAGCGACTCCACAAACGTCTTCGCCTTCTCACCCTGCCCGTGCTTCGGCGGGATGGTCGAGAGGATGACCACCGTGCCGTTGTCGAGGCACTTGGCGATGACCGCCCGCACCTTCGTCTCGTACTCGTCGAGCTGGAGCGGCCCGAGGTCGTTCGTGCCGAACATGATAAGGGCGGTCTCGGGGTTGAGTTTCTTCAGCCACGCGCCGACGTTGTCGAGCGCCCAGCGGATGGTCATCCCGCCGTCGCTGCCGAAGGCGGGGCCTTTCCACTCGCGCCAGCAGGCCTCCTTCATGTGGCCCTTGACGAGGGCGAAGTCGGCCTGCGCCGGCTCATCCATGTTCTTGCGGGTCCAGACGAGCGGGCTCCAGAAGGCCATCGTCACGGTGATGGAGTCGCCGAACTGGGCGAAGGTGCCCTTGTCGCCGGTGAACTTGGCGTGGACCTTCTTCATCGGCTCGACCCAGTACTTCTCGCCCGCGGCCTTGGCGGCCGGGGCCGGCGAGGAGGCGCTTTCCGCCGCGTTGGGCGCCGGTGCGGCCTTCTTCGTTGCGGCGAAGGCGGACAGGCTGATCGCCAGGACCGCCAGGAGGATCATCCACCGTTTCATGGCCGCTCCTTTCGTCGGTTCTTCAGACCCAGGCTGCCATTATCCCCGGCGCGAGGGGGAATGTCCAACATCCAACGGAACATCCAACGGAAGTCCAAGGTCCAAAGTCAACCAAGGCGCGCGGCGCTGCCTACAGGTTACCCTGCGGGAAATCACGTTTGCGGCCTGCTCGCGGCGTCGGTATCATGCGAAAGGTGCGTCCGCCGTGGCGACGTGGGCGCGTGTCTTGCCCAACAAACAGGTCCGACCATAAGGAGCAACCGATGCGCGGCGTGAGAATTCTCGATGCGGGCAAGGTCGAAACGCGGGACTATCCCGATCCGGTTCCGCAGGGCGAAGAGGTGGTCGTGCGGCTCGAGGCGGCGGCCATCTGCGGCTCCGACCTCCACGGCCTCTACCAGACGCCCGGCGAGAAAAAGTGGGTCCCCGGCCACGAGGGCGCCGGCGTCGTCGTGGCGGTCGACCGGCCCCGCGTCCTTAAGGTGGGCGACCGCGTCGCCACGTCGGCGGTCTTCTCGTGCGGCGTGTGCGACCTGTGCCGCGCGGGCTACACCATCTACTGCCGCCAGCCGCGGGGCACGTACGGCTTCGGCCTCGACGGGGTGCACGCCCAGTACGTCCGGATGTCGGAGCGGTCGCTGCTCAAGATGCCCGACCCCATGACGTTCGAGCAGGGGTGCCTGGTCCTCGACCCGGTGGGAACGCCGTATCATATGTACAAGCGGACGCAGACCACCTCGATGCACGTCGTCGGCGTGTTCGGCGCCGGCCCGATGGGCCTGGGCACGGTGTGCGTGGGGGCGTTCCTGGGGGCGAAGGTCATCGCGGTCGAGCCCGTCGCCTACCGGCGGGAGCTGGCGAAAAAGCTCGGCGCCGCCGAGACGGTCGACCCGGCCGCCGGCGACGTGGTCCGGCAGATCCGCGACCTGACGAAGGGCTACGGGCTGGACCGCGCGGTCGAGTGCTCCGGCGAGGCCGAGCCGCTCGCCTGGGGCCTGGAGCTCGTGCGGCACTTCGGCCAGGTGGGGATCATCGGCGAGCGGCAGGAATCGAAGATCAACCCGTCGAACCACTTCCTCCGCAAGGAAGTGACGATGTCGGGCTCGACGTGCTTCCCGCTCCAGGAGTTCGACGAGCTGGCGCGGATGTTCGAGCGCGGCCTGCGGGCCGCCGAGATGATCACCCACCGTTTCACCGTCGACCAGGCCGCCGAGGCCTACGCAACCTTCGCAACGAAGAAGACGGGCAAGGTGATTTTCGTGCCGAGGAAGTAAGGACGGTGACGGAGTGACTGAGTGACGAAGTGACGGAGCAAAGAAAAGGAGAACGCCCAACACTCAGCATCCAATGTCCAAGGGAAGGCGAACAAACAACGCACCGTCTGCCGTGGTCCGCGTCCTCCGTTGTTCATTGTTTGCTGTTCGCCGTTTGTCTTACCTTGGACTTGGACATTGAGTCTTCGATGTTGGACATTCTCCGTTATGGCTCGTGGCACCGGCTTGTGCGCCCATGAGACCTGTGCGGCTGGGTGCGCCGCGTGCGCATCACCAATCGGCCACCGACCCATCCTCGTGCCACAGGCGCGGGTTCTCCCAGGCGCCGTCGTACTGCACCTGGCGCAGGGCGTCCTCGTCGACCTCGATGCCCAGGCCGGGGCCGGTGGGCACGTCGATGTAGCCGTCCTTCACCACAAACGGTTTCTTGAGGTACCCCTCCCCCAGGCACACCTGTTCCTGGCACAGGAAGTTCGGCGTGCAGGCATCGACCTGGAGGCACGCGGCCAGCGAGATCGGCCCGAGCGGGCAGTGAGGCGCGAGCGCCGCGTAATACGTCTCGGCCATGGCCGCGATCTTGCGGACCTCCAGGATGCCGCCGGCGTGCGAGACGTCGGGCTGGAGAATCGCGGCCGCCCGCTTCTCGAGCACCTCGCGGAACCCCCACTTCGTGAAGAGCCGCTCGCCGGTGGCGATCGGGATGGTGGTGCGGCGGGCGACGTCGACCATGGCGTCGACGTTCTCGGGCAGGCACGGTTCCTCAACGAACATCGGGTCGTGCGGCTCCAGGGCCTTGCACAGGCGGATGGCCATGGCCGGGCCGACGCGCCCGTGGAAATCGACGCCGATGTCGACCTTCCGGCCCACCGCCTGCCGCAGGGCCGCCATCCGCTCGACCGCCCGGTCGACGAACTCGGCCGACTCGACGGGCCGAGCGGCGTCGAAAAGCGCCGTCTTGACGGCCGTGAAACCTTTCTGGAGCGCCGCCCGGCCCGACGCGATGTACGCATCGGCATCCGTTCCACCCACGTGCCCGTAGACGCGGATCTTCTCGCGCACCGCCCCGCCCAGCATCTGGTGCACGGGCACGCCGAGCGACTTGCCGGCGACGTCCCACATCGCCTGCTCGATGCCGCTCAGGGCGCTCGTGAGCACCGGCCCGCCGCGGTAGAACGCCCCGCGGTACAGGGCCTGCCAGTGGTGCTCGATGCGGCGGGGGTCCTGCCCGAGGAGGTACCGCCCCATCTCCTCGACCGCGGCGGCGACGGTGTGCGACCAGCCCTCGACGATGGGCTCGCCCCACCCCGCGACGCCCTCGTCGGTGTGCATCTTCAGGAAGACCCACCGCGGCCTGACGAAGAAGGTCTGGAGCTTCGTGATCTTCATGGAGGAGTTCCCTTCGGGTGCTACTACGCCTCTGGCCCGGACGCCCTCGCTGGAATGACAGGCCGCCATAGGTACGTTACTTCGGCGTCACCTTCACGTTGCCGTCGCCCTTGACGATGGCCATGTGCGGGAGGCCGTAATATGCGCCCTCCTTGCCCGCGTGGCCGGGGATTTCGATGCGCCCGGCGGGGAAGTCGCGCCGGTAGATCGTATCGGTGTGCGGCGCCGTGCCCGCCTTCCAGCGCAGGCGGTCCGCGGTCTTCGTCCACCCCGCGGCAAGCTCGACCTTGCCCCGGTCGTGCACCGCCAGCCAGACCGTGACCGGCCGGTCCACCTCGAAGGCGTACCCGGCGCCCGGCGCCTCCGAGGGGCCTCGGCCGACCGTCACGCACGGCAGGCCCGCCAGGGATGGAGGAATCTCTGTAATGTCATAACTTCCGTTGCACCGGTTCGACGCCGGCCCCAGCGTGCCCACCTTCACCTCGGAGGCGGCCGCCGGCACGGTCATGGGGACCTCCGTCCCCTTGCCCAGGGCCTCGCGGTACGGCCCGCGGCCCTTGAGGATGTCGAGCAGCTCCTCGAGGTGCTTCTCGCAGACGCCGCGCGGCGTCGTGCCGTGCTTCTTGGCGAGGAACGCGGCCGCCCCGACCGCCACGCCCATCTGCCCGCCCGTGTTCATCACGCGGGTGCTGCCGAGGGCCGTGTGCGTGACGCTGATGTCGCGCCCCGCCATCATCAAGTTCTCGATATCCTTCGAGTAGAGGCTGCGGAAAGGGATCGGGTACGGCTTCACCTGGCCGAACTGGGCGTAGGTGCGGAAGTCGTACTCCTTGGGAAAGTGCAGGTCGATGGACCACGAGCCGGTGGCCACGCCGTCGGGGAACTCGCGCGCGGCGCGGACGTCGTTCTCCGTCAGGATGTAGTCGCCCATGATACGGCGCGACTCGCGTTTGCCGGCGATCCACGGCACGAACGAGAGCTCGCGCCGGGCGTTCTTCTCGCGGTCCGGGCCGTTCTTGGCCTGGCTCCACGCGCCGTAGATGGCGCGGAAGAGGTGGTCGCGGATCTCCTCGGCCTCGCGAATCGTGTCGCGGTAGTGGCCGTACTCCCACGTCCAGTCGCCGCCGGTGGCCGCCAGGTTCTTCGAGACCTCGGTGGCCCACGACAGCGCGGGGAACGTCGTCTCGCGGTCGGTCTCGCGGGTGCCCCACATGAGGCTCGTGCCGAGGACCATCTTGTCGGCCGTCTCGGGGGCAGTGGGTTCCTGGTGCTCGCTGCGGGCCTCGCGTCCGACGCGGCACTCGGCGCCGGCCCAGCCGCCGATGGACCCGTCGCCCGTGGCGTCGACGAACATGGCGGCCGAGAACCGCCGCTCCTCGCCCGTCGCCACGTTCTTCGCATCGACGCCGGCGATGCGCTTGCCCTGCTTCGTCACGCGGAAGGCGTGCCAGTTGAGGAACGGGGTGATGTTCTTCTCGGCGCGCACCACGTCCATGCGCCGCTGGTCGAGGCGCACAGTGGGATGCGGCTCGGCGCCGGCGGCCGCATCGTAGTTCGCGCTGATCTCGGGCACCACGGCGCGGCCCATCTGGCCGCCCGTGTGCACGCGGACCTCAGCGCTCGCGTTGCCGCCCAGGACCGGCCGGTCCTGGATGAGGGCCACCTTGCATCCGAGCCTCGCCGCCGCCACGGCCGCCGCCGTGCCCGAGATGCCGCCGCCCACGACGGCCACGTCGAACTCGCCCGCCGAGGGGGGCGTCTCGGGCAGGCCCGCGAGCTTCCGCCGCCACGCCGCCGTCGCGTCGCCGGGCTCGTTCGGCGGCACAAACCTGGCGTCGGTGGTGAAGAAGAGCGCGTCGCACCGCCCCTCGAAACCCGTCAGGTCCACGAGCTCCACCGCCGCCTTCTCGCGGCGGACCCGGACCGTGCCGCCGTCCTGCCACATCCAGCCCGTGCCCTGCGTGCCGAAGACCGCGGGGACCTCGGCGCCGTCCACGATCACCTTGAACGTGCCGGGATGGTACGACGGCACCCAGTCGCGCGTGCGGACCCACAGGCGGTACTCGCCCGGCGCCGGAAACGTGACCTGCGTGCGCGCGGGGGCGACGGGTTTGCCCATCCCGTGCGCCAAGAGGTATGGCGATCCCATGATGTCCATGAACTGCGGATCGAGGACCCATCCGCCGAGGTCGGCGAAGTTCTCGGCCTCGATAAGGATGTCGGCCGCCCGCGCCGACCGCCCCGCGCTCATCGCCAAGGCGAACACCAGTGCTATAATGAGATTGGCGGCGACGATCTTCATGCGTTGTCTCCTGAAATCCGGGGTCGGCCACCCGGCTGAAGATCAAGCTGCGGCAGTTCAACTAACGTTCATGCCGAACGCCGCGCGCCGCCAAAACACGCGTCCGCCGCGGCGGACGGCTAAATGGCAAGTCCCTTGTCGTTCGTCGTTCAATCCGCAATCCGAAACCCGAAATCCGCAATTCCGCTCTACGGCCCCGTCTCGGCCGGCGTGGCCGCTGGGCGGGCGAGACGCTGGGCGGCCAGGCCCGTCTCGGGCTTGACGCGCAGGGCGGCGAAGAGGTAGAGGAATCCCCCGCCGACGATCGCCACGAAGAGCGTGGTCACGCCGAAGTGGCCCGCCACCGCCGCCGCAAGCATCGGCAGCAGCGTCAGCGGGCTCGTCACCGTGTTCAGGAAGCCGATGTACGACAACCGCCGCCGCGGCGGCGCGCGGCCAATGAGGAACCGGTTCCCCCCGATGATGCTCCCCTGGTAGGCGCCGCCGATCATCGTCAGCGCCAGAAGGTAGACCGTCAGGGGCAGGTCAAGATAGGCCTGCGAACCGGGAATCGGCACCGCGAACACGCCAGGAAGCACCGGCGCCAGAAGCGCCAGCGACGGCGCCAGGACGAAACACACGCCCGTCCACACCAGGCACGCCCGGTCGCCGTAGCGGTCCACCATCCAGCCCCACAGGGCGCTCGAGACCACGCGGCTCAGCTTGAACGTGGCCACCAGCACACCGCCCAGGACGGCGATGCCCACCGGGTCGCCGGCCTTCCGCAGCTTCTCCACGCCGTACGGGATGAAGAATGCCATCGCCAGGTCGTTCACGCGAAACGCCACACGCAGCCAGAAGTAAGAGCGGTAGTCGGAGCTCCGCTTCAGCCACCGCCACCCGCGGATCAGCGATTCGCCGAATGTCGTCCGCCGCTTCGCCCGCGGCCCTTCCTCCTCGCGGCACAGGATAAGAAAGACCATCGCGACGACCGTCAGGGCGCTTCCGATCACGCCGAGGAGAAAATAGTTCGAGGCGAGCACCGCGTTGCCGCTCGATGGCCCGCCGCGGTTGAGGATCGGCTGCACCACAATCAGGCCCGCCACCAGCGAGAGCGCCCCGCCCAGGAACTCGCGCGTGCCCAGGAACGAGCCGATGCGGTCCAACTGGATCATGCGGCCAAACATGTCGAGCGTGATGACGTGCCCCGCCCCCATGCACACCGAGATGATGAGGAACGCAAAGAAGAACAGGCCCATCGTCAGGGCGCTCACGTCGGAGGCCATGAGCCAGATGGCCGTCACCAGCAGGGCCGCCCCCATGGCGCGGAGCACCGTCAGGCCGGCGTAGAACGGCCGCTTGTAGGGCCGGTGCTCCAGGTAGCTCGACACGAAAAGCTGCGGCAGGAGCGACCCGCCCTTGTTGACGATCGAGAGCACCGCCACCAGGAAATAGGCCCACCGGTCGCCGAATGCCGGAACCGAGAAGGTGTACACCAGACCTGCGAGAATCAGATCGGGATGCACGAAGTCGTACGCCGCCGTGCCGAGCGTTCCGTTGAGCACGCCGAGCACATAGTTGCGGCGAGACGGGGGGGCGACGGTCTCCGCGACTTCCGACATAGCGCGTAAATGTACACCCGCGGGCCGCGGGCGTCCAGCCCCAAAAACGGAAAGTGCGGAGGGCGGAGTGGATGGCGAAAGCAACGCACGCCACGCCCAGTCCTACAACGCCACTTTGCGCGGCGGGTCTCCCGACCCGCCGCGCA
>Ga0315286_10002502_pt1 | contig 17152 bp, 14 predicted proteins | sample YL17G10_0_MG_FD_205038 | JGI IMG/M metagenome (GOLD analysis project Ga0315286, IMG submission 205038) | Sediment microbial communities from Yellowstone Lake, YNP, Wyoming, USA - YL17G10_0 | ecosystem: Environmental > Aquatic > Freshwater > Lake > Sediment | place: USA: Wyoming | collected...
TGTACTGCGCTTCCATTGATTCACTGTCCACGAAAATCTCCTGGACGACATACCATGCGACCTATGAGAAGCATTCCCTCAGCGTGAATCCGAATCTGGTGATGCCATGAGAACTTTCTGGCGAGCCTGCACCCTGTGGTTTTGTATATCGATGTTCATATTTGGCTGTTCTCAGATTGCTGCCGCCTTGAAGGCACAGGAGAAACCGCCAGAGAAGCCCGCGACTGTTGCCATCGCCGCAGAGAGTCAGAAGGCGCTCCTGTCGCTGCAGCGGGACTTCGAACTCTGGCAGGCGAAGCTGGAAACCGCCCAGGCGAAAATTGAAGCCCTGCAGGCGCGGTATGCGCTACTCAAGAGGGCGATTCAGGACGCCGCGCCAGCCGGGTACGCGCTCGATGAGAAGACGATGCAGTATGTGCTGAAGCCTGCCGAGCCGCCGAAAAAGGAGCCGGAGAAGTAGTGCTAATCCCGATACTCAATGAGACCCCTGCAGGTACGGTCGGCGGCGGCAACGTCATATTCACATTGGCCCGCACAGCGGGAACCATCGGCAACTACGCCGACGTGTACTGCGACGGCGAGCGCTATCACGTCTTCGATTACAACGGCGTTCTGACCAAGGCGGCGTAGTCACAAATCATCGAAAACAAGAGGGCGGCTCGTGGCCGCCCTTTTCATTTGTCAGGGAGAATGTCATGCATAAACACCAGTCGCTTTTGATCATGGCCGCCATGTTAGTTCTGGCTGTGCCTTGTTTCCCCGCCGCAACGGCGACCCGGGAGATGATTTCTCCCAGTTCGTCGTCGCTGACGGATCTTCAGGTCGTCACCTTCGCCTGGGCGGGCGCGAATGATACCGGGGCCACAAGCGCGACGATAGCGGCTCAGATCAGGGGATGGTACTTATTCATGGCAGAGACTATCCCTGTAGCGAACCCCACGGCGAGTTACGACATTGCGATCAACAACGCCGCGGGCGTCGACCTCATGGGGGGAGCACTTGCAGATAGGTCCCAAACATTGGCGCAAAGGGTTTGGCCTCCGACGGTATCACAGGTCATTGACAGCGTTCTCAGTCTGGCGATCACAAATCAGGGGGTTGCTGGTGCGAGCGGAACCGTCAAACTTTATTTTTGCAGGACTCCAGCTCCAGGCCTCATCACTGTTGCCAGCCTTGTCGCGACTGGAATGTCGCTGGAATCGGGTGGCAATCTCGATGCTGTTACCGCATCATTGGCCGCGCTCGCGGTGGGGGCGACTCCCTATAGCTTCATTTCCACGGCATCCGCCAATTTGACCAACGTCAAGGCATCGGCGGGGAGGCTCTATAGCATCACGGCCATCAACCCCGGAGCGGCGGAGCAGTACATCCGTCTCTACAACAAAGCTACCGCGCCCGACCCTTCCGCGTGTTCCGCAAACACCGACTGCCCAGTTATCTACTTTCCCGTTCCGGTCACCACCAGCCCGACCGGAGGGGTACAGACAATTCTTCTTGGTCCTGCCGGATTGGCGTTTACCAATGGGATAGGGTACTCGATCTCGGGCGCTGCATGCACCGTAGTTTCGACATGTGTTGATGAGACCAACTCGGCAGCGGGCGTGACTATTATTCTGGGCTACAAATAACCTTTGACGATCCGACCCCGGGGGTGTTGCCGTGAGTTTCGAGGACCTTGTTGCTGGCGTGAACGAAGCCTGTCTGGACGCGTTCGGGCAGGGATTTACTTTCACGCGCATCAAATGCCAGGTCGATACCATCACCCTATCGGGCACCAGCGGGACGGCCAACCTCACACTCGCCGGCAATCGTACATGAACTTCAGGATAAGGCCCCGGCAGGGTACATACTAGACGAGCAGAAGATGCAGTATACGTTGAAGCCGAAGGAGCCGGAGAAGAAGTGAGCGCCACACCGATTATAAACGAAACGCCATCGGGAACGATAGGCGGCGCGAATACTGCGTTTGGGCTCGCCCACGTCCCGGTCGCCGGAACACTGCGACTCTACCTGAAGGAATTTCGCCAGTATGAGGACGTCCATTATTCCCGGTCGGGGGCGGCCCTCACGATGTTCGATCCCCCCGTGACCGGGGATTGGCTGGTTGCAAATTATCTAACCAACGACGCAGCGGCGGTATTGGAGCCCTCCGGTTCTGCTGCGCTGATGGATGACGTGAATAGCATCTGCCTCGGGACTTTCGGAGAAGAGTTCATTTTCACTCCGGTTGTATCGGCCCCGTTGGCCGATGCGGTTTCGATCACCGCTATTCTTGATACCGGCGTCCAACTTGAGAATGCTTCGCCTGGCGATCAGAGCACTTACGCGATGCTGTGGCTGCAGGGCGCGGATATCGATCCCGCACCCAAAGAGGGGGACGAAATATCGAGCAGTACCACAACCTACAAAGTGTTGCGTATCGATAAGGATGCGGGAAGGGGCATGAGCCTGCTGTTCAGGCGGGATCGGTCGGTGAGTTGATGGCTCAGAGCGTGCGGATCTGGCAGAAGAAGCAATTGCGCCTCGACACCCTGACATTCAAGCAGCGCGACATGGTGACGATCGGGTCTACGGGACTGCTCAGCGTGTTCAAACGGGTTTCCGCCGCACAGGGGCCAAACGATGGCCCCGCGAAGCCGCTCAGCCCCTATTACGCCAGATACAAAAGTCGGATGCGCAAGGGCAACCGGCGCAGCCTTTGGTTCACCGGTCAGATGCTCGGCAGTCTCAAACTGCGGACCGTCTCTGAAAATCGCGCCTATTCGGCGGTCGGGGAGACCATAAGAACCGAAAAGCGATTGATCAAAACGACCGACAAGAAATGGACTCGAAAAGGCAAGTTCGAAAGGTTTCTCACAAATAAGGACGTCGCGCGGGCAAATCAGAAGCGCGAACCTTGGCTTACATTCTCTCCCATCAACCGACAGGCCGTCATTGCAAAAGCCAGGGAAGTCCTGATATCGATCAAAAATCAGCTGGTCCACGGGGGAGGGATATAGCGTGATCGACCCGGAAGATCTCGTCGCCGAACTCGTCGCCTTGCTCCAAGCGATTCCGGAGCTCGTGACCGCAATGGGGGAAGACGCGACCCGAATCTATGGCCATGCGGATCAATATCCGCAAAACGTCAATCTAGCCAGGGCGGTCCACGGTGCCCTCTCTCCCTCGGTAATGGTTGCCTATCGCGGATTCGGACCGGGTTCAATGGGCGCCGGACAGCCGATCAAACACGCAATCACGCTCTATGTAAGACCAGGGATAAACGGTTCCTGCTCGGCCATCGGTAAGCTTCTGATCGATGGAGTTCCTGCCGGGCAGCCGCTTCCTATGGTTTCCGCAACTGTGGATGATGATCTCGATCCAATGTTCCTGGAGGGAAATTACGAATCCCAGGAAGACGCAGAGGGCGTCGAGTATTGGCAGTTAAATATCAGCTTCAATCAGAAATGGGGATAGAAAATGCCAGCCAAAATCAGAGAAATGTTGATCGGGTTTGGGTTTGCCAAACAGGCGGCCATCGCGACAGCCAATACCGTGGCTGGCATCTGGCGACTCGGCAAACTCAACACCAGTTTCACCGGTCCCAAACTCATCACCGAGAGCGACGCCGCAGAGCTCGGAAAGGGGCACGAGTTCGCCACTCAGTTATTTAAGGCCAGCTGGGATGTGAAGGGCTCAATCGAAAAGTACCTTAGCTCGGATTTCGCGGCCTGGGTCATGGCGTTCGGTCTGGGTCACGTAACGTATGGCGGATCGGCGGGCCTCCGCGTCTACACCTGCACGCCACTCGTCCCGGTGACTGACGGCCTCGAGCTGCCGTATTTCAGCTTTGTGGAACAAATCCGTCCGGGAGTATTGTCCGTCATCGACCGCATGGTGATCGGCTGCGCGATAGACGACTGGACCCTCACATTTGCCAGCGGGCCGGGCCGGGCCAGTACCAAACTCGTCGCCAACATCGTTGGCTGCGGAAAGTATGTCAAGCCCTCCGGGATCACGCTACCGCCGGCGACAGTGGAAAAACTGCTTCCATCGGCATCACTGGCTCTGACCGTCAATGGCGTCGATTATGTCGGGGCGAAAAACATCGTCCAGGGTGAAGCCACGTGGAAGAACAACCTAGTAGTCGGCTTCTTCCCGGGCTCCGGAATGCAGGGCGCGATGGCCCAGGTCGAGACGATAACGCTGACCGGCACGAGCGGCACTGCCAATGTCGGCGCAGCCGGCAGTCTTACCAAAGTTGCGACCTATGGCGACAGCCTGACCGACACCGCTGGCGATTTCGTCACTTCACATACGGCCGCTTATACGGCGGTCGGCATCACGGTCACCAGCAGCGGGCCAACCCTCATTTTTACCGCCACAGTCCCCGGGACGCCGTTCACGGCCCCGACCATCACGAACGTGACAGGCAATCTGGCCGGCACGGTCGTCCACACAACGCCTAATTGTATTGCGGGCGAGTCCGGAGCTATCGCCGGTCGCCTGGAAGTGGGAGATCGCGAAGGGAGCCTGAACCTGACCGTGCGTTTCGAGCACGGGTCAGAAGAGCTCAACAAGGTCATTTCGCAGGCCGAGGGCACCGCCGTGATTTTACTTACTTATGACGAGAATAACAGCCTGCTCATGACCTATGAGCGCGTCACTTTCGCGGTCGTGGAACCCGGTGAGACCGACGGCATCGTCACGGTGCAGATTACAACCGCGCCGCTGTGGCATGCATCCAACGGCCTGTTGACCGTTGTGGCCAAGTGCAACACGAACGGAATCGCACAGCCTGAATAAAGATAGACTCCGCGCGGCTAGGGCCACACGTGTCCCGAAAAGCTGGCTTCCCACCGGCCTGCCGCGCATAACCTGGGAGCATGAGGGAGATGCAAAAATGAGCGACGAAAAGAAGGAAATAAAGCCAGTCTTCGATGCGAGCCAGCCGATCAAAATCAAGGTCCGCACCCCAGACATCAAGATAATTACAGTTCGGTTCCCGTCCGACGACGAGTGGATCGAGAGGCAATCCAAACGCCAGATCATCACGCGGTCTCTCGGTGACAGATCATCTGAGACCACGGTTTCCGATACCGAGGAGATTGACGGCGAGTTGCTCAAGCGGATCCGCCTGGGGGACGACGGCATAGAGGTCGACAACTACGAGGCATCCTCCGTGTTCGACCGCCTGCAACGGGCGGAAGTGGTCGAAGTGATCCGCGATCCGGGACAGTTCAAGATTTCCCTCCGCGTTCTCGGAGGCATTCTCACCTATCACGCCCTCCGCATGCCCACCGCCCGGGAAGAATTCAAGTACCGCAAATCCATCACTCAATCAATTGACGCCGGGTCGCGCAACAAAACCACAATTAACCTGGCTGCAGCCGCTGACACCTATAAAACTCTCCTGGTGACCAATGCTTGTTATTCCTGCCCGGTCCCGATCGTGCACCAGGCCGTGATTGTCCCGAAGGTCATGGAAGAGACCAAGATCCTCCTGGGGGATGACAGTCAGGATTTTTAGCGGACGAGTGGCCGGAGAATCCCTCCCTCCGCTATCTCGTCTATTGGGCGTTGCGCAGGACCGAACTTTGTGATCCGGGCCTTTGCCCCCACGATAAGGGTCAATGCCCGCTTGAGAAACTCGACGCCGCGCAAGGTTCGGAGGCGGGCCGGCTCATGCAGCGGGCGCTTCGTCTGAAAAAGAACCTGGCAAGGGGAATCAGCATAACTCTTGATGAGATTGACACCGATGAAAACTTTGCCATGGATGTAATCGAGGAAGAGCAGGGCAGGCGCGACGAGGAAAGGTCGAAAAGCTGATGGGCAGCTCAAACGTACTCGGACTGATTATCGAGATTGACAACACCGGAGCAAATCAGAGTATCCGGAGCGTCAACGCCAGTCTGTCCAACATGGAACGCCAGTCCATCAAATCCGCCAAGGGCATGGCCGGCGGAATGGATGAGATGAGTTTTGAGATGTACAAGGCGCGCGGCGCCGCAATGATGCTCGAAAATCAAATCGGCGTCAGATTACCGCGATCCATCAACACATTCCTCGCCAAGAGCGCGACGATAGGACCCGCTTTGATGGCCGGATTCGAGATTGCCGCTATCGTTGCGGTTGGGATGGCTATTTTCAAAGCCGGGCAACAGCTTTACGCATGGGCCACGGATACCAAGGAGCAAACGGAGCGGTTAAAGGAACTGACCAAGCAGGCAAAAGAGGCAACAGACCAATTTGATAAATATGCCGAGTCGATGAGGAAACTGGCGGACGCGAGCGCACTGATCGGTCTATCCGGCCAGGCAAAGGAGGCGCGTCTTATCGGGTCAAATCTTTCATCGCAGGTCATGGCCAAGATGGATCTTGATGCTCTGAGCGCGAAATACAACCAGCTTTATATGTTGGCTGCTGATAGAGGAAAATCGGGCGAGGAAAGGCTCGCGGCATCCGCACAACTCACCAAAGAAGGCGGCATCCAGGATCAGAAAATTAAGGCGGAACAGGAGTTAAACAAACTCATTGCCGAAGGGAAAAACCTTCAAGACGAAATCTACGCCGCCAATATCAAGGACTTCGAGCAACGCAAAAACGCTGTCGCCATGGAGCTATTTGAGGGCGACAAGAGGGCGGAAAAGCTGACGCTGGTAAAGATGGAACATCAGTACACCTCTATGATGAATGCGCAGCAATGGGATCAGGCGCGAGCCCTGGCCGAACAAATCAGGATCGAGAAACAGCGAGTGGCACTAAAGAACTGGCTATTCGAGGCAAGTCAGAAGCAATGGGAACTTGATCTGAATGAAGCAACCCGACAGCGCCAGTTAGAGACGGATTTTGAAAGAGCGGTCCAGGAAGCTCTCGACAAAGAGTGGCAGGACTTTGACAAGGATTTTGCAGCGCGCGAACTGAAGATGGTCGAATTTGCCGACAGCATGACCAAGAGTAATGCTGCCATGGCCGCCCAGATCGCCAAGGAAGGACAGATAAATTTCTTTGGCCGCAACGTCAAAGATTTTGCCTCGGAACAGAAGATCAAACTGGCCGAGGTTGATCGCGAAATGGCACCCTATCTCACCGGAGAACAAACCCCCGGAACGCTGGAGGCAATTGCGGCTTTCGAACAGAAGAAGAAACTCATCATTCAGCAAAGTAATCTTGACATCGCTGTTGATACAAAATCGCGATTTGAGGAAACAGCGCGCAATATTGAAGGTTTCCTCGATCGCGTCTTCGTTTCGGCTCGCTCCTTCGCGGATATCTGGAAACAACTCTGGATGCAATCTATCAATTATGTCGTCAAGCAATTTGCGCGCATGGCGGCGGCTTGGTGGATGACGCGGCAAGGTATGGCGGCCGCTCCTGCAGGGGGGGGCGGATCTGGGGGCGGTGGAATCGGGGGATTCCTTGGCGGCATCCTAAACTCGGGAGGTGGGGGTGGCGGTGGTGGAGGTGGAAATCTCCTGGGCGGCTTTGTCAACGGCGGCTACGCTGTCCCTGGTGCTGGTGGAGGATCGGGCGGATCCGGAGGTGGTGGAGGAATCGGTGGACTCGGCGGTCTATTGAACCTGGGCGGCCTGAAAAACTTCATCGGCATGGGCAAGGGGGCATCGAACGCGGCAACTGGTGTTTACGGCGCCGGAACCGGGAGCGGATTTTCGCTTGGTGGACTGATGAAATCTGACGCCGCAGCGATGGGTGGCGCATTGTTGGCTGGGTATGGTCTCAAGCGAGGCGGCCTGGTCGGGCTCGGCATGACCACCGCCGGCGGCGCAATGATCGGCTTCAGGTATGGCGGTCCCGTGGGCGCAGTGATCGGCGCTGCGATCGGATTTACTGCAGGCATGATCCGGCTCTTCATCAAGGGCGCCCTTGAGAAATGCCGCGAGAAGGTCAAGGCCTGCTACGGCGTGGACATCAAAGATAAAGGCGTCTTGCAGCAGATCGTCGACATGGCGAAGCAGGGGTTTGGCGGCAATCTCGATATGGCGATCCGCAGCCAGCAGGTGCGCGACCTGGTCGAACTTTATGCCATGACCACGGGCCAGAAGCCATCGGGTATGCCGGCGAAGATGACGTCCTCGACACTCGTTCAGTCCGGAGGCTCTCTGTTCCAGCAGCCTGGGTATTCGAACGGCTCCCCCATGCCCACGTTTGGGGGATTGCCTGGTGCCGGGATCAATAGCCTTGGTGCTTCAAATGCGGCTCCGATAAATGTCACCATCAATCTATCTCCGGAAGCTGCGCAGAATCTTCTGACTCAGGGGGTCTTAAAGATCATGGGAGATAAGCCCCGTGTAGTGCAGGGTGCGACGATGGCTGCCACGAAACAGAACTCCGGGCGGCGGGAGCTGACCGCTCTGCAGCTCAGTCCGGGAACCCTCACGAGCTGATCACCATGCCAGGTTCTGTATTGAACGCCGCGCCGACAACGGTGCTCCCGTGGAGTTTGTGTAAGGCTTTCACGCACTCGCGCGAATACTGCATCGTCGAAAATGAATACCGCAACGGCGAGAGTCAGCGCAGCAAGCTGACAGAAACAAGCCGCAAATCCTGGAAGACATCGCGCCGCCTGACTCCGACCCTTCTGGGCGCCTTCCGCACCTTCTACGATGCCCGCCACGGCCCGCAGGAGTCCTTCTATACCTATGATTATCAGGATCCAGACTTTGTTACCTATGATCCGACCGGAGTTCAGGAATTGGGGCGCTATACCGTGCGCTTTGCCGGAACGTGGGAGCAGATGGTGGGGATTGGGCGCGCGGATGTGGATATATCGCTGGTGGAGCTATCTTAATGACATGGGGAAGAATGAGCGTGATCGATAGGATTCGAACCTATGAGCCCCGTAGCTCTGCATGCGTACGTCATGCGGATTACGGCCAGCGCTTCGTTTCATTGGGCTATTGTCTCCCAACCGATTGCCTTCAGCCTCTCAGCCACGATCACGCGGAAAAATTATAACACATGAGTGAAACTCTCGGAAACGTAAGCATCCCGGAAATCACCCCGATTAGTCCGAGCACCCCCTTTCCAATCGTCTCGGATTATGGGTACGGCCTCGCCCATGATCCTTCTGTGGTCGTGCATCAGTTCGGGGCGGCCAACGCCAAATTGGAGCAACGCTTCCTACTCGGCAACGGAGCCAAGAAATTTACAGTCCGGCGCGCCCACATGCGCGAGGCTGATCGGATTGCGTTGCGCGATTTTTGGGAAGATACTTACGGACCCTACGGCAGCTTCACCTACAATGCCCCAAATGACAATGGCATCGGAACCACCGCCTATATCTGCCGCTTTGCCAATGAACCGTTATCCTGGGAGATGCTTTCCGACGTAATCTCTTCTGTCGGCGTCACCCTCATCGAAATTCCCTCCACTCCTCTAACCTACACACTCCACAAAACAAGTACGCGCTTCTCAGCCTCCGATGTCGGCGTCGTCGATGTCGTGAACACCGCTGTTACCTGGGTAAGCGGCGATCACTTTGTGGAGGGCACCAGCTGGGAGGGCGCGGAGATCATCCTGACTATCGGGGGCACTCCGACAAGCTACACTGTCGAGACGGTCACGGATACCTCTCACCTGGTTTTAACATCCTCCGCCGGTACTCACAGCGGCGCCGCATACACTTGCGACGCGCTCAAATCCGCCCTGCTCTCTCAGGTCCAGGAAATCATCCCGCTCATCAAGATTCAGCCGCGGGCGACTGGCTATCCGGCGATCTACGTCTCGGACCGCCGTTGCACGGTGGGGGGTCAGCTCTACTTCGCCCGGCTGCTCGGGTTCGATGGCATCTCGCAATCTATCGGCAACGAATCAGACCAGGCCCAGTTTACGTTCGGAAATGCCGACCGCGTCATGCGGCTGTTAGTGAATGAAACGAATCTGTTCCGGGCCTCGATTGAATTCAGCCTCTTCCACGTGGGGACCGGCATCAAGCTTGATTTGTGGAAGGGCGAAATCGCCGACTGGAAACTGGACTCCGGCCCGGAATTCCAGGTCACCGCGGTCGATGGAATCTATGAGCTGACGCTGCCCTATCCGACGCGCAAGATCTCCCGCACCTGCTGGAAGTGCTTCAAGGATAGCCGCGGATGTCCGTTTACGGAGCACAACACCGGGATGGACACGACGCACTTTCCCAATGGCAGCACCTCCACATGCGACAAGGGATACGACACGGGCAATGGATGTCTCGCGCATGGGATGAAGCATTACTTCGGCGGCATCCTGGCCGAGCCGCAAGGCGTACTGCTCAAGGATAATTCCACGGGGACGCTGGGCTTTGGACGGTCCAGTATCACGAGCGTTTCGATTGTCGCCGATTCGATCTATGACCAGGTCGTGCCCGAAGTCTACACCAGCGGAGAAAGTCATAAGGACAACAACAACCAGATCATTCCGGGGCGTTTGGTAAATTGCAAGATCGCAGCCGGCCGTGCGGAGATCGATTTCTACGACGCCTTGGGGATCGTGGGCGAAGGCCCGATATCGATGGCCTACACGGGCCACACGCTCGATAACCAGTCCAATCACGGCCCGGGGCTGATGGGCCTCAGGATCGTGTCGGGGACGGATCCGGCTACGTCGACCTATGACACGTTCGCCCTGACGCAATCCGGGGGCGCGGGCGGTGATTGGCGCAAGAACGAGACCGGGGGGAAAGATAACTTTGCCGCAGGCTTGGGCTTCCTCGAGTTGCGACGCAAGGACACCGGCAGCCTTCAGTTATCATATCCGACCGACCACGCGATGCAGGCCATCATCCTCACCGGATTGCAGGGCTGGGTATGGTCCGGGGTCGGCGCGCGTGACTGGCAGGTCCTGACGAATCCGATTTGGATTGTGGTTAACATGCTGCTGCGGGCGCGCGGATTGAGGCTCGAGGCCAACCCCACTATAGCCGAGCAATATTTCGATGTGGACGCCGCGATTGCCGCCGCCTCCATCTGTGATCAACTGGTCGACGTCCTGGTGGGCATTGCCTCCGGAAACTGCTCGATCTATACCGACGAAGAAACCGGAGAGATCCGCTTCACCATTGACGGTCAGACCTCCTATCCTCCCCCGGGGCAATCGCTGACGATTGAGGGCGATGATTACTACATCATCTCCTCCGCGACCAGCTATGGCGTCCTGAGCAGCTCGCCTGGGGACGGTGAGTACGCCTTCACGATCAAAGAGACGCAATTCCGGTTCACCGGGGTGATGCAGGAAGAAAAGCCGCTCCGGGATTGGATCCAGGAAGTTCTGATGAACTGCCTGGGCTATTACACCTTCGTTTTCGATAAGCTGAAGACTGGCATCCGGTGTAATTCGTCTGTCGTCGAAACCTTCACGGAAGGGAACATTCTTTTTAAAAGCCTGCAACTTACGCCGATCAAACCTGCGTTCAATCACCTGACAGCGAATTTCGCCGACGGGGAATTCAACTTCGCGGCCAATTCTGTCACGGTCTACGACGAGGATTATGCCAAGTTTATCGGCGGTGCGACAGCGCCGCTGTTCCTGAAATCAAATATGAATCTGTCCGGGACTTCGAGGAAGTCGCAGGCCGCGCGAGTCATTTCAACGCGCAACCGCGAGGAACTGGGGGGCATAACTGCGGCTCAGTGGAAGGACGCGCGGCAACTCTCATGCCAGACTACGATCCTCGCCCTCAACGCCGAGCCCGGCATGGTCTGTTCGATGACGCATTCGGACATGCCGGCGGGCGTCGGAGAGTTCCGCGTCCTCGGCTGGAAACTGAATAAGGACTACTCGATCGATATCCAGGGCCAGACGACCGTCGATGAAATGTATGACCTGACGGTGGGGCCGAAGCCTGCGGATGTGATCGCGAGCCCCGTCCCGGTCGAATATTCGCAGCAGGGCTCGGTAGACAATCTGACGCTGACTGAACTTTTCATCCAGGATGACATCAACCCGGACCTCTATCATCGCGCCATCAAAACCGACTTTGCCGTTCCGCCCGTTACATTCCAGGCATTCAGCGCAGGAGTCGGAATCTCGGCCGCTACGGTCACTCCGACCGGCGGCAGTATCGCAGGCGCCCAGACGCTCTATGTCGAGGTTTGCGCCCAACTGGCCGGACTTGACGGTTTGCCTTCACAGACCTTGCTGGTAGCCATCCCCGCGGGGACAAATAATCAATTCTCTTTCCCATGTAGTCTTCCGGACGGCCACGATGCATATGTTGTGCGGATCGGCACGAAACTGGGGAGGCTCGCCGAACATTCGACAGTGGCACATGCCGGAACCGCGCCCGTCACCATCATCATCACCTCGATCGCGAGCCTCGATACATCGTCGCTCAGCCCGAACCGTGAATTCAATCACGCGAAGTTGTCCTATTTTTACAGCAGCACGCCGAATGAATTGAAGGAAGCCGGCCGGACCCAATCCACGACCGAGGATTCCCTGACGTTCTCGCCAGATCCCCCGGCCTCGGCAGACACGACCATTACCGTCATCGTGCAGAGTTGCAATTCGAACGAGAGCACCGTATACCCGCCCGCGGATTGCCCGACGGCAACCCTCGCCCTCACCAAGGATGTGACCGTCCCCACCGCCCCGACGCTGGACGTTCGCGCGGAGAAGCTCGAAAACGGCGCCATCAAGTTCGTGGTTGGCGTCGAGCCGTCCGTCGCGGATATCCGGACGATCAATCACACGACGGTCCAGATCACCAAGGGCGACGATACCGATTTCAGCGAGGCCGAGTCTCGGGTTTTCGAGGGGGCATACGCCAATTTCGAAGTGGTGACGACGGAAAACAAGCCGTTTCTCTTCCGCGCCGGGTCGACCAATTCTTACGGCAACAGTGCATGGTCCGCGACCGAAACAAAAGGTGACTACGATACCCTGCCCTCGGCTGACACCTCCTGGCCAAGCCCGGTCCAGGATTTGAGCGTATTTAGTGACCAGGATGATAGCTCGATCGAGGGCAAGGAGCTCGTCATCACTTTCACCCGGCCCGCCAGTAATTGGGTCACGATCTTCAATTACGGCATCCAGATCCATTCGTCCTTTCCATTCCCATCGGAAGTGGTTTTTAAGACAGGATCGACTCCGTTCACCAAGGGATCTAAGACCCTCACGGATGCCTCCGCTGACTTCGGCGCCGATGACAGCCAGGCGGGGCGGGTTCTCTTCATTCATTTCACAACCCCCACCTCGGATAATAACCTCTGCTATTCGGCTCTGATCCTTCACAACACCCTACACACTCTCACCCTCGACGCAGAGTTTAGGCACGGGGGAACGCGTCCCTATGCGATCGTCACACCCTCGTGGGAGCTGGTGACGAAGGATATCAGCCTGTTGAGCGTGCTGACGAAGGATGCCCTGCTCAACGTCCAGAATACCGACTCGTTCCGCATGGTGGTTCGCGGTTTACCGAACGGCACTTATTTTGTGCGATCGCGCGCAGTCGGTGCTTTCGGATTCAGCACCTGGGCGAATGCGGGTTCTTCCTCACAGATTCAAGGCATCAAGAACGCCGACATCCGCAATCTGGCAATTACCGCAGAAAAGATGAGCGACGGCGCGGTAACCCTACCCAAGTTTGGGTCCGGACTCCGGCCAATTGAGATTGTAAACGCCCTTCCCGCCGCCGGCACCTTGGGGCGCACGGTTTTTCTGACAACGGACGGAAAGCTCTATAAAGACGATGGAGCTGCCTGGGTCCCGGTTGTCAACGCTTCGGATATGACCGGGCAAATTGTAGCCGCTCAGATCGCCGATGCCGCAGTTAACACTGCAAAGTTCGCCGCGGGACTCCGACCGATTGAAGTGGTTAATTCTCTTCCGGCTGCCGGCACGGTTGGACGAGTGGTGTTTTTAACCACTGACAAAAAACTATATCGGGACAATGGCGTCACGTTCACCGCCGAGATTCCCGCCGCCGACATCAGCGGCCAGATCATAGCAAGCCAGATCGCGGATGCCGCGATCTCAACAGCAAAATTCGCGGCAGGAATTACTCCGGTTGAGATTGTAAATACGTTGCCCGCCGCCGGACATCAGGGCCGGATCGTCTTTTTGACGACCGATAATAAGATGTATCGGGACACCGGCAGCGCGTGGGTCTGCACCATTCCCACGACGGACCTGGTCGGGCAAATTGTCGGGGATCAAATCGCGGCTGGGACGATCCCTCTCACCAAACTCGCCTCCGGTATTAACCCGATAGACATCGTAGCTACCCTGCCCGCTTTCGGCAACCAGGGACGGATTGTCTTTCTCACTACCGATAATAAGCTATATCGAGATACCGGCACCGCCTGGACTGCGGCGGTTCCTGCTGCCGATATCTCCGGGACGATCACTGGTTCGCAGATCGCCCTGGGGACGATTACCTCGAACAAACTGGCCGCCGGCGTGAATCCTGTCGACATCGTGGACACTCTTCCCGCTTATGGCAACCACGGACGCATTGTCCTACTCACTACCGATAACCAGATCTACCGGGATACAGGGACCAGCTGGACGGTCGCGGTCCCGGCAGCCAACCTGACAGGTTCGGTCTCCCCGGACCGGATCGCCGCCGGGACAATCACCTCGGTTATGTTGGCCGCCGGCGTGAACCCGGTCGAGATCCTCGCGACGCTGCCTTCCCCGGGAAGCCAAGGCAGGCTCGTCTTCCTGACCACCGATAACCAACTCTACCGCGACACGGGGGCCGCCTGGACAGTGGCCGTTCCCGCCGTCAACATAAGCGGCACACTGGGCACAACCCAGATCGCGGACAACGCAGTTACGACCGACAAGCTGAACGCCCTGGCCGTGACTGCCGCGAAGATCGCAGCGGGCACCATCACAGCTACGCAGATCGCCACCAACACCATCACCGCGGGCCTGATCGCAGCCGGGACCATCACGGCAACCCAGATGGCAGCCGGGACAATTACTGCCACCCAGATCGCATCGGCAACCATAACGGGCGGCCTGATCGCCGCCGGGACGATCACCGCCACAAACATTGCCGCGTCTACGATCACGGTCGGCCTGATGGCGGCCAATTCGATCGGCGCAACTCAGATAATTGCCGCATCGATTACCGCCGAGAAAATAGCGGCTGCGACGATCACTGCCGACTTGATCGCGGCTTCCACCATCCTGGGCGGCAATATCGCGGCTGGAACCATCACAGGTACGAATATCGCCGCAAACACAATCTCGGCCTCGAACATAGTGGCCAACACCATCACCGCCGGCCAGATCCAGGCCGCCGCTATCGGCACGAACCAACTTGCGGCCCAGGCGGTAACGGCCGGAAAGATCGCCGCCGGGACGATTACTGCCACGCAAATGGCAGCGGAATCCATTGGCACGCTGCAGCTCCTGGCCGTCTCGGTGACTGCGGAAAAGATTGCCGTGGGAGCCATTACCGCCGATCAACTGGCCGTGAATTCTGTCATCGCTGGAAAGATCGCCGCGGGCGCGATCAGCACCACCGAGCTCGCTGCCGGCGCCGTCAACGCGAGCAAGATCGCCGCCGGGACCATCACCGCCGCCCAGATCGCAGCCCTGTCAATCACGGGCGTCTGCATTGCTGCGGCAACGATAACAGGAACCAACATCGCGGCGGGGACAATCACGGCGAGCAACATAGCCTCCAACACCATTACAGCCGGGCAGATCCAGGCTGGTGCGATCAGCACCACTGAGCTCGCAGCCGCCGCCGTTCGGGCGGTCAATATCTATTCGGCGACGATCACAGGGGACAAGATCGCGGCGAATACCATCACCGCTGGGAATATTGTGGCTGGGACGATTACGGCTGCTCAAATTGCAGCCGGAACGATCACTGGAGACAAGCTGGTCGCCGGGACAATCAGCGCCGCGCTGCTGAGCGCGACCGCGATCGACGGCAAGACGATTACGGGGGCCACGGTTCAGACGGCTGCAAGTGGTATGCGGGTTGTTAGCAACAGTGCGGGTATAAAATTATATGATCAAAATGGGTCCGAATACATAAGTCTTCCGACCTCTTCTGTAAAATCAAGCGCCTTCTTCGATTCCATCTCGGGTTATGCAAACGGATTTGGGTTATCGATTTACGGTGGCGACGTAAACGGCTTGACATTGATGCGGGCGCATTACGACACTCATTACGTGAACATTCTTTACAACGAAATAAACCTTGTTGGATTGGCACTGAAGATTAATTCAACTTTAGTGATAGATATATCCGGAAATTTTGTCGGGTCGGGGACGGTTGATGGTGTTGACGTTTCAGCTCTCAATACGAATGCAACAAACCATATGGCGACATCCACGGCCCACAATGTCACGGGCTCCGTAATGGGCACCAACATGACCAACACGATCGGATCGGCGGGGATTATTAATCTGCTCACAAATTCAGGAAAGTTGTTGCTCCGCAGCACGGGAACAAAGAGCGGCAGCACCGGCGAACTATTTTTCCTGAACACCGGTTCCTGGCGCGGCTTGGTCTATTTTGACGGCGGCAATTATTGGCAGATGGAAGGATCAATTCTTTAAAACTTTATTGTGGATGCCCCGGTGGGAAATCAACTGTAAGAATTTTAACCCGCAATTCATCATCAGCCCGGACGATGCGAACGTAACGGATACTATGCCTTTGATTTCTCGGAAAAGTTGCGTTGATCAGATCGCGCATAGTGCGTTCCGCGGGAACAAGAAAAATTGTACCCCAATCTTCCAGGTTAAATATCAACTGGCCGCCCAATGTCGAATACCAAACAGCGGGGTAAAAAGGATGGCTCTCATCGTTCTTTATTGTGCCCTCGGGAAATGTGGACCAGAAGTCATCCGTCATGGTGGCTGTAATAATTGCATTTCCCATCGGATCGGAATCGGAGTTTTTCCAAAGCAGGGTGGAGTGCGCGCCAAAGGCACCCGACCCGCCCTTTAGTGTGATGATTGCCATCCCGCTCAGTGAAGTGTATTGCCTAAGTGCTTCCTGGCCCAGAACGAAGGGAACGGACAAAATGCTCAGCACAAACAAAAAGGCTAAAGCACGTTTCATGGCGTTCTCCTTTATCGGCCAGTCATTATACGCCCAATATGGGAATAAATTCTAAAATGTCGCTGTGAGGTGATTTATGGCATTCCCGACAACCGCAGTAACCGCCGCTAATCTTCTGATCGCCGCAAACCGCAAGACGGC
>Ga0315286_10002503_pt1 | contig 17150 bp, 20 predicted proteins | sample YL17G10_0_MG_FD_205038 | JGI IMG/M metagenome (GOLD analysis project Ga0315286, IMG submission 205038) | Sediment microbial communities from Yellowstone Lake, YNP, Wyoming, USA - YL17G10_0 | ecosystem: Environmental > Aquatic > Freshwater > Lake > Sediment | place: USA: Wyoming | collected...
GAGGAGACCCGCGGGGAACGTGGCGTACAGGGCGCCCAGCGCGGGGTTCGCAAGATCCGCCCGTGCGGCGGCCGGGTAGCGGAGCCAGCGAGCGACGTACGGGATTCCGAGGCCGACTGCCAGCACGGCGGCCAGCGCAACCATGAGGACCCCGACCGTCTGGGCCGATTGCGCGAGGCCCGCAAGCTGGCCGGGGTTCTGGTAGGCGATGATCCCGACGATCGCGGTGCCCATGACCGCGCCGTACCAACCCGGGTGGAACCCGCGCAGGCGCCCGGGCCGCGCAGCGGCAGGCTGCGCGCCCCCCGGCTGGGCGCTTCCGGGCGTGGCGGCTGCGGGCAGATCCACGGGCGTGACGGTGTCCATCTGGATGTCGTCCTCCTTCACGTGATCAGGTCGAGGGCCATCTTCGCGGCGATCACCCACAGCAGGATCCCGATGAACCGCTTGAGCTGGGCGCTGCTGAGCCGCGTCTGCATCACATGCGACCCGACCAGCGAGCCCGCCCCGGCGAGGATGGCCATGGTGAGCAGGAAGGCGGGGTCAAGACCTCCCAGCGCCGCATGGCCGAGGAACCCGGACAGGGACGAGAAGACGACAGCGAGCGCAGTCGTCGCGGCGGCCTTCTTGGCGTCGAGCCCGAGCCAGGTGAGGCCGGGCAGGATGATGTTGCCGCCACCCACACCGAGCAGCCCGCCGAGGAACCCGGCCACGCCGCCCACCGCTGCTCCCGCGCCGGCCTCGGCCAGGGGGGTCAGGTCGCGCCGGCCCTTGCGCCGCCGGTAGAAGAGCATCATGGCCCCCGCGAACACGAGGAAGCCAACGAAGAGCCCCAGCAGGACCTGCTGGTCCACGTGCACCGTGAGGCTCGCTCCGACCGGGGCCAGGATCACCGCCACGATGAGCACGGGGATGCCGGCGCGCCAGTCGACGAGGCCGCCGCGGGCATAGGCGATCGTGGCCGCGGACAGGCTCACGGCGTTCAGGAGGAGGGCCGTGGACGTTGCCTCGCCCAGCGGCACCCCCATGTAGTAGAAGAGCGGGACGAACAGGAACGCGGCGCCCAGGCCGGCCATCGCCATGACGCCGGAGCCCAGGAAGACCGCGGCACCGCCGACGAGGTAGAGGATCATGGCCGGGGCGCCGTCAAGGCCGGCTCAGCGCGGGTAGCCGGAGCACGCGGCGCAGACGACCTTGCCCTCCGCCACCCGAGCATACGGCTCGGCGACCAGCTCGCCGCAGGACGGGCAGACGAGGAAGCGGACAATCTCCTCGGGCTCGCTCCAGGTGCTCGCCTCCACCGGGCCGACCGTCATGATCTCGGCGGCTGGCGCATCCCACACGAGGTTCACCACCTCCATCTGCTCGGTCTCGGGGATCTCCGTGGGCGGCACGCCGGCAGCGCGCTTCTGCATGAACGCGCTGGCCTTGATGCGCGGCTGGAGGGTCGGCTTGTAGGCGACGCGCACGGCCTTCTTCGCCGCCTTGTCGACGAGCGTGACCGCGAACTTGCCCTCCCCGCTCTTCTGGATGTTGCCCTTGCCGAAGGTGCACCCGGTGGTGAACTGGATTCCGTCGCCGAAGCACATGCCGCCGTGGTAGTCGCCGGTCTCGATGATCGCGTGGAGCTGCTTCGCGCCCGCGCGCGACGCGCCCAATGCCTCCATCGCCGCGAGCCCGAGGCGCACCCCCGCGGTGCTGGCCCAGCACTTGTGGCCGTGGAAGGCGAGGGCTTCGGCGAGGATCGTGGTGTCGTTCATGGGAGTGACTCCTTGATTGTCGCGGTTGCCGTAGTCATCGGTGCCCGCTCGGCAGGCACGGTCGGGCGCCCCTGACCGCAGGGTTCGCCCTCGGGCTGCAGCGTGATGTGCTCGAAGCCGCGGGCCCTGAGAGCCGACGTGGCGGCGCCCAGGACCGGGGCGGGGTCCACGTCGGGCAGGAGCTCGACGTGTGCGGTGACCATGGGCAGGTCGTCGACCAGGGCCCACACGTGGAGGTCATGGACGGCGCGCACGCCCACCGTGTCGCCGAGTGCCTGCGCCGCGTCGGCGGCCGAGACCCCCGCCGGGACCCCTTCCACGAGGAGATGGGCGATCTGCGTGAGCAGGCGGAAGCCGGCGAGCGCGAGGAGCACCCCGATCGCGAGGCTGGCGACCGCATCCGCGGCCACGGGTCCCCCGGCCAGGATGACGAGGGCCGACGCGATCACCGCGAGCGCCCCGGCCGCGTCGCCGGCGAGGTGCAGGACGATCGCGCGCGAGGCGACCGTCTGGCGCTCGCCCCCATGCACCAGGAGGGCCGAGGCGCTGTTCGTCACGAGGGCCAGCACGGCGATCGGGAGCACGCCGAGCGCGTCCACCTCGGTCGGGGAAGCGAGCCGGCTCACGCTCTCGACGAGGATGATTGCGCTCGCCGCGACGAGGAGCACGGCGTTGACGAGGGCGCCAAGGGCCTCCATCCGGTGGAACCCGTACGTGTGCGAGGCGTCGGGAGCCCGGATGGCCATGCGGGCGGCCGCGAGCCCGACGAGAAGCGCCACCACGTCCACGCCTACGTGCGCGGCGTCGCTGAGGAGCGCGAGGCTGCCGGTGATCAGGCCGCCGCCCACCTCGAGGGCGAGGACCGCCAGCGAGAGCGCCAGGGCCCCGACGAGCCGACGGGATGGCGCGGCGCGTGCCACCACGTCGGCATGCGTCGCCATCAGCCCTCCCGATTGCCAACGCTCGCGACCGACGGGATGGGCTCGTCAGCGATCGCCGGGGTCGGGCGCGCGAACCAGCGCCGCAGCCGGTCCGCCGAGCGCAGGTAGAGGACCATCAACAGGATCTGGAAGATCGGCATCGTCGCCGCGGGAATGGCCACGAGCGGCGAGAAGGCGGTGGTGGCGATGGCGATGGCGGTCCCGTTGTTCTTGCCGGTGCTGGTGAAGGCGACCGCCATGTGCTCCTCGTAGCCCATCCCCAGGCGCCGATCCAGGAGGGTGACCACGAGCAGGGTCAGGCCCATGAAGATCGCGTTGGGGACGAGCAGGATCGCGACGGTCTGCCAGCGCTCGATGATGAGGGTCGCCTTGCCGAAGAAGATCAGGAAGACGATCGCGTACATCCCTAGCAGCGAGAGCGCCGGGAAGAGCGGGGCGATGGTCGCGAAGCGTGCCTTCCCAAGCCAGCGCAGGAGCCCGCGCCGGGTCGCGTAGCCCAGGATCATCGGCGCCACCAGGACCGTCAGGATGGAGCTCATCAAGTCGCCGATCGGCACCGGGACCTGGTACTGGCCGGCGAAGAGGGACATCCAGAGCGGGACGGCCACGATGGCCAGCAGGAAGCTGAGGGCCACGACCACGGTCGCCAGCTCGAGGTCTCCCTTGGCCAGCCCGGTGTACCCGATTGCCATGCTGGAGCAGGGGACGACCATCACGAGCAGGAAGCCGAGCGCGAGCAGGGAGTCGGAGAGGAAGACGGTGGCGAGGACCCAGCCCACGAGCGGCGCCCACACGAAGTTGAAGAGCAGCGCGATCCCGATGCCACGCAGGTCGCGACCCGCCTGGAGGAGAGCCTCGAAGCGGACGTTGACCATCATGGGGTAGATGATCATGAAGACCGCGGCCGTCGTGAGGCCCCCGAGCAGGCCGGCCTGGCTCTTTGCGAATCCGGCGGCCGCGTTGCCGGCCAGCAGGCCGACCACGATGGCCAGGCTGACGTAGCCGAGCATCCAGCGGTTGAGATGCTCCTGGAGGGACCGGATCCGGGTCATCGCGCGGCGGTCGCAGCCGGCGACACCGTCGCGAGCTCATCGGCGTCCGGCGGCACCAGCGCGAATCGGGCGCGATCCTCCAGCTCCACCTTCTTGACCCGCTGGAGGATGCGCTCGCGGCGGATCAGGAGCTTCAGCGCGCTCTGGGGCGGGAACGAGATCGCGTCCGCAGGGCAGGTGTTCGCGCAGGTCACGCATCCCACCATGCACTGGACGGGCTCGGTGACCACCGCGACACGGTTCTCGTAGTCATATCGGAAGACGGCGCGGCCGCAGCTCGTCACGCACAGGCCGCAGCCGTTGCAGAGCTCCGGCTCGATCGTGGGGGCCCAGCTGATCTGCTCGCGGGGCACGCCGTGCCAGGGCTGGGTGAAACGGGGATCGGACATCGTGCGCCTTCGTTCTTGTCGTCTGTGCGGGGTGGGGCAGAGTGGCTCTGGCCTATATATGTCACCGAGAACTGTGTCATTATGCATCAAGAGATTCGTCTGCCGTCGGTCACATCCTCGGGTGCTGATCGGCCACCAAACGTGCCTCCCCCGGGCGGAGCCGGTCGCCGGCCGGATCCCCGCGGGCATGGCTTCGACCCGGCGGCCCAGGATCACCGCGCCCGGATGGCCGCCGCGATCGCCAGTTCCCAGGCAATGCTGGCCCACGGCACGGGCGACGGTGCCGGGGCTATCCTCCTCGGGGTGCACTGCCGTTCGCAGGTTGGCGGCTGACCGGGCAGCAACTCGGCCGCACCGGCGACGGCACAGCTTTCGGAGGCGCATCCATGAGCATCAGTCAGGATCGCCGGGCGCACTGGGACGAACGGCACGCCGCGCACGAGCCCGTCGAGTTGCTCGAGGTCGATCCGTCGCTCGAGGAGGAGGTCGCGCGCCTGACGCCCGGCCGGGCCCTCGACCTGGGCACGGGCGACGGACGGAACGCCGTGTGGCTGGCGCTGCGAGGGTGGACCGTGACCGGGGTCGATTTCTCGTCGGTCGGCCTCGACCATGCTCGAGCACGGGCCCAGGCCGAGGGGGTCTCGGTCGAGTGGGTGCTCGCGGACCTGCTCGAATGGCGCCCGCCCGCCGCGCCCTTCGACCTCGTCGTCCTGTTCTTCATCCACGTGGCGCCCGAGGACCGGCGCACGATCCATCGGATGGCGGCCCGCGCGGTCGGGCCCGGGGGGACGCTGCTCGTCGTCGGTCACGATCGCTCGAACCTCGACGAGGGCACCGGCGGCCCCCAGGATCCGGAGGTGCTCTTCACCGCCGCCGAGGTCGCGGCGGAGCTGCCGGGGCTCAGGATCGAACGGGCCGAGGTCGTCCGGCGGCCGCTCGGCGACGATCGCTGGCGGATCGACGCCGTCGTCTGCGCGGTGCGGCCGACCGGCTGAACCGCGCTCCGTGGCCCAGGGCGGGACCCGGCGCGCCGAGCGTGATCACGAGCCGCCCCTCGACGAGCTGACCCAGCTGGCCGATCGTGGTGGTACGGTTTGATATGCGCCCCGCCGGCCGTCAAGGAGATGATCCATGGATCAGCCGTCGATCGGCTTCGTCGGGGGCGGAAGGGCCGCGACGATCATCCTGGGGGGCCTGGACCGCGCGGAGCGGCGTCCTCGACGGGTGGTCGTGAGCGACCCCTCCGTGGCGACCCTCGAGCAGCTGCGCAGCCACGTCCCCGGGATCGAGATCACGTCCGACAATGCGGCGGCCGCGGCCTGTGACGTCGTGTTCCTGGCCGTCCACCCGCCGGTGATCCCGGCAGTCGCGGGAGGGCTCTTCCCACACCTCCGACCGGACGCGGTGGTGATCTCGCTGGCCCCGAAGGTGACGCTCGCAGGCCTCGCCGGCTTGTTCGGCGGCTTCGGCAGGATCGTCCGCGTCATCCCGAACGCTCCTTCAATCGTCGGGGCCGGCTACAACCCTGTTTGCTTCGGTCCTGGAGTCGACACGACGACGCGCGAGGTCGTGCTCGAGCTTCTAAGCCCGCTCGGTGAGTGCCCCCAGGTGGCGGAGACCGACCTGGAGCCATACGCGATCCTGACCGCCATGGGCCCGACCTACCTCTGGTTCCAGCTCTACGAGCTGCTCGACCTCGCCACCTCGTTCGGGCTGGGCCGCGAGGACGCTCGACGCTCGCTGCGGTCGATGGTCGACGGGACGCTGGCCACGATGGAGCAATCCGGCCTCACGGCGGCGGAGGTCATGGACCTTGTCGCGGTCAGGCCCCTCGGCGACGAAGAGGCATCGATCCTCGACCTCTATCGATCAAGGTTGCCGGCGCTCCTCGCGCGACTTCGGCTGTAACGCTTCGGCCCCGGTCGGCCGCAGGCTCAGGCCGGGCGTGGAGGGCGGCGACGCTCCGACACGATCTCGGCAAGGATCCCGAGCGCGATGTCGGCCGGCGCGTGGCCGCCGAGGTCGAGCCCGACCGGGGCGTGGATCCGGGCCAGGTCGGCCTCGCTCACACCGGTCTCGCGCAGGCGCTCCACGCGCTGGGCGTGCGTCCGCCGGCTGCCGAGCGCGCCCACGTAGAGCGAGCCGCGCTGCAGCGCGGTGACGATCGCCGGGTCGTCGAGCTTCGGGTCGTGCGCCAGGGCGACGACATGCGCGCCCTCGTCGATGCCGGCCCGGTCGGCGAGCTCGTCGGCCCAGCCGAGCAGCAGTTCGTCGGCGTCGGGAAACCGCTCCCGGGTCAGGAAGGCGGCACGCGCGTCGACGACCACCGTCTGGAATCCGACGGCGTGGGCAAGGCGGACCAGATAGACGGCAATCTCGCCGGCCCCCACGATGACGAGGCGGTCGGCGGCGACCACCTCGAGGTACACGTCGCGCGGGCCGACTCGGATCGTCCGTGAGACGCCGGCGCGCAGCGCGTCCCTGGCGAGGCCAACGAGCTCTGCGTCGGCGGTCGCGTCACCGAGCGTTCCCGACCGGATCCCCTTCTCGTCGAGGAGCACACGACCGACCTCCCGCGCCTCGCGACCGACCGGGAGCGGGCTGGCGATCGCCAGCGCGCGGCCGCCCGCGGCGGCGCTGAGCAGCTCGGCCGGCACGTCGGGCTCGACGAGGACGTCGATCTCCCCGCCGCAGGTGAGCCCAACCTCGGCGGCCCGCTCGTCGCTGACACCGTAGTGGACGACCTCGCGGTAGCGACCGCGCCGGGCGGAGTGGACGGCCTCCGCCGCAGCTCCCTCGACGCAGCCCGCGGAGACGCTGCCGGTCAATCGGCCGTCGTCGGCGACGAGCAGTGTGCTCCCGACCCGGAACGGGGCGGACCCGACGGACCGGACGAGCGTCGCCCGGCCGAATCCGACCCCGTCTGCCTGCCAGCGAGCACAGATCGCCAGGATGTCGCTCATGGCCTCCCACCCCGCCCCCGCCCGCACCCGGCGGAGGGGAACCGCCTACGCGGTCTGCTCCTCGAGCCGGCGGACCAGGGCGGCGATTCGCTCCGCTCGCTCGTCGGCGGGGATCGACGCAAGGGCGAGCCCGGCGAGGTAGGTCGACAGCGGCGCGGTGATCCGTTCGCTCGTGTGAGCCGCCACGCGTGCGAGGTCCAGGAGTGCCGTCCGCTCGGACGCGTCGAGCGGGAGCGTCCCGGCGTCGCCAGACAGCAGATCACGGACCATCTCGAGCCAGGGCTCGGCGGCGACCGAGGGTGCCGGCCGGTCGGTGGTCATCGCGCGTCCTCCTCGGAATCCAGCACCTCGAGCGCCCATCCGTAGGCGGCCACGCTGGCCGGGAAGCCAGCTGTGGGAACCGCCAGCACGATGGCGTGCAACAACTCCTCCCGTGACAGGCCGTCCGCGAGCCCGCGCCGCACGTGTGAGCGCACGGCGCCCTCCGACTCCAGGCCGATCGCGATCCCCAGCTTCACGAGGCGCTGATCGCGCGTGCCCAGCGGCCCGGCCGCGCGAACCTGCGCGGCGAGCGCTTCGTACGCTTCGACCACAGCGGGCAGGTCACGGCGCACCCGCTGGTAGATCTGGGGCGTGTACCCCGATCGCTTCGCACCGTCGTCGACCATGGTCTCTCCCTGGGATCAAGCTTCACGACGCCACGGCAGCACAGCACCGGCGTCGCCACCGATGGTATCGCGCAGGTTGGCCCGGTCGCACCAATGCCCGTGAGCGCGAACCGACCAGGCCCGGTCGGTTCGTCACACCTTGATGAGCTTCACCCGCGTGTCATAGAAGACCGCGCTGCCGCCCACCGGGTCGACGAGCGTCGTGTTCCCGAGGTACGGGTCCACGCGCATGGCGGCGTTGGCATGGATCCCCTTGATCCGGCGGGCGTCACCGGGAACCGTGGTTCCATCGACGGTGAAGTCGACGCCGCCGTAGGACCAGTGGCCGAAGCCCAGGCTGAACGCGATGACGCCGGGGCGGATGCCCTCGGTCGCCTTCACGGTGCCCTCCATCGGTACCTGGCGCCCGTTCAGGAGGTCCCACACACCGTCGGCGTTCGAGGCTGACGTGATGCGGACGACGTCGCCGTCCGCGATCCCGCGCGCCTTCGCGTCGGCCGCGTTCACGAGCACGAAGTTCTCGGGGCGCAGAGCCAGGAGCCAGTAGTTCGACGAGGTCCGGCTCTTGGTCTGCATGATCTCGCGGTAGGTGATCATCGTCAGGTCGTAGCCGTTCGCCTCGTCTGGCAGCGGCTCTCCCAGCACGTTGAGGCCCGCCGGGATGTACCTCGCGTGCCCGGCGAGATGCTCGCCGGTCATCGAGCTCTTGGTGTCGTACGTCTTCTCCCCGTAGATCGAGAGGAGCGTCCCGTACGGGTGCGAGATCTGGGTCAGGTTGGCCCCGAAGTAGCTCGAGGTCGCCTCCGGGAAGACGCCTTTCTTGTATCCCTTCCCGTAAGCCTCGAAACGACCGCCTCGGTTGAGGACGTACACGACCTTCTTCCAGAGCGGCCCGGCGAGCTGCTCCCAGCGTGCGGCGTCGAAGACGCTCGGCCGCTGGTTGGCCCGGGCTGCGGTGAAGATGCGCACCTCTTCGTCGTCGGCGTCGGGAACTGCGTCGCTCGCGTCCTCCTTCTCGCCGAACGCGAGGTTGGCGACCATGCGCAGATACAGGTCGTCCGGATGGCCGAAGTCCCCGTACTCGCCGAAGCCGCCGGGACCGAAGCCCGGCAGGGCGAGCCTCTCGGCGATGCCGAGGAGAACGGCCTCCATCGACATCGGCACGTCGCGGCCAAAGACCTTCACGTCCGGGACGAGCGGATCGATGGCCGGGTTGCGGACTGGCTGGATCTTCTGCGCGACGCTCGGGTGGCTGCCCTGCAACTCCCAGCGCTCCAGGTACATCTGGTCCGGGAAGATGTAGTCCGCGTACATGCTGGTCTCCCCGATGAACGGGTCGATCGCGATGAACAGCGGCAGCTTCGCGGGGTCCGCCAGGATCGGGATGTTCGTGTTGCCCGCCGGCAGCGAGTAGACCGGCGATCCCATGTACAGCATGAGCGCCTTGACGGGATACGGGTAGGCGTCCCCGATCGAGGGCACGATCTCCTGGTAGATGTCGGAGGACAGCGGGTACCAGTTGCGCTTCGCGGGGTAGCCGTCGCGCAGGAAGAGCGTGCTCTTCTCGTACTTCTCGCCGTGGCGGATGATGCTTGTCCCAAACGGCGCCATCGACCCGTTCGACTTCTTGATGTCGAACGGCTGGCCCTTCTTGCTCCCGTCCGCCTTGTAGGTGCTCGCCTTCACGAGGCCGCCCTCGTGGTCGAAGTTGCCGAGGAGTGCGTTGAGGGTGTACCAGGCGAGGACGCTATAGAAGCCGTTGGTGTGCTGGGAGACGCCGCGGTGGATGTCGGCGACGGCCTGCCGCCCGTGGGCGGTGAACTCCTGCGCGACTTCGGCGATGTCCGCCGGCTCGAGCCCGCAGATCTCGGCCCAGCCCTCGAGCGTCTGCTCGTGGGACGCGTCCGAGATCACCTGGAGGGCCGATTTCACACGGATGCCGTTCAGCGTGGTGTTGTCGACGAACAGGGTGCCGCTCACGGCCTTCGTCGGGTCCTGCTCGTAGGGGTCGATCGGGGTGGGCTTGCCGTCGACGAGCGCCACGAAGCAGTCGAACTCGTAGGTCTTCTCCGGATCGGCCACCTGGGGCCGGATCTCCTTCTCGGCCAGCCCGATCTCGCTCGCGCGCAGGAACTTGCCCGGCGTGCCGTCATCCTCGAGCTTGACGAGCCAGGTGGCCTCGGTCCAGGTGGACTCACCCGCGGCGCCGGCGGCCGCCTGGTTGGCCGCCGCCAGGTAGGGCTTGTTGATGCGGTCGTTGTCGATCGCCCAGGCGATCATCGCCAGGGCGAGGGCGCCTTCGCTGCCCGGCTTGGCCGGGAGCCACTTCCAGGCGCGGGCCGCCGTCTTCGAGAAGCGGGGGTCGACGACGACGAACTTCATCGCCCCGTCGACGCTGTTCTGGGTGATCCGGGGGGCTCGCAGCGGCGGCCCGTAGTTGCCCTCGAACGGGGAGGCTCCGACGAAGATCGCGAACTCGGTGTTCCCGACGTCGCCCTGCCAGTAGAACTTCTGGCCGCCCTGCCACTTGCCGTCCAGGTACTGCTCCGACATCGCCTTGCCGGTGAAGTACAGGCTGCCCTGGCACACGGTGGTGTGGCCGTGGGCGTTGTTGGTGCCGTAGGCGCCGAGGAAGCGGGCGATGAAGTCCTTGCGGGCGTCCTTGAGGCGCCCCCACGCGAAGACGAAGTGGTTGTTGCGGGGCCCGAGATCCGGGTGATCGGGGTCGATGAGGGCGTCGAGGTGCGCGGCGAACGTCACCTTGAACGCGTCGACGAGGGCCCGCTTGGCGTCGGGTTCCTTTTCGTCGGCGATCTTCTTGAGGGCATCCTGCATCGCCTTGGCGACGGACGGGTCGGTCAGCGCGTAGGACTCGCGGAGCCCGGGCACCGGCCCCTCGCCGAAGAGATCGCCACCTTCGACGACCTCCTCGATGGCCGTGTCGAAGTCGACCGTGACCCACTGGTTGGCGCCGCGCTTCGTGCCCGGCTTGCGCTTGAGGACCCTGACGAGTCGGTACGGGTCGTAGACGGACTGCAGGCCCGCCTGGCCCTTCGGGCAGATCGCCCCGTCAATCGTTCCCGCGTCCCCGATCGGCGTCTCGTACGGGATGTGCGGGTACATCGTCATCGGGTGGTACGGGTTGCCGTCGATCTTGACGGCCACTCCGTCGAGGAGCTTGACCTTGATCCCGCACCCGGTGTTGCACTGGAGGCAGACCGTGTACAGCTGGCTCGCCGGATCGGCGAGCGAATAGGCATCGCCCGTCTCGCCCGACTTGGCCTGCGCCCGGGCGATTCGGGAGAACCCCGGGATGCCGCCAAGGAAGGCCGCGCCGGCGCCCGCTCCGGCGAGCGCGCCCAGCTTGATCACCGAGCGGCGGGAGACCCTGGCGGCACCGCGGGCGTGATCCGCCTCGCGGGTCTTCTCGGTGGTCATCGGGCGGTCTCCTGGGTCCGGGCGAAGAGGGGCAGGCGGTCGGTCCCGATCAGCCAGGCCAACGTGCTGAGCCCCACGATCCCGATCGTCACCGACCACTCCATGAGGCTCGGCGTGTACTCGAGCGTCAGGTGGGGACCCGTGAAGGCGTCGGTCAACCCCTCGAACTCGGGGAAGGCCAGCGCCGGGAAGATGATCGAGGTCCGGCCGACCGCGAGGCCGATGAGCACGAAGACACCCATCACCGCCGCGAGGGGCGGGCGGCGGCTCGTGCTCGGCATGATGAGCACGATCGCCGGAACGACGATCCCGAGCCCGAGCTGAAGGATCCAGAATGCCCAGGCGTACTGGCCGAAGAGGATCTGCCCGGCGACCGCGACCGCCTCCTGGGTCTGGCCGTAGAGGGCCTGCGAGTAGTCGACCCACAGGAAGTAGGCCTTCACCGCGAGGAGGGCGACGAGCGTGAGCGAGAGCACGCGCACGAGCCGCGTCCGACGGTCGGGGTCCGAGACGATGCCGAAGAAGCCCACCATGACGAGCATGAGCGCGATGCCCGACGAGAAGTTGAGGATCGGGAATTGGGCCGGGAGCATCGCGTTCTGGAAGCTGACCCGGGCGGCGTTGACGCCCAGCAGCGCCCCCACCCCGCCGCTGACGAAGATCGCCATCACAAGGCCGACGATCATCAGCCGCTTGAGCGCGATCCGCCGGTCCAGCATCGCCAGCACGACGGCGGCCACGACGAGGATGAGGAACGTCGTGTAGGTCCAGACAAGCTGGGCGAGGAGCGAGGTGAAGTTGGGCTGGACGTAGACCTTCCAGACCCGCTCCATGTGGCCGAGGTCGAACCCGATCAGGGTGAGGGCGCCGGGGAGGGTCACGAGGGCCGCCCACAGGGCGTACTTGCCGGTGCCCCGGAACAGCGGGAGGTCGAACACGTATTCGAGGCTCGCCACCATGATCGAGCCCGCCGCCATCCCGGCGAAGAACAGGTACATCGCCACCCACAGGCCCCAGTTGACGTAGGAGCCGTAGTTGACGTCCCGCTCCCCGAAGAGGAGGCGGCTGACAAAGCCGTAGACCCCGAGGAGGATGGCCACGACCGCGAAGACGTAGAGCGTGCGTCGGATCGTCATCGCTGTTCGGTTCTGCATTGGTCTACTCCCCTCCTCACGCCAAGTAGAAGACGCGCGGCTCCGTGCCCAGCTCCTCCTTGAGCCGGGTCACGTTCGGCTGCGCGATGAGGCGGGCCACCAGGCTGGTCGGGTCGTTGGCGTCGCCGAAGAGCGTCGCCCGCCCGATGCACGTGGTCACGCAGGCCGGCAGCTCACCCGCCTTCACCCGGTGCAGGCAGAAGTGGCACTTGCGCGCGTTCCCCTTCGGCGACTCGTGCCCCACCCGCGGCCAGGCCGTCCCGTACTCGAAGCTCGGCGCCGTCTCGTAGGCGGCCGTGGTGTCGCGCCCGGCGATGAGGCCTGCGGCCACGGGCGTGTCCTGCGTGTAGGTCAGGCCGAAGTCGGCGGTGCGGGCGCTGTATGGGCAGGCGGTCAGGCAGGCCCGGCAGCCGATGCACTGCGGGTAGTCGACGACGACCACGCCGTCCTCGTTCTTGTGCGTCGCATCGACCGGGCAGACCGGCACGCACGGCGGGTTGTCGCACTGCATGCACGGCCGCGGGAGGAACCGGCGGCCAACGTTCGGGTAGGTCCCCCACTCCTCTTCGATGACCGGGCGGTAGACGACGCCCGGCGGGAGCTTGTTCTCGGCGACGCAGGCGATCGTGCAGGCATGGCAGCCGACGCACTTGCGCAGGTCGATCACCATGACCCATCGGCGGTCGGCCACCGGCTTCTGCAGCGCCACGAGCAATTCGGCTCTCATGCGCTCGAGCACATCGACCTGGTCCCCGCCGCTGCTGAGGGCGGTCGCGGGCCCCGAGGCGGGCGGCGCCTCGAGCGGTGCCGATGGGTCGGCCTCAATGGCGAACACTTCGTAGGAGGCGATCGAGGCGGCGGCCACGCCGCCGATGAGGCCGTGCAGGAATCCGCGCCGCGAGACGGCCGCACTCCCCAGGGGCTCCTGTTCAGCCATGCGGTGACCTCCTCCAGGAGCCGATCCCGATCGTTCGCATCGTGTTCTCGCTTGCGCGGGTGCGTCCATGCGCACGTCTGCGGGGGAGTCTGCTGAGCGGCCAACCGAGACTCACGAGCCGAACGGCCTGCGGCACGGGCCAAAGGTCACCAGGGCTGCCGCCGGAAGCGCGCCGCGGAGACGCGGCCGGGCATGGCCCCCGTTGCGGGTCAGCTTGCCCGCTGGAGTCCGGCTGGGATCATGTCGCCGATGTGCGCGGAGCGGTGGCCTGCGGGCCGGCCCCGGATCCGACGTCGAGCCATCGCTCGATCTCCCGCCGGGATGGGACCTTGCCCCTCGACACGAGAACGCCGTCGACAAGCACCACGGGAACGGAGAACAGGACACCCCGAGCGACCATCTCGAACGGGTCGGTCACGTGGCGCACCTCGACGTCGATCTGCGCCCGGTCCACGACCGCGCAGATCTCGGCCGTCGTCTTCTCGCAGCGGGGACACCCTGGCCCGAGGACCTCGATGACACGCATGACGGCTCCGGTACACGAGCGGCGCGGATGCTGACGCCGACTACTCGTCCAACCAGACCGCGATGTTGCCGGCCGAGGGGATCCGTCCCGCGCTGACGACCTTGCCGTCGATGACGAGCCCGGGTGTGCTCAGGACCCCGTGGGCCCTGATCTCGACCGGATCGGTGACGTGCACCACCTCCGCCTCGATGCCGGCCATCATCACTGCCTCGCGAACGTTCTTCTCCAGGTTGATGCAGTTGGCGCAGCCGGGTCCGAGAACCTCGATGGTCTTCATGCGTGTGCTCCTTCGGGGGTGAGCCACCGGGCGATGTCGCCGGCGGATGGGATGCGGCCGGCGCTGACTACCCTGCCGTCGATGACGAGCCCGGGCGTGCGCATGACCCCGTAGCCGGCAATCCGGCCGTAATCGGTCACCTTGACGATCTCAGCCTCGATGCCGGCAAGGGCGACCGCCTCGCGCGCCGCCTCCTCCAGCAGGTGGCAGTTGTAGCAGCCGGGTCCGAGGACCTCGATCTTCGTCATGCGGGTCTCCTTGTGTCAGGCGGCGAGGAAGTTGAACAGGTAGCCGACGGCGACGATCCCCGACGCCACGATCGCGACGAACACGGCGATGAGCCGGGGTTTCATGACCCGCCGCAGGATGATCATCTCGGGGAGCGAGAGCGCGGTGACGGCCATCATGAAGGCGAGGCCCGAGCCTATCGGCAGGCCCTTGCCGAGCAGCGCCTCGACGATCGGGATCGTGCCGGCGGCATTGGAGTAGAGCGGCACGCCGAGCGCGACGAGGGCGGGCACCGCGAGCGGGTTGTCCGTTCCCCCGATGGTGGCGATGAGGTCGGCCGGGACGAAGCCGTGGATGAACGCCCCGACGGCGATGCCGGCGACCAGGTACGGAAGGACGCGCCGCACGATGTCGCGCGTGGACGCCCAGGCATCGCGGACCCGGTCCTCGGGCGTGAGTCGCACGTCGAGCGGGCGGGCACTCGAGTGGATCGCGTAGGCGCGCCGCAGCGCGAGCGTCGTCAACCGAGCACCTCGCCGAGCGCGGCCAGGGCCCGCAGACAGGCCTCGTCGTCGCGCTCGTAGTAGACCCGCCGGGTGTCGACCCCGAAGCGGCTGGCGCGCACCAGCCCCGCGTCGCGGAGGCGCGCGAGGTGGTTGCTCACGTTGTTCTCACGGGCGCCGAGGGCGGCGGCCATCTCGCAGACGCAGACCGGCCCGTCGTGGAGCATGCGCAGGATGGCGGCCCGAATCGGGTCGGCAAGGAGCGCCGCCGCCGCAGTTGCGTCGTCGACGTCCGGGGGCACGAGGTTCATCCGCAGGTCCTGCAGGACCGGCAGCTCACGCAACATGGTGGGTCTCCACTGGGCTGTCGTTGATCGTCAGGAGCACGGTGAGATCCAGGCCCCGGGCAAGTGTTCGGGTGATCGTGCCACCGCGAAGCACCTGCTCGACGAGCAGCCGGGCCCGGTCTTCGGCCACGTCGGTGGTGATCGCGAGGTCCAGGCGCAGCGCGGTGATGGCCGGCGGGTCGTCGGAGCGCTCGGCGGCCACCCGCATCTCCAGGCGGTCGAAGCGGACATCTGCCGCGTCCGTCACGGAGCGCAGGTTCCGCGCGACGCACCCAACGAGGGCCGCCATGAGGGCCTCGATCGGGCTCGGGCCATCGACGTCGTCGTCGGGCGTGGCATTGAGCACGCCGTCCCAGAGGGGGCCGCGGATCCGTGTCCGGCTTCCCGGGGAGACGTCGGCCTCCAGGAGGGAGACAGAACCGCTGGCGTGCTCGAGGTGCTGGATCGTCATGAGAGCAGGATCCAGGCGCGCTGGACGGCAAGCGCGACGAGCGCGACCGCGAAGATCCGCGACAGGGTGGCGCTCTTGACGCGCCCGGCCGTGAACCGGGCCCCGAGCCAGGCCCCGGTGACGGAGGCGATCGAGGTGACGATCACGATCGGCCAGTCGAAGGTGGCCGTGGGCAGGTGCGTGACGAAGGCGGTGAACGACGGCACCGTCACCGCCACCGAGTTCGTGGCGGCGGCGAGGCGGGCGCTGTAGCCGACCAGGGTGAGCGTCGGCATGAGCAGGAACCCCGGACCCACACCCAGGAAGCCGGCGAAGACGGAGATCGGCACGGCGGCCCCGGCGGCCTTTGCGCGGTTGCGGTCGGTGATCTCGGCGACGACCTCGGTCGAGGCGCCCTTCGGCATCGCCATGCGGACCGCGAGGAAGAGCAGCACCCCGACGTAGATCCACCACACGAGGTCGGGCGAGGCGAACTGAACGAGCCAGACCCCGAATGGAGCGCCGATCGCCGTGATCGTCACGAGGATGAGCGCGCCCCTCTTGTCGACCATCCCCTTGCGCCAGAAGGCGATCGCCGCGCTGATCGCGGTCAGGCCGTTGAGCAGAAGCGCCCAGGGCTGGATGACGTTGATGAGGTCGTAGCCGAACAGGCCGAGGACGGGGATCGCGATGAACGCGACGCCCAGGCCCAGCATCCCGGACAGGAACGACAGGCCGAAGAGAAGCGGCGTCAGGAGGAGAAGCATCTCCACGAGGAGTTACCGGCCTTCCGGGTGATTGGAGGCCCGGGCTCGATCGACTCGAGCCCGGGCCGAAGCGTGCGGTGCCGGTGCATGGCGTGGGTCGCCTGACGGTCCAGACGATGCCAGGTCATTCATCACAGCCAATGATGTCACATTTCGCGCAGGCTGATACAGGGCCGTTGGTCACGAGTTTCGGGGGCTGCCGGCGACGCCATCCCCAGCGGGGCTGGGCGGAGTCGTGAACGGTCCGAGATCCAGGCGTCCGGGTGCCGGGCGCCGGATTTCCTCCCAGCGTCGTCGGTTCGTCGGCCCCATCCGGACCGAGGACAGATTGCTTCGAGCCGGTCAGCGTCGCCTTCGCATCAGGGAACGATCTCGATCGTCGGCTCGACGACGATCTCGGACTTCACGGAGTTGGCCACCAGGCTGTACTTCTGGGCCGATTTCAGGGCCCTCCGTGCACGGGCCTCCACCACGGCCGGCTGCTCCGCCCCCGCGCTGATGCGGATCTGCGGCCACAGACGCAGGTGGGTGAAGGTCTCCGTCCGGTCAAGCGCGATCAGCTTGGTCCCTTCGGCCCGGCAGTCATAGGACTGCAGGTCGAGCCGGAACCGCTCGGTCGCCCAGATGAACATCATCATCACGCACGTATTGGCGGCGGCGACGAAGGCATCCTCGGGCGTCAGCACCCCGGGATGTCCCTGGGCATCGGGCGGAGCGGAGAAGGCCATCTCCGGGCCGTTGCCCATCGCGATCTGCCCCCGGTGCTCGCC
>Ga0315286_10002504_pt1 | contig 17148 bp, 17 predicted proteins | sample YL17G10_0_MG_FD_205038 | JGI IMG/M metagenome (GOLD analysis project Ga0315286, IMG submission 205038) | Sediment microbial communities from Yellowstone Lake, YNP, Wyoming, USA - YL17G10_0 | ecosystem: Environmental > Aquatic > Freshwater > Lake > Sediment | place: USA: Wyoming | collected...
GCAGGAGGAATAGAAAACATAGAAAAATACTACGATTTAGCGAAAAACAAAGAAGGAAATCTAGGCAGCTACCACCCATTTAATGGAAGAGATGCTTCAGTTCCCTCGGGGCGCTTGTTGTTCCTCGGCGACGATTGTGACGGTTTGGGTGGCGACGACAGCCTTGATGATGATGTTGGTCGCTTTGTCGGGGTAGCGCCAGAGGCGCAGCGCAAAAAAAAAATAACGGTGTAAAAAAATTATGACTTCAGAATTATCAAGCGAGGACAGGGAAATACTATTAAGATACCTTAATAGAAAGAATGCTCCTGTACCAGCTGCTCCTAAGGTTGATCCTGTTGTTGCTCAGAATGTTTCTGGTTTCAGCATTGAAGATATTATTAAGAATGGTAATACTTTTTATGATTCTAAGATTCCTGTCGCATTAAAGCAGGCTTTGGATTTTGCTACTGTTGGTGGTATTGTTGTTACTATGCCTGAATTGATTGCTGCTAAGGTTAAGGCTGTTAAGACTCATGATTTTTGGAAGAATTGGTATTCAGTTCAGACCGAAGAGAATATTGGCTTAGACAAAAAAGGAAGATTTTACAGTAAAAAAGATCCTGTTCTTGTTATTGTTAATGGTGGAGGAATATTAACTCCTGATAGGATAGATAAAGCATATACTGATAAAGATGGAATGATTGATGGTAGTGCTAAGTATGTTGGCAAAGAGTTTGATAATCTTTTGGATGGGGAGCTTCCAGATAATACGAGCATTCAGATTTATAGGTTTGATGAGATAAAAAAAGGGATAAAATCATTGCCTCATAAGTTCGGTGTTGTTATGCCTTACTCATTGGCTCAGGGGACAATTTCAGGATATCATCAAAAAGACTCATTCATCAATAATCCTCTAGTAATCGCAAGAGCAGGAGGAATAGAAAACATAGAAAAATACTACGATTTAGCGAAAAACAAAGAAGGAAATCTAGGCAGCTACCACCCATTTAATGGAAGAGATGCTTCAGTTCCCTCGGGGCGCTTGTTGTTCCTCGACCTCATTTATTACGGATTGAGTGGCAGCTACCTTAATCTTAGTGGTCGCTTTGTCGGGGTAGCGCCAGAGGCGCAGCGCAAAAAAAAAATAACGGTGTAAAAAAATTATGACTTCAGAATTATCAGGTGAGGACAGGGAAATACTATTAAGATACCTTAATAGAAAGAATGCTCCTGTGCAGGCTGCTCCTAAGGTTGATCCTGTTGTTATTCCAGGAACTTTTGATTTTAGTATTGATAATTTAGTTAAGAATGAAAAAACATTCTATAACAATACTAAAGTTGGTGATAATTATGTTGGGTTGCCGTTGGCTTTGGAGGAAGCACAAAAATGGGTTAAGGCAAATAATGGGATAGTAGCTACTATGCCTTACTTGATTGCTGGGAAGGCAAATGCTTTTATTACTGATGCAAAAGGTAATAAGTTGCGTGATGATAATAATTATTTGTGGAAGCAATGGCTTACGGCATTAAGCGAAGAATATGTTGGAATCGATGAAAAAGGAAAATATGCAGGCAAAGGAAAGTCTGTATTAATAACATTGCATGGCGGGGGAATACTTACCCCTGACAGGATAAAGAAAGCTTATGCTGATGGATTGACTGCTCAGAACGCTGCAAAACTTGAAGCCCCAGAAATTACTAATCTATTAAATGGTGTTTTGCCGTCAGGAGAGCATATTACGGTTTATAGTTTTGATGATTTAAAAAAGGGCATTCAGCAGCCTTTTGGTAAATATGCTGCAGTAATTGAATTTGATAAAGTAAAATCTTTGCAATCTAAACAATTCAAAGAAAAAGAATTTTTAGCAAATCCACTTGTTTTGATGCGTGCTGGAACAATGAAATATTTATCAGAATATTATGAAAAAGCGCACGACAAAGATGGTCTGGGATGCTATCACAGATTTAATGAAACAAACCCATCAGTTCCTTCGGGGCGCTTGTTGTTCCTCAACGGCGATTGTAGCGGGTTGGGTGGCAACGACAGGGACCTTGGTAGTAGTGGTCGCTTTGTCGGGGTAGCGCCAGAGGCGCAGCGCAAAAAAAAATAATAACCGGATTTTTCTAGTAAATTTTATATACTCCCTATTTTTTTCATGATAACATCCCAGCACTGCATAATCCTCCGCAAGGATTATGCCAACGGAGTAGCTGGACTACATGCTCTTTCATTACGGCATTTGCGGAAATGCTATAAAATACAACTACGACAGAAATGAAGTAGTGGTGAAAACTATAGATGAAAGGGCTAACCTCGGGGCGCTTGTTGTTCCTCAACAACAATTATAACGGATTGAATGGCAACAACAACCTTAATAATAATGGTCGCTTTGTCGGAATAGTCAAGCAAAACTGCTGGGATTTCATATTTTTCTATTTGTTTCAAATCTCAATTATTCTCAGAGATGGGACAAGATTTATAAAACAATAAATCACTCTCGTGAAGAAGAACCGCCAATGGCTGCCAGAGCTTAGCGGTTCACACAACAAAGATCGAGCCGAGATTCCATAAAAGTTTTTTCGCAGGACTTCTGCGGAAAAGAATGCGAAACAAAGGCACAAATGCCCGAACAACGCAGAAACAACAAAGTCACCACTGACTAATAGCAACTTTTCCGAAAGATTTAAAAGGTCTGATTATTTCCTATTTTAAGCTCATACCGAGCTGCATTAATAGAGGTTAGGATATGAAGAGAAAATTGCTTAATGTTGCACCACAACTTGCTTTAATAATCCTTGTATGCATGTTCTTTGTGATTAACGCAAAGTTTGTGAAATCCATAGATGAAATTACAATATCTGATGTTTATCCTGATAATCAGGAGGCTAATTACAACCCGCGTTTATCAGTAAATGTGAATGATGTACTGGAAAGAACACTTACAATAGTTTTTGAAACAAACGCCACTGGAGAGTGGACTGAGATTGGAGTTCAGACAGGAGAAAGCGGGATTTTTACTCAGCATACTGCTGGCTTAGATCAGAAAGGCGTGACGTATGATTGGCGGGTGAATGTTTTTGAAGACGATAACAAGAAAGGTAATGATCAAGTCTTATTATATACTCAGAATTATAGTTTTGTTGCTCAGCCTTTTGTTTTGAAATGGACATATCTTACAGGGGCGACCACGAATATTGGCCCTTTGGCCGTCGATGTTAACAAAGATGGTTATTACGAAGTTTTTGCATCTGGAAAGGGCAAAATATCTTGTGTTGATGGCAGGACAGGAGAGTCCTTATGGAATTTTTCAAATACAGGCATGACTGAACATTCTCCTTTTGAGATCCAAGATTTGAATAATGATGGAATTGAGGAAGTGGTTATAGCTTCTGGACCACGAACTATTGCGTTGCATGCAAATGATGGCTCAGTGTATTGGAATGTACCTGTTGAGTCTGGTGATAAATATCTGCTTATATTAGATACTGATGGCAGTAAATACCCTTATGTTTATATCGCTTCATCTGATGTTCTGCATGGTGAGAACGGAACTGGAAGAATAAGAAAGCTGAATGGAACTAACGGAGCAGTCTTGATTGAGAAATTTACATGGAGACCATGTTACGGCGGCTTTTCTGCAGATGACGTAAATGAGGACGGCAAATTCGAGATTTACATAGGAGACAGGTCAGTGACTTTTGAACCTCCTAGTTTTGGCAAAGGAATTCAAGCCTACGATGCAGAAACCCTGGATCTTCTTTGGTATGACGACAAAGTACTAGTCAGCAGCCACGCTCCTGCTTTAATTGATGTTAACAATGATGGAGTAAGAGATGCCATTGCACTCGGCGAAGAGCATGCTTCTGCAGGAATTCATATTTATGATGGAAAAGAATCCCTTGAGCAAAAAACTGCAGTGAGAATGCCAGATAAATGGGCCTTCGAAGTGGATGGTTTAACAGCGCACTCACAATTTTCAGTATGGGATATTGATAATGATGATAATCTTGAAATAATTACTAATAGAAATGACAATTCTAAGGTTTGGGATATCGGAAACTGGAGCTTAGATGCAACTCTAGATTACGCCAAAGATCCCCCAAAAATAGCTGATGTTATTGGAGATTCAAAATTAGAAATAATTATGGGAGATGGAGATATTAAGATTTATAATGGTTCATATAGTATGGTAGAAAGAATTGTAGGCACCAATGCTATTGCATCAACTCTTGTCCAAGACATAGATGCTGATGACCAAAACGAATTGATCACGATAAGTTATTCTAACGGGCTTATTAAGGCTTATGATACATCAGCCTATGCCCCGGCTCATTATGGAATGCCAAGAGTAAGAACCAACAATCAATATTACAGCGAACGAAGGCTTGGAGTCGGCGTCTATATTCCACCTCCAGGAGCTCCTCAACCTATTTTGAAGGCGACTAACATTGAGGATGGCGCTGTTAATGTTCCATTGAGGCCTGAACTATCTGTTAATGTTATTGATTTCCATTACGACTTGATGAACATTGAAATCAGCACTAATGCTTCTAATGAGTGGAGAACAGTGAAGTCTTTCCCTGACACGGGTAATGGCTGGTATAATTATTCAGCTGATGAGATGGACCAGCTCAACACCAAGTATTATTGGAAGGTGTCTGCAATTGACCCTTACAATGATAATATCCTGACAGAGCAGGTGTTTAGCTTCACTATCACTCTTTGCGCGAATAGCTCAGAGCAGCTGATTTCCTATTTCAGCGATGCTGATTCAGACACCTTCGGTGACAATGCAACCTTGCAGCAATCTTGCATGTTACCTGAAACCCCTCTTGAAGGTTTTGTCTTAGACAACACAGACTGCAATGACTCTAACTCAAACATTCATCCTGGTGCAGAGGAGATCTGCGATGGGATTGATAATAACTGCGATGGAACCAATAACGAGGGTGGTGTATGTGGATCCATGACAGAGGCGTTATGTAGCGATGGTGCAGATAACGATTTCGACACTTTTACTGACTGTGCTGACTCTGATTGCATAAATGACTCTGCGTGTATAGTGTGCGGAGATGGTATAAAAGCAATATCTGAAGCTTGTGATGATCATAATGTTGAAGATAATGACGGATGCTCATCTTTATGCACAATTGAACCAGGATATGAATGCGCAGGCATTCCAAGTGTTTGCACATTGTTATGCGGAAACGGCGTCATAAACTCAGGTGAGGAATGCGATGGCTCAAACCTTAACAGCAAGAGCTGCTCATCTTTTGGATTCAATAGAGGAACCCTCAGCTGCACTTCAAGCTGCACCTTTGACAAGTCTGCCTGCTCTAAGAGCGGTGGAGGCGGAGGAGGCGGTGGTGGTGGTGGAGGTGGCGGTGGTAGTGATGGCGGCGGAGGCTCAACTAGCACTGCTGATGACTGGATATGCGGCAACTGGTCAGAATGCGTAAATGGAAAGCAGACTCAGTCTTGCAGCGCCATATACTCAACCATCAAGAAGACCAACACAAGAACCTGCACAGCAACTCCGACTAACCAGGCGAGCGTCTCGCTAGGAATAGATGGTACTGGCTCTATCATTGACGCAGCAAATTCAGCAATAAGCGGAACTGGAAACAGCCAGCCTGTTGAATCAGCCAATGGAGAAGAAAGCCCGGATGCGCTAGCCTCAACAGAGGATTCAGAGATAACAGGAGCAGTCATAGGCTCAAATGATAATGAAAGGCCAGCCTGGGCTTTGGCATTGATGATATCAAGCGCAATAATGGCAATCATTGTGTTTTCAGCAAGAAACAGGGAGCCTAGCGAGCCTAAGGAGCCTATGGCGCCTAAGCAGGTCTTAGTTGAGCGTAAGCCAGCAGTAAAGCAGCCTAAGCCAGCCAAAGAAATCAAGGCTAAGGATGATGTAAAAGTGGCTAAGAGCAGCGATGAAGTCCGCATAATAAATGGCTGATTAGAAAATTATTTTTTTATCCATAACTTTTATAAACCTTCAGGATTAATGATATTCTCATGAACAAAAAACTCATCTTCACTGTAATTTTATTCCTGTATACAGCCCTGCTCCTCTTTGGCGCATTTAATTTTGAGGTGGACGCCGCCCCTAAGACCCCTGGATTTGACAAGGTATTGCACTTAGGAGGGTTTTTTGTGTTCTCAATACTCTTGCTCACTACTCTTAGCTTTTACAATGTCCATGGGAGGTCGCTGATAACTGTTGTTGTGGCGCTAACCATTGGAATCATCATTGAATTCGTCCAGATAGGCATACCTGGAAGGGATTTTGAGCTTATGGACATCTTTGCTGACCTGGTAGGGATATTAATCGGGATGGTGGTTGTGTGGAGCTTTTCCAAGCAATAATCTTAGGGATTGTGCAGGGCATAACTGAGTGGCTTCCTGTCTCTAGCTCTGGCCACCTGGTGCTGTTCCAGCAACTGTTTGGGCTTGGTGAATCTGTTGCTTTTGACGCTTTGGTGCACATAGCTACTGTCATTGTTATATTCATGGTCTTCTGGAAAGACATACTTGCCATGCTGAGGTCACTCCTTGCCTGGAAGTGGGATGATAATACCAAGCTACTGGCTTTCATAATCATAGCGACGATTCCCACAGCCATCATCGGCTTGCTCTTTGAGGACTGGCTCACTGGCCTTTTCACCAACATGCTTCTCCTAGGGGTTTTTTTCATTGTTAACGGCATGATACTTTTCTTGACAAGGTATGCCAAGGCAAAGAAAGGAAAAGAGCTTAACTGGTGGGAGTCATTGCTAATGGGAATAGCCCAAGGCATATCAATCATCCCAAGCATCTCTAGGAGCGGAATCACAGTCTCAACAGGGTTGTTTTTAGGGATAAAGAAAGAAAACCTTATCAAGTTCTCATTTTTGATGTCAGTGCCTGCGATAATCGGGGCATTGGTGCTGAAAGCAGATGAGCTGGTGTTTGAAAGCCTGGGCGCAATGATTTTTGGCTTTGTGGCAGCGCTTATTGTAGGCTATTTCTCGCTAAAGCTTGTCATAAGGACAATTGAGAAGGGCAAGTGGCATTATTTTGCTTATTATTGCGTGGCGCTGGGGATTGTCATTCTTGTGTTCAGCTTGATCTAGCACCGGACAGATTCGGAAATCTTTCGTGCTATTAAAATCCTGATTTTTGTCGACTGAATATTTATTTTTCTGATAGTAATCTTGCCTTGCACTGGACTTGTTGGCGTAGCGTATATAAACTTCTTTTTGGCAATTCTGGTTTTATGGGTGATAAAAAAATGATTGACAAAAAGGACAAGGAATTGGTGGTTTTCCAGGACAAGAAGATAAGAAGGATATGGCACAACGAAGAGTGGAATTTCTCGATTATTGACATCGTGGAAGTATTGACTGAGAGTTCTATTCCCAGAAGATATTGGTCTGATTTAAAGGCTAAGTTAAAAGAAGAAGGGTTTGAGTTGTCCGAAAAAATCGTACAACTGAAATTGCCATCTCAAGATGGCAAGTTATATGAAACTGATTGTGCTAACACTCCTACTCTTTTTAGGATCATCCAATCAATTCCCTCCCCTAAGGCTGAACCCTTCAAGCTTTGGCTAGCAAAAGTAGGTTATGAGCGAGTGCAGGAAATACAGGACCCTGAGCTTGCCCAAAAAAGGATGAAAGAATTATATCGGGCAAAGGGTTATTCCGATAAGTGGATTGAGAAGAGGGTGAGAGGCATTGCTATACGCCAAGAGCTTACAGATGAATGGAAGAAGAGGAATGTTGATGAAAAGACTGAGTTTGCAATACTCACTAATGAGATTAGCAAGGCAACGTTTGGAAAGACAGTTGAAGAGTATAAAGAGCTTAAAGGCTTGAAAAAACAGAATTTAAGGGATCACATGAATGACATGGAGCTGATCTTCAACATGCTAGGAGAGAAAGTAAGCACAGAAATAACACAAGCTAAGAATGCGCAAGGATTCGTGAAGTGCAAAGATGCTGCTGCCAGAGGCGGAAAGGTTGCTGGCAATGCATTGAAAGAAGCAGAGAAAGAAATAGGCAAACCCATCACTTCAGATGAGAATTATCTTGATGAGCCTGAAAAAGTAAAAAGGAAAAGGCTTCCTAAGCCTTGAAAGCAAGATGAAAAAACTTATGAATATATGCTACAAATGTGGTTCGAGTGTTAAGTTAGCCAAATGCAAAAAAGAAGGCATAACTCTCGATTGCACGAAATGTCCTGAATGTGGAGAAGAATTCTTTACTTCAAGTGAGATATTGAAGTTAGAAAAGAAGAGTTCAAATTAAAATTGTGGCCATCTAGAACAGCTTCATCGTCTCTTTTCGTATCTGCTCTGCAATCTCCTTGTCAGTGTTGATTATCACTTTGATCTCTGTCTTTTTCTCAAAGATGTTCTGTGCAAACGCTTTCAAGTTTATATTATTCATGCTCTTTATCCTTGAGAACTCTTTTTCCATCTCTTCCCTTAAAGTGCTTGGGAGAAATACTTGGATGACTAGCTCCCCGAAGACCATTAATTCACAGGTCGAGGCGCAGTTCACCCCTAGCTTGATTTCGCAGCCTATTGACTTGTAGAAATCAGCGCACCACTTGTCTAATAGCGAATTGCCTGCGCACAGCACATAAGTCTTGTGGCCAAGCTTTGCTAGCTTGTTAATCCAGTTATACTCAGCCCTGAGGTAGAATAAAGGCCTCCATTCATGGCTGTGGTGAACGCAGATGATTTCTTTTGCCTTGGTTGCAATGATGTAGTGCTTCTGCAAGTAGTACAAGTACTTCTCGACGTCAAAGAAAGTCTCAAAGGTGAGGATGTTGATGCTTCCCTCTTTTCTTGCCTCTTTTATGCCTTCTATGAGCTGCAGGCGGTCTTTTGTGTAGTAGTTGGTCTCTATCACTTCTGTGTAGCCGTGAAGGTTCTTTAGCCACTTAAGGTTAATCTGGTAGCCTTCTTGCTTTTTCTCAATTACACCGTCTGCCAGAAGCTCACCCACTGCCTTGAACACTGCCTGGTAAGTTGACTTGTAAGCATAACGTTTCTTGATGAGGTTGAATATCTTCTTGATAGAAAGAGGCCAGTCATAGCCAAGCACAGTGATGACATAATCCTTGGTTGAAGCTTTTTCCCCTAGCTGGGGCAAGGTTAAGGTCAGAGTCATGCCTGAGGATTTATGGTGGCTGTATATAAAGATTATTGTACTCAACTAAATAGGTTAATAATAGTAAACTAAATGGTTGATTAAGTTGTAAACCAAAGGTTAATAACACCAAGGCTAAAGTTTTCTGATAATATAACCATCAATAGGGGGGATAATGCATGGAAAAAACCGATTACAAAGTCCAAGAAGAGCTTGAGCTTTTAGGTATTGAAATACGCACCTTTAATAAAATCTACGAATCAATCAAGGATAATAACGTGTTTCCTGAGGCAGGAGACGCAAGTGCTGAGCAATATCTTCGCATCAAGGTCTATCTCCAGTCAAAGCGAGTCTTGAGAAAAGACCTTAAAGTCGATTCCAAGGTATTGAACACTTTCAAGGTAAAAAAGGACCTTGAGGATATGCTTGAAGAGGTTGAAAAGTATAAGGACGTTGAAATGGGCAGCGCTGGCGGAATGGGCCCGTGCAGGTATGAAGATGATTTATTCCCAAGGTCAAATGGGGGAATAGCACCCTGCAGAGAACACCCTTTCAAAAAATATTAAGATGCAAACCTCACTATCGCCTCGCGAATTGCTGACTGTCTACAACACTATCAGCAAGCTGGAAAAAACAGAATCTCCTAGGAAACTAAAGGATATTTTCTCTAAAAATGCAAGGTTGAGGATAACGCCCACAGACAAGTGCTCGGCTAACTGCTATCATTGCGTAGCTGACTCGTCATCCAGGGGAAAACCAATGGATTATTTTGACTTTGCCAGGATCCCTGCCAGGTTCTTCAGGATATTTAAGGCAGTTGATTTTGGAAGGAGAGGAAACCCCTTGCTTTACCAGTCAGAAGGAAGGGATTTGGCAGACATCATAAGCTTTTTGAAAGCGAAAGGGATTAAGAAATTCACTCTTGCCCTGGCATTGCAGGAAGAAGAACTGCCAGTCATGAGAAGGCTTGAAGAGTTGGCAAGTAAAGGCATAAGCCTTGAGACCATGGTAACCTATCATCATTACAATGCCAAGAGCCAGGACCAGATTGCTGAATCATTCAACGAATCCCTAAAGAACTTCATGGCATTTTCCAACACCATAATAATCTCTTTGATTGGCCATAAATTTATTGAGAAAGAGAAAGGCAGCGCCAAGGAAGTGAATTATGCCTTTGAGAGAAACAAGGACAAGATATTCTCTGGAATAGGCATGAAAAAGGTGCATGAGGAAGAGTATGAAGCAACTTACAACCAAAACACTGCCCGAATAATCATTCCACCCATAGACAACAGAATCTACCCGCTGGGAAGGTTCAGGGATTACTTAAGGAAGAAAGGTTGCCTTGAATACTATGAGAAGAAGTTCAACCAGTCACTCACTGATTATGTGTGCCCTGACCTGATAACATGGCCCGGGATAATAATCGAGCCAAATGGTGACTTGAACCTGTGTGCATCATTCGAGGCCATAACCTGCGATAAGGCGGTGGTGTCTAATATTTTCTTTGAGGATTATGAACAAGTAGAGCAAGAGCTCATTGAATTCAACTATAAAGAAAGGGAGTGGTTCATAAATAACCTTGAAGCAATAGTTCAGGGAAAAGTGTCTAGCTGCAAGCTAAAAAATAATTGTTATGAGAAGTAAATGGAGGGGTATACCATGTTCGTCCTGCCAAAAGACATAACCAAAAAGGTGATATTAGGAAAGCTTGACTACAATAAGCTGCCTTACAATGAGGAAAATGAGGTTTTGAAAGGGTTCTTCCTTGAAGACCAGGCAAAAGTGAACCTTGAACTGGGAAGACAAGGCCATAAGCCAGTATGCACTGCGCTTGATGAGATCTGCATGAAAGAAGGTTGCAGACTCTACTCAATAATGGGTGGCAAGATAAAGAACAGCTGGAGCTGCAAGGAATACAAAGCAGATTATCCAGACACCAAGTTTGATTCTCGGCATCACATCACTTTCATAGGCAATGAAAGCATAGATTTAGAGAAGACTGTGAAAAATATTGAAGAGCTTGCAAGGAAAGGAGCCGGTTATTTCTGCAAAGGCTGTGGGCAAGCCTATGAAAAGGCTCCGCAAAGGTTTGTTTCTGAATGCTTTGGCTCTGGAGGCTATATTGACGCCTGCTCTTGTGGGGGGATGGAGCTTTTCCCGCCCAAATTATTTGCAATGACATTGAAAGCAGTGAGCTGGATAAATGCAGTTGAAGAGAAGTATTATGGGAAAAATGCTAAGCCTGCAGTATGACCAATCCAAATGGCAGGAGCTGATCCCAAGGCCTGTGAATACCTTGCAATTGTTCATAACCAACAAGTGCAATAATCGCTGCAAAGCCTGCTTCTATGCCCATAAACTTGGCTCTGAGGAGATGAGCTTTGATGATTACAAGAAGATTTATGCTGCTGAGCTTGGCTTCAGGTCAAGGAAGTGCAACAAGCACACAGAATGCTTACTGCAAAAGATAGTGCTGGAGAGGGTTTAAAGAAAGATTTATTAATACTCCTTCTTATACCGTTAGTATGCGATTCACCCGTATTACCATCATCAGGAGCTCTAGGCCTGAGAAAGAGGATATTAACAAGGAGCTGCAGTGGTTTGGCGGCAGCCTCGGGTTGTTTAATCTTCGTGACAAGGATAAGAGCTGCTTTAGGGTATTTATTGTCCTGGTGCAAAGCCTGAAATCAGGGGCTAAGCTTACTAGTGATGAGATAGCAGCTGCTACCAGGCTTTCTCGCGGAACAGTTGTCCATCATCTTAACAAGCTCATGAGCTCAGGCATAGTTGTTCAGGAGCGCAATAAGTACCTTCTTAGGATGGACAGCCTTGAAGAGATGGTTGAGCACATCAAGCGAGACGCTGACGAAGCCTGGGAGCTATTGCGAAATGTAGCCAAGGACATTGATTCTAAGCTAGGGCTGGAGTAAAGAGCCTCGCCGGCGAGGCGCAAATAATTATCGTAGTAATTTCTGGAAAGGAAAAGATTTATTAACATTAAGGATAATAATTAAGTCATGTTAGTTGTTCAAAGAGTAGCTCCTTTAATGTCAGTATACCTGGCATTCTTCTTGTTCAATGCAGTTGCTACACATAACCCCGCGCTTAGGATAATCTTCGGACTGGTATTTTTTCTGTCCATCATATGGCTTGCGCATTATATGTTCCTGTTTACTTATGAAAAGGATGGCAAGCTAGTCTTCCAAAGGCTTTTTTCAAGGAAAGCTGGCAATGAAATAAAAGTCTTGATATGCAGCATACCATTAGAGGGTGCAGGGCAATATTCCATTGCGACCCCTTGGCTTTACTTGGCAGAGATAATCGCAGTCAGGACAGGCAAGGACAAGCCTAACATGTTCAGCGCCTATCGCTGTAATTTTAACCCAGAAACCAAAAGGATCATGCAAAGCAGGTTTGCCATGGATGAGGAGTATACAGACTATTTCTTTGAGCTAGACCAGATGATAAGGGAATATGAGGTTGTGTCAACAAGAAAGCTTGCAGGCATAGGGGATGTTGAGGAAAGCGGGAGAGAAATTTTTCCTAAGCTAAAAAGGATGGCTTTAGGCCGCAATATCAAGATGGAAAGGGTTAAGTATACCTTCAGGGACTTCTTCTTCACGTATAAGAAGAAAAAAAGGTTTTCTGACAGGAAGATAAAAGACTAATAAAGAGGAAAAGAAAAACTCTAAAAGAATTTGGCCGCAGGCGCTGCTCAAAAACGAAGTTTTTGGCACAAACGAAACTTGTTTCGTTGTGCTAGAAAAGCAAAGCTTTTCTTCGCAGCACAAAAGCATTGCTTTTGACGCCGACGATAGAATGCGCTTTTTGCTTCTTACCTACTTCTTCTTCACAGGCTTCTTCTCTACCTTCACTGGCTTCTTCACGTCCACAGCTATGGCTGTGTTCTTGTTCTTCTGCCAGAAAGCAAGGTAGAGTATCTCCAAAAGGCCTATGGTGTTGAATATGCATAGCACCACGAACCATGCTACTTGCTTGTTCCTTGCGCTCTTCCACAAGGCCATGGCTTTCCAAACAGCAGACCAGATGAGTATTATTATCAACACTATCATGAATGTCGTCATCATCTCTGGGCTTATAACCTGGCCGTTCACTTTTAATATATCCATCAATTCCACCTCGAAGCTTATTTTCTTTTACTTATCGATTTCCTCATAATTTTACGCGAATAAATGGCTCTTGGCATTGAGTATCAGCAAGGCGCTCACAATTATCAAGGGCACTGTTATCACACCTATCACATTCTCAGGCATCTCAACCAAACCGACGATGGTGTAGACTAATGTCAGGACTGCGAATATCAGGCTTGCCCTCCTAGGCCTGTTCCAGGTCAACGCCATGGTAAGGATTACAACAAATCCCGGGAGGAATGCTCTTAGGAAGCCCATGGTTGAAAAGCCTTTTTTTAAGTCAAGGAGCATAGCCAGGAAGAACAGCCCGACGATGATAGCAAAGATCCTTGGCGCATAGTGAAGTATGCTATGCACGTGCTTTCTATGCTTGTCTTTTAGCCCAATCATTTAATATACCTCTTAATGTCCACTCCTAAATCCTTAGGCCCAAACCCAAGAGGCAAAAGTTCATTAATATTGCTTATAATTATCTTGCTTTTGTCAGTGTTGGACATGATGACTTCCAGGTTTATCCCTGCTATTTGGGAGGCTTCAAAGAGCATCTGCCTGCATGAGCCGCAAGGAGCAATTGGCTCTTCTGCCTTGAATGTCTCTCCCTTGCCGATGATGGCTATGCTATCATACGCCCTGTAACCCATGGAATTAGCCCTTAGCAAGGCTGCTCTCTCAGCGCAGATTGTGCTTCCATAAGCAGCGTTCTCATAATTAGTGCCTGCTATTACCTGGCCGTCAATGGTGCGAAGAGCTGCCCCGACATAGAACTTGGAATAAGGATTGTAAGAGTGCTTCATAACATTCTCAGCAGCTTGGAGCAAGCCCTTATTGCGAGCGCTCAAATCTTCCAATCTTAAGTATTGCATTGTAATACCTCCTAAACCCCAAGAAATCTTGGAGTGACTAGCTCACCCCTCTTTTTACGATTAAATTATTGAAAGCGCTATTTAAATCTTTTGGCTCAAGGCAAAAATAAGAGCAAAAAATTTCTAGCAAAAAAAATAAAATAATTTAAGGAGTTTCAGCCATTTATCTCGTCTATATGCCTTAGCCCTTTCTTCTTCCTTCCAGTGCTGGTGAGGATGATTAGGCCTATTGCTATCACCACTATCACCACTATCGTTACCTGTACTGCTGGCTTAGACTTTGTAGTTGTTGTGGCTGCTGCCGGCTGCTTCTCAGGCTGCGTCGTTGCAGGCTTTTTCTCTGGAGTGGTTGTGGCTGCCCCTGTGCCAGTCTCTGTCGTCGTGGTGGTTGCTGGCTCCTCTGCTGGCTTAGGCACTGGCGTTAGCTCTGCGCTCTTCTCTCCTATCGCGAAGTAGCTGAACCCAGGAGTCTCTGATTCATAATAAGCGTATTTGCTGTCTGTGCTTAGCAGGGTTGTCTTCAAGTCTTGCCAGTCATTGTCTGCAAACCTCTTCAAGGCTATGTTCTTTGGGTCAACTCCGTTGCTTGTGAGCCAGCTGAGAGGTATCTTGAACTGGACTTTTGCATTGCCGCTTATGAGCGCGTCGTCAAGGTTTAGCTTGGTTATCTTCAGGTAATTGAAAACCTTTCCAGTTATGATCTTGGTGATTGTCGCTGGCTTTCCTGGCAGCTTCTCAATGATTATCTTGACGTTCTGGGTGGGGCTGTTTACCTCGATGATTATCTTGGTCAAGCCTAGCTCCTCATTGGTTATCCTCATGATGGAGGTTGTTCCTGGCGCCATTTGGGACCAACCCATGGTAGTTGAAGGGTTAGGTGGAGCTGAACTTCCTCCTCCTGCTCCGCTTGACTTCTTTTTCACACTGAAGCTTATCTCTGTGCTTGCGTCATTCTGGTTGCTGTAGTCATCCTCGCACCTAACATAGATTAGGTAGTCTTCTCCATCATCAACCTCGTAAGTTTCTTCGTGGGTTGTGCCTCCTGTGGTGGTGAAAAGGTCAGCCATGTCATCATAGACAACATCTTCTGTATCATATTTGCAAGTAGCATCCTCATCAGTTGTGACTGAAATCCCAACAGAGGTTGTTGATGAAGTGCACTCAGAGCCAGACATGGTGCAGCTATAGGAAGAATCTGTGATGTCAGGCGCTGTTGTGTCATTGACATAATACCATCTTGAAGCGCTGGTGCCGGTATTGCCTACAGCGTCAGTGCAGTTCACATGCCAAGTCACATTGCCATTGTTGAGACCATACCAGAAACCAAAGTCAATATCCCCATCAGATGAAGAATTCGCCACATCAGCCCTGTTATAGCTGGCATTAATAACGCTTCCAGTCAGGAATACTGTACAATTGAATGTGCTGCTAATGCTATCTGAGACGTTGAAATGATGCACTGGGCTGGTTGATGAAGTCCAAGTTATTGAGTTATTAGGCGATATTAGCGATACAACAGGTGCTGTTGCGTCTATTCCTGATATTGCGCTTGACATGCTGTATGCTGTGTTGCTTGCTGCATCTACAGCTTTGTAGCAGATCTTTTTGCCGTTGTCTGATTCTGAGGTGAATGTTGTGATTGCGTAAGCAGCAAATGTTAATGAGCTGTTACAAGCTGAGCCTGTTGTTATATTCATGGTTAATGTTCCGTCAGAAGTTGATGCTGTTAGTGTTTTGCTTTGTGCTGGGTCTGTGTTCGGATTGTTTATTGTTATTGTTGGCGCAGTCGTATCTGTAGTGAATGTTATTGCTGAAATCTTAATATTGCCTGCTGTTCCGCCATAATCATATGCTGTAACAGTCAATGTATGCGTACCATTTGTCAAGTTTACTGTTGCATTGCATGCAAGCTTTTCAGAACCAGGGGTTGCTGCTGTGCAATTTAGCCCTTGTGCACCGGTTGTTGCATTATATATTAATGCTGGCATACTATCAACAACTAATGTTACATAACTGACCTGAGTACCTGTACCGTTGACTGTAAAATTGATATTCCTGCTAGTCGCTGACAGGTTCATACTCTGTGTTGGGTCAATGAATGCTATTATCGGTGTACTATTATCTGTCACATTATAGCCTGAGAATCCCTTTACCTGGAATGTCAGGTTACCAGTATATACGCCTAATGCTGCATTATATGCTGAAGCCCATGTTAATTGGTTTGTGCCATTAACGCCTGCAGCACTTGCATCCCCGACTATTGCTGGCATTGACTGGAATGGCAGATTGAATAATTTAATTGTTGCAGTAGTATTCAATTCACTAAAATATGTGCTATTAATATATATCCTGGAATTGCCAAATGACCCCGGGCCCTGTATAGATACATTCATTGCAGTGGATAATCCTGCAAGTTTTTCAGCAGCAGCTTTACTGCCCAGGTTTACTGATGTCAGATTGATTAATAGCATATCTGCCCATGATGATGGGAGTGCCGGATTACCTGTCATGCATGAAAGGTTTCCCTGTATGGACATTACAAAGTTTACTGCATTAAAGTTTGGAACAGTAGAAAAGTTAGTAGTCGATGAGCCAAATCTCATGCAAGGATTAGCACCCATGCTAGGCATGCCGAGGTCTTGTAATAATATTGTTATAGGCGGTGCAGATGTATTAGATATTCCTACATTATCTGTGATATTTACAGTTATCAATCTTGTTGTAGGCATCTGTCCTGATGTTATAAATGATGCAACATTACATGAGCCATTATATAATCCTGTTGTTATATTTAGTGTTAATGTTAATAACCCTGTGCCTCCACATGCAGTTGCACTAATATTCTTGAAGTTAGCAACAACCTGTGCAATTCCAGAAGATGCATCAGTTGCATTAACAATAATATTCACAACCCCGCTGGATGGTGAATAGAAACTATCTGTATCCACGGTAGCTACTGTGGTATATGTTGGTGCCTCTGTGTCTACTCCTATGTTGATGCTCTG
>Ga0315286_10002505_pt1 | contig 17144 bp, 9 predicted proteins | sample YL17G10_0_MG_FD_205038 | JGI IMG/M metagenome (GOLD analysis project Ga0315286, IMG submission 205038) | Sediment microbial communities from Yellowstone Lake, YNP, Wyoming, USA - YL17G10_0 | ecosystem: Environmental > Aquatic > Freshwater > Lake > Sediment | place: USA: Wyoming | collected...
GTTCTAGGTGCGGATGGTTCAGGAAGCACAAGCAAGGTGATCTCAGGAATCGAAGCGGCAATGGATCCAAACGGTGACGGAAACACTGGCGATCATGCAGACGTCATAAGCCTGAGCCTGGGAGGTCCTGGCCAGGACGGCGATCCACTCTGTTTGGCGGTCAGGGAAGCTGTCAAAGCCGGCGTAGTAGTCGTTGTAGCTGCTGGGAATGACGGACCATCGCTTGGAACAGTTGCCTCTCCAGGGATCGCCCCAGAGGTAATCACTGTCGGCGCGGTGAACTCGTACGGCTCCCTGGCCAGTTTCAGCTCTCGCGGTCCTACACCTAGCCTTTCACTGAAGCCCGAGATATGTGCGCCGGGTGTGAACATCGAGTCGACCGTGCCCTACTCAGATGCAGTGTACTCATCTGTGACAGGTCACAGGCCCTTGAGCGGCACTTCAATGGCGACCCCCCATGTTAGCGGTGCTGCTGCCCTCCTGCTGCAACTCCATCCAGATTGGACACCTCAGCAGGTCAAATCCGCTCTGCTTACATCGGCCTCTGCAATGACCGAATCAGTTTGGGAAGCGGGTTCTGGTCAACTCTGGATACCTTCTGCAGCGAACATAGACATGTTCGTCTCAGAGCCACTGATCTCATTCGGAGTGCCATCTGGTACTGGCCGGACCATAACCATCTCGAATGTCGGTCCAGCTGCTGCTCTTGCCGCGACAACTAGCGACTGGAATTCGTTGACCTTCAATGGCTCCTCAGGAAATCATTTCTGGACGAACATATCGGCCGTTTCAAATCCATCATTATCCCTGTCTTCGCAAGGCTCTGGTTCTGAAACCCTGAGCGTCAATGTAGTTGCCCCAGGAACGCCCGAAGGCTACTATGACGGGGTACTTCGCGTAAGAGATTCCGGCCACGATTTGCGCATCTCATTCGGGTTTGCCTTGCTCTCGCGTCTGAATGTCCATGTGTTCGATCTTGGCGGAGCAGAGGTCTCTGATACCAGCGGGACTGTTTGGCTGTACAGCATCCCCGATGCCAGTATATCCATGGGTAAGTTGAGCATTACTGATCCGGCCCCACCGGCGATGTTCCTTCTGCCTTCAGGAAACTACCAAGTGCATGCAGCGGGGCACAAGTACGTCTACTCGTACCAGGACCCATATTTCCTCTCAGCGACGGTGCATCTGAATCAGTTGGAGACAAAGGATTTGAATCTGCAGATGTCCACTGCAAGACAGATGAAGTTGAATCTCAGCACAGACCAGGGAGTGCCGATCTACGTTCAGGATTACAAGATGTTCTGGCACTACTCGGGAGCTACCGAGGTCTCCGGAGCTATCTTCGGAGCTACTTCCGGAATCATTGGGAGCAGCGTATTCTCATTGCCCAAATCCAAGATCATCTTCGTTTCTGATACTCAAGCGACATTGGGGATTTCGATCACCGGATTCTCATACTCGCCATCCATGTGGGACTTCATGAATATGAATTGGCAGCACTGGTACGAGTTCTCGAACTCTGCCTCAACGGGTTTCCTGATAGGAGCGACTGCGGATATTCAGTACTTCGTGTCCTGGGAATTCGACGGCGTGAGCTCATCGACATCATTGACGCTGAGTTCGAACGACAGCCAGACCTCAATCTACGATACCAAATACGACATCCCAGGGACCATCGGAGATATCTGGGGGTTCTGGGGCTCACATGAGTCGATGGGAGCTGATGCAGCGTTCTACATGCGGAAAGGCATGTTCTCGTCCCTGCAACCATTCTTCTCTGGCGTCACGCGAAAGACTGTAGTCAGGGGAGTGTTCTCCGAGGACTACTACCCAGGGAGCGTTCTCAAGGGATTCTTTGAGCGCCAGTTCTACAACTCCGACTTCAGCGATACTGACAGCATCACTTCCATTGCTGGGGCCAAGGTGCCAAGTCGCTATCTACTGACTCCGATTTCTGGGATCTCCAGATCGGAACGCGTTGGCGCCGGGCCATTCTACCCTTCGCTGTGGACTTTGAACACGAACCAGAGCCTGGTCCTGTACCATCCCCTATTGCGTGACCAGTCTGGAGCATCCGTCTACGGGGTCACAGTTCCAACCTTGCACCTGTCCAAGAACGGCGTTCCCGGTGCCACCTACACTCTGCCAGAGTTCTCGTTCAGCCCGACCGCGCAGCGCACAGTGAGCCTCCCTGGGTCAGGTTACTACACAGCCGAGTTCGACTACTCTCCATCCTCGGGTGAGGTGTGTAGCCCCGTCTCTATTACGCTCGGCTTTTCCGTGCCATCGACCGACCCCGACCCTCCCAGAATGACATCCCTCCTGATGCCACAGAGATTCGTGCCCGGCGATGTCATAGATATGCGTATCGGGGCCATCGACGCGCACTCAAAGGTATCCGTGAGCGCAGCTTGGAAACCAGGCGGATCAGCTGGGTGGACCGACATCAAGGTCTCAGATATCGGCTCCGGGATGTTCGCTTCGTCCATTCAAACATCTGCAATTACGAACTCGGTCGATTTGAGGATCAGGTTGTATGATCTGGCAGGCAACTATCTTGAGTACGTTGCGTCGAACGCATCCATGAAACAGATCCCGGTATTGTTCGACATTACCGCAGCCCCGCAGGTGGTCGCTTACAGCAACTCCGACGCTTCCGTACTATTGACTGGTCGCTTGACCGATATCGCAGGCAACCCGTTGTGCCGATATGGTGCTATCCCTCTCGAGCTGACCGTGAGCGGCAAGAAGGTCGCCATCATACTTGACGACTATGTCACGCAAGGATCTCATGTCCACAATGGCACAATTCGGTTCGAATGGCATTTCAACCCGATCCATGTTTTCGATGGTCCGAGCACGACCGCGAGCATCCAGATTGCTTTCGACCTTGGGATATACCAGCCCGTCGTGAGAACGATAACCCTTCGACCGTTGAAACTCACAAACGATCCTCCTGTCATCACCCTGAATTCTCCGGCAAACAACAGCATAATTGCCGCAGGACAGATTGTGGATCTGTCGATCGAAGACGACGGTCCGTTCACAGTTGACATCTACCTTGACGGAGTCTCTGTTGGCAAGTTGTCACACCCTTGGGACATCAACACGAGATCATGGACCGATGGATATCATCTTCTTCAGATAGTTGCCATAGACGACAAGACCCTCACTACACGCGCATCATACCGCTTCGATGTTGACGCGCAAGCGCCACTGGCTAGGATACTCTACCCGAAGGATGGGGGCAGGGCTCCAATGGGCAGCATTCTGACCGCAGAAGTCTCCGATGCCCGCTTGACGGATGTGTACTACTTGGTTGATGGTGGCTCCCCCAGCAAACTCGTGGCGCCATACCAGGTTGACATGGCAAGCTGGGAACCGTCCACTCACACCGTGACCATAACCGCCACGGACTTTGTGGGCCACGTGGCCTCGTGCAGCGCTTCATTCGAAATCGTGAACAGCAGCATTGCGGTTCAGCTCGAGAACCCCGCGAATGGAGGGGTGTTGCGCTCGGGTGTACCGATTGCGTTTTCTGTATCTGGCAACGGAGCGATAGCAAGTAGATGGTGCACAGCGGGAGTTTGGCAGGAACTTGGAGGACTGATGACCATTCCTACAGATGGCTGGTCCGAGGGTGCCCACAGCTTCATCATCAATTCGACCAGCGATCTCGGTGGATTCGATCAAGCCACCTTCACAGTTACGATCGACGACACTTCCCCGGTAGTCCTACTCAACTCCCCGTTGAACAACTCGTTTGTGTCTCCTTCTGACAATATCCGATTCCAGGTGTTCGATGCGAACATACAGACCGTCAACTGGACCATCTGGGATAGAAGTGGTTCGACAGCTCAATGGGAGACGGTCCTCCCCCTTGCCTCTCCTCCGTCAGATGGATACTTCGACGTCAGTGTGACCGTGGTCGACAAGGCAGGCAACGAAGCCAAAGCATCGTTCATGTTCGCGATGGATTCTTCTCCGCCCGTTGTGTCCTTTGAGGACTGGAGCAGCGGAGACGCGATCAGGCCAGGACACTGGCTGAACTTCACAGCCACCGATGCGTTCTTGTCGAAGGTCGAATGTGCAATTGACGGCGGCGCCTTGACAGAGATGAGCCCGCCGTTCACGGTCAACACAAGTTCTCTGTCCGGTGGAATACACCAACTCACAATTGTAGCTAGCGACCTCAGTGGAAAGAAGACTGCTGCCAACGTCTCGTTCTGTGTTGATGCGGTTGCTCCGAAGGCGCTCATCACTTCGTCCCCGCGAATGACTTTCGATGCCACATGCACCGTCACAGCAAGCGTCTCGGACGACTACGGCGTCGCAGTGGTCCAGCTATTCTACGAGCTGCAAGCCGGCGGATATGGAAGCGTAATGATGGCTGGATATGACGGAGTATATGTCGCCGAGCTTGCTCCGGGCATTTTGTGGAAAGGGATGACGATATACGTCCTGGCCACGGATAAGGTGGGCAATGTGGCCGAAAGCCCTCACATGACGCTGCAGCCAGCAGAGTCGCCTTTCGACAGCAGTCTCCCGTCGCCCGGCAGTCCCTCAGGTTGGGGCGCCGCGACTTTGGCGTGGGTTGTATCGACAAACGGTATTGCGATCCTTGGATTGATCGGCGTGATCGCTCTCGCGGGAGTTGCCTCATACGCCCGCCGCCGGAGAGAGGACGAATCAACAGAGCGTACCATCAAACCAAAGCCGTCCCCGAGGGGGGTGTCCAATTCCTCTCCATTTGCTGAGCTTCTGCCGCCCAAGCCGATCATGGCCGCATCGGCAAAGCAAATCGTGGACTTGGTCAAGGCGGCTTCCAAGACCGTTGGGCAAGTGTCGGCACCAACGCACGTTCCCACAGCCACCGCTTCGGGCATTGGCGCGCCCGCAAGAGCCATGTTGATAGATTCAATACCGGGGATCACTCTCAAGCCAGATGTCAAATCACCAGAGGATGACATCGACTACGGCGAGCTTATCGAGCGCGAGCTGAACACATCTGCTTGGAAGAACTCTGCGTTCGGGAAGGGAGTCGGAAACAGCGTCTTCATTCGGGAGCCTGATGCGCGCCCCGATCGTCCTGTAATCATTTCAGGATTGGAGCTAAAGAAGCTCATGGAGTAGATGGCGGGAGCAGTCTTTCTAGGATTCCTGCGGCTTAGATGCTACCTGGATCTTCGCCGATGGATCCAGTCTCTTCTCGACCTTGTCTAGCCATCTCACGATCAGCATCCAGAAGACGGTCACGAAAGCGACGAAGATCAGTATGCCGATATAGGAGTGAACGAAGGCCAGTGCAGGATGGCCCCAGATTGAACCTACGAGTATCGTTATGACCATCCGGAGTATGTTCGATAGCCAGGTCAGAGCGAAACCCAAACCCAGTGCTGCCAGGATGTACCGATCCACTCTCCTGTAACGCACTAGGACGAATGCCAGGAACGCCGAGAAGAATAGTCCAGCTGAGTACAGTCCACTGCATCCCGCGCCTATCCCCAGATAGATGTTCCTCCCGTGGTATTCATAGATGATCGTGTTAGAGATCCCGTGGCTGCTAGCATCCAGTTCTGAACTTGCTCCGACGCCTAAGAGACGGACGAGGAACACGACTGGAATGTTTATGAAGTAGTATTCAGAATATGCATTGATACTGTAGTAAGAATCTCCGCTGACGATCGTGTAGGTCTTCCATATCACTGCGAACACGATCGTTAGGAACATGAGATACAGAATCGCGAAGTCCTTCTCCATGACGTATTTGGACGGACCCGCGTGATAGACCACGAGAGCGATTCCGAACAGCGTTACTATGAAATCCTCCATGCGCAGGTCAGCCTGGCCAGTCACGAAGATCTTCCACCCGGACCAGACTGCAATCAATAGGAAACCAGCCAATGGGATCAGAACTGCGCTCCGTTCTTTCGTCGTGATCCTAGAGAGCAGATCCACCAGGATGCCGTTCTCCGGTTCCTTCGTTTCCTTTCTGTTAGCAATGAGCGAGTAGAGGGCAAGGACTGCTCCAGTGGCGATGAAGACGAGCTCCACGAAATATGTCGAGTGACCCATGTAGTGGTTGTAGAGAGCGGCCACTATCAGCAGAGAGCCGAGGAGTAGAGGCCAATTCTTGGGGGCCCACACACTAGCCGCTCAGGCTCTAGCCAATATATAATCGTTGAGCAGGGCCATATTCGTGGTATCCAGCTCGGCTGATGTCCGTTCGAATCTATGAGGGTGCTGAGCCTCTCCTCATGGTTCTTCTTGAGTTCCTGGGAGTCTTCTTGCCGCCGCAGACGCGCGTCGAGTCAGCATCATTGTTCCCACCGTCGTGGCTATGAGTATGATGGCTATCTCAGTTGTCAGTGTGATTCGCGCAGATATCGTCGGTGCCAGGAGGCTCATGGCGAGAACCACAATCGGGGCGGAGAACAGGCATACGAGGGCGAAGACCAGAGCGATCGTCGCCGGTCTCTTCAACAGGAGGACATTGGTCGATTCTCCCTCCTCCGCGGACAGAGCCAGCCATGTGAGCACAAAAGTCGGGATCGCTAGAGACATGATCGCAGTTAGGATCTGGCCCACCTCAAGAAGGCTTGGAAGCTCGATTGCTGCAGCTGATGCGGTCGCGACAATCAGCAATCCCGTTAGAGAAGATGGCCTGTAGTTGTAGGACATCCCCAGGAGAATGAGAGCCGCGCCGATCGCTTGAGCTAGAATCACGAGAATGCTGTGCTGGGAGAATACAGCGAGATCGACGACTGCCACAATCGCCATTAGGAGCCTGACCGTCCTAGAGAAGACTATCACGTCTTCCCCCTCCTTATGGCTCTGACGATTCTTGAGGCAGTATCAGCAGGGCCGATCCTGATGTAGGATACTCCCAATCCCCTGAAAGTCGCCTCTATCCTCAGAGAATCCGACAGGTCACCATAGAGCCGTTCGGCCTCAGGCATGTCCACCGATGCCTCAGCATTTCGGTACCAGTCATCATAAGTCTGAATCACGAGCATCTTGTTGCCCGTGCTCTTGCAGAGCTTCGCCCCAGCTATGACGGCATCCCGGCTCGAGACCAGGTCCGAAATCACTATGTAGAGCTGCTCCCGGCCTCTGCTGTTGGCGATTATCTCCTTGATCCCGCCTTCGAGGCCTATCCCAAGTGCGGGGCGCGTCCCCTTTGTCGCGATCCTGCCGAGGGCCGACAGGAACTCCTTTCCTTCGGCACTGGCCTTGAGCGATACCTGCTTGGGCTCCGGGGTCTTGTGCGATTCCGTGTCTTCCATCCGTACAGTCCCCCCTTCGCTCTCCTCCATTGACGAAGGCGCCTCTCTCAGGACCTGGACGATCTTCTCGAACTGGTGCCTTCCAAGGGCAGGTGGAGCCTTCTTGAGGACTTTGATCTCGTCAAAGATCGCTACGCCGGCAGGATAGAAACTGCTGATGAGGACATTCGACAGTTGCATCGATAGATCGACTGCGTGATCGACCTTTGCGACTTTGCTCCTTTTCAGCCTCATGCTCCTGCCACAATCCACAAATACCATCGTCTGGAGCGATCCCTCTTTTCTGTAGGTCTTGGTCATGAGTTTGTTCAGCTTCGGGAAGACCTTCCAGTGGATGTCCCTTGCACGATCTCCTGGGATATAATCTCTGATTCCATCGAATTCGAGTTCTCTGAGTACCACCGCAGGATTTCTCCCCATGCCAGAAAACTCGAGGTGTTCCTTGCCCGCCATCTTGCGCGCAGTGTCAAAGCTTCCCTTCTCGGTGTGGACGTTTATGACCGTCGGGTGCTCGATTATCTGCTCTTCGTCAAAGAGTCCCAGAGAGTCGTTGCGTGCGATCTTCATCCCTGGAATCACGAGAGGACCGCGTTTGTTCGGAACCAGAGAATATGTCAATCTCAGAATTGAGTTTGGAGGAAGATCCCTGGTCGATTTGTTCATGCCCGCCGAGAGATCGCAGTTCTCGGGAAGGATGTCCTCGAAAGTTCCTCTCACGGTGATGGGGTCCTTGTTGAGGATCTCGACCGTGACGCTCGTCGGCTCCTTTGCGAAGGAGATGTCCTCGAGCGCGCTCCTCTCGATATGCAGGTTTGTTCGCTGCAGCTCTGTGACGAACCTGAGATATGCGTAGACATAGGAGCTGGCAAACGTGACGCTCAACACGGCCCATGAAAGGTTCGAAAACAAGATTCCGGCAAATGCAAACACTATTGCGAACGACAGAATTGCGGTTCCTAGAGAAGTTGAGCGCAAGCCACTCACTCTTTCCTTTCTTCACCGCTCCTGAATTCGCCCTTCGGGACTGTGACGGAAGAAAGTATCGAGTCTGTAATGCCTGCTCGGGTCATCCCGCCAAGCTCCGCTTCCGGAGAGAGAATCAGCCGGTGATCCATGACCTTGTGGGCCATCGCCTTCACATCGTCGGGAATGACGTATGTACGCCCGCGCAGGTAGGCACGCGCCTTCGATGTCAGAAGCAGATGAATCGCGCCCCTCGGACTGAGGCCGAGGTCAAGCTCTTCGACATCTCGTGTCGCTCTCGCGAGGCTCTCGATGTACTCGAGTATGCTGGCATGTGCGTGTATCTCGACAATTTCATCTCTCATGGATATGACTGCGTCTTTGGCGAGTACGATTCTCGGTTCGATTTCAGGCGCGTTCTTCAGACGAAGTATGTCAACTTCCTGTTTCTGGTCAAGATAGTCCATGGTGCTCTTTATCATGAATCGGTCGATCTGAGCCTCTGGTAGAGGATATACGCCCTCGGTCTCAATGGGGTTCAAGGTGGCAAGCACCATGAATGGGCGCGGGAGTTCGAAAGTGTTCCCCTCGATTGTCACCTGTTGCTCCTGCATCGCTTCTAGGAGCGCTGACTGAGTCTTCGGGGGCGCTCGGTTTATTTCGTCCGCAAGAACCAAGTCTGCGAAGAGTGGTCCTTTTCTGACCTCGAACTCAGTTGTTCTCTGATTGTAGAAGTAATGACCGGTCAGGTCCGCAGGTAGCAGGTCCTGGGTGAACTGGATTCTTTTGTACGACAGTCCACATACTGCCGCAAAAGCCTTTGCCAGAGTTGTCTTCGCTACACCCGGAACGCCCTCTATGAGCAGATGGCCATTAGAGAACAGACAGACCAAGAAATCCTCGACCTGATCAGCGTAACCCACCACTGCCTTGCCGATCTCCGTCCTGACGGCATTTACGGCTGCTTCTATGTCCTGGTGGTCCCTGATTCTTGTTCCGGGCATTGCACTACGACTCCTTGGAACTCTATGGATGACAGTTCGTTCGAGAATCCGCTCATCGATAATAAGGATATCCTTCAGTGGATTCAGGCTGGCCAGGTCATCCGTACATGCTGTCCAGGAGGGCGTGGTCGGAGTCCCTGAGCTTGTCGAAGAACTCGACGTCAGTGATGGCGCCAGTGATGTCCAGGTTGTCGTTCAGGACTATCTTCGGGACCCCCATGACTGCGTGGTGAGTCGCGATGTCAGGGAACATCTGCGAGTCAATTATCTCGGTCGTGACCTTCTGGGATTCTATTGCTCCCCGGTAAGCGTGCCTTGCAACGGTCGGACAGAAGGGGCAGGTCGGCAGGACGAATATCTTGATGTTCGCCTTGCGTCTGACCGTCGACAGCGTGGCCTTGGCCTTGGGCGAAAGGGACGTGGAAGAGTTCGAGAGCTCCACCACTGCGTCCGTGAATGCCGACATCTCATATCCTAACGGGATCCCGTAGTACCTGATCCTATTGAAGTCCCCCTTGAGGAGGAGGAGCATCGGCCAGCGCTCGACATGCAGATCCTTCATCTTCGGGTTCTTGCCGCCGTCGGGGTTCTGGATGTCCAGCTTCACCTTTGGGCTGAGCGATTCGAGCATGTGCGTGAAATCCACTAGTTCCTTCGAGAGTGCATCGGCCTCGGCGAAAACGAGTATGGTGACCTCATCCTTCATTAGCGCGAGTTTGCGCTGTATCGCACCCTTGTCTGATTCCGATAAGAACACCATCGTTCATCCCCTGTTCCGAGCAACCCCTCACATCGAGTCCAACACGATGTCCCCGTAGGCCTGGACGAAGAACTCCCTCGCCTGGAGTATACCTTCCTTCCCTGCCGGGGTGATCCTGTAGTACTTCGCGTTGCCCTCTCTCGATGACTCTATGAGCCCTTTCTTCTCCAGTTGCTTCAGCGTCGGGTAGAGTGTACCCGGATTAGGTCTTTCCGCTTTTCTGCGAGCGATCTCGTCGGCGATCTCAGCGCCGTACATCTTCTTCTTCGTCAGGAGGTGTAGTATGAGGAAGCTCAGCAACCCACGCATGTCACAGCATGCAGGTGGCTGACAGCACTCGATCTCTATCTCGGAAGTCTTCTCTTTCTTGGCCACGATGGACACATATGTCCAAGCGGGTACTTAATCTATTGGGCATACGATATTGGATGCACAATATCTATTTATATTTCGTATTGTATACACAATATTGGGCGTACAATACGCAGAACAACGGAGGCAGGAACAATGATGGAATATATGGTAGGCATGGCAAGCGTCATGAACGCGGAGAGAAAGAGGAGATTCGAGGAGGCACGCTGCCCGCAGAACTACTGCAGACATGAGTACAGGGACGTGCGGCCGTGCGGGAAGCCAATTCCACTCAAGAACGTTTAAACTCTTAATACTCAGGATACGGTGGCTGATACGATGGCAAAGGCAAGGCGAAATGTAGCTGGCAGGAAGGCGAAGCGAGAGAGCATCAGCGAAGAGGACGTCCGGGCCGCAGTCAAGAAACGGTACGCGGCGCTCGCTCAGGGTGGGTCGTGTTGCGGATCAGCGCCCGAGACGATGTGCCACTGCGGGGATCTCTATCCAAAGGCGGATATCATCTCACTTCCGGAAGAGGCGATAGCCGTGAGTGCAGGATGCGGCAACCCAACGGCGATAGCAAATCTCAAGCCCGGGATGACGGTCGTGGACCTAGGCAGCGGCGGAGGCATCGATGTCTTCCTCTCTGCGAAGAAGGTTGGGTCAAAGGGGATGGTGTACGGAATAGATGCCACCCCCGAGATGATCCACCGCGCAAGAAGGACCGCGAAGGAGAGCGGCTATGCGAACGTCGAGTTCAGACTCGGCGAGATCGAGCACATGCCGCTCCATGGCAACGTCGCCGATGTGGTCATAAGCAACTGCGTGATCAACCTCTCCCCTGACAAGGAGCAGGTTTTCAGGGAGGCGTACAGGGTGTTGAAGCCAGGCGGAAAGCTCGCGGTCTCGGATATCGTTCTGTTGAGAGATCTTCCAGAAGATGTGCGGAAGGACCTGGGAGCATGGGCGGAATGTGTGAGCGGCGCGGTCGTCGAAGAACGGTACATAGGCGCGATCAAGAAGGCCGGCTTCTCGAAAGTCAAGGTCGAGGAAAGAGCAGTCTACACTCACGAGCAGATGAAGGACTATCTGGGCGACACCGAGGCTGCGAAGAAGGCGAAAGTCTTCGGCATAGATCTCTCCCAACTGGTTGCGAGCTACAAGATAAGCGCGGTCAAGCCGACGTAGTAAAGCCGGTCCAGCCCCCCGCGACGGATGGTTTATTTAGCGCGAGGCCCGTTCCACTTCCCAGGGGAAAGAGAAGTGGCTGGAGCGCTTCGTGGGAGATTCGGGTTTATCGCCGCGATAGTCCTTGCATTTGTGATGGTGGTCCCGATCAACCTGTTGGTCGGACCGGCGAAGAATGCCGAGGCTGCACCAGGGATGACGACTCTGCGGATCGGGTTCCTGCAGAAGGTCGACAGCCTGAACCCCCATGTCGGGCTAAACGATGCGTCGTACGTGTTCTACGGGCTGGTCTATGACACCCTCATGAGCGTCGGCAACGACCTTGAGGTGGTTCCGAATCTTGCGACAAGTTGGTATGCCGTTCCGTTGACGGACCCGGAGATGGTCGCTCATCCATCCTATCCATATGGTTCTGTCTGGCAGTACAATGTAACGCATGACGCTTCGTGGAGCGACGGAGAGCCCTTCACGGCCGATGATGTCGTGTTCAACATCAACCTAAATGCGGGCAACTACTCGTCGATGTGGGCCTACCAACCCTACTCGTTCTTCATGAAGGATGCCGTCAAGGTCGACGACTACACGGTGAGGATACACTTCAGGGACAAGATCACGGGCAACCCGATACCAGCCGCATATGCCAACATGATATCCATCCCGATGCTGCCGAAGCACAAGCTTCAGTCCATGACGGCGATGCAGATCGGTTACAGTTGGGACGGGCTCTTCGACGACGAGGCGATTCCCATCGTGGGGACTGGGCCATTCATGGCCACATCGAATATCAGGGCGGAGTACCTCGCAGGAACACAGCTCACGCTGGTAAGGAATCCGAATTATCACTGGGCACAGGACAGGCCGCTCCTGCCGAACGAGACCTCGGACCGATGGGTGGTCAAGTTCGGCAAGCTCATGTTCTACTTCTATGACGACCCCGCGGCGATGTCATACGCGATCAAGAACAACCAGATCGACGTTGCCGCGTTCCCGCCGCAGGAGTTCAATGCGCTGAATGCCTCTCATCCGACCAACATGACTTTCTATTCAGGGCCTAAGATAACGCAGTACTGGACCGAGATCGGTTTCAACATGAACCTCGCGGGACCGAACCCGTCAAGGCTCGACCACAACATCAGGCAAGCCCTCGCCATGGCTACGAACAAGTCATACATCGTACAGAACTACTACCGCGGCCTGGCCGACGTGGGTACGACGGCGATTCCACCGGTGAACACATACTGGCACTACGAGCCGAACTCCACAGAGAAGGCCCAGTTCAAGTTCGACATCGCGGCAGCAAACGACCTCCTCAATAGAAGCGGCTACCCGAGACCGGCGGGTGACCCCAGCGGGATCAGGACCTGCTCGGCTTCGAGCGCGGCTGTAACGAGAGACTGGGTTCCCGAAGGGACGCCGTTGTCCTACGAGATGCTGATAAGGCGTGAGAACCCGGAGGAGCGGGACATAGGGTTGTACATGAAGCAGGTCTGGAGGAGCATCGGAGTCAACCTCGACCTGTGGATTCTAGATGAGGCAACGATGACTCAGCCCGTGTATTCACACACGTACGACACCATGATCTGGTACTGGAGCGGAGACATCGACCCGAACTACCAGTTGTTCGCTCTGTCGAAGAAGGCTTGGAACGGCTGGAGCGACAACAAGTGGCAGAACCAGTCCTATGAAGACAACTACACCCTGAGCGTTCAGACCATGAACAAGACCTTGAGAGGAGCGTATGTCGACAACGCCCAGAGGGTCCACTACCTGGACGCGCCCTACATCATAATGGCCTACCCGTACCAGACCTATGCGTGGAGGACTGACACCTTCACAGGCTGGGGTGACTGGGCTGCCGACCCGGGAAGGAGCATCGACAACTACTGGACCGGGAACCCACTGTGGTTCGACCTCGTGCCAGGCCATGTGGCGAACACGCCCCCGGAAATCCTCTATTTCCAGCCGGGGAGCATTTTCAGGGCTGTTGACAAAGAGGTCTTGTTCACTTCCGAAACGTACGATAGGGACCATGACAATCTCACGCTCTTTGTGGAGTTCGGGGATGGAGCCCACGCCGTGCAGAGCATTCTTGGGACATACGGCGTGGGAACGTGCGAATTCACGCATGTCTACACCAGCCTGGGGCACTACACCGTGACCTTGTGGGCGGATGATGGGAACGGGACAGCAGGTCATAACGTCTCCAGCTTGACGACAGTTTGGATCATCGAGGATTCCGAGCCGGAGATTCAGGAATTCACTGCCTTCCCCGACCCGGTGGCGGCCGGACGTCTTGTGACGTTCAATGTCTCTGCAATCGATTCAGACGGCGATGATTTGAGCTACTTGCTCATCTTCGGTGACGGGGAGGCTTCTTCTGGCCCGAATGGCAAGCCATTCCCATGGCATGGCTATCACATCTACGACCACGTAGGGGACTTCACCGCGACCCTATGGGTGGATGACGGCAACAAGTCCTCAGGTCACATGGTGTCCTCGTCGATAGTGGTTCACGTCGTGCCTGATACCCCACCCTTTGATTTGACGATTCAGATCAGTCCCAACCCCGCGGCTGTTGGCTCCGAAGTCTCGATCAGAGCCGGAGCGAACGACACCGATATCGAAGGCCTCTCATTCTATGTTGAGTTCGGCGACGGTTTGTCCGAAACCATTGCGACTGCGCCTGGACCGGGATCGAAGTCGGTTGTCTTCCATCACACATATGATGACGGGGGGAACTACACAGTGACTGTGTGGGTCGACGACGGTAATGGGTCGACAGGACACAACCTCTCTATCAGTGCCAGCATCAGCGTGACCGGAATTGGCCGTCGCACCGTCGATTATCGATGGTACGACACGTTCAATGTGCCCTTCGGGCCGTGGTACCCACAACGATCTCTATACTACCCTGGCGCGGGTTACGAAGGGATATGGTCTGACACGTACCCGTACATCTACAAGTACTACCGAGACTCAGCGCACCATGACATGCGATTGTACAGCAACATGAGGCTTAACATCACCGCGAGGAACCTGCCCGAGGTCAACATGGGCCACCCAGAGTTCCTGCCACTGTTCGGCTCGACCACGGGCGGACACGCCACTCTGAACTGGCACATGCAGTACATGGATCCAACCTGGGTCATCTACACCTATGGTCCCGCCGCAGTGATGTACAACGACGGATGGTTCGTCAATCTCACGGGCGTCACCACACTGGACAAGGATGCTGCGATGGCTGTCATGGGAATGACTTCGTCCCAGTTCGACAATTTCGACGCTTATTGGGCGAGCAACCGTGTCTCGCTCAGGAACGCGTGGGCGATGTGGCTTAGTGTGGATCAGGCAAATGGATTGTTCGACATCAACAACATGTATAGTACGCCGATGCAAATCATTGGATTCGGGCTGCATGCTCTGAAGGTCGGCGACAAGCTCGTCTTGACGCTCTATGTTGACTCTTGGGGGATGGAAGCGCTGATGGCCAGATGGCTCCGAGATGCGTTCATGCCCACCGAGATCTGGATGGAGGGTTTCTGGATGAATGCGACCATCGGACCTCAGACATCCAACATATTCATCAAGACTGATGTCGAGTACGGCGTCTACGCGTTCACGAGCCGAGCGGATGGCACCCCCATCTGGCTCTGGAAGCCGCTTCATCAAGACTACTTCGAGAGCAGCGGTCAACACCCGAAATCAGAATTCGACCCTTACGCAAGGACCATCAACCCTGATACTGGCCTGCCATACACCTATGTCAACTGGAACCCGGGGAGCGCGCTGTATGGCACGAGCGTCCCGTATGACAAGGCGCCGTGCGCGTGGAACCTCAGCGACAACGAGACGATGTCATTCACATGGCCTGCGGGAATGCAGCAGTTCGAGTTGGATGCCGGTCCAGGACTTGTGACGAATCTCTCGAGCAACATGACCATCAAGTACGCCGAGCCGATGCTCGGAGACTACTCATCTGCGTATCTGGGGAATGGGAGCATGGAGCTGAGTCTGGCCAGCCGGACCTTGACGTACGTGGGTCCGATTGACTTCTGGCACTGGTCCCAGATGCAGAACGCGGCGAACCACCAGGTGCTGCGGCAACAGTGGATCGACATACACGGCGTGATGCTACCAGAGAGCACGCCCTGGGTGGAGTTTGGAATGGACCTGACAAACGCTTCGACGCCCGTCGCTCGTTTCACCGTGACCCCGACGGCGTGCAACATCACGACGGTGCTCCTGTTCAACGCTTCCGCGTCATCAGATCCCAATGAGCCGTCATCGAACCTCAGCTATCGATGGGACTTCGATGGAAACGGCTTCTACGAGACTCCCTGGAGCTACGAAAGCACCATCCAGCATCAGTATTCCGCCTCTGGTCAATTCTCTCCCGTTCTGCAGGTTAGGAACTCGAGAGGATACATCGGATGGGTGGCGGGCTCTGTATCCGTCACGGATTTGCCTCCTTCGGCATCGTTCACGGTGGACCCGGCAAGCGGTCTGCAGACTCAACTGTTCGCGTTCGATGCTTCCGGCTCTACCGATCTGGAGGACGCGGGGAGCGTTCTCCTCGTGAGATGGGACTGGAATGGGGACGGCGTGTGGGACACGGACTGGACGAACGTGAAGACGGCAAGTCATCAGTTCTCTGCTCCGGGGACCTACACTGTATGGTTGCAGGTGAGAGACAGCGCTGGTCTGGTGAACGTCACGACCCGGCAGGTCACCGTCTTGCCCAGCGCCATACCGGAGTTCCCATCTGTCCTCATTCCGATCCTTGGCATGATATCGCTGATGGTCACCGCCGTTGCTCTTCGGAACAGGCGCCGACACACCTAGAAGAACGAAGATGGCCGGAGCGACCATCCTTCCGGTATCTATTCCTCGATTTCAGCTTCCAGAGAGGAGCTTCTTCGACTCTTCCTTGATCACCTGGTCGAGATCCCTCTCTATTCCTTTGTCGAGCGGGGTCGGCACGTGCTCCTTCAGGATCTTCTTCGCGTGCTCCTTCGCAACCGTCTGGAGCGCCTTGAAGCCGTCTCTCTTGGTCTTGTCTGAAGACCGTTTGTCGAACAACGGGGAGTTCCTCACCTCGCCAAGTCTTAGATGCTTCATCGTGTGCGGCTGGCTGAGGAAGTTGCCCATGTGCCCGACCTTGTCGATGATGTCGAGCGCGAGGTGCTCGTCGTCGACCTCAAAGCCCCTTATGGTCCGGAATACGTCCGCGTAGATCTCGTTGTCTATGACGAGCATCTCGAAGCTGCAGGAGTTCCCCCACATGCCGCCCATGCCCGAGAGGCTGTCCGCTCCTGCCAATCCCGGGACTATCGCGGCCTCCATCCTCTCGAGGCCCGTCTGCATGTCCCATGAGTTGGTGTCAGTCGTGACGCCGTAGACGTCCGCTGTCATGTGATACTTGTGGGCGATCTGCACCGTTGCTGCAGAGACCATCGCCATCTCGGGGATGCCCCATATGTTGCTGCCTGTCCTCAGGTCCAGCATGCTCAGCCTGCCGCAGTACATGATCGGCATCTTCGTGCTCACGGTCTGGATGAGCATCACACCTCCGAGCAATTCCGCGTTCTGCTG
>Ga0315286_10002508_pt1 | contig 17144 bp, 16 predicted proteins | sample YL17G10_0_MG_FD_205038 | JGI IMG/M metagenome (GOLD analysis project Ga0315286, IMG submission 205038) | Sediment microbial communities from Yellowstone Lake, YNP, Wyoming, USA - YL17G10_0 | ecosystem: Environmental > Aquatic > Freshwater > Lake > Sediment | place: USA: Wyoming | collected...
TGCTTTTCCGGCCTTTGCGGCAGTATTTGCTTTATCATATAAACCTTGCAGAGCGTCTACTTTAGCCTGGACATTGCCAAGTATTTCAGTTACATCAAAATCTACGCCGGCGAGAAGAAGGGATTTTGCTTTATCAAAATTGGTTTTAAGGGTTGTCATAGCCTTTTCAGCGCCTTTTAGGATTTTTGGAAATTTTGAGAGCATAGCCAGGTTTTCGATATTCTGATCCAGCACATCTGCAAAGGCGCTAAATGTATCAATCGCGCTTTCTACAGCATCCGAAAATTCCGTTGCGCTCCTTATAGTCTGAATTGCAGATTTAGCCCCCTCCAAAGACGATAAAATATCGGCAGGGACTATGTAGCCGGTAGCCTGTACAGCCTTAACTACTTTTTCGAACTGATTTACCGCTTTTTCCATGCTATTGGCGGCCTTTTGCAGGCGCGCAAGGGCTTTCTGTTGCTGTTCCATTACCCCTGCAGGCGGACCCATATTTGTCCCTTCCGGCGGACCATATTGCGCATTAACCGTTAGTGGCTGAAGCATCATAAAAAACACGCTCAAGGTGATTATGCCCAAAGCGCTTAACGAAAAAATAATTTTTTTCATAATATTTGGCGGTTAGATTCAGCAATAATTTTAAACTATATCGTGTAAACCCGCAATATGCGTCAACGTGAATAACTTATTTTTTTGGGCAAGCCCCGGTGTCTAAAATCCTAAATACTAAACAATGTATAATAACCAAATTACTAAACGACCCAAACGTACCAAACTACCCAAACGACCCAAAATTTGGGAGTTTGGCCTTTGGGAGTTTATAATTAGGATTTAGAGTTTAACGGGTCAGTCTTCAGCGTAAAATAAATACCTCAAAGTTTTATTACAAAAAGGACTCCGTTTTATTGGAGTCCTTCCTGATTATTTGTTTTTATTTTTGTCGTTCTTTCTTTCCGTAATTAAAGCTCATTGTCATTCTTTCTGCGCTTTAGAGTTCTGCGGGCTGCTAACACACTGCCCAATAACACTAATCCAAGGCCCATACCAGTCTGAGGCAGACGGATTGATTTAACTGCGCCTGTGCTCTCGTTACCGATAGCATCTTTTGTAGTGACTTTGAATGTATATTCCTTGCCAGCCTCCAGAGAAGGAACTTCTGAATTTGTTACGCTTGCGCCAAGGGATTTACCCGTATCATAAGTAGTACCGCGGTCCAAACTCATGTATAAGATTTGATCAACAAGGTCTTTGGCTGAATTAAGGCTTGCAGTCCAGTTAAGCATAACTGTGTATTTTTCAAGTTCCATTTTAAATTTAAGAAGCAGGTTTGTTACATTTTCCGGAGGTGTTGTATCTGTAAGAGATGTAGCCTTATAACCGTCTTTCAGGTCGCCGGTACATTTATTATCAAGATCAAAAGCTGTTCTGTAATCAGCCACTTTTGTATAAGTTCCTTTAGCGACTTTACAGGTCATATCTGTTCCGGAGAACAGGATGTTCGGATGTTTATCAGCTGTATATTTAACTGTACAGTCCGCAGCGTCTGACCCCGTTATTTCTAAAGCATATTCATATGTAGCATCGCTTTCCTTGACCTTAGCGGCAGAACAGTCAGCCATATGGCCCAGAAAGCAAGTCTCCACGTCTGTTAAACAGTCAACAGCAGAAGCTGCCGGTGTTACAACAGGAGGAGCAGCAGGAGGAGGGGTTTCTGCTGGAGGCGGCGTGGTGGCTGGTTCGACCGCAGAGCCTAAAAACAGCCCTGAATCTGTGCTTCCGCTTACCATTGGGTTACCCGCCAAATCCTTAATACCTACACCTACTGTAACTATATAATTAACATTTGCTGACTGATTAGCAGTTTCCAATAAAACTGTTTTATTTGTAGTGTCTGTCGCATCCATTGTGGCTTTTGTTACAGCCAGTGTGTTTGCAGAGTTGATCTGTTCCACAATAGAGAATGAAGCCTCCGGAGTTGTAGCAGGAAGCGCGACAGCTTCACTGAAAACGACCTTAACATGCTTTTTATCCGGCGCTGAAACACTGGTAACAGTAGGAGAAGTAGTGTCTGCGGCTTCAGATGCTAGTGTCTTGGCGTTTGCCTCAAGGCTGTATTCCCCACTTTCTGCATCTGCTGAATCAATAGCTGTGGCAGAGAAATAATACGTTGTATTAGCTGTTAAGCCGGTTACTACGTATGAAGTCGTGTTATTAGGTGTATCAACCTGTTTATCATAATCTCCAGAACCCGCTCCGAAAACGGATACAGTACCATAATATATACGGTAATTTTTTACCAGACCGCCTCCGCCGTCTTTTGCGGCATTCCAGGTAAGCCCGATTGATGTTGAACTAATAGCTGTCGCGGCAAGGCCGGTTACGTTTTCCGGCACGCCTGCGGCAAAAGCCATCTGGGCTGCAAATAACAGCGAGCTTAGTAAAGCGATTGTTATTTTTTTGGTATTCATAATCGTTTTGGTTTATGTATTTATTAGGTTATTTTGATACCCGAACTAGCGAGTTATCATAATATTATAGCAAAACTGACAAGAAAAAGCAAGCCCCCTACACCATAGTTGGGCAAATTGTGGGGCCATTGTTGGGCTATTGTGGAGCAAATTGTTGTAATAATCCACGATTTGCCCCACTACAAGCCCCACAATTTGCTCCACAATAGGATTCACAATCGGTATAATGTGCCAGTAACAAAAATTAACTCAAAATTAAAATGCCTAAAAAAGCGACACCCAATCATGCGACCGCACATTCTTTGATGAGTAAGAATAAAATATATAAACCCTCAAAAAAGGTTGTTAAGAATGCGACAGTCAAAGACTGGAAAAAGATCCGCGCGAATGCTTTAAAGAACCCGGTAAAATTCTGGGAAGAAGCAGCTAAAGACCTCATTTGGTTTAAACCGTGGTCAATCGCTGTTCAGGAAAAGAAGAAGAATTTTTTTCAGTGGTTTGTAGGCGGAAAATGCAACCTCGTCAGCAACGCCCTAGACCGCCACATGGGTACGCCCACGGAAAAGAAGACCGCCATCATATGGGAAAACGATAACGGCGCATCCAAAAAATTTACCTACAAACAGCTGAATACCGCTGTCTGTAAACTCGCTAACGGGCTCAAAAGCCTCGGCATAAAAAAGGGCGATAAGGTCGGCATTTATCTTCAAAATACTCCGGAGGCCGCGATTTCCATGCTTGCCTGCGCGAAAATCGGGGCTATTCACTGCGTTGTTTATGCCGGCTTTGCCCCACACGCGCTTTTGGAGAGGATTGAATCAGTCGGCGCGAAACTCGTAATTACCTCCGACATAAGTTGCCGTGGCGATAAAGTCATCAACATGAAAGAGCTGTGCGACCAGGCGCTCAAGGGTTATAAGCACGTAAAAAACGTCATCATCGTGCGCATGGGTAAAGACCCTGTGCCTATGACAAAAGGTCGCGACCTGTTTTATGACGATTTAGTAAAAAACCAATCCTCCATCTGCGCGACCGAAGTCATGGATTCCGAAGACCCGATATTTGTCTTATACAACTCCGGAACCGCCAGCAGTCCGCGTGGGATGTTACATGTGCACGGCGGGTATATGGTCGGCATAAACCGCACATTTAAGTGGGTAATGGACGCGAAACATAATGACGTCTTTTGGAGCCTGGCCGATCCGGGCTGGATAACAGGTCATAGCTATACAATTTACGCTCCATTAATGGCTGGTATTACTACCGTCATGTATGAAGGCGTGCCAACTTACCCAAAACCCGACAGGATTTGGAAACTCGTTGAAAAATACGGTGTAACGATTCTCTACATGTCCCCAACTTTAGTCCGCATGCTCAAAGGTCTCGGCGAAAAATGGATTCAGAAACACAAACTCTCATCCCTCCGTTTGCTGGGCTCAGTCGGCGAAGCTATCAACTCCGAAACATGGGCTTGGTATTACAAATATATCGGAAAAAACCGATGCCCGATAATGGATACCTGGTGGCAGACTGAAACCGGCGCGTTCATCGTCACTCCTCTTGCCGCGATGCCCCTAAAACCCGGTTCAGCAGGCATGCCGTTCCCTGGCATAACAACGGAAATAGTCGATGAAAATGGCAAGAAAGTCCCAAAGGGCCACAAAGGTTATTTTGTCATCAGCAAACCCTGGCCATCCATGATACGTACACTCTACGGAAACGATAAGGATTTTGTGGATATTTACTGGAAAAAATTTCCCGGAAAATACTTTACTCTCGATATGGCCGCTGAAGACAAAGACGGTTATTACTGGATGCTCGGCCGTTCCGATGATGTGATTAAAATCGCCGGCCACCGAATGGGCACTTTGGAACTTGAAACAGCCATCGCCACACATCCTGCTGTGCTGGAAGTGGCAGTAATCGGGCTACCAGACGCTGTCCGTGGTGAAGTCGCCATGGCGTTCGTGGTGCTGAAAAGGGGAAAACTGCCATCCGCAGACCTCGAAAAAGGAATCCGCGCTCAGCTCCGCAAAGAAGTCGGTCCAATCGCCGTCCTCAGCAAAGTCAAATTCCTCGACCGTTTGCCAAAAACTCGCTCCGGCAAGATCATGCGCCGTCTGCTGAAAGCTCAGGAATTAGGGCAGAAATTGAGTGACACGAGTATGCTCGCTGACTAGCGAGAATTCGCATTTCGCATTTCTGATTTCGCATTCTAAATTAGCATTTTTTCATTTTACATTTATTTAGCATTCATTATTAATTCAATTGCCAAATGCAAAATGGGAATGCGAAATCAGAAATGCGAAATTAATTTATTGGATTTTTAGGGTTGGGCCTGACTTACTGTCAGGCCACATCAACAGATACCGCAACACGCGGTTCTGTAAAATTAGAGAAACAGCCTTTTCAGGCTGTCAGGTTAATAGTTCCTATTACTTCAGGAGGTTCTTCAGTTCGGGATAGTGCATCGCAACATCGTAGGGCGTCTTGCCGGCCTTGTCTTTGGCCTGCTTTTCCGCCCCATTTTTTAAGAGGATTTCGACATTGGTCATACCCCCATTCTGAGCTGCCCAGTGAAGGGGTGTCTCACCCTTCTTATTCCTGGCGTTGACATCCACCCCCTTCCCAAGAAGGATTTTGACCGAGAGTTCGTAAATCGAACCTGCCGCCCAGTGAAGGGGTGTGTTACCATCTGAATCTTTGGCATCCACTCTGGCGCCCTTCTCGATGAGCAGGAGGATGGTGTCGCCATTGAGGTTAGACACCCTGTGAAGGGGGATAGTGCCTCCCTTACCTCTGGCATCCACTCTGGCGCCCTTCTCGATGAGCAGGCGCGAAACGTCATCATGGCCGGAACCAGCCGCCCAATGAAGTGGAGTATCGCCATCCACATCCTTGGCGTTCACATCCGCGCCCTTCTCGATGAGCAGACGGGCGGAAGTGAAATAACCCCTAAGAGCCACCGAATGCAGAGGGGTATAGCCAGAATTGCTCCTGGCATCTACCTTGGCGCCCTTCTCGATGAGCAGGCGCGAAACGTCATCGAGCTTGCAGTGCAGCGCACTCCAGATGGGCGTATGTCCGTTTTCATCACGGACTTTCACATCCGCGCCATCCGCCAGAAGCCGGTGGACAGCCTTGACGCTGCAGTTTCTTGCAGCATCGAAGAGGTTCGTCTCTTGGTCGGGCTTCTCAGACTTCACTGGCTTCGCCCGAACGACCCTCTCCGGTTCGGCGGACTTGGCCACCTCCGGATTGGCAGGGATGATGGGGATCACGCTGTTGCTGACGCACCCCAAGAACATGGAAACAAACACGGGAACGATGAAGCAGATCATCTTGCGCATGGAATCCTCCTTGGCTTCCAACGATTAACCTTAGCCACCATCGCACCATGCGATGAGGCTTTTCCCAACCCTAAAATTCCAATAGTTAATAATTTTAAAGATCAAAGGGTTAATTAGAGCATAAATTTTAAATAAAGTCAATTTTATTGACAATTATTGTCGGATGCTTTAAAAACAGTATCTGCTTTTGCCTTAATCCAAATAATAATGCCCTCGAAAGAAAACCCCCGCAATCACCGTAATTTTAATAAATGCTTAGGTGAATTATCAGAAGCGATTCGTTTTCAACAGCCTGAAAAGCTGGCTGACTTTATCCGCAGGACAATGCAGTGGGTTCTTACATCAGCGCCAATTAAATCTCGGAAAGCTAATAAACCAATTACAGAAGATATATTAAGTTTCGGAGCCCGCCACAGTTCAATTCTGACATCAGAGTTCGAACTGGATTTTTATCAGGATCCGGTAAAGCAAGCTGAAACTCCAATGGCTGTCATTAAAATACGAGACAATTATTACAAAGGTCTCCCTGATGACCATCCAAAAATCGTATGTCTTGATGACCTGCCACCTTTGGTTGCAAGAAGGCTCTTGTTTGCACAGGCATTCCGCAGGGGGGCTAATAGCGAATGGTCAAAAATTCAGCATAATGGAAATGGGACTTTGGCTTTGGATTTACAGTTACCGGAAAAAAATGTTACAACCCAATCTCCTCCGCAATCCCCTTCATCGCATCCAAGGATATTTTGATGAATTCATCCAGCTCAAGTCCGATTTTTTCGCATTCCTTTATAACCTCTCGGTTTACGTTGGCTGCAAAGGATTTGTCTTTGAATTTCTTTTTTATGGAACTTACTTCGGCATTTGCCAGCTTTTTATCCGGTCGCATTAATCCATATGAATAGATCAGACCCGTAATCGTTTCCGCGGCGGCAAGGGCATGCTCGAACGTAGTTGTTCGTTCTTTGTCCAGGTAACAGCCGAATGGCGCGCCATACACGTGTGAGGCCATTACATCGATTAATTTTTCGTTAACGCCATAACCCCTCAATATCGTTTTGCTAAGCACACAGTGTTCTGCCGGGGTATTTTTAGTCATTTCATAATCAATATCGTGCAAAAGTCCTGCGATACCCCACACTTCCTCGTTTTCTCCAAATCTTTTGGCAAGCGCGCGCATGATCATTTCCGTCTCACGAGCATGGTTACGCATTACAGGATCATTCAGATGTTCGTCTAATATTTGCCTGGCTTTTTCGTAAGTTATTCCTGCCTCGATTTTTGTATCATCTTTTGAACATTTTTTTTCAGGATTAATTGTCGATAACTGTGGCTTGTCTGATTTATTTTGCAGAGGCCTTAACAATGGGAACATCACAACATCCCTCAGATTGTCCTGTTGTGTCAGAAGTGTGACCAAACGGTCTATCCCCATTCCCCATCCGCTGATAGGCGGCATACCATGTTCCATTGCCTCCAAATAATCCTCATTCATACTCATCGCCTCTTCGTCTCCGCCGGCTTTCGCGCGCGCCTGTACCTCGAGCCTATCTCGCTGGTCCTGCGGGTCCACAAGTTCGCTGTACGCGTTCACGATCTCCCATGTATTCACAAGCAGCTGAAACGTGTCGCAGACTCGCGGATTTTTGTCATTGCGCCTCGCAAGCGGTTTCGTGTCCGCCGGATGATGTATGACAAAAGTCGGCTGAATAAGTTTTGGTCTGCTGACCTTTTTGTACAAATGATCGACCAGATTCCCGTATCCGAGCGACTCAGCATCCTCGATTTCGATTTTTTTCGCCTTAATCGCTTGCAAAAGCGTATCAGAACTCTGATGCTCAAGGATATCGATACCACAGTCTTTCTGAATCATTTCCATGTAATCTTTTCTCGGCCACGGTGTTTTAAAATCGATTTCAACCGCCTTGCCGTCACGGTCTGTGACCATGACCTTTGTCGAACCCGTTATCTCTTTCATCAGATATTCAAACATCTCCTCGGTGAACTTCATATTATCCTCAAAATTCCAGTATGCCGCGTAATGCTCTATCATCGTAAACTCCTGTAAGTGACTCGGGTCCATTCCCTCATTCCTAAAGCACCGCGCAACCTCAAACGTCTTCTCAAACCCTCCGATAATCGCCATTTTCTGCCAAAGCTCCCCTGCCGCAATCCGCAGATATACGTCAATATCCAGCGCATTATGATGGGTCGTAAATGGTTTTGCAGCCGCTCCGGATGAAATATTCTCCAGAACCGGCGTCTCAATTTCCATAAACCCTTTTTCCCAGTAAAATTCGCGCAATTTACGAGTGATGTTCGACCGCAGTTCGAACCTCTTTTTAACGTCCTGACTCATTACCATATCCAGATACCTCTGGCGGTATTTCGTCTCCTGATCCTGTATCCCATGCCATTTTTCCGGAAGCGGATTAATCGCTTTCCCCAAAAACGTCAGTTTACCGACAAGAAGAGTGGTTTCTCCGTGTTTTGTCTTAAAGAGTTCGCCAGTAACGCCAATGAAATCACCAACGTCCAATAAATCCATCAATTGCTCGTCTTTTGCACTCAAAACCCCTCTCATCATACACACCTGTATTCTGCCTTTGTCATCCTGAATATGCCCGAAATTCAATTTCCCGAAACCCCTGAAAGACATCAGCCTGCCGGCAAGAGTCATTTTATTCTTATTTTTTTTGATGATGAGCTCAACTTCTCTTATTTTCTTATCACCGAGTTTCAGCGCTTCATCTGAATAATGCGTCCTTTCAAAACGTTCGGGATAAGGCTTAAAACCAAGCCCGCATATTTTTTTGATTTTATCCTGCCGTTCTTTGAAAAGGGGATTTTCCATGTTTATTTAGTTACAACAAAAGCATTGTAGCGGAAAGAGCGGTGGTCTTTCAATCACAGGATTATCCAAGAGGGGCGGCAACCGCTACCTATTTGATTGACATAATGAAGAATATTTGACATAATATAAAAGTGTTTGCCAATTCTCATTTATTTTTTTATATAATACTATGAGTTCTCTCGATTCCCCAGATTACAGTCAAGATTATCCTTCTGAGGCACTTATGCTTCAGTTGAAAGCAAAAACAGGAAGTATTTTAGCTAACGCTGCGGCGTTACTTGAAAGCGACACTCTTCAAAGTGAAGTTGACCGCAAGTTCATAACGCAAGTGGCAGCATTCATTGAAAATCCTACTGAAGATCTGGAAGATATCTATGTATATTTGATTAAGATTGGTGAGGTGCAAGGCGGATATAATGAACAAGGAATGGATGCCCCTGCTGCGATTGATGCTATGAGCGCTTATCTTCGTGCCCTTAGGGGCATTAAACACATGAGTTTTGTTGAAACTCATCTAGGGAATGGAACTGCAGATTCTTCAAACATTAAAGAATCCATGGCCATCGCTGTTGATGAGGCCACAAATCTTTCTAAGGGATACAAAGATGGTTCGCTGCTTAATCCAGTGAACGAACTAGAGGAAAGGGCGGAAGGGATAACGGGGCCCCTTCTTGTATCTCCGCGTAATCTGCTTGGTCTCGCGGCGTTTCAAAAAGAATTCAAAAAGTCGTCGCACGGCTAACTGCGTTCGTTCGCCAGTCTCCTCTTTTTTGTAGACTTCGACAGGAGCTAATTTTGTATTAAAGTTTTAATCAGAAATACCCATAAAACCCCATGAGTAAGGGGGTTACAATATGCCACACTTTGCTATTTAATCGTATCGGCGTTTTACAATTTTAATTTGGGATTTCTCCGACAGAGTCGAAAAAAGGGATGTTCCGCTAATTCGATTTTCGAACCTGCCTGCCGCCTGCCTGTCGGTAGACATGGGTAGGCATGGCTTCGATTTTCGATTTTTTGTTTACTATTGCCTTTTTGTAATATTTTGGCTAAAATTGTAATACATTTAACAAAATCCAACATGGCCACAAGAACTTTCCACATCTCATTCCCTCTGGAATGGGCAAAAGAGATTGAAAAGGAGATTGAAAAGGAGCACTATACTCCCTCTGAATATTTCAAGATGCTTTACAGAGAAATGAAAATCCAGAGTGAGCAAAGAGATTTCCAGAAAACTTTAAAGGCTTATGAAAAAGAAAAAAAAGCCGGGAAACTTAAGGAATTAAAATCAGTCGACGAGTTATTTGAATAATTTTTTTGAGTGTTATAAATGAAAATTAGGGAGATCTATTACCACACCAGGTGTAACAGGAGAATTAAAAAATTGGGGTCAGAATTAAGAGAAATTATGCGTGAGCGCATAGCAATTTTTCGCGAAAACTGTTTTGACACGCGTTTAAAAACCCACAAGCTTCACGGCAAACAGGACGGATTATATTCATTCTCGATTAATCATTCGTATAGAGTGGTTTTTAGGATTATTGAAATGGGGGTTGTCGGAATTATCGATATTGGCAACCACTCGATTTATCAGTAAAACCAGATTGACTCCACATCGTCTATTTGGCGTCAATCTGGCGTCAATCTGGACTCAATATGAATTGGAATTATTCCCCCGCCAATATCTTCTCCAGATCAAAATCTTCCGGATGTTCAACAAATTTGCTGGCTGCTTTGTAATGTTTTTCTTTCAGGTAATGCAGATTTGAAAATGCCAATTTATAGTCCTGTGCGTGAACATCCACAAGCCTTGTTTTTACCTTTCCAGTCTTAGGATCAGTAATATCCTTAAGATATAACGGCAAAAACTCTCCATTTGCTTTTGCGACCACAATGCATCCTGTATGCCCTTCGTCGTAAAGTTTTTTAACGCCCATGCCGAGCATGGTGCAATAATTCATATCAAACGCGGTAGGCGCGCAAGAGCGTATTTCATAACCTATTTCCACAGGTCGGCTTTTAACATCAAGTCCAAGCTCCTTTAATTTTTTTTGCAAAAGTATATTGAAAATATGGGCTTTAGATACTGTGCCGAGCTCCGGATGCCCGTGGTCGTCAAATGTGAAATTGATTCCTGAATTAACGATTTCCGCCTCTTCCATAAAGTGAAATACGCCCTCGCTTATCATAATCGCCCCGTGATGCACGTTGATTGTTTTTCGTATCAGAATCGATGAAATCATCATATCAACGATTTTTTTGAAGGTGATTTTTTTACCTTTGAACATCTCCGGTATTATCACAAGCGGATAATGGCACGCGGTGCCTATGCCGAAAGCAAGATGTCCCGCCTCTCTTCCCATAACCGTGACCACGAACCAGTTCCCGCTGCTTCTGGCGTCTTCGTAAACCGTCTGGGCTATCATTGTTCCCTGATTTTTCGCGGTCTCAAAGCCAAAAGTCGGCAGCCTGTCAGGCAGAGGCAGGTCGTTATCGATAGTTTTCGGAACATGGATATTTTTAACATGCACCTTCTGTCCGTTCAGGTATTTGGTAATGCGGTTGGCGGTTGAAGCAGTGTCATCTCCGCCGATTGTTACGAGCAGTTTTACATTATTTTTAACGAAAAATTTTGTATTGAATTCAGAGTCTTTCGGCTTGTGTCGGCTCATGCGCAGAACGCTACCGCCACGGTTATAAATATAATCCGCGAACTGGAAATCAAACTCCATAGTTTCGGGCTTATCTGTGAATACTGTTTTCGTACCCTCATTGAATCCAAGGACGCGCCAGTCATCCCTTAAAAAACATTTCGCAATCGAACTGATTACCGAATTGATTCCCGGCGCCGGCCCGCCGCTGCACAATATTGCTACGGTGTTTTTTTCTTTCATATTAATTTAATTATGAGTTATGAATTATGAGTTATGAATTATTAATTTCTAATTCATCATTCATAATTATAGGTTTTTAGCTAATAACCCCATCATATCCACCAGCCTATTCGCATACCCCCACTCATTATCGTACCACAGAAGTATTTTAAGAGTCCTTTCACCGATAGTCTGAGTCAGTTCAGTATCCAGAATGCAGGAGTGTGGATTTGTTTTAAAGTCGATGGAAACCAGCGGTTCGTCGCAGTAGTCGATAATCGTTTCAAAATACGGATCGCGGGCGACTTTGCGGAAATAATCATTAAATTCCTCTTTTGTCACAGGATTTTTCAGTTGTAGAACAACATCGCAAACCGAACTGGTCGCAATCGGGACTCTGTAAGCCATACCATCTAATTTTCCTTTCAATTCAGGGATGATTTTAGCGGTCGCCTTAACAGCTCCGGTTGTAGTTGGGATAACACTCATAACAGCGCTCCTTGCCCTCCTTAAATCTCTGTTCGAATTGTCGAGCAGATTTTGTGAATGTGTGAAAGAATGGATCGATGAAACCGCCGCGCTTTCAATACCCCATTTGTCATTAATAAGTTTCAGAGGCGGCGCTATACAATTCGTTGTGCAACTTGCGTTTGAAATCACATTGTGTTCGGCCTTTAAGCCTTTTTCATTAACACCGATAACAAAAGTCGGCGTATCGTCTTTCATCGGTGCTGAAACAAGAACTTTTTTGGCCCCGCCCGTCAGATGTTTGGAGGCTATGTCATAAGTCTTGGCTTTTCCGGTGCACTCCAAAACAATATCAACCCCATACTTCTTCCAAGGAATCTCCCCTGCGTCTTTTGTGGCAATCAGATAAACCTCCTTGCCGTCTACAACCATTGTATCGTCTCCTTTCGCGGATACCTCATTATCTATTTTGCCGTGCACTGAATCGTACTTTAAAAGATGCGCGCGCATTTTCGCATCCTCACTTCGCGCATTGATAGCCACCACTTCAATATTCGGGTTATTAAGCGAAAGACGGTGGACAATTCGCCCGATGCGACCGTAACCGTTTAAGCCGATTTTAATCATATGGGAGGGATTAAATTATAATGACCAATTTTTAATATTAATTGGGATTTGGTCATTGGACATTGGTCATTGTTAAAGAGTATTAACATTCCCAAGTATATCCAGCTTATGCATTACCATCTGTTTCACAGCATCGCGTGCAGGCACAAGGTATTTGCGCGGGTCAAAATTTTCAGGTTTTTCAACAAAAGACTTCCGTATCGCGGCAGTCATAGCCAATCGTAAGTCAGTATCAATATTCACCTTGCAGACACCTGATTTCGCGGCTTTTGAGATCATATCTTCCGGCACACCTTTTGCTCCGGGGATTTTTCCGCCGTATTTGTTGCACATATCAACAAACTCCGGAATAACAGTAGACGCTCCGTGGAGCACAAGAGGATAGCCTTTAAGTTTTTTAGTGATTATTTCAAGCCGTTCAAAATCCAATTGGGGATCGCCCTTAAATTTAAAAGCGCCATGGCTTGTGCCGATTGCGACAGCTAAAGAATCACAGCCTGTCCTTTCGACAAATTCCACCGCCTGATCCGGGTCGGTGAAATGCCCACTGCTCTGGCCACCGCCTTTCTCGCCTTCATCAAACTGCGTGCCGACAAGCTTTCCAAGCTCCGCCTCTACAACAACGCCAAATTTGTGCGCGTATTCTACAACCTCTTTGGTTTTGCGGATATTCTCCTCAAACTCATCATGCGAAGCGTCAATCATAACAGAGGTAAATCCCCCGTCGACAGAAGCCTTGCACAACTCAAAATCCGGGCCATGATCAAGGTGCATAGCCACTGGAATATTTGGATATTCCTCGATAGCCGCTTCAATCAATTTCCTCAGATAAATCGGATTCGCATACTCGCGCGCCCCCTTAGAAATTTGAAGGATCACAGCGCACTTTTTTTCGGCCACCCCGGACATAATGCCCTGGATAAGCTCCATATTATTTACATTAAAAGCCCCAATAGCATAACCGCCACTGTAAGCCTTTTTAAACATTTCGGTTGTAGTGACTAATGGCATAAAATTTTTTGTTAAAATTTTAAATTCCCAATTGCCCAATTTCCAATTCCCAATTTGATTATAATAATTATTACCTTTTAATTGGGTATTGGGTCATTGGGAATTGGATAATTGAAAGTTATAGTTTCATATTCGTTTGGTCTTTGCCTTCCTCTTTTGTCGGTGCTTCAGCCGCCGCCTCAGTCTTAACTGCCTTTTTTTCACCTCCAGCCTGCCTTGTACCCTCTTTATTAAAGCTGACTTCGACATTTTCCCTTTGTTCCGGTTCTGAGATCTCAAAAAATGCTTCAGCCCTGAATCCAAACGGCTGTGCAATCAGGCTTGAAGGGAATTGCTGGATCTTTGTATTGAAATCCCTTGTTATGCTGTTATAGAAACGTCTGGCGGACTGGATTTTATCTTCAGTATCGACCAATTCATTTTGCAATTGCATAAAGTTTTCATTGGCTTTTAATTCCGGATAATTTTCCGCGACAGCGAACATAGATTTTAAAGCGCCAGACAGCATATTTTCAGCTGCACCCTGATCCTTAATATTTGTCGCGTTGATAGCATTAGCGCGGGCCTCTGTTACCTTAGTAAACACAGCCTCTTCATGCGCGGCATAACCCTTAACCGTTTCAACGATATTCGGTATCAGGTTGTATCTGCGTTTTAATTGCACGTCGATATCGGACCAGGCTTCTTTTACCTGATTCCGTAATTTTACCATGCTGTTATAAGTGATAACCACATATGCCACAGCAACGATTGCTATAATTAGTATGAAAGTCATTATTTTGTGTTAAAAAAATATACGAATTCAATTTACCAAAAATCCCTCTTTAATAAAAGTGGAAGTTGTCATTGTGTCTACAATAGCCATTGTTTGTCGGATAGTTTATCGTATTGTTTTTCGAATAGTTTATACACAAAAACAATACGAACAAACCATTCGATTAAACAATACGATAAACAACACGAAGTGCGGATATACAAATAGTCTGATATAGTGTCCATGTTTAAAATTAATTAACAATTATGGAAAATCTAATAGTAGCAGCCCCATTTATTCCGTTTATACTGATATTTTTAGCCTTTGTAATCCGCCAGATAAACCAATATGAACGTGGCGTTATGTTCACAATGGGCAGATTTTCAGGGATTAAAAATCCCGGCTGGAGGATTGTTATACCAATTTTCCAACGCATGACAAAGTTAGATATCCGCACAAAAGTAGTCGATGTTCCGGATCAGGAGGCAATCACAAAAGATAATATCTCAATCAAGATCAATGCTGTTATTTATTATAAAATCAGCGATGCGGGCAAAGCCTTAATCGAAGTGGAAAATTACTACTTCGCAGTCAGCCAATTGGCGCAGACAACTATGCGTAATATCGTAGGCGAGGTGACGCTGGATGAACTATTGAAAAACCGCGAAGAGATCGCGAACCGTATTGAAACCATTGTGGAGAAAGTAAGCGCTTCCTGGGGAATTGTTGTTGAAGCGGTCGAACTGAAAGACATCGGTTTACCGGATGACCTGAAGCGCACCATGGCAAAAGCCGCAGAGGCGGAACGGGAGAAAAAAGCCGTCGTCATCGCTTCCGAAGGAGAAGTACTCGCCGCTGAAAACGTTGCTAAGGCCGCCAAAACGCTAGCCGAATCACCAGGCGCTCTGCATCTGCGCACATTGCAATCCATAAATGACATTTCCTCCGATCAGTCGAATACTACCGTCTGGATGGTGCCTGTCGAAGTTCTTCGCGCAGTTGAGGGAGTTAAGGAATATTTGGAGAATGGGAAGAAAAAACAGTGATTTTGTGATTAACGTGATTGCTGTGATGATTTTATTGTAAGGCAAATAACTAATCACAGTTTAATCACTAAATCACAAAAATCACTGTCCAAACTGACTACCGATAGCGGTCTGAACTCGTCCCTCTTATCCTATCCATCCTCAAATTTTCAACCTGATCCATTATTCCGACTTCCAATTTAATGGTCGGTTTATAGCCAAGCACGCTTTGGATTTTGCTGATATCCGCGTATTGCCCCTGCACATAATCTTCTTTTACAGGATTTTCGATGTGTGTCGGTTTAACGTCTTTTCCGAATGCTTTATTCAGAGCATCCACAATCTCATTAACTGATGTCGCGCGTCCGGTTCCGATATTAAACACATCCGCCCCCAATTTTTTATCCAGTTCAATGGCCAACGTCAGCCCCTGCACGACATCGCGCACATTCGTAAAATCCCTTGTCTGCGCGCCGTCGCCATAAATAATCGGCGAAAGCCCGCGGGCTATGTCCCAGCAGAACTGGGAAATCAGATTCGCATAAATCCCCTTCGCCTCCTCATTCGGTCCATAAACGCTCATAAACCGGAAACCTATAATATCCATATCCGGATAAATCTTGTTGTAACACTTTGCACAGTATTCGTATGTCCGTTTGGTTACAGAATAGTGGTTTATAGGCGTCACCTCCTGCGTTTCCACAAGCGGAAGCGGATTGTTTCCGTAAAGAGAAGAAGTCGACGCGTACAGCACTTTCTTAACTCCGTTTTTCCGCGCCCAGTCCAAAACCGTCGCGAACGATTGCACGGAATTTACATAACCGCGCACAAACCCATCATCCATAAACATCGGCGCGGATGATGTACCTGCCAGATGAACCACGTAATCGACATTGCCAGCCTTATCCAGATCCTCCGCTTTACACGCGTCACCCTCAATAAATTTTATATCGGGATCCAGATTTCTTTTGTCTCCCAAAAACAGATTGTCCAGCGCAATCATCTTATATTTGGATTTGCTGATATTACAGAAGTTGGAACCGATGAATCCGGCTCCACCGGTAACTAGTATTGATTTCATTTTTTTGAGGTTAATTCTACGACATTATAAATTAAAAATCCAAAATGCCAAATGGCCAAAAACCAAATTTGGACCTTTGGACCTTTGGACATTTGGACATTTGGATCTTTTTTGTACGTTATTTAGGAATACTCGGAATTTTCGGCTTCTTTGGAGTGGTTGGCGGCGAACAGTTGACCTTTTTAGGGTCTGAATCAACGCAGCTGATGGTAGATTTGGAAAAGGCAATCGTTGTGCTGGAAACAGCCTTTTGTTTCAATTTAAGTATCTCCTGTTTATCGCGTTGTATGAGTAGGCCCGAAAAGTTGTCGATTTTAGCCGGATCAAACTCCATATGGAACTTAGCGCCGTTCAGCGCGAAAGATTTAACTGTAGTCCGGAATTCCAGGGTTTGCGGTGTGAGGCTGGGAGAAACGCGGATGCCATGTAAGGTTAATGTGTACTCACTAGTCCCAGTCCGGTCAATAAGCATAGGAGGAATGGTTTTAGCGCCCACTCCGCTAAAAATAACTTTGATCTCCCCAAGGGGGAGAGAGCCGAGTTTCAGGACCGAATTTGGGTTATTTTTGTCATCCTCATAAATGAATTTGAATTTGAGGGTCTGCATTTCCACTTCACCTATGGTGTTGTTGATCT
>Ga0315286_10002509_pt1 | contig 17139 bp, 13 predicted proteins | sample YL17G10_0_MG_FD_205038 | JGI IMG/M metagenome (GOLD analysis project Ga0315286, IMG submission 205038) | Sediment microbial communities from Yellowstone Lake, YNP, Wyoming, USA - YL17G10_0 | ecosystem: Environmental > Aquatic > Freshwater > Lake > Sediment | place: USA: Wyoming | collected...
AGGACCCAGAATTGCTCAAATTAGCCAAGAGTAAGGGCGCGGAGGGAATAAATTTAGCCGGGATTTGCTGCACGGCAAATGAAGTCCTCATGCGTCATGGCATTCCAGTGGCCGGAAATTTCTTACAGCAGGAATTAGCCATTATTACCGGAGCAATTGAGGTAATGATGGTGGATGTGCAGTGTATTATGCCGGCATTACAAGAGGTTGCCAGTTGTTTTCATACCAAACTTATCACCACTAACCCTAAGGCGCGTTTTCCCGGCGTGATTCACGTGGAATTTGAAACTAAACGTGCCTATGAAGTTGCCAAACAGATTATCAAATTTGCCATTGAAAATTTTGCTAACCGGAATAAAGAAAGAGTAAATATCCCAAAACAGGAGATGGATTTAGTCGCAGGTTTCACCAAAGATGTCGTCTTTCAGATTTTAGGTGGTAGATACCGGGCTACCTATAAACCCTTAAATGAGGCAATTATCTCGGGTAGATTACGCGGTTTAGCCGGAGTTGTAGGCTGCAATAATCCCAAGCAAACGCATGACTATTTTCATACTACCTTAGTAAAGGAACTCATCAAAAACGATGTCTTAGTTTTGCAGACCGGCTGTTCAGCAATTGCCTGCGCAAAACAAGGACTACTAATTCCTGAAGCAGCGAAAACTTATGCCGGAAAAGGCCTGCAGGAGATATGTGAGGCAGTAGGGATTCCGCCGGTTTTACATTTAGGCTCTTGCGTAGATAACTCGCGCATATTAACTGCCGCCTCGTATATTATAGAAGAAGGGGGATTGGGCGAAGATTTAGCCGATATTCCGGCTGCCGGCTGTGCGCCGGAATGGATGTCTGAAAAGGCGATAACCATTGGATTTTATTTTGTGGCCTCAGGAGTTTATACCATCTTTGGCGCTAGCCCATTTGCTACCTTGGGCAGCAAAAATTTAACCGAATATTTAACTAAAGATTTAGAAGGAATTGTCGGTGGCCGCTTTGAATTTTGCGATGACCCCCTGAAGATGGCCGAGCTGATGATTGCACATATTGATAAGAAGCGCAAGGCGTTGAATTTAAAACCGGTAATGTATGAATAGAAACCTTAAATCCGAAACCTTAAAAACTACAAACTACACTAATTTAGCCTCGCCAATCACAAATGGATTAGTGAATCACCCTAAACGAAGAGAATGATTATGAAATTGTCAAGAAGCGCCGTAATCGGATTGTTTATGATTGGATTTGTCGTATTATTGTTATCAGTATCATTTGCAGATGCAGAAAAAGAGGAGGACAAAGTTAAAATTTTGAATGATTCGGCAGGGCAATATAAAGAATACACGCAAAAACAGAAAGCAGCAGAAGGCAAAGCACAAGAAAACGAATTATCCATACAGGGTAAAATTAGTGAAACACAGCAAGCTTATATAAACAAAGAACTTGTGGGGAAAATGGTTGTCGGTGGGATACAAATCAATGTTAATGATAGTACAATTATTGAAGGAAAGCGCTCTTTTGATGAACTAAATATATACGATCGAGTTGCCGTAATTTATTATCATTTCGGTGAAGAAAATATTGCAAAAAAGATTAGTTTTCTGGGTGGGAAGACGCCAACTGCTGCTGTAAGTATCAACACAAATTCTCAAGAGATTGTTACTGATACTAAGGAAGGCGATATTGAATTAATTGAACTCGCAAAAGATGAATTTTATACAGAAAAGATACCCCCCCTTTCTTTGGGAAAAAAAGTCCCAACTGATTTTTATATTTATTTGCAAGAAGAAAAGGCTTCAAAAGAAATAGTTGTTGTAGCTTTAATCCATCCTCAGGGCTCACCTAGTGGGACACATATGGCATTTCATGTGATTTTTTACGATAGTACTGGCAATATTGTTGGAGTTGTCAATTCTTTTGCTGGGACAAAGCCAGATTATCAATATTCTCTAAGAGGCAACACAAATGGTATCCCTTTAAAACGCATACAGGAGATAAAATCGTATAAATTGATATATTATCAGTGGAATTAATCAAGAAGTTTTCATGTGTCTATCAGTTTTGATTATTTTAGCTTTCTTCACGATTGCTTTATTATTAGTATTTCTCCAATTATATGACAATGTCAAAGAACGACGGCGAATATTTGAAAATATCGCTTCAAAAAGAAAGGGCAAGGTCGTTTTGGAAAAGTGTTTAAAATTGATCATCCCTTATAAGAATGGAGAGATTGCTTTGTCTTTTGAGAAACGTTGGATAAAAAATAGCATAGGCACACCTACAATCACTCTAGATAAAGTCAGTGTTGCATCTTTTCAATTTGATGGTGAAGTTAATGGTCAGTTTCAGATATTCATAAAGAACACGGCAACCAAAATGGCGTTTGGAATGCTGGATGGAATGTTGAATAAGATGTCGGATACCATAGGGATTCAATTCCATAGTGACTCTTCTCTCGAAAATTTTATATTTTTATCACCAGATCCTGTCTTCGCACAGGATTTTTTATCAACGGAAATTCAACAGTGCTTATTACAAATTAAAGATTTCCGGCCAGTAGTTAAGTTTGGGAACGGGCATTTTGAATTATTAGTTCACAAAAAAATGCAAGAAGAGCGAGAATGGGAGGATTTGCTTAATCGGGGACAATTACTAATTGATCGGTTATTCGAGTTGTTAAAGTAAGTAACTTCTAGTTGTCTTTGGGGGTTGATATAACGAGCTCAAAGGGAGCGTCTTTTGTAAAAACCCTAGCTGTCTCCTCATAAAAATATTGGTCTAGACAAACGGGAACGCCTTATTTAGAGTTTAGTGTTTAGAGTTTAAAATAATTTACTTATGAAAAATTTATATTACGATGTTAAGAAGTGTCTAGGCTGTAAATCCTGCGAGGTTGCTTGTAGCGTAGCGCATTCCGTTAGCGGTGAATTATTTAAGGCGCTGCGTGAAGAGATTTTATCTTTACCCAGAAAAAAAGTATTCTCCTCTAAGGATAAAAATTATCCAGTTTCCTGCCGGCATTGTAAAGACCCGAAGTGTGTGGATGCCTGTATGGCCGCCGCGTTGGTTTTTGATAAAGAAAAAGGCATGGTCATTCACGATGAGACGCGTTGTGTTGGCTGTTGGATGTGTGTAATGGTTTGCCCTTACGCTGCCATCAGACCAAATATAAAAACTAAAATACCTGTTCGTTGTGATAAGTGTAAAGATAAAGACGAGCCGGCGTGTGTCAAGGCTTGTCCGACAGGAGCAATTATCTGGCAAGAGGAATTAGTAGGGACTGTCCCCGCAGGGGACTGTCCCTAAGTTCTTTGTTTAACGAGGCAGTACAGTTTTTTACGGGTCTTGTCTTGTCTTGTCTTGTCTTGTTTCTCGCAGCACCGCTCGGTTTTTCCCACCGAGGAAAACCTCGCTTCGGGAAGTTGCTCGTTCGTCCCGACGTTTCGTCGGGACACCGTGGCCGCTCGCATCTTATAGATACTGCTCGAAATCAAGCCAAGCCACCCGTAAAAATGGCCACGAAATAAGTTCTGGTCTTGAAACGTATTGGCGTGCTGCTCGAGGCACGCCTCGTCACCCGCAAAAATTGCTATCTCAAACGCAGAAAGACTTGAATAACTACTGATATGAGAAGGGTAAAAAATATGCATAAAAAACAAGCGGTAATAATTGCTTTTTTAATTGTTGTATCTATTAACTTAAGTTTTGCTGATAGTAAGAATCAACTTATTCAAGATTTAATTAATCAGGTAAAAGGAGGGGAATGTAAATATCAAGATAATTGCAGTAAAAGAAACTTTTGGTATGCATATGCAATAAGACATGACAAAGAATATTGTATTATAGGTGCTGCTAGTTGTTTGGGCATTATGGGTCCAGAGGCGAAAGAAGCAGTTCCAGAACTAATTCAATCTTTAAAATATTATGCGAATGTAGAAACAGGGGATGGTATAATACCGGTTAGGTCGTCTATTGCTAAAACTTTGGGTCAAATAGGTGATTTGAGAGCTATTCAACCCCTCATTGAGATATTGGCATCAAATGACCCTGTTACTATTTCTGAATCAGCATCGCTTGGTCCGTCTTATCAGCCTGTTGAGAGGACTTCGCATGAAGCCGTAGCTGAAGCTCTTGGAATGTTTGGTCCACAGGCCAAAGAAGCGGTACCCTATATTATCCCACTTTTAAAATATCCAGTTGATTTCCACTTAAAATTTACTCCTGGATATGCGGCAAAAGCCCTAGGACAAATTCAAGACCCTGTGGCAATACCTGCTCTTATCGAGGCAATTGAGAACGGTCCTTGTAATACCGATCTTTGTGCCGAAGAAGCAGCCGAAGCATTAGGAAATTTTGGTCCTCAAGCAAAAGAGGGAATTCCTACTTTAGAGAAACTATTAAAGAAGTACCCCGATTATTTTAGAATTACTATTGCAATAGAAACAGCATTAAAAAAGATTAAATGAGAAAATTAGGGAAAAATAGAGAGCGAGAATTAGCGTGGAGTGAACTGGCATGTTTTCGAGTCAATGGTTTTTAGCGGGGTGGTTTGGGATTGTAAAAATGCCACTGGCGAGGTGCGAGCGAATGGGAGTTGAGGCTCTTTATTTGTTATGAAAGAATCTAGAAATAATTATGCTTTTATTGATAGCCAGAATCTAAATCTTTCTATCCGAGAGATGGGATGGTTATTGGACTTTAAGCGGTTTAGGAAGTATTTAGAAGATAAATATTGCGTCAAAAAGACTTTTATCTTTGTGGGTTACGTTGCTACCAATGAAAGTTTATATACATCCCTTCAAGATTATGGTTATATTATTATCTTTAAGCCGACTTTATCATTGCCTGACGGGAGGGTTAAGGGCAATATAGATGCGGAATTAGTGTTGCACGCGATGATTGAATATGCTAACTATGATAAAGCTGTAATCGTTACGGGCGATGGGGATTTTCATTGCTTAGTTGAATATTTAAAAAAGCATAATAAGCTGGAGAAATTGATTGTGCCTAATCGCTATAAGTTTTCTTCACTATTGAGGAAATTCGCAACGGATATGGTTTTTATGAATGAGCTGAAGAGGAAACTGGAGTATATAAAATAAAAAGAGAGGCATTACCGCGGGACGAACCCTTTGGATAACCTCTCATCGTGATTCAACTAAAATATACAACAATAATAAGCGTTTGTCAAGGAATTTTATGGCCAAGCAATTCATAATCATTGGGAATTCGGCGGCGGGGATTGCGGCAGTTGAGGCAATAAGACTTAGAGATAAAGAATCTAAGATTATCGTTATCTCGGATGAGGATTATTCGGCTTATTGCCGCTGTTTGATTTCCTATTATTTAGCCGGCGAGGTAAAAGAAGAGAAAATTCTCTATCGGCCGGAGAGTTTTTACAAAGAGAATAATATTGAGCTGCTTTTAAACAAAAAAGTTGAGCGCATTGACCCAAAAAAGAACCGCATCATTTGCGAAGATAAAACTAGCCTAACTTATGACGCTTTGTTAATCGCTACCGGCGCGTCCCCTAAATTTCCCGAGACGCCCGGCATAAAGAAAAAGGGTGTATTTGGTTTCCGCACGATTAAAGATACAAAAGATATTTCCGGATTATTGCCCGTGACTAAGTCTGCTTGTGTTTTAGGCGGCGGTCTTATTGGCCTTAAGGCAGCCTATGCCTTAAAGAAGAGAAATATTGAGGTTAAGGTTATCATTAGGTCCAAGCAGGTTCTCTCGCAGATGTTGGATTTTGCAGCCGCCAGTTTATTAGCGAGAAGATTAGAAGAAAATGGAATTGAGCTGATTTTAGGCGAGGATGTTACCGAGGTTATCGGCAATGGAGATATAAAGGCAGTAAAACTTACCTCGGGTAAGGCCATCGGCGTCTCATTAGTCATTGTGGGTAAAGGAGTTGAGCCCAATATAGATTTAGTTAAGGACACAGAAATAAAATTTAACGAAGGCATCATTGCCAATAATCTTTTACAGACCAATATACCTAATATTTATACTGCCGGCGATGTATGCGAGAGTTTTGATTTAACCATGGATAAACATTCCATAAATGCCCTCTGGCCGGTTGCGGTTGAACAAGGAAAAATTAGCGGCGTAAATATGGCTGGCGACAGTATAAATTATGCCGGGTCTTTAGGAATTAACTCCATAGATTTTTTTGGGCTGCCGGTAATCTCATTGGGTATATTCAAAGTAAAAGAAGAAGATTCTTCTTTTGAGGAATTAAAAATCTCTGACCCCAAAAATAATCTTTATAAAAAAATAATCTTAAAAAATAATATCCTTGTGGGTGCAATATTAGTCGGGGATATTAAAAATAGCGGCGTCTTCTTGAGGTTAATTAGAGAACGGATAGATGTTTCTTCTTTGAAAGACAAGTTACTTCAGGAAAATTTTGGTTATCCCGATATCATGGGTTTAGTAAGTGAGGACATAATTTATGGAGCGAAGCGAACATAATCCTTCGACTACGCTTAGGACATAAATTATCTGTCCGAACTTACCCCCGCCGCTTTGCAACGCATAAGCGAAGCAGCGGGGGTCAATTCGCACTTATAACTTATGTCGTCCTTTGGACTCCATAAGTTATGTGCTCATTGAAGGAGCAGGTGTATGTCTAAGATTGTAGCAGAAGCAGTTATACGAGGCGCACATGATATTTTCAAACAGGCAGAGGATTTTTTAGACAAGGCCATTAAGGAAAAAGGCCCTGCCCAAAAAATCGGTTTTCCGGAAACCGCATTTTATCTGCCGATGGCCAATGCTTTGTTAGGCGCTAAGGTAGAGACCCTAAAAGGAGCATTGCCTATTTTAGAGCACGCTAAGTCTTTATTGCCTAAACTTCCGTCGGAGAGGGTATGGCTTCCCTATTTAGGCGATGCCTTAAATGCCGGGATGTCAACATTATTCTCTGAGGAGATAATTGTCAGCTTGCGTTATCTTTATGGCCAAGAACCGCAAAAAGACTGCAACGGGTTTTTTACCGATACGATTATGCGTTCATTAGGAATACAACTGGTAGATGGCCGGATGCCGGGATTTGCGGCAATATTAGGGGCAGCTCCGGATAATAAAACTGCGGTAGAGATAATCAGGGAATTACAGAAGAGAAATATCTTGATATTTGTGGGTTCATCAGTGAATGGCCGCTCGATAATTGACCAGTTAATAGAAGAAAATGTCCAGATGGGTTGGGATAATTATATTGTTCCTTACGGCCGCGATACTATCTCTGGTATTTATTGTTTAAATTGGGCGATACGTTCGGCATTGACCTTTGGCGGATTAAAGCCGGGTCAGGCCAAAAAGTGCCTTCTATACACTAAGGAACGCGTGTTTGCCTTTGGCCTGGTTTTAGGCCAGCTCGATGATATAAAATATGCCACCGGCGCAGGAGCAATCAATATGGGTTTTCCCGTTATTGCGGATACTGATATCCCCGAGATAAAGCCTTCAGGTATTACTGTCTATGAGGCATTAGTTAAGGAATTAGATTATAAAAAGATCGTGTCGCGTTGTATTGAGGTGAGAGGGGTAAAGGTAAAGGTTGCCTCTATTCCCATACCGGTTCCTTATGCTGCTGCCTTTGAGGGCGAGCGGGTAAGAAAGGAACAATTATATGTGGAATTCGGGGGGAAGGCGAGCGCTAGCTTTGAGTATTTAACTACTAAGAATCTAGATGAGATTGAAGATGGTAAGGTGGAACTTTTCGGCCCGGATATAGACCAATTAGAGAAAGACAAGAAATTTATGCCCTTGGCAATTATAGTGGAGGTAGCCGGACGTAAGATGCAAAAGGACTTCGAGCCCATTTTAGAGCGCCAGATACACCGTTTTATAAATTATGCCATGGGTTTAATGCACATTGGTCAGCGGGATATGAATTGGATCAGGATATCCAACGACGCCTTTAATAAAGGATTTCGGTTTAAACATATAGGTGTAATTTTGCATGCCATGCTCCATCAGGAATATAGCGCCATACTAGATAAGGTTGGAGTAAAGCTCTATACCAAACAAGCTGATGTAGAAAAATTATTACCCCAGGCAAAAAAGGTATTTGATGAACGCGATGAGCGTATCGGCGGCATGACGGATGAGAGCGTAGATACCTTTTACAGTTGTACGCTCTGTCAAAGTTTCGCCCCTAATCACGTTTGTATGATTACGCCCGAACGCCTGGGTTTGTGCGGAGCTTACTCCTGGTTAGACGGTAAGGCCTCCTATGAAATTACGCCTACTGGTCCAAATCAACCGGTATTAAAAGGAGAGATGATTGATAAAAAATTAGGGCAGTGGAAAAATATCAATGATTTTGTTTATCATAAGTCCAATAAGATTATCGAAAAGGTAAGCATGTATTCGTTGATGTCTTCGCCGCAGTCATCATGCGGATGTTTCGAGTGCATTGTGGCAATAATTCCGGAAGCAAATGGATTTATGATTGTCCATCGTGATTATACGGGTATGACTCCCTGCGGAATGACCTTTACCACTTTAGCCGGTTCAGTGGGCGGCGGAGTGCAGACACCGGGATTTTTAGGTGTAGGCAAATTATATATTGTAAGTAAGAAATTTATTTCTGCTGAAGGCGGGCTAAAACGTATTATCTGGATGCCGCGTGAGTTAAAGGAGCTTTTGGGTGATAAATTAAAAAAAAGCTGTCAAGAATTAGGACAGCCGGATTTAATAGAAAAAATCGCTGATGAGGCCGTGGCTAGCACTTCCGAAGAATTAATGGATTTTTTACAAAAAGTAAAACATCCTGCCTTAGAGATGGAGCCTTTGATATAGAGTATTTTTTCCTTGACCTTTTCATTTTTATCGTATATTATATAAAGAGAACTATATGCCTATCCAGCCCCTCAAGAAGATCTCAAATGAAATATCCCTAATCTTAGTGATATTAAGTAGTGCAATTTTTGTCTTTGCCGAACAGCCATGCCCGGATAAAGATCTTTCTCAGGCAAAAAGAGAGGGGGTAATTACTCGACAAATCAATTCTGCGGAGGTCGTTAAGGAAAAGGAAGAGAATTTATCGGCATTACAGGAACAGGCTAGGCTTTATCGGATTCAAGGATTAGGATTACAGAATATCGGTGATTTAGAAGGAGCGTTGAGTTTATATCAGAAGGCCATAGAATTAGACCCTGCATATGCCTTGGTTTATAATGATTTAGGCATAGTTTATGAGATGAGGGGTTCTCTTGAGCAGGCAGAAGAGAGTTATCTAAAATCGATAAAAATAAATCCCCACTATCTGAGTGCCTATTCAAATTTGGCTTTACTTTATGAGAATAAACGCCAGCTAGATAAGGCAGCTTTTTATTGGAGAAAAAGAGCAAAATTAGGCATTGCAGATGATCCCTGGACACAAAAGGCAAAACAACGCCTAGGCGATATTGAGATGGTCCAGCAAGATTATTATTTTGCCTCTCGCGAGCAAGAGGTAATTGGCCTGGTTGAGGATATAACCGTTCAAAAGTCCATACTCGGGGAGGATAATAAAGCGCTCGCCCATAAATATTTTACAGAAGCCAAGCGAAGTTATAAGAATAAGGATTATGCCGCGGCGATAAAAAAAGCGTTAAATGCCCAGCAGCTAGAACCCAACAATAAAGAGATAGAGGCATTCATTGATAAAGTCCAATTAAGAGCATTATCAGAATAATTCGCACATATAACTTATGTCGGAGCATATTAAAATTATTGCTCCATAAGTTATGTGCTCATTGAAAAAAACCACAAAATTTAATACCTACCATATAGCTTTGTGAACCCCGATAATTAATTAATGGGTAATCAGCAATTATATCTCATTGATGCTACTGCTTTTTGTTATCGGGCATTTTATGCCCTGAAGGGCCTTTCTACATCTTTTGGCCAGCCCACAAATGCCATCTATGGGTTTATGAATATGTTAAGCAAAATTTTAAAAGAAAAAAAACCAGAGTACTTGGCGGTTTGTTTTGATGTCTCCCGGGATACCTTCAGGCTTAAAAAATTCGCGCAATACAAAATACAGCGTCCGCCCATGCCCGATGCTTTATCCAGCCAGATACCTTTAATTAAAGAAATCGTTGCTGCCTATGGCATTATCATATTTGAGAAAGAGGGTTACGAGGCAGATGATATTATCGCTACATTAACTAAAAGAGCAAAAGAAAAAGGGATCCCGGTAACCATTATCAGTTCTGATAAAGACGTATTACAATTAGTAGATGATGATACCGTTGTATTTAGCCCTTATAAAGATGAAGGCGTAGTTTATGACGATAAGAAAGTCTCTGAACGCTTTGGTGTAAGCCCGAAGCAAATGGTGGATATTGTCGCGCTGATGGGAGATGATGTGGATAATATTCCCGGCGTGCCAGGAATCGGCGAGAAGACCGCGGTAGAGTTGATCAAAACCTTCGGTTCTTTAGAAAAATTATTAGATGATATTGATAAAGTAAAACAAGAGAAGATAAAGAAGGCGCTCAGTGATAATCTTGATAAGATAAAGTTAAGTAGAGAGTTGGCGGTTTTGGATGAAGAGATAAATTTGGATTTTAATTTGGATAAATTAAGTATAGGTAAACCAAATTTTAAAGAATTATTTAGGTTATTCAAATACCTTGAGTTTAAGACCCTATTAAAGGATTTACCCCTTCAGGAAGATAAACCCACGCATATAAAAGTCCAAATATATAAGGATAAAGAATTAAAAAAGGTAATGGAATCCAGCAGTGAATTATTTTTGTGCGGGCAAGGCCTAGATGATATGGTTTTTTCTGCCGCGGCCCATAAATTCTTCCGCCTGGATAAAACAAGCGCCAACAATATAAAAATTGTTTTATCAAATCCTAAAGTAAAAAAAATAAGCCACGACCTTAAGAAGATCAAAATAACCTTGGCCAAGGAAAATATTAATTTAGAAGGGCTGGATTTTGATACAAAGATTTGCGCTTATTTGCTTAATCCCTCTAAATCCGAATATAGCCTCGGGGATATAGCCTGGGATTATTTAGGTAACCCCCCCGCTAAATCTATGGATAACCAGAATGCCATAAGTTTAATCCGGGAATTAAAGCCAAAGTTAGAAAGCCAACTACGCGATAAGTCTCTCTTGGGCCTTTTTACGGATATTGAAATGCCGCTTATTGACGTATTGGCAGATATGGAGCTAAATGGCATAAAATTAGATTTAAAGGTCTTAAAAGAGCTTTCGCAAGATATAGAAAAGAGGCTAATAAAATTAATTGAAGATATTTATGCCATAAGCGGAACCCAATTTAACATAAATTCACCGAAACAATTAAGGGATATCCTTTTTGACAGATTAAAATTACCGGTTGTGAAAAGAGGTAAGACCGGGCCGTCAACCGATGAAGAGGTATTAAGAAATTTAGCCACCAAGCACCATTTGCCGGCATTGTTACTTGAATATCGCCAATTAATGAAGCTTAAAACCACTTATATAGATACCTTGCCTGAATTGGTGGATCCTAAGACAGGCAGGGTGCATACCTCTTTTAACCAAACCGCAACCGAGACGGGGAGGCTTTCATCCAGCAATCCTAACCTACAGAATATTCCTATAAAAACAGATATCGGTAGAAAGATCAGGCAGGCAATCATTGCCTCTAGCCAAGAGAAATATCTTTTGTCTTGCGATTATTCACAGGTAGAATTAAGAATTCTGGCGCATCTCTCTAAAGATAAAAATTTAATTTCCGCATTTAAGAAAGACCAAGATATCCATAAAGCCACAGCTTCTTTAATCTACGGATTAGATGAAAACGAGATTTCTGACTCTATGCGCGAGGTGGCCAAAAGAGTGAATTTTGGGATTGTTTATGGCTTAACCGCGTATGGGCTGAGTCGAGATTTAGGTATAGCGGCGGCTGAGGCAGAAGGGTTTATTGATGCTTATTTTTTAAGATACCCTCAAGTAAAAGAATATATCCAGGAGCAGATAAAAAAGGCACAAAAAAACGGCTTTGTTACTACCATACTAGAAAGGCGCAGGTATATCCCAGAGATTAATAACAAAAATCAAAATATAAGACAGTTTGCCGAGCGCCAGGCAGTGAATACGCCTATACAAGGTTCGGCTTCAGACCTGATAAAATTAGCGATGATTGAAATACATAAACAGATAAACACCAGAACCTTAGAAGCCAAGATGATTTTGCAGATTCATGATGAATTAGTATTCGATGTGCCAAAACAAGAATTAAAAGAATCAGTTGAGATAATCAAGGATAAGATGGAAAATGTATTAAAGTTAGATGTACCGATAAAGGCGGAGATTAAAATAGGCAAAAACTGGTCCCAAATGTTGCCAATTAATACAGAGTTACTTCGGGATCCCGAAGTTTTTCTAAGTAGTTGCTTCATTCAGGATTAGAGATGGAGCCTGCCTGAATTTGCCCCCGCCGCTTCGCAAAGCGAAGCAAAGCGGCGGGGATTCAATTCGTCCCGCCTTTTGTTCCGCAAGATGCGGGACGGCGGGACTCATTGAAGGAGGTTAAATGAAAATAGTAATGTGTGCATCTGAGGTTGTGCCTTTTGCCAAGACCGGAGGTCTGGCAGATGTAGCCGGGGCTTTGCCTTTGGCGTTAGAGAAGCTTAATCACGAAGTAATTATAATCATGCCTAAATATAAGTCTATTTCTTGTCCAGGAGAATATGCCACGCTGGGGGAGAATATCAAGGTGTATTTTATTGAAAATGATGCCTACTTTAATCGGCCCGGGCTTTATGGAGAGAAGGCCGGAGATTATCCTGATAATCTGGATAGATTTTCGTTTTTCTCTAGAAAAGCCTTAGATTTACTTAAAAAAATAAATTACAAACCCGATTGTATACATTGCCACGACTGGCAGACGTCTTTAATCCCCGTATATTTAAAAACTATTTATAAAAACAAACCTTTTTATAAAAAAATAAAGACCATCTTGACTGTCCATAATATCGGCTATCAGGGGATTTTTAATAAGGAAGAATTTCCCAAGTTAGGCCTAGATTGGTCGTTGTTTAATATGGAGGCCTTAGAGTTTTATAATAAGATAAATATCCTAAAGGGTGGAATTATCTTTTCGGATGTAATCAACACCGTAAGCCCTGCTTATAGCCAGGAGATGATGACAAAAGAGCAGGGTTTCGGTTTAGAAGGTGTTTTACAAAAAAATAAGGATAAACTTTTCGGTATCTTAAATGGTTTAGATTATGACCTTTGGGATCCGGCTAAAGATAATTTTATCGCTAAGAAATATTCCTCGGATTCACTGCGGGATAAAATGATTAACAAAGCCGCGCTGCAAAAAGAATGTAAATTACCACTAAAGGAGAATATTCCTATTTTTGGATTTGTTGGCCGCCTGGCGGAGCAAAAAGGGATTGATCTCATTGAACAAGTGGTAGAGAAAATTTATCAATTGAGCATCCAATTAGTTATTCTGGGAACAGGCGACTTAAAATATCATGTTTTGCTTGAGCAAATAGCTTCTAAATATCCCGAGCAGATCCGTTTATATTTAAAATTTGATGATCCGCTCGCGCATCGGATATACAGTGGCTGCGACGTTTTCTTAATGCCTTCGCGTTATGAGCCCTGCGGATTAGGCCAGATGATTAGTTTTAAATATGGCACAGCGGTGGTGGCGCGTAAGACCGGAGGCCTAGCCGATACCGTGGTTAACTTCAATCCGCTTAAAGACGAAGGTAATGGTTTTGTTTTCCAAAACCCTACTCATGAAGGCCTTCTGGAGGCTATGCTGAGGGCGGTTTTGGCTTATCAAGATAAAAAGAAATGGCAGGCTTTAATGTTAAGATGTAGCCAGTTGGATTTTTCCTGGCAGGAATCAGCCAAAAGATATATTGAGCTTTACCAAAAATTATAAGCGGCCGGTAGTATAAATTCCAGCCAAACCGAGGCAAGAATGATAATTGGCATAACCGGTAGTTTTGGCAGCGGTAAGACGACAGTTGCCAGGATGTTTAAGTCTTTTGGCGTAGAGGTAATAGATGCGGATAAAATTGCGCACCGGATTATTAAACCCGGAAGTCAAATTTATAAAAAGATAATTAGTGCCTTTGGCAAGGACATTCTTAAGAATAATAAAACTATAGCTCGGCATAAGTTGGCCCAGATCGTATTCAATAATAAAAATTTATTAAAAAAAATAAACCGGATTACGCACCCCGATATAATCAGGATGATAAAAAATCGGATAAAAACTTCCCGGTCCAAACTGATTATTTTAGATACGCCTTTACTTATTGAGGCGGGCCTTAAGGACGGGGTAGATAAATTAATTGTGGTTAAGGTAGACAGAAGACACCAGATACAGAGGCTGCTTAATAAAACATCGCTTACGAGAGCGGAAATTTTAAGAAGGATAAAGGCACAGATACCTCTGCGAAATAAAGTCCGCTTAGCGGATTTTGTAATAGATAATAGCGGGACAATTGACGATACAAAGAGACAGGTCAAGAAAATCGCGGGAGAACTTAAATTGGTCCCTCGCTTCTGATAATTTGACTGAGAGAAGCTCGGGATCAATTCGCCCGAAGTATCTTCGGGCTCATTGAGGAGGTTAGTGTGGAAAAATTAGATATCGGTAATTTAAAGGAAATGAAGATTGTGGAGTTGAATAAATTAGCCAGAGAATTGAATGTCAATGGGTTAGCCGGGCTAAAAAAACAAGACCTCATTTTCAAAATACTCCAGGCCCAGGCGGAGAAAGAAGGCCTGATGTTTGGAGAGGGTATCCTGGAGATACTCCCCGAGGGATTTGGTTTTTTAAGGTCTCCGAATTATAATTATCTACCTTGCCCGGATGATATCTATATATCTCCGTCGCAGATAAGAAAGTTTGATTTAAGAACCGGGGATACTGTTAGCGGCCAGATACGTCCACCTAAAGAGGGAGAAAAATATTTTGCGCTTTTAAAGGTTGAAGCAGTCAACTTTGAAAATCCGGAGGAGATAAAAGAAAAAGTACTTTTTGACAATCTTACCCCCATATACCCTCATGAGCGTTTTATATTAGAGACCAAGCCCGAAGAGATATCTATGCGCGTTATGAGTTTATTGACCCCTTTGGGAAAAGGCCAGCGTGGTATGATTGTGGCCCAACCCTATAGTGGCAAGACAGTACTATTACAGAAGATTGCTAATGCTATAATGAGCAATCATCCTGATGTTATATTGATTGTTCTCTTGATCGATGAACGGCCAGAAGAAGTTACTGATATGCAAAGAAATGTTAAAGGAGAAGTAATTTCTTCTACCTTTGATGAGGCACCCGAAAGGCACATTCAAGTTGCCGAGATTGTCTTGGAGAAAGCAAAAAGACTTGTAGAGCACAAGAGGGATGTGGTGGTTCTTCTGGATAGTATAACCCGCTTAGCCAGGGCATACAACGCCGTCGTGCCGCATAGCGGAAAAGTTCTTTCCGGAGGCATAGATTCCAATGCCCTCCAGAAACCCAAGCGTTTCTTTGGGGCGGCACGGGCAGTGGAAGAGGGGGGAAGTTTAACGATTATTGCTACGGCATTGGTAGATACGGGTAGCCGTATGGATGATGTTATCTTCGAAGAATTTAAAGGCACCGGTAATATGGAGCTACAGCTCGACAGAAATTTATTTCAGCGCCGCATTTATCCCGCTATGGACATAAAACGTTCCAATACCCGGCACGAAGAGTTGCTTTTAAAAAATGATGAATTACAAAAGGTATGGATACTGAGAAAGGTCTTAAATGAATTGAATAATGTGGAGGCCATGGAGCTTTTGATTGAGAAGTTGGCAAAGACGAAGAATAACGAGGAGTTTTTGAATAGTATGAATCAGTAACCGCGGAACAACGCGGAACTGTACGCGGAATAACGCAATACAGGTTATGCGTAGTTCTGCGTTTGATTCAGCGTGGTTCAGCGATTAACCGAGGAGATAACCATGAAAGATAAAATACATCCCAATTACAAAGAAAGTACTATTGTTTGTGCTTGTGGAGAAACTATTCATACCCGTTCCACTAAGCCAAATATTAGGGTGGAAATATGTTCAAAGTGTCATCCGTTTTTTACGGGTAAACATAAGTTTATGGATTCTGCGGGCAGGGTGGATAAGTTTATGAAGAAGTATGGTAAAAAATAAGTGAGGATATAAGTTATGGAGCGTAAGCGAACATAACTTATATGTCCGAACTTACCCCTCACCCAGTTACTTCGTAGAGAAGCTACTATGTATCTGGGTGAGGGGTTAATTCGCCCGAACAACTTACTCACACTATCGTGTTCGTAAGTTGTGGGCTCATTAAATGTTAGAGCAATTACAAAAAATAGAAGCCCGTTATCAGGAATTAGAAAATCTTTTAGTTTCTCCCGAAGTAATTTCCGATAAGGAGCAATGCAATAAATATGCCAAAGAGTTATCGGGGCTTAAGGATTCAGTATTGTTGTTTCGTCAGCATAAGAGGGTATCAAAAGAAATTGAAGACTTAGAAAATGTGTTAAAGGAGAAACACGATAAAGAATTTTTAGAGTTAGCTAAAAATGAACTCCAAGATTTAGGGTATAAAAAGAATGACCTAGAACAGAGGCTTAAGGATATTTTATCCGGTGAAGATAAAGATTTGAGTAAAGACATAATCGTAGAGATACGCCAGGGTACAGGTGGCATGGAAGCAGGATTATTTGCCGCTGACCTTTATCGCATGTATACCAAGTATGTTATCCGTAAGGGCTGGTCCCTAGAGCTTATGTCTTCGCATCCGACGGGATTAGGAGGGTTTAAAGAGATAGTCTTTAGCGTAAAAGGTAAAGGTGCCTATAAGAGGCTTCAATTTGAAAGTGGCGTGCATCGTGTGCAGCGCGTTCCTACCACTGAGGCGCAAGGTCGAATACATACCTCAACGGCTACCGTAGCGGTGTTAATCGAGCCCGAGGATAGGGATTTGGTTATCGAGCCCAAAGATTTAAAGATAGATACCTATAGGTCTTCAGGCCCGGGCGGACAACATATGCAGAAAACAGATTCGGCGGTAAGGATTACGCATTTGCCTACGGGTATTGTGGTTACCTGCCAGGATGAACGCTCGCAGTTGAAAAACAAAACTAAGGCCATGAGAATTCTGGGTG
>Ga0315286_10002510_pt1 | contig 17133 bp, 20 predicted proteins | sample YL17G10_0_MG_FD_205038 | JGI IMG/M metagenome (GOLD analysis project Ga0315286, IMG submission 205038) | Sediment microbial communities from Yellowstone Lake, YNP, Wyoming, USA - YL17G10_0 | ecosystem: Environmental > Aquatic > Freshwater > Lake > Sediment | place: USA: Wyoming | collected...
GGAGTGAAGTGTTTCAAGGCAAACCATGCGAATGTGAATCGGACTCCGCTAGGAGTCGAATGTTTCTAGCCAAATCATATCACAGCGAATCAAACTCCGCGAGGAGTGAAATGTTGTAGAGGGACCGGCCATGGCAAACACCTACACACAGATCTACATTCAAGTTGTTTTCTCTGTGCTGGGCAGACAGAGCCTCATTCAGAGGGATCACAAAGAGGAATTGTACAAGTACATTTCGGGGATTGTGAGAAACAAGAAGCAGAAGTTGATTGCCATCAATGGCATGGCAGACCATGTCCACATGTTCCTGGGTATGAAACCGGATATCGCCCTCTCTGATCTGATCCGAGATATCAAGAACAATTCCTCGAGATTCGTCAACGAGAAGACATGGATCAGAGGAAGATTCAGTTGGCAGGAGGGATTTGGAGCTTTTTCCCACGGGCATTCACAGATCGATGCCGTCGTGAAGTACATTCAGAATCAGGAACGGCATCATTCGAAAAGGACCTTCAGAGACGAATACATCGAAATGCTGAAGAAGTTCAACGTGGAATATGATGAGCGATATGTTTTCCAGTGGATTGATTGATGCGAACAGAATGCCACTCCTACGGAGTTGCGATATCACTGGAATGCAGGTTCTATAGACATTCCACCCCTGACGGGGTGTTATGTCAGGAGTCAATTGATTCTTCGATCGGTGACGAAGGTGCTTGTACGATGATCGGCCAAATCCCAAAACTCCCCACGCCTGCCTGCGTGCCGAACACTTCGGCAGGCAGGAGCGTTTTGCGTCGAATTAGGATTCTATGATAGGCCAGACCATAGCGCATTATCACATCCTTGAACCCCTCGGCGGAGACGTAATGGGCATTGTTGATCAGTAACTCCCTCATTGGCGATCAACTTTCTCCTGTCAGCGAAAACAATGAATCCTTATATTGGAACCCGATACTGCTCTGACTCAATACACAAAGGAGACTTCCCATGGCAAAAGCAAAACGAGTCCCATACTTCAAGGCAAAAATCGAAAACAAGCCCGGCGCCTTTCTTGCTCTCGCGAAAGAACTGAAGGATAAGAAACTCGACCTCATCGCCCTCAAAGGTATTGGGCAGGCCGGTCAGGGCGAGATCCTGGTCGTTGCCAAGAATCCTGACGCGCTGAGAGAAGCATGGAAAGATTCAGGCATTCTCGTCGAGGAAGGGACTGTCTTTCTTCTGAGCGGCACAGACGCAACCGGGGCGCTCGTTACAAGCCTGGATGCCATCGCAAATGCCGGCGTGAATATCGTGGCAACCGAAGCTCTGGCGGTCGGCGGAAAGTTTGGCGCGATTCTCTGGGTTTCTCCTGAGGATCTTGAAAAGACCGCTCAGGCACTCGGCGCAATCTAGAAATTCGAGTGGCAACGGGCACAAACGGCGACGATTTGCCTCGAGAAGGCATTTGACCATATTTCATGACCGCGAGAATCACCATTCACTTGAGTCGGAGAACTGCATGACACTGGTCAAGTATTCCATTCTCTCTCTATTGGCTCTTTTCTTATCTGCCGCTTCTGTTCCTCTTCGTTCTCAAACCATCGATGGAACCAAAGCTCTTGACGCAAGGGTCCAGAAATTCCTCGACAGCCGGTCCGGAACGTGGCGCGATATGAACGTCCCATCAACGGACGGCAGACTCCTGCGCGATCTTGTCGTCAAACACGGATACACGCAAGCTCTCGAAATCGGGACCTCGACCGGCCACTCCGGTATCTGGATCGCCTGGGGACTGAGCAAGACCGGCGGTAAGTTGATCACCATTGAAATCGACGAGGACCGATACAAAGAAGCCGTCGCGAATTTCAAAGAAGCAGGCCTTGCCGGGTATGTCGACGCACGTCTGGCGGACGCCCACGATCTGGTCAAGGAACTCAAAGGCCCGTTCGATTTCGTCTTCTGCGATGCTGACAAGGAATGGTACAAGCAATACTTCATTGACGTAGCGCCGAAACTCAAAGTCGGTGGCTGCTACACTGCCCACAATATCTCTATCCGTCGACGCGGATTTGGGCGAGGAGGAGGTTCACAGGAATTCATCAACTATGTTGAAAGTCTCTCGACCTTTGAGACATCCATCAACAGCGATGGAGGGGGCGTTTCGATCAGCTATAAGAAATCAGAGAAGTAGTCCGTCGTGCAGAATCCGCCGGATGAACAACTCAAGAGAACACTTGGCCTCTTCCCGCTGACGAATATCGTTGTCGCCAACATGATCGGAGCCGGTATTTTCACCACCTCCGGTCTGTTGATGAGCAACCTCGGTAATCCGGTCTTGCTTCTTCTCCTCTGGCTCGCCGGTGGATTGATCGCCCTCTGCGGTGCGCTCTGTTATGGGGAGCTGGGTGCCGCCATCCCCAGGGCCGGCGGTGAGTACGTATACCTATCCAGGCTCTTCCATCCTCTTGTTGGATTCCTGAGCGGTTGGGTCTCGTTTATCGTCGGGTTTTCTGCCCCGATCGCCGCTTCCGCGATGGGATTCAGCGAATACGTATTCAGAGCCTTTCCTCACTTTCTTGCTTTTGGCGGTGCCATCGATGCCGCTCTCTCCAAGAAGATCCTCTCCATCATCGCCGTCACACTCTTTACGCTCATTCATCTGCGGGGTATCAAGTTCGGAGCGACAATTCAGAACTACCTGACGCTGCTCAAACTGGCGTTGATTTCCGGTCTGATAATGGCCGGATTCCTGCTTGGAAGCGGTTCGCTCCATCACTTGTCCGAGGGAAACCCATTCACGTTTGACTTCGGCGGATGGAAGACAATCGGTCTCTCACTTACGTGGATCATGTTTGCTTACAGTGGCTGGAATGCTTCGGGGTATATCGGCTCCGAGATAACGGATCCAACAAAGAATTTGCCCCGCTCCTTGTTGCTCGGAACGGGCATCGTCATGGCTCTGTATCTCTGTCTGAATGTGTTCTATGTGTTTGCCGTGTCACCCGAGAGCATGAAGGGGGTTGTCTCGATTGGCGGACTGGCCGTGAAGAATGCGTTTGGTGCCTCGATGGAAGGCCCTCTCTCCATCCTTATCGCATTTGCACTCTTTTCGTCGTTAAGCGCTTTCATCATCCTTGGACCGAGGGTTTACTATTCAATGGCGAAAGACGGCCTTTTCTTCAAGTTCGTGGCTGACGTTCATCCCGTTTACAATATCCCGGCCAAGGCGATCCTCGTGCAGGGCTTGATTTCCGTCCTCATGGTGCTTTCCGGGACATTCGACCAAATCCTGACCTACATGGGTTTTTCGCTCGGAATTTTTCCAATCCTGACGATCTTGGGCGTTTTCAAGTTGAGGCATTCGGGAAAAAGTTCTTACATTATTCCCGCATATCCTTTGGTGCCGGCAATCTATATTGCGTCCGGTTTAATCATGCTCATTCTCACATTCTTTGAACGGCCATTGGAATCTTCAATCGCGCTGCTGACCGTCATTCTGGGCATCCCAGCCTACATCGTTTTCAGAAAAATCCATACCGGACTAACATGACAACACAATCAAGAAAGGCAACTCGGACGAAGAAACCTGTTAAGAAATCGGGGAAGGCGAAGAAGTACATAGTGTCGCAGGAATTGGGAACGAGTTCCAACAAGGCGATTCTTACGACCGTCTTTGGCGAGATCGTCGCAACGGCTCACTACTCCTATCCTCTCTATCACCCGAACCCAGGATATGCAGAAGCAGAGACGTCGGATTGGTGGAAGGCGATTTGCACGACGACACGCGCGGTACTTAAGCAAGCTGGAATCTCAAACAAGGACGTTGTCGGTATCACGTTTTCATCCCTGACACAGACTCTTGTTCCTGTTTCGAGTGATGGGACACCGGTTTGTCGTGCAATAACCTGGCTTGACGGCAGGAGTGCCGATGTCATGCGGGAACAACTTTGGACTCCACCGCGATTTCTTCGGTACAATATTTTCCGACTGATCCGCTTTCTTTGGATCACGGGAGGGTCGCCGGGCCATACAGGGAAGGATCAGATCGGAAAGCTTCTTTGGTTGAAGAAACACCAACCGCAAATATTTGCCAAGGCCGCTAAATTCATCGACGCCAAAGATTACCTCATCCTCAAGTTGACGGGCAACTATGTGACTTCCGTCGATACCGCCGTGATTTGGTGGCTCCTGGACACTCGCAAGAACCGGAATCAATGGCATCCGGGGTTATGCAAGCTCGCAGGAATTACGACGGACCGATTGAGCACAGTCTGTGAGAGCAGTGCGGTTGTCGGGACGGTAACGCCCAAAGCCGCAAAAGAGACGGGATTGAGGCCGGGGACGCCGGTGGTGAATGGATCGGGAGACCTGGCATCAGCTGCCCTGGGGTCGGGGGCGCTCGAAGACGGCGAGTTTCATTTGTCCCTTGGGACAAGCAGCTGGGTGGGCAGTCACGTTTCAGAACGCAAGACTGACCTGGCGCACTACACCGGATGTGTGGGCAGCGCCTATCCACAGAAGTACTACCTTGGCATGGCGCATCAGGAAACCGCCGGTGCCTGTCTTGAATGGCTGAAAAACAAAGTCCTGTACCATGAGGAACAGCTGAAGGCGGAGGCGGGCGTTTCAAAGATCTACCAACTCCTCGACCGATTGGCGGAACGAGTCGCCCCCGGATCCGACGGACTGATCTTCACCCCTTGGATGTACGGAGAACGATGCCCGATCGACGATAGCTATGTTCGCGCCGGTTTGTATAACCTTGGCCTTCAGCACGGCAGAGAGCACATCATACGAGCCGTCCTGGAAGGCATTGCCTTCAATACACGCTGGGCGATGGAAACGCTGGAAAATCTCTATGCTCCAGTGACAGAGTTGAACATGGTCGGGGGAGGTGCGAAGAGTCCGTTGTGGTGCCAGATTGTGGCGGACATCACGAATCGCACGATCAAGCAAGTGGCCGACCCGCAATTCGCGGGAGCAAAAGGGATGGCGTTGCTTGCAAGCATGGCCCTGGGATATATCCCATCGTTCCATGACATCAAACAGTACATCACCATTCAGAACGTGTATCAACCGAATCCGAAGAACCGCGAGCTGTACGACCGATTGTTCAACGAATTCAAGAATGTCTACAAGCACAACAAGAGCTGGTATCGGCGAATGAATAGTACCGTTGATTGACGGTAGCGACCGATGGAAGATCTGAAGGCATATTGTTCTCCCGGAGCTGTCTACAAAGACCGAATGGTGAATGTCGACGTTGGCATCGACCTTCACGTTATCACATTCACTCCGGCGCGCGATCTCGGTAATCCACCTGTTCTGTTTGTGGCAGGATGGATCTCTCAGATCAGCGGCTGGAAGACGGTGTTGAAGGAAATGACGAAGGATTTTCCTGTCCATTATGTGGAAACTCGCGAAAAGACCTCGTCGCGCATTGCAGGAAAGGCCGACTATGGTGTTACACCTGTCGGGGAGGATATAGCAAAAATCGTTGAGCGGCTGGATCTCCCGCCGCGACGCTTTGTCATGTTCGGAAGTTCATTGGGGGCTACGGCTATCGTCGATTGCTACCAGTCCTTGAAACGAAAGCCACTTGCGTTGGCTCTCATCAGTCCGAATGCGACGTTCCGCGTCCCGCGCATTTGGATGGTCATTGTCACACTCTTCTATCCTCCGCTGTATGCTCTCATCAGGCCTCCGGTCAAATGGTATCTCAAGAATTTCCGGCTGGATGTCAAAGTGGATCATGAACAGTACGCAAAATACTGCGATGCGATTGATGCGGCCGATCCCTGGAAACTCAGGAAAGCTGTCCTTGCCGTTTCCAAGTACCAAATCTGGGATCGTCTGGAGTTCGTGGATGTGCCGGTTCTCTTGGTAGGAGCGACAAAAGACGTCTTGCACGAACCGGAAAATCTCGCTGAAATATCAAGAAGAATTCGCAAGATCGAGACGATCGATATGGGAACGAACAAAGCAACTCACAGCGAACGGGTTGTCGAAGAAATGCGTTCATTCCTTCAACGCCTGAGTGCTCTATGACCGCAAATCGATTCCTGACGATGAAACGTCTTCGCCTGATCCTTTGGATGTTCTGCTGTCTCGCGCAAATCGCGATGGCACAGGGAATCAGGACTGAGAAATCATCGGCAGGCGTGGTAGCCGGACCGAGCCATCATCTTGGCGTCGATGCCAGCTTCAATGCCAACGATGTCTTGTTGGGAGCCATCTTCTACTACGCCAATCCCTTCGGCGAGGGATTTTCGCTCGTCGGTGCATTCACGGCAAGGCCTTACGGCAAGAAAATGCTGGTGCAGGATTCGCCCGGCACGTATTTGTATCTGCGGGAAGAGCGATATTCGCTCTTGATTGGGATTGATCGTCAGTTGGCCTTGACGCCGCAATTTGGACTCTTCGCAAGTCTGTTGGGAGGTGTCACGATCCCGGTCTACAGGGGGTCGGAACGGAACGAGACAGACGCGATGTTTCCTGTTGTCTCCGTCGGGCTTCAGTGGTCTCTTCCATCGGGCGCTCTCTTTGCGGACGACGCCGTTGCCATACGTCTGGGGGGAGAATATCTGGATCTCCTGGAAAACAAATACCGTATCTACTCATCGATTCTCGTTTCACTATGATCAAGAACATCGTTGTCGCGTATAGGCTGCGTTGGTCGGTTATCGTTTGTGTGGGGATATTTTTGAACTGCAACGACTCCACAAACGAGTGCAACAGAGGCTACAAGCCGTCTCTTTGTGACGAAACAGCTCCCGCAACGGGAACGGTGGAAGTGAGAGTGACGCTCAGCGACATGAACGCTTCAGTTCCAATTACCATCTATCGGGGCAAAGTAGAACAAAACGTGGTTGTCTTTCGGGATACGCTCACGGTCTCATCGAAGCAATATCTTCTTGACAACGCGGAGTACTCTGTCCGGGCGGCCTACAAAGCCTTCGTGGGCGGGTCGTTGGTAACGGTTTACTCGATCGAAGGGGGAACATTGTCTGCCGACAGCAAGGAGTACTGTGACGGGACCTGCTACAGCAAAGGGACGCTTGTGCTGGACGCGGCCTACCCGTAGGCAGATGCCTGTTGGAGGCTGCTGATGACTAAGTCTTATCGTGGCTTCATGAGCATACATCCTGAATGCTCACTTCTCACTTTGGGTGAATTCTTAAGACCCGTCGGAAAAGTACTCATAACTCACGTTACGCAGAAGGACAAAAACCTATATCATGTCGCCCCTTCCGCCTACGTTACAACTCCGGCGGACCGGCTGGGGCTTGAACATTGATGCTTGTGCGTTGCTACAGATATTTCGCTCCCGCCTGCAGCAGGCAGGCCTAACGGAGCGTTGGAAATATGCGTTATTGCAGCAAAGTTCATGGGTTTGCAGTCCCGTAGGGATGAAATATTTGTAGAACGAATGATCCGCCTGTATTCAAGCTCCGTAGGAGCGACATAGAAACGATCTAAACCATGCCCTTGCGTAACATCAGCTCATGACTAAGACACGCCTCACTAATGCGATAGCAAAATGGCAAAACTGGTTTCGTACCTGAGAGATAGCGTTTTCACTGTTCGTTTTCTGAAATTCGGCATCGTTGGAGCGAGCGGTATATTGGTCAATATGGGAATCCTGTACGTTCTCACAGAGTATGCCAGCCTCAAGTACTTTATTGCCAGTCCGATTGCGATCGAAACGTCGATTCTGTCTAATTTCTTCATCAATCTCGTATGGACCTGGAGCGATCGATCCGGAGTGGGATCTGTGTGGACGAAGCTCGTACGCTACCATATTGGAGCTGGCGCAACCGCGATCTTTGTCAACTATCTTATCCTGGTCGGATTGACAGAGTTGGTCCATCTTCATTATCTCGTCTCAAATCTGATCGGCATTGCCTTCGGAACGTTGTCCAATTTTGTTGTGAATGATCTCTGGACGTTCAAGCACAAGCGTCAGTCACCCCTCTAACTACTCCCGATAACGATACCATATGATGCTCACACGGATCAGGCAATTTTGGACAGATAAACCAGTCGCTGCTCTCTTACTCATCGCGCTACTACCTCGCCTTGGAGCGGCGGTATTTTCGAAGGGGTATGCGATGCACGACGACCACTTTGGACCGATTGAGCAACCATTCATCGTGATGAACTATAGCACGTATTGGACAGATCGGACAACCCCGCACGGCCATAGTATCGTCTATCCGTCCATGCACTACGCATTGTTCGAGGGTCTGCAAACCCTCGGTCTTCGCGACCCCCAAACGACAATGCTGATTGTCCGGCTGTTGCACGCCCTCTATTCTCTTCTGATAGTCTACTATGGCTACAAGATCGTCGAGTACTTGGCGGATCGGGATACGGCCAGGAAGGCGGGATTGTTGCTAGCGCTCTTCTGGGCATTCTCGTTTCTGAGTGTTCGCAATCTGATTGAGGTGGTTTGCATCCCGCCTCTCATGGCTGGGAGTTACTATGCTCTTCGGGCAGAGGACCGGTCTCGCAACGCACTCTTCGCAGGATTATGCCTTGGACTGGCGTTCATCTTCCGATATCAGACACTGATATTTTCGGGGACACTCGGACTTGTGTTTCTGTTTACGCGACGGTACAGATTGGGCATCCTGCTTGCCGCAGGATTCCTCCTGATCACAACCGTTGTGCAAGGGAGCGCGGATATCTTCGCCTGGGGCTATCCCTTCGCCTCATTCATTGAGTACGTGCACTACAACCTTCTGCATGGCCAGGACTACACGACCGGGCCATGGTACAATTATCTCTTGTTGATCACTGGCACACTGATTCCACCGATGAGCTTCCTGCTGCTGTTCGGTTTCCTGAGAAAGTGGAAGAAGACTATGCTTGTTTGGATCCCGGTCGTCGTTTTCATTGTTCTTCATTCCTGGTTCCCCAACAAACAGGAGCGATTCATGTTTTCCGTCATCCCGTTGATTCTGATTCTCGGTGTTGTCGGATGGGAGGAATTTGCCAGGCAATCGCGTTTCTGGATTCGGCACGCGACATCCCTGAGAGTTCTCTGGATATGGTTTTGGGTGGTAAACGTGGCACTGCTGATATTGTTCACGACCTACTACGGCAAGAAGTCCAGGGTGGAGGCGATGTACGCGCTCAACGGGAAACCAGTGACTGCTCTACTTCTCATCGGTGGCCATGTTGGAGTGTCGCAACCACCGTTCTTCTATGTGGGCAAGTACCCGGTCCCCTATTGTGAAATCAATAATGAGCAGGAACTTTCACTTCGAAAATCGGAAATCGCCGTTTCGACGGTGCTCCCCAACTACGCAGTTGTGTTCGGTGATGAGGACCTCGAAGGGCGATTGGAACATGTCGGATCCGTCCTTGGATACAAGTTTTCTCTCATCAAACGAACCGAGCCCAGTCTCCTGGACTATGTTTTCTATCGGCTCAATCCTTCACACAACAAGAACGAAACGACCATCGTCTACGAGATCGCTCCCCGGTGAACCTTTTCATTCCGCCCCGAAGATGTGCTGCTGAAGACCTCGGCGCGTGGTTGCATTGAAACGGGTTATTTGATATATTGACGCTAGTGCGACTGACTTTTTGGGGCACTCCAATTTTTCAATATCCTTTAATTCCTATCCTGTGAGATAGGAAAGGAGACGATGAAGACAAGCAATGAGGTTCAAGGAGGAAACGCTTCGTTTCCTCTGGCCGCAGGATCAGATATCGATGTCACACGTGAAGCCCTTCTCCGGATGTCCGGGGAATGGGCTTTTTCATTTTCTATGGACAAGTCATGAAAAAGACCAAACTGATCGATAGTGAAGGATTTCGCCGCACAATCAACCGGTTGGCACACGAAATTGTCGAAAACAACAAGGGGGGAGAGAACCTTGTTGTCGTTGGTATCCGGACACGGGGTGACTTTCTCGCCCGCCGGGTCGCGAAAAAGGTGGAGGAGATTGAAGGACATGCCATCGACGTTGGAACACTGGACATTACGCTGTATCGGGATGATCTGCGCGGAAAGCTGGATCAGCCGCAGCTGCAAAGCACCGAGATTCTCTTTGACATCACGGGGAAGTATCTGGTGCTTGTAGACGACGTTCTTTTCACGGGGAGGACCGTGCGCGCGGCCCTGAATGCTTTGATGGATATCGGCCGTCCGTCCAGGATTGAATTGCTGGTGCTCGTCGATCGTGGACACCGCGAATTACCCATCAAAGCCGATTTTGTGGGCAAGAACGTCCCGACCTCCTCCAAACAGGAAGTTAAGGTCCTGATGCAGGAAGTGGACGGCGAAGATGGTGTATATCTCATTGACAACGACTAGGAGATCTCAGAATGAACCTGACAAGCAGACATTTACTCGGGTTGGACGGTGTCCCGAAGGAGGACATCCAGTTGATTCTCGACTCGGCTGCCTCCTTTCGCGAGGTGCTCGACCGACCGATCAAGAAAGTGCCCCCCCTGCAAGGGAAGACCATTGTGAACCTGTTCTTCGAAAGCTCGACACGCACACGCATCTCGTTTGAGCTTGCCGAACGCCGACTCTCCGCAGATGTTGTGAATTTTGCGTCTTCGGGGAGCAGCGTGAGCAAAGGTGAGACATTGAAGGACACTGCCCGCAATATCGAAGCCATGAAAATCGATATGGTCGTCATCCGGCATGCAGCGCCGGGAGCTTCGCACTTCCTCAGCAGGGTTGTCGCGGCGAACGTGATCAACGCCGGTGACGGAGCACATGAACATCCCACTCAGGCTCTTCTCGACATGTATACGCTCCGGGAAAAATTTGGCACACTCGAAGGACTCCGCGTTTGCATCGTCGGCGATATATTACATAGTCGCGTTGCCCGCTCCAACATTTACGGTCTCAAAACAATGGGGGCGCATGTGTCTGTTTGCGGACCGGCAACGATGATTCCCCGGGATCTTGAGCAGCTTGGTGTGCCGGTGTATCATCGGCTGGAAGAGGTTATTCCTCAGGTTGATGCCCTCAATGTGTTGAGGATACAACTCGAACGTCAGGAGCGGGGATTGTTCCCGTCCCTTCGCGAATATCACCGCTATTTTGGGGTGACAAAGGAGAAGGTGTCGAAAGCTTCGAAACCGATTACGATACTCCATCCGGGGCCGATCAATCGCGATGTCGAAATCTCTGCCGACCTCGCCGATGGTGAGAACTCCGTCATCCTGCAGCAGGTAACCAATGGCGTTGCCATTCGGATGGCTGTTCTCTATTTGCTCGGTTCGTCCAATTAAATACCAACGAGGGCTTGTATGAAAATCTACTTGAAAAACGGAAGGCTTCTGGACCCGGTGTCGGGAAAAGACGAATCGAAAGAAATACTCATCGTCGACGGAAGAATCGAGTCAATGAAGGACAAGATATCCGCGGACAGTTCATCCAAGGTCATCGACCTCAAGGGGAAGATCATCGCCCCCGGTTTCATCGACATGCACGTGCATCTTCGCGAGCCGGGATTCGAGCACAAGGAAACCATCGAGACAGGCTGCCTGTCTGCGGCCTACGGGGGATTTACGGCGGTCTGCTGCATGCCCAATACGAATCCGGCCATCGACGATGAATCTGTTGTTCGCTACATCCACGAGAAAGGGAAGACGGTGTGTGAGGGAGTCGTGGATGTCTATCCGATCGCCGCGGCAACGAAAGGACGGGAAGGGAAGGAATTGGCGCCGATGGCGGAACTGGCGCACGCCGGAGCTGTCGGATTTACCGACGACGGTGCCCCCATTTCGAGTGCCGAGGTCATGCGCCGGGCATTGGAGTATTCTTCGATGTACGGGCTGCCGATCATACAGCACGCCGAGGATTCGACAATGACGCACGGCGGCAGTATGAATGAAGGTGTCGTCTCCACCACATTGGGGATGCCCGGAATTCCTCCCATTGCCGAAGAACTGATGATCGCCCGCGACCTCATTCTCCTTCGTTATACTCCCAAGGCACGGTATCATGTAGCGCATGTCAGTACCCGTGATTCGGTCGAACATGTTCGGCGCGCGAAAGCGCAAAAGCTGAATGTCACCTGCGAAGTGACTCCGCATCATTTCACACTCACGGACGTAATCGTCGGCTCTTTCGACACGAACACCAAGATGAATCCTCCATTGCGGACGAACGACGACGTTCAAGCCATGAAACAAGGTCTGAAAGATGGAACCATCGACGTCATCGCCACCGACCATGCGCCTCACACCATCGACGAAAAGGAAGTTGAATACACACAAGCTCCCTTCGGTATCGTCGGCCTCGAAACGGCTCTCGGTCTTTCCATTGCCGAACTGGTGGAACAAGGGTTCCTCACGCTGTCGCAGCTTATCGAAAAGCTCTCGACCAATCCACGAAGAATTTGCTCGCTTCCTGTCATCAAGATTCAGGAAGGGGAGATGGCAAATCTTACGCTCTTCGATCCGGCGTGCGAATGGATAGTGAATATCCAGGAATTCAAGTCGAAGTCGAAGAATTCCCCCTTTGACGGAAGAAAACTCAAGGGGAAATCCGTCGGTATCATCAACAACGGAATAGTCCTTCTTACTTGACGAGGATGCGGGATCGGCTCCCTGGAATCGATTCCGCATTCTTCAGCCACCTCTGCACCGTTTAGAAATGTGAACGTTCTGACTAATTTGCAGACAGCCGCACGCCTGCGAATCCTCGTTCCGTGTAGTAATCGACAAGTATTCTGGCACGCCTCTTGAGTCAATCGTTGCAGAGCAGGAACATACAACGTGAGGTGGACCATGAAACGCTTAAGCATCGGTATCGTAATCTTGATTTTCGCGGCAGGCTGTAAAGTCACGGAAGTTGTCGATGTGAGTTCCCCTCCGCCGCCGCAAGGGCTGCGGATTCTTCCCCTTGATCGTGCCGTCCAATTGGAATGGCTGCCGTCGATCGCTCCGGATTTCGCCGGCTACCGTGTTTGGCGAAGCGAGGCGCCGAGTGGACGGTACTACGGAATCGCCACGACCGTGAGCGAGTTGTTTGTCGATTGGAATGTGACCAATGGCGTTACGTATTTCTATGCAGTGAGCGCCTACGACGTCCACGGGAATGAAAGCTCTCTGAGTGCCGAAATCGGAATCGGGACACCCAGGCCCGAAGGGTACGACGTTCAGCTTATGGACTACCGAACGTATCCCAACGTCAGCGGATACAGTTTTGCGAACAGAGTTGTAACCAGGTACGATGACAAGACCACGGATGTGTTCTTTGAAACATCGAACGGGATCTCTCGCCTGGATGTGTGGAATGACACGGATATTCAGGATATGGGGTACACCTCTTCGCTGGATGAGATTGCGTTCGCCCCCGTTGATGGTTGGTCTCCATCCGGGTCGGCGGAGGCGATCGCAGGGCACACGTATGTCGTGTGGACTTGGGATAATCATTATGCCAAGATTCGCATAGTCAGTGTCTCGAAGGAAGCTCTCGTGTTCGACTGGGCTTTTCAGACTGCGGAAGGGAATACAGCTCTGAAGCGCAATACTGCAGCGGCAAGGCTAAGTATGGGGGAGCGAGCTCCACTGACAAGAACGTCGAAATAGCGCAATTGCGGCCCCGCGGCCCCTGAAAATCGAACTGAGCCGGCTTCTCCGAAAATGTCATCGTTGAAGCCGGTGCTTTGTGTACGTCGGTTGACATTGCAGCCGTTTTCTGATAATTTAGCGTCAGACATGAAGTGGATTCTTCTGATACTTGTTTGTCTCGGAACCTACGATGGCTTCGCACAGGCTCGGCGATTGCCTGGAGACGTACGTTATTCGCCCCTCCTCGACAAAGGCTCACAGGTAACCGATGTCCAGGTTCAACAGGCAAAATCGTTGCTCGAAAGCATCGAAACAGGAATTGCCGTGGGGGACATATCGTCCTTTTCAAAGCACTTCGACAAGCAAGTATTTGTGAACATCACTAAAGGGGAAAGCGGCTATTTTTCCTCCAACCAGACATCGTCACTTCTCCGTCATTACATCGCCAGCCGCAAGATTGTCTCTTTCAAGTTTTCCCGCATCAACGAAAAGGGGATTTCGCCTTATGCCACGGGGAGACTCGTCACTCTCTATAGAGGGAGCCAGGAATCGGCACAAGTCTATGTTTCCTGTTCCTTGCAGGATTCCCGATGGGTCATCGGCCAATTCAATATCTACTAATGACGCTTCCACAGGACATATCGTGTTTTCGAAATCCATTGTACATTTGGAAGCCGGCACTGCTGCCGAATTTGAAGAGCCAAGCGGTTAATCACAAGAATTATGGGTCTTCTCCCAATCGAGTGGGTAAAAAGAAGCCAATAGAGTGAAAAAGAGATAGCAATGACAGGCTAAGTTGTGTTTGTGTGCGGGAGAAAAAGTTGTATCGTTCCATATGCGCAAACACAAACGTCTTACCGATGTATATCAGTTTCCCGGATGGACTCCTCTGCAGACGGTCAAAGGAATCTTCGGTGATGCCAGAGCGAGAGTCGTTCAGCTCAAGCGCCGTCAAAAAAAACAGTCTGTCCAATCTGCGGACAGTCGTCGAAAAGCTTTTACGACCACAAGGTGCGACGTGTCCGTGATCTGTCTTGTGGCGACCGGCGCGTCTATTTGGAACTGGAGGTTCGACGCCTCTGGTGTCAAAGGTGCGAGAACGTGAAACAGGAACGGTTCGACTTTCTTGCCGATAATCCGTTCTACACCAAGCGGCTTGCGTTCTATGTTGGCAAGCGATGTCGCACCTCGACCATCAAGGATGTTGCCACAGAACTCCACTTAGACTGGAAGACGGTCAAAGAACTGGAAAAACAATATCTGCTCGAGCAACTTCGCCGTGCTGGAAAGCCCAGGCCAAAGGTCATCGGCCTCGACGAGGTGTCTGTGCGCAAAGGCCACACCTACCGGATCGTGGTCAGCGACCTGGAGCGACGACAACCGATCTGGTTTGGTGGCATCGACCGCTCGGAGGCAAGCATGAACCTGTTCTACCAGTGGCTCGGACCCACGAAAACCAAGCATATTCGGCTTGCCGTGATGGATATGTGGAGAGCGTTTGAAAAGTCCGCTCTCAGCAACATCCCCCAGGCAGCGATCCTCTACGACAAGTTTCACATCATGCGGCACTTGGGTGAAGCGTTAGACAAAGTTCGCAAGAAGGAATATGCTCGTGTCTCGGGCAACAATCGCCGTTTTATCAAAGGTCAGAAGTACAACCTGCTCTCGCATCGGGAGAACCTGACCCTGTCTGGAAAACAAGCGCTTGACACTTTGTTACGGGCTAACAAGCGACTTAACACCGCCTACCTATTGAAAGAGTCCTTCGGCCAGTTATGGGACTATGCCTCAGAGACGTGGGCACGAAAGTTCTTTGAGAACTGGAAAGCCTCGCTCAAGTGGCAACGCCTCAAAGCCTACGAAGAGTTTGCAGACCTTATCGAGCGCCATTGGGATGGTATCGCCGCCTTCTGCAAGCCTGACAACAAAGTCTCCCTCGGCTTCGTCGAAGGTCTCAACAATAAGGTTCGCGTCATCCAGCGCCGCACCTATGGCTTACGAGACGAAGAATATCTCAAACTCAAAATCCTGACATGCATGCTTCCCGATCTCTCATGACATTAATGTCCGATTTTCTACCCACTCACTTTGGAGATGATCCATTATTAATAGTGTTAATAGCTTGTCAAATGATGTAAAATACGTTGCAGATAATCTTGATGTTGGTTATGGATTAGCATCAATAACAGCATTTTCTCTATCTGGATTATCGACACTTTCACCGGTAACGGCTCCACTTGCCCCTTCTTTGTTTAAAGTCGGAACAATATTTGGAACATTATCTTTGACAGCTAAAATAGCTGGAACAGCATCCTCTACTTTTCAATCTGTCACAACTGGAGATAATTGGGAGGAAACAGGGTACAGGTCATTCAACCTACTTACAAGTACCATAATTTGTCAAGGTACTACTTATGCAACAAAGGAACTCTTAAAAACAACAACTGCATCTTCTGATGCAACAAATACTTTTAACAAAAGCATGGTAAAATTACTTGGTAAAGAAGCATCTATCATTTTGTCTGCAGGAACAAAGACTAAATGAGTTTTATGGAAAACGAAATATATAATTTATTTATAAGTTTAGGATTTGATCCTTACTATGCTGGTTCTTTTTTGTGTTTCCTTCTTTCATTCTATTTTATCAGAAAAATGAAAAGAGAATGGAGTGAAATATCATTATCGGAAAAAGATTTTGCTATAACCGTTATCATAGCCAATATACTAATATTGTTTATTTGTATATTGAGGTTGTTGGGAATAGCAAAATTTTGAGAATTGAAGCTCTACTTCGAAAATCAAGAAACCTGCCAAGTTGTGAGGGAGATGCCCCCAAGTTGTGAGTGAGTTCCGCCAAAAGATGGATCATGGCGGATAAACCAGCCACACAAATGGCTGCAGGTGCTCTCACGAACAGAGAATCCTCACGTTGGCTTCGATACGCTCACAAAAGCGGAGCTACTCAGCCAACGGTCATAGTCCTCACGCTTCCTGAGTGATCACGCAGTGATCGTATCGAAGGAAGCGAACAATTACAGCAACAGTATGTGTATTGAGGTCGGGAGTCCCGCCACACACAAGGCGGGCAGGGTAACTCCCTCCCAACTTAGCAAAAGGGAAAGATCAAATGACTTATATCAGAATCCTCTTCACACTCATCATCGTATCTTGTCTAACCATGTCTCTATCTGCCCAGCAGGACAGCAGTTATATCATACTCGCGAGTGGAGAGAAGATAAATGGCAAGGTTGAACATAAGGATCCTTTTCTCGGAACTCCCTATATACTCTTTAACGATTCTACCCGGTACGAAATGAAGGATCTCCGTGCATATCAGAACAGCGAGGGATATTTTGCAAAGCTTAAAACATCCTGGTCCCCCACGTTTGTGAAACGGACGATCAAAGGCAAGATCGATTTCTTCTCCCGTACTCAATGGTTTATGTTTCCCGGAAACATGCAAACCGTCACTACGCCCGGAGGACCAATGACTATAGGCGCCGGTCCATCGATGACAACACAAACGGAAGAGTATTTCTCCAAGAATGGCATCGACGTGCTGGAGGCAGATTACGGGAACCTGAAAGATGCCCTTGCCGATAA
>Ga0315286_10002512_pt1 | contig 17120 bp, 12 predicted proteins | sample YL17G10_0_MG_FD_205038 | JGI IMG/M metagenome (GOLD analysis project Ga0315286, IMG submission 205038) | Sediment microbial communities from Yellowstone Lake, YNP, Wyoming, USA - YL17G10_0 | ecosystem: Environmental > Aquatic > Freshwater > Lake > Sediment | place: USA: Wyoming | collected...
GATCGGGGTTCCACCGGCGGAGGCCATCTCGCACAGCACCGCGGCGTACGCCGCTGCGGCAGCGCGCGCCTCACCAACCACGGGCTTGTCGATGACATGCACGCGATAGCGGAGACGTTCGGCTTCCGCCCCGGCGCCGGCCATCGCGTCTCTGCGGCTCCCGATGATCCGGGTCTCGGTTCGGCGGAGCGCCGGGGACCCAGGGGTCGGCGACTCGACGTGGCGCCCAGCCACCCCGTCGCGCAGCGCCGCCACAACGCTCGGCGGAAACGCGGCCCTTCCGCCGTACCGCTCGAGAAGTCCAAGCGCGTCCGCGAACGTCGTCGGGTCGCCTGCCGTCAGCCCCGAGCCGATGACCGATACGTCGTCGCCGACCACATCCGATATCGCGAGGCCGATGACGCTCGCCTTTGTCGCGGCCGCGAGCCGCCCGCCCTTCACCCTCGACAGGTGCTTGCGCACCGTGTTGAGCGCATGGATGTCCGCGCCGGCACGCAGCAGCCGGGCCGTGGCCGCTTGTTTGTCCCGAAGCGATACGCCCTCGATCGGAAGCACCAGCAATGCCGAGGCCCCGCCTGACACGAGCACGACCACGACATCGTCGGCGCCGGCGGCCGCCGCCGTGTCGAGGGCACAGCGGCCAGCGTCAAGACTGGCCTGGTTGGGAACCGGATGCCCGCCCGCGAACACACGCACCAAGGCTGGCAATCCTTCGAGCCCGCTCGGCGCAACGGCCATGGCGGTGGCGGGCTGCCGTCCCACGCCAGCCAGGCAGGCGCGCACCATGGGGCCGGCCGCCTTCCCTGCGGCTACGACGTGCCATCGACGCCCGGACGCGATCGTCTCGGCGGCAGACGCCATCGCCTGCGCCACCCGCAGGCCCGCGTCGGCCGAGCCAATGGCCGCCGCCGCGATCGCGAGCGCATGTGCCCGGAGGTTGGTAACGGTCAAACTCAGTGTGGTTGCTTGAGACAACAGCAGGCCGAGACGCCGGTCACGACGTCAAAAGAACGCAGAAGCCGGGTGACGACCTGGGCGCCGTCATGCTGTGTGCACAGGCGGTCGAGCTGTCCGAGCACGCGGCAGAGCGCGGCCTCGGCGCTGGCCATGGCCAGTTCGGAGTACGACTCGCGCTGCAATAACAGAAATTCGCGATGCTTGAGAAACTCTTCTCTGTAGAAATTGGAGATCAGGGTAGGCGGCGAGTAAGCGCTTGCAGATGGCTGTCCAAGAAGTGGGCTGTGCATCCGGATCCTCAGACGATGCGTTTGCAAGACGATGTCAGTGTAGTGCGACCTCTGGATGGTGTCAAACCTGTCACCGGACGTGCCGGGCGGCCAGCCAGCCGCCGAGGCACCCGACGGCCATCCCGCCAGCCAGGAGCGCCCCTGCAGTCGAGGCCGGCAGAAATCCCAGCATCTCAGGCTCGACGACCATCGCCAGCACCGGTCCCGCCTGCGCCTTCACGGCGACATACGCGCCGTAGAGCGCCGCCAGCGCCGCCAGCGTGCCGACGCCACCGTGCAGCATCCCTTCGGTGACGAGAGGCCCGCGCAACAGTCCAAGAGGCGCCCCCATCAACTGCATGATCTCAATCTCGTCGCGCCTGGCATAGAGGGCCAGCCGGACGACCGTCGCGACTGTCAGCACGGCCGCCACGATGAGCACGCCGCCGAGCATCCAGCCTGTCCACTGCAGGGCCAGGATGATCGACGCCAGCCGGGCCAGCCACCGGCGATCGAACCGGACGTCGGCGATACCCGGCATGCGCTCCACCTGCTGCACGAGCGCCTCGACAGCTCCGCTGTCTGCGCCTTGCGGCCGCAGCTGGACATCGAGCGACGCCGGCAACGGGTTGTCTGGCGTCTCATCCAACCCCGAGGACAGATCCGGAAAGTCGCGCTTGAAGCGTGCCAGCGCATCCGCCTTTGACACGAATACCCGTGAGGCGAAGACGTCGCTCGCGACCAGCACGCGATTCAGGTCGACGCGCTGCCCCTCGGTGATGTCGTCGCGCAGGTAGATCGAGACCTCGGCGGTCGCGCTCCATCGGGCCAGCACGCGATCCAGGTTCACCGTCACGAGCAGGAACCCGCCGACCACCAGCGCCGCAGCGGCAATCGTCAACATCGACAGGACGGAGGAGCCGCGCTGCCGCCAGAGGCTTCGGGACGCTTCGTTCAGGCAGTACTGTAACGCGTGCATCGACGGCTCTTCCCTACGTGGATGACAACAGCCGGCCGTGGTCCAGCGTGAGGGTACGCCGCCCGACATGGCCAATCAGTTCACGATCGTGGGTCGCGACCAGGACGGTGGTACCCCGGGCGTTCATGTCCCGGAACAGATTCATGATCTCGAGGGAGAGGTCAGGATCGAGGTTGCCGGTCGGCTCGTCGGCCAGCACCAGCGCCGGTTCGTTCACCAGGGCACGCGCGATCGCGATGCGCTGCTGCTCGCCTCCCGACAGTTCGACGGGATACGCGTTCATGCGGTGCTGAAGGCCCACCCACTTGAGCACCTGGTAGGTGCGGCGCTGCTGCTGCACCGACTGGTCGCCGAGGACGCGCGACACGAGCGCCACGTTCTCGAGGACCGTCCTGGTGGGAATGAGCTTGAAATCCTGAAACACGAATCCGAGGGTGCGCCGGTACGTCTGCACCTGGCGGAGCGAGAGGGCTGCCAGATTGCGCCCGGCCACGTGCACGACCCCTTCGGACGCAACATCCTGGCGAAGCAGCAATCGGAGGAATGTCGACTTGCCGGACCCGCTTGGGCCGGTCAGAAACACGAATTCCCCCTTGCCGATCGAGACGGTGACGTCGCGGAGCGCGTAAATGCCCCGGCCGTACATCTTCGAGAGATTCGAGGTTTCAATCACAGCAGTTGGCGAGCGGCCGGCGCGCGGTTATGCACCACACATCACTCACACGAGGTTCGGCGAGTATAGCATACGGCCTGGCGGGCTCCAGGACACACCGACGCCTTCACCGCGCCCGGGCCGCGTGATACTCCACCAGTTCAGCGCGGAACGATCCGAACGGCGCATCGATGTCGATGAGGACGGGGATACGGCGCGCGTCGGTCGTCACCCACAGCGTGGCCCGCGGACTCCGGCGATACTCGACCCGGTACTCGATACGGCCGTCGACACGAACGACGGTCTGGGTCCTGCCCTCGGCCGCGATCGTCTCCGGCCCGCCCGCCCGTAACTCGACCGTGAGACTGCGGCCGAGGTCGTTGACGGGAATGCGAAGAGTGGATCCCGTCGTCAGCGGGCAGGCACGCGCATAGTAGAAGGCCGACAGCGGATCGCGCGCGCCTGCAGAAAGCGGCAGCCCCGTGCCCGTCCTGGCCGCCTCGGCGGGTCCGTTCGCCGCCCGCACGACGCGCCGCGCCGGGTCGAACCACGCCGCGCGATCGAGGACGCGCCTCCCTTCGCGCAACTCCTGGACGTGCATGGTCGGCAGCAGGTCCGCGCGCGTCAGGCTGACGAAGCGATCCCGCGCCTCGAAAAACCCCGACACCCACGGCGCAGTGACGGCGGTCATCTCAAACTGGAAGGTTTCGCCCGAACGCGCCAGGGGCCCGGATGGCGCCGTGACGCTGAAGACGATGTCGCCGGCCGAGAGCGACATCGCCGAACCGCCGCTCCAGAACACCCGGTACCGCGCCGTTTCTCCCACGTTGAAGGGCAGCGTCGCTGGGGCTGGCGGGGGCGCGGGCAGATCGGCACGCTCCAGGCGCTCCTCGATCTCGGGCGTCCACACCAACTCGTAGATGGTCCGGCTGCCGAACCTGGCACGCTCCACAAGCGGTGTTGGGTCGGGTTGGGACGTCAGACGGTCCGGCGCCACGACAAATCGCACGTTAAAATCGCGCAACGTCCACAACGCGTCGGCCGACGGGAACTGACGAAGCGTATCGACCAGGCCCGCAAAGAACGCCGGCCGCTGTCCGCTGTAGCCGTTGACGATCGGCCGCCGGTGCTCGAGCGACTCGATCATGAACGGGGTGTTCTCGGCGTCGAGGCCGAGCGGAAGGTAGATCACGGCTCCCGGCCCCGGCTCGTCCTTGAGCCACTGCCCCACTGGCGTGCTCATGGACGGTGCATCAACATACGGGAGCGGAGCGTTGGCGTACTCGACGGCCATCAGCGCGACCAGCGTCCAGGCCAGACGAGGCCTGCGCACCGCCACGCCGGCCAATCCAAACGCGGCCAGCACGGCACATCCAAACGCCACCAGGACGGCAAATCGTGCCGGTGCGCGGATCGCCTGAAACCCGAACACGTGCTCGTGGAGCCAGGCGTACAGCGGGCGAACGCCGTCGGGCCCGAGCGACAGCACGAAGCCGGCGACCACCAGCGCCGCGAACGGCCAGACGACGACGCGCCGCTGGCGCCACCCGACCTGCCACAGCGCCAGCAGGCCGAGTCCCATCGCCACGAACCCCACGAACAGCTCGCGCTCGGGGCCGCCCTTCTCAGCCTGGTTCGCACCGGCGGCCGCCGGCCACAACAGACCTGTGCGACCGTACACGGCGTTATCGGGCGGGACGCGAAGGTAGTGACCTGGTGTCGCTGCGTTCTGTCCCGCCTGGTACAAGTTCCGGACGAAACCTTCCTTGCGCTGGACCTCGAGGTACGGCCACGTGAACGGCGCGACGATCACGCCGGCCAGCGCGACGGCCAGCACGACGCGCCGCAGCAGCACGGCATGCCGCCAGCGTCCGACCGAAACGGCGAGCACGATGCCGCCGACGGCCAATCCGACCGCGCCGATCACGCCGATGTAGACAGAAGCGGCGGCCTGCAGCCCCACGGCAACGCCGAGCCACACCGCGTCCATCCGCCGCGTCGTGGCGATCAGGCGATGGAGAAACAGGAACGCGAGGGGCAGGAAGTACATCCCCTGCAACTGCAGGTGAATCAGATGCGCGAAGTGGAACGGCCAGAATCCCCAGACCAGTCCCGCACCGAGCGCCGCTATCGTCGACCCGGTCAGCGCGCGCGCCAACGCGAACATCGCGAGCGCCGACGCGACGAGCGAGAGGAGCAGCACCAGGTTGTAGCAGAGCACGACCGACCGCGTGACCAGGAAGACCGGGGCGGTGACCACGGCCTGCAGCAGGAAATGATCGGAGTACGCGAGGGTCAGCTTCTCGGGATAGAAGATGTTCGCATCGAACACGCGCCCCGTGACGATCGCTGGCGGCGATGACGCCAGCGCGTGCAGATCCCAGCCGAGAATCCACGCATTGAGGTAGGGATCGCCCGGGCCCTGAGGCGCGGCCAGCACGCGTGTGGCTGTCACAGCCAGCGGCCACGTGTAGAAGATGGTCGCCGCCACATAGACCAGGACGGCGAGCCGCCAGGGGTGTTTCGTCATCAAGACGATCCGATGCCGGTCAGACGCTCGCGAACCAGTTGGTCGACCAGCCTCGGGTTGGCCCGACCCTGGCTGGCTTTCATCACATGGCCGACCAGAAAGCCGGCCACACCCTTACGCCCCGCCCGGAACTGGGCAATCTGATCGGGGTACCCCGTCAGGACGTCGTCGACCAGCAGCCGAAGCGCATCGACATCCGATTCCTGCGCGAGATGCTCGGCGGCGGCCACCGCATCAGGTGTCTCACCGGTCTTGCACATGCGGGCCAGCACCTGTTTGGCGGCCGAGTTCGACAGCGTCCCCGACGACACCATCGCAATCAGGCGCGCCAGTGAGGATGGGGTCACCTTTAGAGCTTCTATCGGACACCCGCTCTCGCGCAGCCGGCGGGTCAACTCACCCGTGATCCACGTGGCCGCCGCGACGGGGTCGGCTCCGTCGGCAACAGTCCGTTCGAACAGCGCGGCCAGCCCCGGCGACCCGGTGAGAAGGTCCAGGTCGTCGCCCATCACGCCGTAACGCGACGCGAGATGTTCGCGGAGCGCACCAGGCAGCTCCGGCAACGACGCCCCCAATGCCGCAATCGATTCGTCGCCAACGACGAGCGGCGGCAGATCGGGTTCCGGAAAGTACCGGTAGTCGTGCGCCTCTTCCTTGCCTCGCATCACGACCGTCTCGCCCGCGCGCTCGTCCCAGAGCCGCGTCTCGGTCTCGATTGTCGCGCCGCGGTTGATGACCCGGATCTGGCGTTCAATCTCGTGCGCCAACGCATGCTCGAGGAAGCGAAACGAATTCAGGTTCTTGATCTCGGTCCGCGAGCCAAGCGTGACGTCGCCCCGGACGCGCACCGACACGTTCGCGTCGCAACGGAGATTGCCGCGCTCCATGTTGCCGTCGGACACGCCGATGGCGACCAGCAGGGCGCGGAGACGGCGGAAGCACTCCGCGGCATCGTGCGCCGAACCGAGGTCTGGCGCTGTCACGATCTCAATGAGCGGAAGACCGCTTCTGTTGAAATCGAGGCAGGTCGCGCGATCGGCATCCGCGCCGCCGGCGTGGAGCGACTTGCCAGCGTCCTCCTCCAGATGCACGCGGACGATGCGGACCTGGCGCGGTTCGCCGTTATCGGTCCACTGCAAGTGCCCGTCCAGCGCGAGCGGACGATCGTACTGGGTGATCTGGTACCCCTTCGGCAGGTCGGGATAGAAATAGTTCTTGCGCGCGAAGACCGATTCGCGCTGCACGCGGCACCCGAGCGCGAGAGCGGCCATCACCGCCAGGTCCACCGCGCGCCCATTGAGCACGGGCAGCGCGCCGGGCAGCCCTAGGCACACCGGGCAGGTCAGCGTATTCGGCGCAGCCGCCCAGGCCGTCGCGCAGCCGCAGAACAGCTTGGACGCCGTCTGCAGCTGGGCATGAACCTCGAGGCCGATGACTGATTCGTACATGGCGGGCCCGACGCGCCGCCCCCTCAACATCGGGCGACGCGCCAGCCACGAGTATAGCCGACACGACTTTCGCCGGCATGCGATCTGTTCGTGCATTAAGGCTGCAGGCCGATTCGCCCGATACGAAAGAGGTGCCTTCCCACGGATCCATGAGCAACCTGCACGCTGGCCACCGGATCGCGTTGATCGGTCGCACAGCGGTCGTCGCCGCGCTCACGCTCTCGATCGTGGGTTGTTCGTCCGGCCGGGGTCGTGTCGGCCCCCGCGTGACAGTGGCCCCGCCCCGCTCACCGGCTGGTTCGACCACTCAACCTCCCGCACCCCCAGCCGCCGCCGATCGTCATCAGCCGCGTCTGGTGCCGGCCCTTCGCGTGCGCGTGACCGACGCGCGAGGCACCGGCATCATGACGCTGCCGCTCGAGGAGTACGTGCTGGGCGCCGTGCGCGCGGAACTACTGCCGAGAACGCTGCAGGAGGGCGCCGCAGACCCCCTGATCCAGGTCCAGGCGATCGTGTCGCGGACGTATGCCATCGCCAATCTGGGACGCCACGCCGCCGAAGGATTCGATCTGTGCGACAGCGCGCATTGCCAGCTCTACCGCCCGGGCTTGCGGACCGAAGGACCAACCGACCGCGTCGCTCGCGTCGTCGCCGAGACCCGGGAAGAGGTTGTCACCTTCGAGGGGCGCGTGATCCAGGCGCTGTTTCATTCCAACTGCGGCGGACACACCACCTCGGCTTCGTCCGTGTGGGGCGGTCCCGACCAGCCGTACCTGCGGCCGGTAGTCGACACATTCTGCGCCAGCATGTCGCCGGGCGACTGGACGTTTGCGGTCACCGAATCCGATCTGCGTCGCGCGCTGAACTCCGATCCCCGGACCGCAGTCGGCAGCACGCTGCACCGGATTGAGGTCACCGACCGCAACGAATCCGGGCGAGCCGGACTCCTCACGCTGGCCGGCTCCCGCACGCCGATGGTCAGGGCTGAGGAATTCCGGGCCGTCATGGGACGCGTCTTTGGTCCCCAGGCCATCCGGAGCACGTGGTTCACCGTCAGCCGGCGAGACGGCCGGTTCGTCTTTGCCGGCGTTGGATATGGTCACGGCGTCGGCCTCTGCCAGGTGGGGGCGACACTGCGCGCACGGTCGGGGCAGTCTCCGATCGAGATCATTGCCCACTACTTCCCAGGCACCAGGGTCGAACGGGCGGCGGTCGCGCTGGCGCTGCCGCGCCAGCCGCTCCACATCGGCGAAATCCCGTAACGTATTCCCGCTCAATATGTTGCCGCGGCAGCGACGCCATCGGGTAGGATGGACACGATCGTGTGTGCAAGGTGCGGCGATCTGCGGGAAACGGTAAACGAAGCCTGCGATCCAGGCGTAAAACAGGTGTAGAGGGCAGTGACTGGAACACGGGGGTCCTGGTTCGGCGCGAAATCGGGGTCTCCAGGTGGCGACCTGGCCGGAGATTCGTCTCGCCACCCGGTCCCCCCGGTGGATCGGCCCAAGCCGGGCAGTTCGGAAGAAGCCCGTCGGGTCAAGGCTCTGGTCTTGTCGGGCGAGATGGACAAGGCCCACGAGGCCTTTGCCGATCTGGTGGCCGCCCAGCAGCGACAGGCGTCCAGGCTGGCGTTGTACCTGTTGAGGGACGTCTCGGATGCTGATGAAGCGGTACAGGACGCCTTCGTCAAGGTCTTTACGCATATCACGTCGTATCGCGAAGACCTGTCATTCGAGGCGTGGTTCACGCGCATCCTGGCCAACACCTGCCGGGATCGCAAGAAGGCGCGGCGGCGGCGCGGGCGGTGGGAACTGAGTGGGATTGACGATCATCCCGAATACGGCACGCGCGTCGAACGGGCCGTCTCGAATGCGCCGACGCCGGAAGACCTGGTGCTTGGTGCGGAACTGCGGCGAACGGTGATGGCGGCGATCGACGCCCTCCCCGAGCGCCAACGAACGGTGCTGCTGCTGTGCCACGCCGAAGGCCAGTCGCCGCGGGAAGTGGGAGCCTTGACCGGGCTCAATGAGTCGACGGTGCGAGTTCATCTCTTTCGAGCGCTGCGCAAGTTGAAGGCGGCGCTGGAGGGAAGCCGTGTTCACCGCTAAGCGTCATATGGACGACAACGCGCTGGTTCGGCGCTACCTGGCCGAACGGGGGCTCGAAGTGCTCGACGCGGCCGACGAGCCGTTGCTGCGGCATCTCGCGCACTGTTCGTCCTGCCATGCTCGGTATGGCGCACTCGGCGCCTCGCTCGATGACAGCCGCGACCTGACGGTCGAGCGCGTCGATGCCGCCTTCACCGCTGACCGGCTGGCGCATCAGCGCGAGCGCATCATGCGCCGCATCGAAGCTCAGAACGGCGCCCGTATTCTGGCGTTCCCGGCGGCGGCACCCGCCGTGCGCGCTCCCCTGCATGCGCGGCCGATGATGCGCTGGGTCGCGGCCGCTGCGATTGCCGGCGTGATGGTCGGCGTCGCCGCCGGCCGCTATCTGAATGTGTTTGATTTCGCCGCCGGCAGCCGGTCCGCCTCGCGCAACGTGGTCGCCACGGCCGCAGGTGGACCACGGGCCGTGCCGGTGATTCGCGCCGTCGGCACCAGTCGTCCGCTGGTGAACGATGATGAGTTCCTGTCGGAAGTGGATGGCGCGATCGCCCAGCCCCGCACGTCCGAACTGATCGCGATCTACACCCTGACGCTTCAGGATCGCAATGCGCCGAGGCTCGTCAACGCGAAGTACTAGCCCCGCTCGGCGGCGCGCGTCCCGAACCACTCGATCGCCCGCGGATCGTCCCTGATGAGGGTGTCCTCACGCGCGGCGCCGGTCGATACGAGCAACACCGGCACGCCGGTCAGCGCTTCGATGCGGGCCACGTAGTGCTTGGCCTCGGCGGGCAGCGCGGCGAAGTCGCGACGACCGGCCGTGGGCGTCTTCCAGCCCGGCATCGATTCAAGCACAGGCACCGCACGCTGCACGCGACGAAGATCGGCGGGGAACTCCGTCACCGTCGTGTCGTCAATTTTGTAGCCGACGCAGATCTCCACCTTGTCGAGCCCGTCGAGCACATCGAGTTTTGTCAGGGCGAGCCCATCGAGCCCATTCACTCGCGCCGCGTGACGCACCACCACGGCGTCGAACCAGCCGCAGCGGCGCGGCCTGCCGGTCACGGCGCCGAATTCCTGGCCCTTCTCGCGCAGCGCCGCCCCGAAGTCGTCGTGCAGCTCGCTGGGAAACGGCCCCTCCCCCACCCGCGTGGTATACGCCTTCGCGATGCCGATGACGGCCCCGATCGCCCGAGGCCCAACGCCGAGGCCGGTACACACGCCTCCAGCCGTCGAGCTCGAAGACGTCACGTAAGGATACGTTCCATGGTCCACATCGAGCATCGTGCCTTGCGCCCCTTCGAACAGGATCGACTGCCCCGCCTTCATCGCGCCGGCCAGTAGCACCGACACATCGACGAGCATCGGCTGGAGACGTTCGCCGAGTGCCAGTGTCCCAGCCACCAGCTCGCGCCAATCGTAGCGAGCGTCGTTGTCCATCAGGCTGAGGGTGTCCAGCGCCTGGCGGACGTGTTCCTCAACGAATTCCGAATCGGCGAGGTCGCAGGTGCGCAGTCCGCGGCGGGCGATCTTGGCTTCGTAGGCAGGCCCAATCCCCCGCGAGGTCGTACCGATCTTCCGGGTCCCCAGGCTGGCTTCGTTGAGTTTGTCGAGGTCGCGATGGAACGGCAGAATCACGTGCGCGCGGTCGCTCACAAACAGCCGGCCGTCCACCGGGATCGCCGCCACACGCAGTTCCTCGACCTCATCGAACAAGGCCTTCAGATCCACGACGAGCCCGTTGCCGATGACGCAGGCCACACCGGGATTCAAGATCCCTGACGGGATCAGCCGAAGCACGAATCGCCTGCCCGCCGCGTGCACGGTGTGCCCGGCGTTGTGGCCTCCCTGGTACCGGGCGACGATCGAGAACCGCGACGCCATCAGGTCGACGACCTTCCCCTTGCCTTCGTCACCCCATTGCGCCCCGACTACGGCGATATTCATGGACTTTCCTGCTCCGGCTCGCGTCAATCCACGCGTCCTAAGCCCTTCGATTCATAAGTTCGACAACGAACTCATTCACTCCGGACTTAGTGCTGAGCGAGCATTTTTCACCGGATCGGCTCGCAAGAATCCGCAACCGTACTTGCGAGTCGAAGCACAAAACCAACCGGTGATGTTAGCACAGGACTCGGAATCGCTCAGGTTTGAGCGGGTGGGTTGACAACGGCCGCTGGTCTTCATAAGTTCTAGGGCTCATGCCCAAGAAGCTCATCCAGGTGCCATCATGAACTCGTCGTCTGCTCGCCCGGTGCGAGCGCCCCGCGGAACGGTCCTGTCCTGCAAGGGATGGCCGCAGGAAGCCGCCCTGCGGATGCTGATGAACAATCTCGATCCCGAGGTCGCCGAAGACCCCGACCGCCTGATCGTGTATGGCGGCACAGGGCGGGCTGCGCGCAGCTGGGAGGCATTTGACGCGATCGTGTCCTCGTTGCGGGCGCTCGGTCACGACGAGACCCTGCTCGTGCAGTCGGGGAAGCCGGTCGGCGTGTTCCGCACCCACACTGGCGCGCCGCGCGTGCTTATCGCCAACGCGCTGCTCGTGCCGGCCTGGGCCACTATCGAGAACTTCCGCGACCTCGAGGATCGCGGGTTGACGATGTACGGGCAGATGACGGCGGGCAGTTGGATCTACATCGGCACGCAGGGCATCCTGCAAGGCACATACGAGACGCTGGCCGAAGTGGCGCGTCAGCGCTTCACTGGCACGCTCACCGGCCGGGTGTTCGTGTCGGCTGGCCTCGGCGGCATGGGCGGGGCTCAGCCGCTCGCGGCGACGATGAACGGCGGCGCGGCGCTGGTCGTCGAAGTCGATCCGCACCGGATCGAGCGCCGGCTGGCGACCCGTTACGTAGACGAGGCCACCGACAGCCTCGATGCCGCGCTGGCCGCCGTGACGCGCTGGCAGCGTGACGGCACGGCGCGATCGATCGCGTTGTGCGCCAACGCGGCCGACGTCCTGCCGGCACTGGTTGCCCGCGGGTTCGTGCCCGATGTGTTGACCGATCAGACCTCCGCGCACGACGCGCTCGACGGCTACGTGCCGAATGGCATGAGCCTGGCCGACGCCGAGTCGCTGCGGCGCAGTGCGCCTCGGGACTACATCGATCGATCGATGGCCGCGATGGCCACGCACGTTCGCGCGATGCTGAGCTTGCAGAAGCGTGGCGCGATTACGTTTGACTACGGCAACAACATCCGCGCCCAGGCCGTCAAAGGCGGCGTGACCGACGCGTTCGACATCCCGGGATTTGTCCCCGAGTACGTCCGGCCGCTGTTTTGCGAAGGCAAGGGGCCGTTCCGCTGGGCGGCGCTCTCGGGCGATCCGGCCGACATCGCGGCCACCGACGAGGCCGCGCTCGAGATGTTCGCCGACAACGCGGCGCTCTGTCGGTGGATCAAGCTGGCCGGCGAACGCGTGGCCTTCCAGGGCCTGCCCGCCCGCATCTTCTGGCTCGGCTACGGCGAACGCGCGCGCTTCGGCCTCAAGATCAACGAACTGGTTCGCAGCGGCGTCATCAAGGCGCCCATCGTCATCGGACGGGATCACCTGGATACCGGCTCGGTAGCCTCGCCCAATCGGGAGACCGAGGGCATGCTCGACGGCAGCGATGCGATTGCCGACTGGCCCGTGTTGAACGCGCTGCTGAATACGGCGGCTGGCGCGACCTGGGTGTCGGTGCATCACGGAGGCGGCGTCGGCATCGGCTACTCGCTGCACGCCGGCATGGTGATCGTCGCCGACGGCACGCGCGACGCCGACGAGCGGCTCGAACGGGTCCTGACCTGCGATCCCGGGACAGGCATTGCGCGTCACGCAGATGCGGGCTATCCAAAGGCGATCGAAACGGCCATCGCGCGCGGCGTGAACATCCCGATGCTGCCACGATGAATACCGGATTTCAGAACTTCGAATCCGCCGTCGTGGCGGTCGTCGACTCGACGCCGTCGCGGATCCCCGTCGTGGTGGGACCCTGCGGCGCCGGCCGCACGTCGCTGCTGCGGCGGGTGGGCGACCGTCTGGGCAAACCGTTCTACCAATACGTGGCGCTCGATCGCGCGGTGTCGACCCCGGAGCGGTTCCTGGCCGAACTGTCTGCCGCGTCACCGTTCACATGGGGACGCCCGGACTCAGCTCCGGAGAGCCCCAGGGAGGCCTTCGACCGAATCGCGGCGTATCTGACCAACGCCCGGTCGCCCAACGGGGCGCCCGCCACGTGGCTGCTCGACGAGTTTCTCGAACTGAAGACGCTCGAGAGTTTCCCGGGCCTTCGGCACGTCGTCGGCGAGGCCATCGATGTGCTGGCAGCCAGCCGCAACCGGTTCGTGATGACGTCGCGCTTCGTCTCGCGGACGCTGCGCACGCTGCGCGAGGCCGACGAGCGCTTCGTGGTGCTGCACCTGCCGCCCCTGACGCCGGCCGAGGTCGCTGCCGATCTTTTGCACCTCCCGGGATTCCGGTCCGACTCCGCCGAAGAGGCAGCCCGCGTGATTGTCGCCCTCACGGGCGGTCGATTGGCGTACGCTGCCGACGTGGTTCGCGCACTCGGGGATCCGACCCTGCGAGTCCGGGATCCCATCTCGGCCTTTGCGGCGCTGCTCTCGCCAGGTGGCGCGGTCTGCACCAGGTGCCGGCACAGCTATGAGTTCAGGCTGCATCGGGCGCGCGGCTACGGCGCGCTCAAGGCCATTCTCGGCATTCTGTCCGAAGACGAGCCGGTGACGCTCACCGACATCGCGGGGCGCATGCGGCGCACCCCCGGGTCGACCAAGGACTACCTCGGCTGGCTCGAGGACGTCGATCTGGTCGTCTCGCATCGCAAGCGCTACAGCTTCGCCGACCCGGTTCTGCGCCTCTGGGTCAGGTTGCACACTCAGTGCGATCCGCCAGACGACGCGCGGGTGGCAGACCTCGTGCAGCGATACGCGGTGATTCGCCTCTCGGCGGCGCCGGAACCAGCGTGATTGCAAATTGTGCAACGTGGGGCCTGGCCCCAAGTGGCGCTCGAGGCCGGGGCTTCGCACTGGAGGCCGGGTCTTCAGACGCGGCGAATCACTCGGCGAGTGACTGACGTCCGAGGCGGGCCGCTTCCTGTTCCGCGTCCTTCTTCGTGCGGCCTTCGGCCACGGTAATCACCTCGCCCCGCACGCGAAGCTCAATCCGGAAGATTCGCCGGTGGGCCGGCCCGCTCTCGGCCACGACTACGTATTCGGGGAGCGGGTCGCCACGCGACTGCAGCAGCTCCTGCATCGCCGACTTGTGATCGTCGCCCATGCCCCCATCGAGGGCGGATTCCCGCATGACGTCGTCGAACTCTCGAACGACGAAGGTGCGCGCCGCGTCAAGCCCGCCGTCCAGGTACAGCGCCGCGATGACCGCCTCGTAGGTGTCGGCCAGCAGTGCCTGCTTGCGGCGGCCGCCTGTCTTCTCCTCACCCCTGCCGAGCAGCAGATGGTCGCCCAGCTGCAGCCGCTCCGCCAGGCGCGCCAGCATCGTCGTGGACACGAGCGCCGCCTTCATTTTCGACTTCTGGCCTTCGTCGCGGTCGGGATATCGCTCGAATAACATGGCCACGATCACCAGGCCCAGCACGGCGTCTCCCAGGAACTCGAGCGACTCGTTGTCCAGGACGCCGCCGGTCACATCCTCATTGGCGCGCGATCGGTGGGTCAGCGCGTGCTCCAGCAAACCGGGATCGCGAAATCGATGCCCGAGGGCCGCTGATAATGCGTCGAACTCGTCCCGCAAGCGCACCGTCTGACCGTCGTGCTCGGTGGTCCGGTAGTCGGCGATCACATGTTGCGCCTGATCGGCATCCTCGGCACGAACCGACACGCGGACCGTGCCGACAACGCCCCGGTTGAGCGGCAGCACCGAATTGGGCACGTCGGATTGTATCGCGGCGTGTATGTCGTGGGCATCGAGCAGGCTTCTGACCACGCTGGCTTCGATGTTCGAGTGCGTGACGAACACGACCACGGGCTCAGCCATGGGCCTGCTCGACCTGCTGGTCGCCATCCACCTCGAGCAGGATGAGCGTCATGTCGTCGTGCTGGGGCGCCCCTCCAACAAAGGCGTCGATCTCGCGCAGGATGCGCTCGCGCAACTCCTCGACCGGCAGGTGGGCATGTTCCTCGATGAGCTGTCCGAGCCGCTCCTCGCCAAAGCACTCCTCCTGATCGTTCATGGCCTCGCTGATGCCGTCGGTAAAGAACACGAGCAAGTCGCCAGGCTCAAGCGGGAGCGTGGCTTCCTCAAGCAGCGAGACGAAACGCTCGCCATTGTCGAGACGCAGTCCGAGCACCATCCCATCGGGCACGAGAATTTCTGCCTTCCCGCGCGTCGATGCGGCGTACGGCAGGTGCAACAGCGGCGTGTGACCAGCCCTCGCATAGGTCATCGTCCGTGCACCCGAATCGATGACGGCGTAGGTCATCGTGATGAAGCTCCGGCTGTCCAGGTGTTTCGAGATCAGGCGGTTGGCCGCGATCAGCAGCTCGCGCGGCGACTGATGGATCTGGCTGAGCGAGAGGATGAGGCCCTTCAACTCGGCCATGTACAGGGCCGCCGACATGCCTTTGCCCGACACGTCCGCGATGAGCATGCCGACGCGGCCATCCGGAAGCGGCAGCACGTCGTAGTAGTCGCCGCCGACCTCGCGGGCAGGGACGCAGACGGCCGCCACCCGCATGCCCGGAATCTCGAGCGGGCCTCGCGGGAGCAGCGACATCTGACTCTCCCTGGCGAGCCTCATCTCTTCTTCGAGTCGTTTCTTTTCCGCTGACTGCCGCAACAGGTCCTCGATGCTGGCCGTCATCAGGTTGAACGAATCGGCCAGTTCGCCCAGCTGGTCCTTGGCAACGACCGCGATGCGGTGGCCGAAATCGCCCTGCCGCACGCGCTCGGTCCCGGCGGCCAGCTCGTGCACCGACCCGGTGATCGATCGGGCCAGCGCCATGCCGGTGGCGGCTGCGCCGACCTCGATGATGAGAAACAGCGCCGACACGGCGAGCAGGCCGATGACGAGCAGGTCGCCGAACGTACGCTTCCCGGACGAGCCCTCGGTCACAGACAGCCGGTGATAGATTTCCCAGACGCCCATGCCAATGTTGAGCGTCAACCTCTGCGCGGTTCCGGACGACCAGTCGTAGACGTCGAGCAGCGCGACCCACGGAATCGGCGTCGCCGCGCCAAGGCCGGTCGCACGAGCGGCGACGGGACGGGCCGCGGTCCGCGCCCGCCCTTTGAGCGCCGTGTTGGCCGGATCAACCAGGCTCGCACTGCCCACCGCGACGCCGGTCGATTCCTCCATCCGCGTTTTGATGATCTCGGACACCGGCAGATCGACGACCACCGCGTACCCGGCCGATCGCTGCGACAGCGCCACGGCGCGGATGACGAGTTGCGCCTCCCTGGCGGCGGCCGTTGCCGCCCCGTCGTTCTCGTACGCCAGCGCGCCCGCGAACCCCTCACAGGAAATCCACAATGGCAATTGCTCCGGCGCCTCGGCGTGTTCCCACTCACCCACCTTGATGGCCGTCGATCGCAGCACATCGGTCAGTGGCGATCGCGACACGCCCTGGCCGCCGCATCGTTTTGGATCGACGGGCACGACCGCAAGCGACAGGCCCGGCAACGCCAGTCCGCTTGACGCCTGACGGCGCCCCAGGATGGCCTCGGCAGCGGTGGCGTCCCACGCGCGTTCGAGTTCGATTGCCGCGCTGATGGCGACGCCAGAGGTCTTGCTTCCGAGTTCAGCCAGCGACGAGCGCACCAGGTACGCGCTGAGGTTGGTGAGCAGCAACCATCCGCAGAGTACGAAGAACACGACAATCAACACTGCGGGCACGAACCCGATGAGCAGATACGAGACGATCAGCTTGCGGCGTACGCGCCAGAGCAGGCGGCGCCGGGCCGTCTGGGCGAGTTTGTAGAGGATGACGCCGCCGCCGGACGCGAGTGCGAGTCCGCCCAGGCTGCTCAGGACCTGGAGACCCCCGGAAGCCGGCACGCCCGCGGCGGCCAGCGCGACGACGAGGAGTTTGACGCAGGCGCCGATGGCGAGGAGGTAGCCGGCGATGCTCCTCAAGAAGAATGCCCGGACCACGCCGAACCTGGTCGGCTGGGGACCTGGCGGCGATTGGACGTTGGCTGACCGCGGTGCCATCGGTGGTGT
>Ga0315286_10002513_pt1 | contig 17117 bp, 15 predicted proteins | sample YL17G10_0_MG_FD_205038 | JGI IMG/M metagenome (GOLD analysis project Ga0315286, IMG submission 205038) | Sediment microbial communities from Yellowstone Lake, YNP, Wyoming, USA - YL17G10_0 | ecosystem: Environmental > Aquatic > Freshwater > Lake > Sediment | place: USA: Wyoming | collected...
TCCCGGCCAAACCGATATCGAGACCCTGAAAAAAACGGCGCCCAAAGTCTATCTCGACTGCAATTCGTGCGATATCGAATACATCAAGACCGAAATCACGTTCGTCAATTATGTCCGGGACCGGAACGAGGCCCATGTCCACCTCCTGATCACGACGACCCAGACAGGAAGCGGGGGACGGGAATACACCCTTTCCTTCCTGGGCCAGAATGAATGCCAGGGAATCGACGACACCATCAAATACTTCAGCAACAAAACGGATACGGACGATGAGGTCCGGAAAGGCCTGGTCAAGACGCTCAAAATCGGATTGATGACCTATGTCGTCCGGACGCCGATCGCCAGCCGGATCGCGGTCAATTATGCCGAAGAGGAGAAATCCCAGGAGGTCGCCGATAAATGGCGGTCCTGGGTTTTCAGTCTGAGCGGTGACGGCTATTTCAACGGCGAACAGTCCATTTCCAGGGACAATTGGGGGCTCAACCTTGCGGCGAATAAAGTGACTCCGGAGATCAAGGTCCGGCTCGGCATTTCAGGCGATTTCACCCACGATCGATTTGAGTACGATGGCGCAACCATCAAGAGCACGCGAGAAAGCTTCAGTGCCAGCGGATTATTCGTGAAAGCCATCGGCGAACATTGGTCTGCGGGGATCTCGTTGGACGCGGATTCCTCTTCTTATGCCAATATCCGGACGAGAGTCGCTCCGGCGCCGGCGGTCGAGTTCAACGTCTTTCCGTATTCCCAATACGCCCGCAGACAGCTCCGCTTTCTTTATCGCCTTCGTCTTGAGATGACCCGCTACCGGGAGGAAACGATTTACCTCAAAACCGGCGAAAACCTGTGGAGGCAAACTCTGTCCGCAACCCTGAATGTCAAGGAAAAGTGGGGCAGCATCACGGCGGCGCTCAGCGGTTCGCAATATTTCCATGACCTGGGCAAATACAGCCTCAACCTTTACGGGGCGCTTCAACTCAATCTCTTCAAGGGCTTCAATGTCATGGTCGGCGGCGGCGGCGCGCGCGTCCACGATCAGTTGGCTCTCGTCCGCGGCGCCGCCTCGCTCGAAGAGATTTTGCTTCGGCAAAGACAGCTCGAGACATCTTACAATTATTTCCTGATGTTCGGCTTGAATTATACCTTCGGTTCCATATTCACCAACGTCGTCAATCCCCGTTTCGGACGATCGGGCGGCGGCAGCATGAATTTATCATTCGATTGAGGAGACCAGAGATGAATGCCCCAAAAACCGCATCTTCAGCCGTGATCACGGGCGCGATTCTCTTCCTTATCTCATCCGGATCTGCCTGGTGCCAGACCCCCGTTGCGAGCGAAGCCCTGAAGAAGAGCGCTCCGCGCGTCTACATCGACAGCGCGGTTGTGAATCCGGCTGTATTTCAAAAGGACATCGCTTACGTCAATCATGTGCCCAACGCTTCCGAGGCTCAGGTGATCGTGACCATCACCACGACCCGGGGCGAGATAGGCGGGGCCTACACGCTGACCCTGACCGGGTTGAGTGAATTCGCCGGGGTCAACGATGTTTTAAAATATCTTGTTCCCCCGGGCCAAAAGACGGAGGACACCGAGAAAGAGCTTGTCCGCATTCTTAAGCTCGGCCTTCTCCGCTATGTCTCCAAGACACCGATCGGGGGCCGGATCACTGTCGCTTTCCTTGACCAGGTCCGGCCGACGGCGGTCATTGACCCCTGGAATTTCTGGGTTTTCAGCCTCGCCGCGAACGGTTTTCTCAACGGCGAGTCGTTCTATCAAAACCAGATGTGGTTCGGCAGCATCTCCGCCAGCCGGGTGACTCCGGAATGGAAAATCCGGATGTCCGGCGGAGGCTCCTATAGCCGCGACTCCTTTTCCATCCCGGGCTATACCTATGAAAGCGATTCCAACAGCCGATATTTCAGCGGGATGATCGTCCGGAGCATCGACGATCATTGGTCGGTCGGCGGCATTTATCAAGCGAGTTCCTCAACCTACAATAACCTGAAATTCTCGCTGTTGCCGGCCGTAGCTTTGGAGTATGACGTCTTCCCTTATTCCCAGTCGACGAAAAAACAGCTCCGGATTCTCTACTCGCTCGGTTTCCAGGCTGTCTGGTACCGCGAGGAGACGATCTACAATAAAAAGACCGAAGGCCTGATGGGGGAGTCGCTTTCGGCGACCCTGGAACTCGTCCAGCCTTGGGGAACGATCTCGACTTCGCTCGAGGGATCGCATTATTTTCATGACTTCAGCAAGAACAAATTGACTCTGGACGGGGAAATTTCGCTGCGTCTCTTCAAGGGATTCAATTTCAACCTCAGCGGCGGCGGTTCCCGAATCCGAGATCAGCTCTTTCTCCCTAAGGGAGGCGCGTCGTTGGAAGAAATCTTGCTCCGGCGCCGCCAGCTCGAGACGACATACAACTACTTCTTCATGGTCGGTTTCAGCTACACATTCGGTTCGATCTTCAATAAGACGGTCAATCCTCGCTTCGGTTCCGGCAGCGGGGGGATCTCGATGAGCATTTCGATGTGAGGGGCCGGGGACGACTCCGGCGCCCAAAGGAATTACTCGGACGGAAATGCCTATGAGCCCGATGTTCCATCGGCCTATCATTTGAAAAAGGATGCGGCTTCCCCTCCGAGTTGACTTCCTTCGCAGTTTAAATATCATTACCTTCTGACCCGCCGTCCGAGCGGAAAAACACGTTGTGATGCGCGGCCACGCCTTAGCTCAAAACACCCGGGAATTTTTTCTCGTTTCGATCTCATCGTTTGAAAGGAGGCCCATGCCGAAATCTGCTCGTCCCTTAATCATGCTGACCATCCTGGCGCTCGGAGCGTTGGCCTGGACTTCGCCGGCCGACGTCGGACCGACGTATGCCATCCGCAACGCAAAAATCGTGCCGGTCGCCGGGCCTGTCGTCGAAAAGGGGATATTGATCATCCGCGACGGCCTGATCGAATCCGTCGGGCCCTCCGATAAAATCGCCATCCCCGAAGATGCGGAAGTCATCGAAGCCGCGGGAATGGCCGCTTATCCAGGACTGATTTCGGCCCATACTCATCTGCTGCTCGAAGAACCGGCGGCTCCGGCGGGAGGGGCCCAGCAAGTCCCCTCGATAACGCTGCCGGGAGCCGCTCAGCCCAACACTCCTGCCGGCACGCCGGATGTTCTGGCTTTCGGGCTGCTCAAACCGAAAAAATCCACCCTGGACAGTTTTCTCAGAGCAGGCTTCACGACCGTCCTTGTCGCGCCCAACAGGGGCATCATCCAGGGCCAGAGCGTGGTCGTGGATTTGAACGGAGAAGACCCCGAACCCATGGTCGTCAAAAACCCGGCCGCGCTCCATATCAATTTCACGACCAACCGCGGCGGCTACCCCTCGAGCCTGATGGGAACGATCGCCTATATCCGCCAGAGCTTTCTTGACGCGGAGGGTTACGCCCTCGCCCAGGCTGTCTATGCTAAAAACCTCAAGGGGATGAAACGTCCCGTCTTCAACCCTTTTCTCGAGGCGCTCCGGCCTTATGTCAGGGACAAGAAGCCCGTGGTTTTTCAATGCAACAATGTCGAGGATATCAAGCGCGCCCTCAAGATCGTCGACGAATTCAAGCTGAATGCGATGCTCTCGCATGTCAACGAAGCTTGGCGCGATGCCTCAGTCTTGAAAAAAACGCCGATTCCCCTCCTCGTCACGCTCGACTTCAGGCCGCCGTCGGGAAGCCTGTTCGTCAATCAGGGCGAAGACCTGAGGAAGAAAGCCGAGGCTGAAATCTATCCGGCCAACCCCTCCAACCTGGCCAAGGAGGGAATCGCTTTCGCTTTGACCACGTTCGGGCTGAACGACGGGTCAACCGCCCTCAAGAATATCCAGAGCGCGATCAAAGCCGGATTATCACCAGAGCAGGCCCTGAGAGCGCTTACGATCCAGCCGGCTCAATATCTGGGCCTGGCGGCCCAACTCGGAAGCCTCGAGCCCGGCAAGATCGCCAACGTGATCCTGGCCAAAGGCGAAATATTCGACGAAAAAACCCAGATCGACAAGGTCTTTGTCGATGGGATCCTGTGGAAATTCTGAGGAGAGAGACGATGAAGAATCCCACGATCTTCCTTGTCTTCGCAGCGTTCGTTCTCGCGGCCTCGTTCCAGCCGGCGTCTGCCGAAGGGGGAAACCTGCTCATTAAAAACGGGACGATCCTGACCGTCACTCAAGGCATTATTGCCAAAGGCGACATCCTGATTTTGAACGGAATCATCCGCCAGATCGGCGAGAATATCAATCCTCCGGCGGGGGTGAAGGTGATCGAGGCTTCGGGGAAGTTCGTCCTACCGGGGATCATCGATTCCCACACCCATATCGCTCTCGCCGGGACGAACGAGGGTTCGGAAGCGATCACGCCGGAAGCGGATGTGGGCGCCGTCATCAATGCCGACGACACCGCGATTCTGACGGCCCTCAGCGGCGGCGTGACCATGGCCCACACCATGCACGGCAGCGCCAATCCCATCGGCGGCCCGAACGTGGTCCTGAAAATGAAATGGGGCAAACCGTCCGAAGACCTGGTCGTGACCGAAGCCCTCCGGACGCTCAAGTTCGCCCTGGGAGAAAACGTCAAGCAGTCCAGCCGAACGATCCTTCCGGGCGGGCCTCCGCCCCGCTATCCCCAGACGAGGATGGGGGTGAACGCGATCATGCGCCGCGAATTCCTGCGAGCCCAGAACTACATGGCGGCCTGGGACCGCTACAATAAGCTCAAGGCGTCAAAAATCCCTCCCAAGATTCTCCTTCCGCCGCGCCGGGACCTCCGCCTCGAAGTTCTCGCCGACCTCCTCCGCGGCAAGATGGTCGCCCGCTGCCACGATTACCAGGCGACTGAAGCCCTGGAATTCATCGGGCTGGCAAAAGAGTTCGGGTTCAAAATCGCCGCTTTCGAACACGCCTGGGAGGCCTACAAGATCGCGGACGAGCTGGCCGGAGAAAAAATCGGGATATCGGTCTTCGCCGACAGCTGGGCCTACAAAATGGAGGCGGCCGAGGGCATCGCTTATGATGCCGGCTATTGCGCGAAAAAAGGCGTGCTCGTTTCGATCAACTCCGACAGCGGCGAGCGCATCCGCCGGCTGTTCAACGACGCGAGCAAGACGATGAAATACGGCGGGCTCTCCGAAAACGAGGCCTTGAGCCTGATCACGATCAACCCGGCCATCCAGCTGGGCGTGGACCGCATCGTCGGCAGCCTCGAAGTCGGGAAACAGGCCGACATCGCGATTTTCAACGAACATCCGATGAGCGCGTATGCGCGCTGCGATATGACGATTATCGACGGGGACGCTTATTTCGACCGGGCCGCGCTTCTCAGGGAGCGGGAGGAAGCCGCCAAGAAAGCCGAGGTGGCGAAGAAAGGAGGCCGGCCATGACCAAGCGTTGTTGGATTCTTCTTCTGATCGTGATCCTGGCCGCGGGATTCATTTCCGGACAAACGAAAACGGCCAAGATCACCGCCATCCGCGGGGCTAAAATCATTCCGGTCGTCGGCGAGGATCTCGACGTCGGCACGATCCTGATCAAGGACGGAAAGATCGAAGCGATCGGAAAGGATATCTCCATCCCGGCGGGAGCCGAGATTGTCGAGGCGAAAGGATGGCGCGCTTATCCGGGAATGATCGACAGCTACGCCTTCCTCGGCCTGCAGGAAATCACGGGCGTCAATGAAACGGTCGATAACCGGGAAACGGGACGGATGAATCCCCAGGTCCGGGCGGTAGAAGCTCTTCGGTATGATTCGATGCACATCCCGATTGCCCGTTCGAACGGAATCACCGCGGCCTTAGTCGCGCCGGCGGGCGGCGTTATTGCCGGACAGAGCGTTCTGATTAAGCTCGACGGCTGGACCAACCGGGAGATGGTCGTAAAAAATCCGGCGGCGATGCAAATCGAATTTCCCGGCATCCGCGGCGCCAGGGGAGGAGGGGGCGGCGGTTCCGGCCAGAGGGGCGCGGCCGCAGCCGACGCCGGCCGGTTGATCGCCGAACTCAAGGATCTGTTCACCAAGGCCCGGTTCTACGAAAAACGCAAAAATTATGCGGCTAAGACCCTGACTCTCGCCCTTCCCGAATTCGACGAGACCGCGGAATTCCTTCTTCCCGTTGTGAAGGGCCAGACGCCGGTCATGATCTCCGTCCATGCCGACCGGGACATCAGGGCCGCGATCCAGTTCGTCAAGGAGGAAAATCTCAAGGCCATCTTTTTCGGCGCCGAGCAGGGTTGGAAGGTCGCCGACGACCTGAAAAAAGCCGAGATTCCGGTCATTATCGGTTCCCTCTACGATCTGCCGCCGGTTTGGGACGACGGCTACGACCAGCTCTTTCTCAATCCCGTCGTTATGAATAAAGCCGGCGTCAAAATCGCTTTTGCTTCGGTCAGCGCGACCATGGCCAAGGACCTTCCTTATCACGCGGCCAAGGCCGCGGCGTTCGGCCTGGACAAAAAGGAAGCCCTCAAGGCCGTGACGATCTATCCGGCCGAGATCTTCGGCGTCGAAAAGCTCATGGGAAGCCTGGAAAAAGGAAAGACGGCCAACATCGTCCTTTCCGACGGCGACATCCTCGAAACGCGGACGAACATTCAGAAGGTCTTCATCGACGGGAAGGAATGCGATCTCTCCAACCGTTATACAGAGCTTCTCGAAAAATTTAAAAAACGAAGTTGAATCCCTTGAGGAGGATATCATGAACAAGAATTATTCCCGCCGGGATTTCTTGAGAACGGGCGCGGCTCTCGGGGCGGCGTCGGTCCTCGGAGCCAACGGTCGAATCCTCGCGGCGCCGCCGGCGTTTTCGCCTCAGCCGGCCGCGGGGGTGACGCGCGTCGTCGCATCCGGCAACGGCCTCCGCGCCACGGAAAAGGCCATGGACCTCCTCCGGCAGGGGACCGACCTGCTGGACGCGGTGATCGCCGGGGTTAACATCGTCGAAGAGGACCCCAACGATATGTCGGTCGGGTACGGAGGCCTTCCGAACGAAGAGGGCGATGTGGAACTTGACGCGTCGGTCATGTACGGACCAACGCATTCCTCCGGAGCGGTCGCCTCGATCCGATTTATCAAGAATCCGTCGAAAGTGGCCAGGCTGGTCATGGAGCGGACTGAACACTGCCTCCTGGCCGGCAGGGGCGCCCTCAAGTTCGCCCTCGCTCACGGGTTCAAGAAGGAAAACCTTCTGACCGACCGGGCGCGCGAACTGTGGTTGCGCTGGAAAGAAAACCTTTCCGACAAGGATAACTGGCTTCCGCCGAAATCCGAAAAATTGCCGTCCGAACTGCAGGCCTATGTCCTGACCTACGGAACGATCAATTGCCTCGCTTGTGACGGGCGCGGCAATCTGGCCGGCGTTACCACGACCAGCGGGTTATCCTGGAAAATTCCGGGCCGCGTCGGCGATTCGCCGATCATCGGCGCCGGCCTCTATGTCGACAACGCCGTCGGCGCCGCGGGTTCGACCGGACTCGGCGAGGCCAATATCCGTAACCTGGGCAGTTTTCAGGTCGTCAATTGCATGGGGCAAGGTCTGACCCCGGAACAGGCTTGTCTGAAAACCCTGGAGAGAATCGCCGATAAAACCAAGCTGACCCCGCGCCTGCTGGATGCCGACGGGCGGCCCAGTTTCGGCCTGAGCTTTTATGCGCTCAACAAGAAAGGCGAATTCGGTTCGGCTTCGATGTGGGGCGAATCGAAGTACGCGGTCCATGACGGGCAGAAAAACGAGCTCAAGGTCGCCGCGCACCTATTCGCCGGGAAAAAATAGCTCATCTTCCTCGAGAATGAGAACCGGGTAGCCGGCGGCGGCAAGGCTCTCGGCGATTTCCTGAACAGCGGCGCGGTCTTTAGCCCGGACGCGGACGCGGTAATAGACCTGGTCGGCCGTTTGATACGTGGTCACGTAGACGTCGCCGAATTCGGGGCGAAGTTTCCGTTCGAGCTCAAGGGCGTTGGCTTTGGAAATGAACGATCCGACTTGGACGGCATAGAGGGGGGCCGGCCGGCCTTGAGGTTTCTGCTTGAGAATTTCAATCCTGACGGGAACAACGCCCGGTCCGACCATGTCCAGGATCCGGGCGGCCGCGTAAGACATGTCGATAATCCGGTCGCCGACGAACGGACCGCGGTCGTTGATCCTGACAACGGCCGCTCGTCCGTTATCGAGGTTTGTGACCATGACCTTGGTTCCGAAGGGAAGGGTCTTGTGCGCGGCCGTCATCTCGTACATATTGTAAATTTCCTTGTTCGAGGTCGGTTTTCCATGAAAATCGGGGCCGTACCAGGAAGCTAAACCCGTCTGGACGTTTCCTCTTCCGGGAAAGTATCGGACCCGGGGAACGCACGCCGGGGAAAGAACCAGGGCAAGGCCGAGAAGAACCAAGGAAATTTTCAAATTGTTCATCGCTAGAGGTTTCATATCATACCAAGCCGCCGTCGCCGAGACAATCACCGCCGCCAAAAACCCGCTTGGAGTTCGGCCTTCTTTCGTCATTCCGCCCGGGTTTGATACGTTCGACGGCGCCAAACCCCGATTTTTAAATCGGGGTAAAAAGCGCCGCTCAGTATTAACCCTGAGCATACCCCGGGCTTCAGCCCGGGGAGTCAAATGGGTTGATACAATACAGCCTTAATGAAACGCTGGGCCTATTTTCTTCCCGCTCTCGGCGAATACGGGCTGATCTTCTTTCTATCCTCTCGCCCGCGCTTTCCCGTCGAGGCGCCCTTCGCCGGGTTCGATAAGATCGTTCACGGCCTCGAATTCGCGGCCCTCGGTTTTCTCCTCGCCTTCGGCTTCTTGAGAAACCGTCGCTGCCCGGGCTTTCCGGCTGTTTTCCTCCTTTGGACCGGAGGATCATTCCTCGGCCTCCTGGACGAAATCCATCAAATTTATGTCCCAAACAGGCATTTCGACCTTTGGGACGCGGCCGCAGATGTCATCGGCGCGGCCTTCGGGATTGGGCTCTACTGGTGGGTCGGGAAAAAGCGTCAGGCCCGGAGAGCGCCCCGGACTTAATCGCAGCTGGGGCAGAATTTGATCAATTTTTTCTTGAGAAAGGCACAGGCCCGGCCGACGTCCGAATGGAAGGTGAACAAACGGGCTTCACCGCGAGAAATCGTCCCATATTTTATGAGGGCGTCGAAATTGAGCACTTCGCGCCAATATTCTTCGCCGTAGAGAAGGACGACGACTTCGCCCTTCGCGATTTTTCCCGTTTGAATGAGGGTGATCGTTTCGAAAAATTCGTCGAGGGTTCCGTAGCCGCCGGGAAAGGCAATGACCGCCCGGGCCCGAGAGATCAGCCAGAATTTTCTCATGAAGAAATAGTGAAAGGCAAAGCCCAATTCCGGCGAGATGTAGGCGTTGATGTTCTGTTCCAGGGGAAGGGAGATGTTCATCCCGATCGTTTTTCCCCCGGCGCGTGCCGCTCCGCGGTTGGCGGCTTCCATGATTCCCGGCCCGGCTCCGGTGCAAATAACGAAGCTTTTTCCCCTGGGCTTCAACGGAATAGCCCATTCGGCCAGACGAAAGGCAAGCTCCTCGGCTTCCCAATAGTATTTCGAGAGGGGAGAGCGCGGGTCGTCGGGATTGGCCCGTGTCGAACCGAGGAAAAGAACGGTATTGTTGACTTTAAGCCGTTCGAGCCGCGTCTCCGGCTCGAGATATTCGCTCAAGATGCGGATCGTGCGGGCCGCGTCCGAATTCAGGAAATCCTCGTTCCAGTAAGCGATATCGGGCTTTGTCTTATTCTTCATGGCGCCGCAAAGATCCAGACCATTCTATCCCAAAGGCGTTTTGACTTCAATTTTTCGCTATGATACATTCGACGGCGCCAAACCCCGATTTTCAAATCGGGGTAAAAAGCGCCGCTCAGTATTAACCCTGAGCATACCCGGGCTTCAGCCCGGGGAGTCAAATGGGTTGATATCTATAGGGCTGATATTGGGCAAGGAGTCGGGATGCTGACGCCGTGGCTGTTGCTGTCGAAAATGACCTATCCCGGACGTCTGATCGCGATCGGCCGGGATCTGTCCGGACTCCGCAACATCGTCGTCTACGCGATCACCGGCCGTTCGCCGTCGAGCCAGGCGCGAAAGCTCGTCCCCAAATCGAAGGCGGTTTGGACCGAACCGACCGACCCCGATATCCTCAAACGGGGAAATCCCGAATTGCTCGTCTATCCGGCCCTTTGCCTCGGGAAGGGGATCGCCGTCAGCAATGGACGGCAGACTTCGGATATCGACGCCTCGTCCGGCCAAAGTCCCGTCCGGGCTTTGGAGGAAGGACTGCAGAGCTGGTCGTTCGAGCCGGATGCTCCGATTTTCACCCCACGCATCAGCGGCTGCATCGTGCCTTCGAATCGGACGGCCCTGAGTATCGTCCGCAGAGCGCCGGACGGCGCATCGCTCCGCTTTTATTATGAATTCCCGTTCATCCCCGGACGGGGAAAGCTCATCTCGACATATCCCGGCGACATCTCGAACCCCCTTCCGTCGTTTGAAGGCGATCCGCTCGACGTGGATTTCAGCGAACGAACCGCCGCGGAGACGGCCGAGGCGGTCTATAACGCCTTGAAACCCCGGGAAGGAGGGCCGGACCTGCGGGTCGCCGTGGCCTGCGTCTTTGCCGCAGTTGAAGACATGGTTGACTGGGAATTGGCCATCATCAATCGCGAAGAAAGAATGTCCCGATGAGCAAAGACAAGCCCGACTCGGCCCGAAAACAGTATGTCACCAGGGTCAAGGAAGATTTTCCAGAAATCATCGAGTTCTGGGGGCAGCGGTTCCTCAAGCGCCTGCCGATGCGATACGGCGAAAATCCCGGCTATCCGGCCGCGTTCTACATCGAAGAACAAGCCGCCGGCCCGAACATGGCCACGATGCGCGTTCTCCAAGAGGGAAGCAAGGGGCTGGGCTATATCAATGTCGGCGATATGGACCTCGGCCAGAGGCTGGCCAAAAAATTGACCGAGATCTTTAAGAATAAATGCATCGCGGTGCTGGTCAAACATGAGATGCCGAGCGGCGTGGCCCTGGGGGATTCTCCTCGCCCAACATTCGAAAAAGCCTGGGGCTCGGACCCGCTGTCCAGTTTCGGAAGCGTCGACGTCTTTAATTTCTCCGTGGACGCGGAGCTGGCCCGCCTCCTCGTCGAAAGTGCGAGGAACATCGAAGTCGTTTATGCGCCCGATTATGCCCCGGAGGCTCTCGAGATCCTGGCTTTCCGAAAATCCCTCCGCGTCGTGAAAATGGGCGCCTTTCTCAGCGAAACGGCGGTCGACAACGGCCTCGAATTCAAAAGGGTCGCCGGCGGGCTTCTCGTCCAAATGCGGTTCGACTCGAAGATTAATTCTCCAGAGGCGGTGGATGTCGTTTCGGAGCGGAAGCCGAGCCCCGATGAAGTCCAGGCGGCGATTTTCAATTGGACCGTGGCCTGTTTCACCCGTTCCAACGCGGTCGTCATCGGAAAGGCCGACAAAGTCCACGGCATCGGATCGGGGCAGAGGAGCCGGATCGACTCGGCCGAGAACGCCATCCGCCTTTCGCGCCGCGGATACGGGCCGGAGGGTTGCGTTCTGGCTTCGGATGCGTTCATGCCCTTCCCCGATGTCGTCGAGCTTGCCGCCGGGAACGGGATCACGGCAATCATCTATCCGTTAGGTTCAGTGAGAGATGACGACGTGATCGCCAAGGCCAATGAGCACGGTTTGGCCATGATCATCACCCGCAAACGGGGCGAGATCGACAGCGAACGCGGCTTCCTTCATAGATAAGAGCGGATGATGAGCGCTGCGCGCTTGAAAGACTCGGGACGCCGAATGACGGGATTCCTTCTTGTCGGCGCGGGGCTGCTAGGACTTTGTCTTCAAGCCGCGCCGCTCGCATTCCCGGCCCAAAACCTTCCGTATGAGGACATCGCCGAAAAAATTAGGACGTCCGGCCTGAGGGCCGAGCATGCATATGACCTGCTGAAAAAACTGACCGGGCAGGGCCCCCGGCTTACGGGCTCGGCTGAAGCGGCCGGGGCCGTCGAGCTGACCCGGCGGATGATGGCCGAAATGGGCCTGGAAACATGGCTCGAGGGGGTGACCGTTCAACATTGGGTTCGAGGCGTTGAGGAGGCGGTTATCCTCATCCCCGGCACGGAGAAAAATCCCGGCCTCGGAATTTCCGCCTTGGGATGGAGCATTCCGACGCCGGATTCCGCGATCACGGCTCCCGTCCTGGAAATACGGTCTTTTGACGAGCTCCAAAAAGCCGGGCCCGAAGCCAAAGGAAAAATTATTTTTTTCAATCACGCCATGGACCGGACGTTCTCGGACACCTTCCGGGCTTATGGCGAAGCCGCCGCTTACCGCGCCCGAGGAGCGGCCGAAGCTTCGAAATGCGGAGCGGCCGCGGTCATCGTCCGGTCTTTGACCTTAAGAGTTGATGCATTCCCCCATACGGGGATGGTCCAATACGATCCGCGCTTCCCCAGAATTCCGGCCGCGGCCATCGCCACCGCGGACGCGGATCGTTTAAGCGCCTTGCTCGCCAAGGAGAAAAGAGTCGAGATCCGGCTGAGACTCGGATGCCAAACCCTTCCCGACGTGCTTTCGGCTAATGTCGTCGGCCAGATCAGAGGGACGGACCTGCCCGACGAGATCATTCTCCTCGGAGGCCATCTCGACAGCTGGGATTTGGGAACGGGCGCGCACGATGACGGCGCCGGATGCGTCCAGGCTATGGAAGCTCTCCGTTTGATCGCCGATCTCGGGCTGAGGCCGAAGCGCACCATCCGTGCGGTTCTCTTCATGAACGAGGAATTCGGCTCATCGGGGGGCCGCGATTACGCCCGGGCGGCCCGACGGAAGTCGGAAAAACACCTGGCCGCCATGGAATCGGATCGGGGGGGCTTTTTGCCCGTCGGATTCGGCGTCGGCGGGACGAGCGCGATTCTGGATCGTCTAAAAAAATGGGAAGACCTCCTTCGGCCGTCCGGGATCTTATGGTTCGGGCCGGGTGGGGGAGGAGCGGACGTCAGCCCGCTCGCGGCCCAAGGAGCGGTGACGATGAGTTTTATCCCGGACTCCCAAAAATATTTCGATTATCACCATTCGGCTCTCGATATTGTCGAAGCCGTTCATCCCAGGGAACTTGAGCTGGGGGCGATTGTCCTGGCCGTTATGGCTTATGTTCTCGCCCAGGAAGGGATCTGAATCGTGAATCCGGCCTTTCCTTTATCAGCCCGAGATCTTCCGCGTTCGGGATCTCCGTTCGATCGGTTTTAGGGCTGTGATATAATCCGGGGATGATCGAAACGTTTCCGCTCTTGTCTTCGGACGTGCAGAGCGACGGGCCCAAGGAACTGTCCCTTCTGTCGATCATCGCTCAGGCATTTTTCCAGCCTTTTTCGATCGAAGAAAACCTGCTCGTCGTTTTGACCGCGCTGACCGCGGGTTCCGGCGTGGGCTTTAACCGGGCCATGCTGTTCCGCACCTCGGGAGAGACGCTCAAAGGCGAGGTCTGGCTCGGTCCCCGCTCGGCGGACGAGGCCCGGACCATTTGGAACATCCTCTCCACGCCTGGAATCGGCTATGTCGAGATGATCGAACACAACCGCTGGCTTCTCAGCCGCGAATCCGATTCGCTCTCCCCGAGGATCAAATCCCTGGTTTATCCTCTGAGGACGCCGGGTCTGACTCTTCCGGCGCTATGCGCCGCGAAAAAAGAAGTTTATTTTGTCCGGGACGCCCGCCGGGAAACGCTCGTCGACCCGGAATTCCTGGAGATTATCGATGTCGATGAATTCCTCTGCGTCCCGCTCTATTCCCACGAAGATATTTTCGGGGCCATCATCCTCGACAACGCATATTCCCGTCAGGTCATCGACGCCAAGGATACGAGGCTGGCCGGCCTCTGCGGCATGATTGCCGGAAATTATATTTCGGCGACAACCCTCCATAAAAGAATCATCGAATTGGAAAAGCTGGCGGCGCTGGGCGAAGTGTCGATGTTCATCACCCATCAGATCCGGAATCCGCTGACGGCCATCGGTGGATTCCTCGACCAGCTGGCGAACGCCCCGGACGACGCGAACTTGAAAGACCGGAATCTGGGAATCATCCGCCGGGAAATTGACCGGCTGGAGGATGTCCTCGCCAAATTGGCCCGCTTTCTCAAGGTCGATGTCAAGACAACGATTTCTTTTGATCTCAGGCCCCAGCTCGAAGCGCTCGTCCAAAGGGAGGAATTCCAACGCCCGGACGAGGGCGGGGCGCTGACCCTCGAAATCGAGGGGAACCTGCCCCGAATCCAAGGAGACCCGACGTATATCGACGAAGCTCTGCGCAATCTCCTCGACAATGCCTTTGAGGCATCGCCCGGGGGGGGAACGATCGCAATCCGTGGACGCTATGGCGAGCCGTGGGTGATCGTCGAAATCCAAGACAGCGGGCCGGGCATGTCTCCGGCCGTCAAGGACAAGCTGTTCTCTCCGTTCTTTTCGACAAAAGACCAGGGTCTCGGGTTGGGCTTGCTGTTCGTCAAAAGAGTCATGGAATCCCTCGGCGGGAAAATCGAAATCGACTCCGCGCCCGGGCGCGGAACGCGATTCCGGCTTTTTTTTAGAAGCGCGGAAGAAAGGAGGCCAGCGGGATGAAAAGAATTTTGATCGTCGAAGACGAAACGGCCCTCCGCCTGCTCTACACGGAGGAATTGACCCGGGAGGGCTACGAGGCCGTCGCCGTCCCCAACGCCGAGCGGGCCAACGAGGCGTTGCAGCGCGAGAGGTTCGACCTGATCATCACGGACATCCGGATGCCGGGGCGGAACGGCGTGGAACTCATCACCGAGGTGATGGGTGTGAGAAAGGACATTCCGATCATTATCAATACGGCCTATGAAAGCTACAAGCAGGATTTCATGACTTGGGCCGCGGACGCCTATATCGTCAAATCATCATCGCTCGACGAACTGAAATCTAAAATCAAGGAACTCCTGGGGCGATGACGACTTCCGAACTCCGCAAAGATCTCATCAGCGGGCGGTGGGTTATCATCGCCTCCGAACGGAGCAAGAGACCCGACGATTTCCGGCGGGCCGTCTCCTGCGAACAAAAAGACGCTCCGGCCGGATTTTGTCCCTTCTGCCGGGGAAATGAATCCAAAACTCCGCCGGAAATTTTCGCTTTACGGAGCCCCGCCACGGCGCCGGACACGCCGGGCTGGGCGATCAGAGTCGTTCCGAACAAGTTTCCGGCCCTCACGCGGGGGGAATCCCCGCCGAGGAAAATCCGGGGGATCTTCGAATCCATGCCCGGAATCGGGGTGCACGAGGTCATCATCGAGTCACCGGACCACGATCGGGAGATGAGTGATCTTCCTCCGGCCCACATCCAGGACATCCTCAGGGTTTATCAGCAGCGGATCCGGAGCATCGAAACCGAGACCCAGTACCAATACGTCCAGCTTTTCAAAAATAAAGGCACCGAGGCCGGAGCGTCTCTCAGCCATCCCCACAGCCAGATCGTCGCCACGCCGATCGTTCCCAAAGGGGTCAAAGAAGAAATTTACGGGTCCGATCGCTATTTCAAGCGAACAAAGGTCTGTCTGTTTTGCCGGACCCTCGAGGAGGAACGGGCGGCCGGAGAACGCCTCGTCGCGGTCAACGCCCACTTCGCCGTCAATGCGCCGTTCGCCTCGCGTTTTCCCTTCGAGATGCGCGTCCATCCCCTCCGCCATTCGCCCTTCTTTTCCAGCGCGGGAAGCGACGAGCTGAACGCCCTCGCCGAAATCCTGAAGTCCGTTTTGACCAAGCTGAAAGGGATATTGTCCGACCCCCCATACAATCTCGTCCTCCGCCAAGCTCCCCGCCCGGAGACATCACGCAAGATCTGGCCTCAAATCGATCTCATCTTCCACTGGTATTTGGAGATTATTCCCGTTCTCACCCGGGTCGCCGGCTTCGAATGGGGGACGGGCGTTTATATCAACCCGGTTCCTCCCGAGGCGGCGGCCAAATTTTTGAAAGGCTGAGATCCGGATGCGTCGGGGACTCGGCCGGGGGACGAAAGGATTGCGCTTCCTGCTTCGCGGGGGAGCCCGTCTCTGTCTTTTTTTCATCGCGGCCGCGGCTTCGGCCCAGTATTATTTTGAAATTCCATCCTATAAGCCTTGGGAATTCGGGGTCTATTTCGGCGGGGGCCTGTCGCTCGTCAGGGGATTGAGCACATACCGAGACGCCTGGAGCGGGGGCGATCTGATATCGGTTTATGAGGAAACGACGATCGAAGCCAAGGCCGGAGGGGGAGAAGCCGGGGGCGTTTTCGCCTCATATTTTTTTAAACCCGGGGTCGGGCTTCGGCTGAATTTCGGATATTCGAGCGCGCCTGTCCCGACGACGGCGAACTTTCTGTATCGATGGACGTGGTCGAACCGCTCGATCTTTGAGAAAGAATCGGACTGGCACGATACCGGGAGACTGACGACGATGCCGCTCAGCCTGGATCTCCTTGGTAAAAAAGATATCGGTCGGCACGAAATATTTTATTCGGGCGGGATAACGCTCTTTATCAACCGCTTCCGAACAGAATCCAGCTTCGGATTCGGCGTCAGCACGTTCGCCGCAGGCCGCCAGTATATCGACGCCTTTCGGGTCGGGCTGCGCATCCCCGATACGACGTGGAAGGCGCTCGGAGTCAATATCGGAGTCGGTCTGCGGGCCTTTATCTCGGAACGCTTCAGGCTGTTCATCGACGCCCGCTTCTTCTGGGTTCAAAAGAGAACGTTCTCATGGGACATGGTCCTGGGCACCTCCGAAGGCATTTATTTTGATGAGGTGCCGTTTGCCCCGTTCGGCGAAGAAGACGCCGACCGGCTCAGGAACGCCAACAAGATCTCCAGGCTGGAGATCAATCCCTCGTCGCTGCAATTCACGGCCGGCTTCGTCGTTCTCCTCGGCAAAAGAACATATTGATACGTTCGACGGCGCCAAACCCCGATTTTTAAATCGGGGTAAAAAGCGCCGCTCAGTATTAACCCTGAGCATACCCCGGGCTTTGCAGTCCTCATTCGCAAAGCAAATGAGGGCGGGCTTCAG
>Ga0315286_10002514_pt1 | contig 17115 bp, 9 predicted proteins | sample YL17G10_0_MG_FD_205038 | JGI IMG/M metagenome (GOLD analysis project Ga0315286, IMG submission 205038) | Sediment microbial communities from Yellowstone Lake, YNP, Wyoming, USA - YL17G10_0 | ecosystem: Environmental > Aquatic > Freshwater > Lake > Sediment | place: USA: Wyoming | collected...
GCGCTGCTCGAGGCCTGGACCCGGGAGTTGCACGAGGTGCGGGCCCGCTCGCTGCATGGTCTGGCGCTGCTGCCGCTCACGGACGGCCCGGAGCCACGTACGGCGCGGCTGGTCGGGCTGGCGCTCTCGGCGCGCGACGGGACCGCCTGCTACATTCCGCTGGCCCACGATTCGGGCCCCAACCTGCCGCTCGCGAAGGTGCGCGAGTGGCTGGTGCCGGCGCTGGCCGATCCCACGGTGCCCAAGGTGGGCCACGATCTCAAGGCCGATTGCCACGCGCTCGAGGGCGCAGGGTTCATGCTCGAGCTTCATGACGTCAGGTGCCAATCCTTCGACGTCCAACTCGGCTCGTTCCTCTGCGATCCGGAGCGCGACCACTCGCTCGCGGCGCTGGCGCGCGACTTCCTCGGCGAGGCCCTGCCGGAGCTCGATCCGCCGGCGGCGCGCGGCCGGCCACGGCCGGAGCACGCGGCGCTCGCGCCGGCGACCGCGCGCGCTGGCGCGGCGCCCGCGGCCGCGGCGCTGTGGCGGCTGGAGGCCGCGCTCCGCACCCAACTCGAGTCGCGCGAGCAGGGCGATCTCTACGCCCGGGTCGAACACCCGCTCATCCGGGTGCTGGTCGGGATGGAGCGCTCGGGGATCGCGCTCGACCGCGCCGTGCTGGCCGAGATGTCGGGACGCGCCGCCGAGGACATCGCCCGGCTCGAGGCGGCGCTTCACGTGCTGGCCGACGAGCGCATCAACCTCAACAGCGGCCCGCAGATCGCCCGCGTGCTGTTCGAGAAGCTCAAGCTGAAGACCGGGAGGCGCACGAAGACCGGCTTCTCGACCGATCAGGGCGTGCTCGAGGAACTGGCCACGGAGCACCCGTTCCCGAAACTCCTGCTGGAATACCGGGCGCTCGCCAGGCTCAAGTCCACCTACCTCGACGCACTGCCCACGGTGGCCGATGCTTCGGACGGCCGCGTGCACACCACGTTCCACCAGGCGGTGGCGGCCACGGGACGGCTCTCCTCGAGCGAGCCCAACCTGCAGAACATCCCCTTCCGCACGCCCCAGGGCCGCGCCATCCGGCGGGCCTTCGTCGCCGCCCCCGGTGCCTTGCTGGTGGGCGCCGATTACTCGCAGATCGAACTGCGGGTGATGGCGCACCTCTCGGAGGACCCGGCGCTGATCGAGGCGTTCGCGAGCGGCGAGGACGTCCACGCCAGTACGGCGCGGCGCATCTTCGGGGTGAAGGAGGGCGAACTCGATCCGGCGCTGCGCGCGCGGGCCAAGATCGTGAACTTCGGTGTGATGTACGGCATGGGTGCGCGCAGCCTCGCGCAGCAGATGGGCATCGGGCTGGCCGAGGCCGAGGACTTCATCCGCCACTACTTCGGGGTCTACGCCGGAGTGCGCGGGTTCCTCGACGGCACGGTCGAGCAGGCGCGGGCCCGTGGCTGGGTGCAGACGCTGATGGGCCGGCGGCGTTACCTGCCCGATCTCTCCAGCCCGAACGGCGCGCAGCGCTCGCTGGCCGAGCGCGCCGCGATCAACACGCCCATCCAGGGCTCGGCGGCCGACCTGATGAAGCTTGCGATGATCGGCGTGGACGGCGCCTTGAAGCGCCAGAGACCCTCGGCTAGATTGCTGCTGCAAGTGCATGACGAACTCCTGCTCGAGTGCCCGGCCGCGGACGCCGAGGCGGTCGCGGCGCTGACCCGCGCCGAGATGCAGGGCGTTCCCCAGCTCAAGGACCTGCTGAAGGACCCGCTGAAGGTCTCGCTGCAGGTCTCGGTGGGCGTCGGCCGGACCTGGTTCGATGTCCACTAGCGCGAGGGCCCGCCGGGGGCCTGCGGGCGACGGCCTGTTCATCGTCGGGCTGGTCGGCCGCGCGGGCAGCGGCAAGAGCGCCGTGGCGGGCGCCCTGGCCGCGGACGGCGCGACCGTGATCGAGGCCGACCTCGTGGGTCACGAGGTCACCGACCGGGATCCCGGGGTGCGGGCCGCGCTCGCCCTCGAGTACGGAGACGGCATCTACCGGCTGGACGGCCGGCTCGACCGCGAGCGGGTCGCGGCCAGCGTGTTCAGCGATCCGGCGGCGCGCGCCCGGCTGGACCGTCTGGTCCACCCGCGGCTCGTCGCGCGCCTGGAGGAGCGGCTGGAAGAGTTGCGCGCGCGCGGCGCGCGTGGCGTGGTGGTGCTGGACGCCGCGCTGCTGCTGGAGTGGGGGCTGGAGCGCGGCTGTGACGCGGTGATCGCCGTCACCGCGCCACAGGCGGAGCAGGTGCGGCGGCTCATGCGCGGCCGCGGCTGGACGGAAGGGGAGGCGCGGGGCAGGCTCATGGCGCAACGGACCGACGAGGCGTTCAGCGCGGCGGCGGACGTGACGCTCGACAACTCGGGGAGCATCGAGGACCTGGCGCTGCGTGCGCGGGCGGCGGTTGCCGCACTGCGTGCCGTCCGCGCGGAGGGGGGATAGACCATGCTGACGGTCGCCGAAGTACGCACTCGTCTGCAGCAGGCTCGCGCCACGCTGCAGGACCTGCGGAGGTACCTTTGACGTCGAGGCGCGGGCGCGCGAGGTGAGCGAGTCCGAGGCCCGCATGGCCGAGCCCGGCTTCTGGGACCGGCCCGAGATCGCGCAGAAGACCGTCGCCGCACTCAAGCATGCCAAGCGCACGGTCGAGGACTGGAGCCGGCCCGACGTCGAGCTGAGGCACCTGGAGGAACTGCTCGAACTCGGCGAGACCGATCCGGCGCTGCTCATCGAGGTCGACGGCGAGGCCGGCAGGCTGGCGAAGCTCATCGCCGAGCTGCAGACCCGCAGCCTGCTGTCGGGGGAATACGACCGCCTGGGCGCGCTGGTCTCCATCCACCCCGGCGCCGGCGGGACCGAGTCGCAGGACTGGGCCGAGATGCTCTTCCGCATGTACATGCGATGGGCCGAGCGGCGCGGTTTCGCGACCAGCATCCTCGACCTGCAGCCCGGGGACGAGGCCGGCCTCAAGGACGCGTCCGTCGAGATCACCGGCGAGCTCGCCTATGGCTACCTCAAGGGCGAGAGCGGGGTTCACCGGCTGGTGCGCATCTCGCCGTTCGACGCGGCGCAGCGGCGCCACACCTCGTTCGCGTCGGTCTTCGTCTACCCGATGGTGGACGACACGATCACCGTGGACATCCAGCCCGGCCACCTGCGGGTGGACACCTTCCGGGCCAGCGGGGCGGGCGGCCAGCACGTGAACAAGACCGAGTCCGCGGTGCGCATCACCCACCTGCCCACGGGGGTCGTCACGCAGTCGCAGGCCGAGCGCAGCCAGCACCGCAACCGCGAGTTCGCGATGCGCATGCTGCGTACGCGGCTCTTCGTGCACTACCGCGAGCAGGAGCGCCTGAAGACCGCGTCGCTATCCGCGGGCAAGAAGGAGATCGACTTCGGGAGCCAGATCCGCTCCTACGTGCTGCAGCCCTACACCATGGTGAACGACCACCGCACCGAGCTGAAGATCGGGGACGTGCACGCGGTGCTCGACGGCGAGCTGGACCCCTTCATCGACGCGTACCTCAAGAGGAAGGACTCCTAGATGATCCCGGCGTACATCTTCCGCGAGTACGACATCCGCGGGCTGCACGAGACCGAGCTCACTGATGAGGCCGCCGAGGCGGTCGGACGCGCCTTCGGCACGCTGACCCGCCGCGCGGGCGGCAGGCGCGTCGCCCTGGGCTGGGACGTGCGGCCGAGCAGCGTGCGGCTGGCCGCCGGCGCCGGACGCGGCATGGTCGCCTGCGGGCTCGAGGTCGAACGGGTCGGCGTAGTGCCCACGCCCGCGCTCTACTACGCGGTGGCGTCCCGCTCGCTGGACGGCGGCATGCAGATCACCGGCAGCCACAATCCGCCCGAATTCAACGGCTTCAAGATGACCAAGGGCAAGCTCCCGCTCTACGGGGCCGAGATCCAGCAGATGCGCGTCCTGATCGAGCGCGGCGACTTCGAACGCGGGACCGGTTCTGCCGCCGACCGGCCGGTGCTGGACGAGTATCGCGCCATGCTGGTCGAGCGGCTGCAGAGCCCGAAGGGCCTCACGGTCGTGATGGACTGCGGCAACGGCTGCGCCGGGACGGTGGTGCCGGAGACCTTCGAGCGGATGGGGCACCGGGTGTTCCCGCTCTTCGCCGAGCTGGACGGCAGCTTCCCGAACCACCTGCCGGATCCCACGGTGCCGTCGCTGCTTGTGGCGCTGCAGGCCGAGGTGAAGCGGCGCGCGGCGGATTTCGGCATCGGTTTCGACGGTGACGCCGACCGCATCGGAGCCGTGGACGCGAACGGGCGCATCGTCTGGGGCGACCAGCTCCTGGCGCTGCTCGCGCGGGACGTGCTCACGCGCGTGCCGGGGGCGAGGATCATCTTCGACGTCAAGTGCAGCCAGGGTCTGAAGGAGGACATCGAGGCGCACGGCGGACGGCCGGAGATGTGGAAGACCGGCCACTCGCTGCTCAAGAGCCGCCTGCATGAGACCGGCGCACCGCTGGCCGGCGAGATGTCCGGGCACATGTTCTTCAGCGAGGGCTATTTCGGCTTCGACGACGCGCTCTTCGCCGCGGGGCGGCTGCTGCGTTACGTCGCCGCGACGGGGAAGACGTTCGCGGAGTTGGTGGATTCGATCCCGCACTACTTCGCCACGCCCGAGATCCGGCTCGCCTGCACGGAGGAGCGCAAGTTCGCCGTGGTGGAGGAGCTCAAGCGCGAGTTCTCGGGGCGCTACCGGGTGATCGACATCGACGGCGCCCGCGTCGAGTTCGGCGACGGCTGGGGCCTGGTGCGCGCCTCGAACACCCAGCCGGTACTGGTCGTGCGCTTCGAGGCCCGCAGCCCCGAGCGCCTCGAGGAGATCCGCGCCGTCTTCATGGAGCCGCTCGAGCGCCGGGGAGTGACCGGGGCGGTGGTCGGGCATTGAGGAAGGCGGCCTCGGGAGCGGTCCGCGGCAGGCCGTTGCCGAGGGCTTTCTACGCTCGCGACCCGGTCGTCGTCGCCCGTGCGGTACTCGGCCGCCTGCTGGTGCACGACTCGCCGCAGGGGCACGTCTCCGGTCTCATCGTCGAAGCCGAGGCCTACGGCGGCGCCGACGATCCCGCCAGCCATGCCCACCGCGGCCGCACGGCGCGCAACGCCGCCATGTTCGGCGAGCCTGGTCACGCCTACGTCTACTTCACCTACGGCATGCACCACTGCCTGAACCTGGTGACCGGGACCGCGGGGAGTGCCTCGGCCGTCCTGGTGCGGGCGCTGGAACCCGTGGACGGCGATGAGCTCATGCGCGAGCGGCGCGGCACAGCCGCCACCAACCGGCTGGCGCGGGGGCCCGGCAACGTGGCCCGCGCGCTCGGGCTCACTCGCGCGCACGACGGCTTCGACCTGGTGGATGGGCCGCTCTGGCTCTCCGACCTGCCGCCGCGGCGCGGCGGTCACGGCATCGCGACGGGGCCGCGCATCGGGATCCGCGTGGCGCTGGACCGTGACTGGCGCTGCTTTCTCGAGCGGCACCCCTGCGTCTCGGCGTCGGGCGGAGCGCCCCCCCGGGTGGATCGGGCCCGAGCACGTCGAACCCCCGCCCGACTCCGTGGTTGACACGTCCCTGACCAGTTCCTAGTATTCGACGGTCCGTGCATGCGCACCTCGTTGGCCGCGCGCACTTTCGCCCCGGCAAGCGGGAGAGAATCCTCCTCCGCACGGTGAATGGACCACTCTGACCCGGACCAGCCGAAAAGGAGTCTTCATGAGCCCCAGGCGCAGGGTTCTGCTGAGCGCGATCAATTCGATTCTCATCCTCACAGCCCTCGCGGTGCCTGTGCATGCCCAGTTCTATGACGCCGCGCGCGGCTCAGTCGGCTTCTCCCTGGATGCCATCGAGCGCAGCCCGCGCCTGCTGGGCATGGGCGGGTTGACCTTCGTGGGAGACGATCCTCACACCGCCATCACCCTGTGGGACTTCGCGGCCAGCCCCCTGGGCATCCTCGAGGCGGACAGTGCCAACACGGCCGAGTTGTACCCGGCGACTTCCTCGTTCTCGCAAGTGCACGATTCCCCGAGCGACGCCGGCACTCTCGAGCGGCAGGACCGTGCGGCGCGGGAGAGCCGGGTCGCGTACGAGATCTGGCGCCGCACGGGTGGCAAGTCGGCATTCGGCGTCGCCGGCGATTTCGGGTCCCTGCGCACGGACCAGATCTTCTCGGAGACGGTCGAGCGGCGCAGCACGCTCATCCAGCCGGCGGTCATGCCCGTACTGATGGGGCACATGCCCTTCGTCAGGTCGACCCGCTGGCTCTACTCCGTGCGGCTCTTCTACTCGGGCGAAGCCGCGGAGAACCAGTACCGCGGCACGTCGGAAAACTCGAAGGGACAGTACATAGACCAGGACGGCTTGAGACTGGATCCGCCCAACTTCTTCGTGCCGACCGATTTCAAGGTCCGCAGCATGGGCGGGGGACTGGGCGTGGCCTATGACCGTGGCCGGATCCTCAAGGCCGCGGTGAGCATGGATATCGTTCAGAACCGGATCGTGGGGAAGAACGAATCGCCCCGCCGCGTCGAGCAGAACGATGAGAAGCGTCCCTACAGCACCACGCAGGCCACGCTGGTCGGACGTCTGGGGCGCAGCCTGGAGTGGGGCGTGGACGGCCGCGATTGGCGATCACAGTCCGAGGAGCGCTGGTTCTTCAGCATCTCGGCCGGCATCGGTGGGGACGCGCTCGTAGGCCGGGGCAAGTTCCTGGAGCGTGAAGAACGCGGCCAGGCGCTGCGCACGCGGTTGCGCTGGACGCGCGGGCCGTTCGAGCTGGGCGGTGGCCTGGTGGCCGGCTACCGCAGGATCATCATCGTGCCCCCGGGCCTCGAGGACGTGACCTCGTTCAACCACTTCCGGAACACCACCAGCTACCGTTCGAACGCCGACTCCCTCGTGCTCGCGGACAGCGTGGTCTTCAACCGGTCCGAGGAGCGCACTTGGGAGGCAGGCGGCGGAGTGGCGATGCAGCTGCCAGGCAAGCGCGGGTCGCTGGGCGTCGAGTACCGCCGGCGGTGGGGGCTGCTGGAGCAGAGTCTCTTGAAGAGCTTGGACACGGATCTTCTGAAGATGAGCGGACGGGGCCCGCGGTGGAAGGGCTGGGACCTCCGGACCGGGCTCGAGTACCGGTGCAATCAGGTCGTGACCGGTCGTGTCGGCTACGCGTATCGCTGGGAGGATCAGGACGACTACACGCAGCAGAACGAGTATCTTGCGAACACCGTGACCCTGGGGCTCGGACTCCGGCCAGCCGGAGCCTTCTGGACCTTCGAGGCCGGCTACGCGATCGAATGGCGGCAGGCGGACTATGGCTCTCCGGCGGAGCCGCGCTCGAGCCGCCAGCAGCTGGCGAGCATGGTGCGGTGGGCGTTCTGAGCGTGCAGGGTCTGCAGGATGGGGCCGGGGGAGGGCTGAAAGATCCCTTGACAACCGTCCCGGGTCGGCGGGATAGTCAATTCGTACTGGGCGTTGGGCACCGCCGTCCGGCGGTAATTCCACAGGTGCCGACCCTGCCAAACCGAACCACCATTCGACTTTCCGAGCCCGAGCGTGAACTGCGCCTGCGTTTGACGCGTTCTTCGCGCGGCCGGACGCCTGCGAGCCCGCAGAGGAATCCGGTGGATGGCTGGCTCCATGGCCGGAATTGCGTTGACAGCGTGACCCTGGCTTGGCATCGTCCACTGTTCGTTTGGTCTGGATCCACTGACCGTGTTGCTACGCACCTGAGAGGTTGAGTCGCATGTTCCCTGATGGCAGGCGTTTGATCCGGGCGGGCTCGGCGCTTGTGCTGGTCTTCGCCCTGGCCGTCCCCGCATTGGCACAGCAGCCCAAGCCCCCGGTGAAACCGGTGGCGGCTCCCAAGGTCGCTCCGAGGAGCACGACATCGCCAAGGGTGGTCCCAAAGGCGGCCCCGAAGGCGGCTCCGAAGGCGGCCCCCGCGCAGCCGGCTGCGCCCCGGCCTGCCGTGGCCGCCCCGAAGGCGGCAGCGCCTGCGACGTCGGCCTATGGCAAGATCCAGGGCCGTGTGACGGCGCGCGGCGAGCCGATCCCCTTCGCCAATGTGACCGTCCCCGCGACCAGGCAGGGCACTCAGGCCGACGACAACGGCAACTACGTCATGGTCGGCGTTCCGGTGGGCTCGACGGAGGTCCGCGCCATCGCCACGGGCTACGACGCGCAGAAGCAGACGGTCGTAGTGAGTGCCGGGGCCACGGCCACGCTGAACTTCGCCTTCGGCGAGCAGAAGATCGTCAAGGAGCTGGAGACCATCGAGATCAGCGCGCAGAAGCGCATTGACACGAAATCCTCGACCACCAAGCAGACCATCACCGCGGACAAGCTCAAGGAGATCCCGGTGGACAATCTGCGCGAGGCGGTGGCGGTGAAGGCCGGCATCGTGGCGTTCGGCGGGGAACTCCACTTCCGTGGGGGCCGAGGCGGCGAGGTGAAGTTCCAGTTTGACGGTGTCGAGGCGTCGGATCCGCTCTTCGGACGCGGCGCCAACATCGCCTCGCTGGCCGTGGCCGGCACCGACGTGCTCTCGGGCGGCTTCGATGCCGAATTCGGCAACGCGCTCTCGGGCGTCGTGATCGTCAGCACGAAGGAAGGCACCGAGCGCTTTGGCGGCGAGGTGCGCTGGGATACCGACCGCTTTGGCGAACCGAGCAAGACTTTCGACAACTTCGACCGCTTCACCTTCGGCTTCGGCGGCCCGACCCCGATCAAGAACCTGACCTACTTCGCGACCTACGAGGGCAGCTTCTCGGATACTTACCTCAGGAGCAGCATGAGTCACCCGCGCCGCACGTTCATCGACTTCGTCCAGTTGGGCAACCGGCAGTTCAACCAGGTCAACACGAACTTCAAACTGGCTTACCGTGTGAACCCCAGGAACAAGCTCACCTTCGAGACCATCAACAACCGTACCGTGAGCACTCCGTACGACCATATGTGGAGCCGCGAAGGCTATGTGCAGGTAACGTACGACACCACTCGGGTGGTGGGCCAGCCGGATACCTACCAACCCCGCTACGGCACGTGGAGCCCCACGCAGAAGGACTCCTCGTACCAGTACGTCAACATGCCGGATCATGTCTCGACGACGGACGACCGGTTCAACCAGCAGACCGTCGTCTGGACGGACCAGATCTCGGACAAGGCCGTGTGGTCCACCCGCGTGGCGAACCTAAACTTCAACGCGCTCAGCTCGGTCGCTGGCAAGCAGCCGTGGGAGTACTGGATCCAGAGCCCCTTCTATTGGAGCGGCAACATCCAGTACGGGACGGAGAACAACCCGTTCTTTGCCACGCACGGTGACCGCCCCTTCTACTCCAAGCGCGACCAGTCCACCTGGAACGTGAAGAGCGACTACTCGACCCGGCGCTGGAAGCAGCACACCGTCAAGACCGGCCTCGAGGCCAAGTACACCCAGGTGTCGAACCTGGGCCTGACGCTGCCGAACTCCGAGGCCAACGGGCTTCCGGGCGGCGCCCGCTCCGAATTCGTCAACTACAACCCCGAAGGCGCCGCGTTCGTTCAGGACCGCTGGGAGTTCGAGGGACTCGTGCTCAATGCGGGCGTGCGATACGACCTGTTCTCGCCGGGCATGCAGGTCGCCAACAAAGACCTGCAGAGCGGCAAGCGCTACAAGCAGCAGGTCAGTCCGCGCCTCGGCATCGCCTACCCGGTCTCGGACAAGGACGTGCTCTCGTTCCATTACGGGTGGACCTTCCAGACTCCGGCGCGCCAGTACATCTTCGAGAACCGCGGCGTGCAGTCCAGTGTGGGGGTGCGTGGCAACCCGGACCTGGAGCCCGAGACCAACATCTCCTACCAGGCGGGTGTGCAACACCTATTCTCGCGCGACATCTCGGGTCAGTTCTCGGTGTTCTTCAAGGACATCTACGGGCTGATTACCGTGAGGCAGGAGCGCGACGAGTTCGGTAACCTGGTCAACGTCTACTTCAACGGTGACTATGCGAGCTCGCGGGGCTTCGAGACGAGTCTGATCAAGAGCTTCAGCCATAAGTTCTCCGCCGAGGTGAACTACACCTTCCAGCTCGCGACCGGCGTGGCCTCCGACCCGAACACCGCGCTGCAGTTCTTCAACGGTGGCCGGCTCTATCTGCCTATTTCCGAGCAATCCCTGGACTGGGATCAGCGCCACACGCTCTCGGTGCAGACGGTGGTGCGTGACCCCGGCAAGTGGGGCTTCCGCATGCTGTGGCTGTACGGTTCGGGCTTCCCGTTCACGCCGTCCTTCCGCAACGACCGCCGCCCGGACCCTGCGCTGGATAACTCGAGGCGGCTGCCCTCGGTCGCACGGCTCACCGTCGATGGCGACAAGTACTACAAGGTATGGGGCCAGAACGTGACGCTGTTCTTCGACGCCAAGAACGTCCTGAACTCGAAGAACATCGCCAACCTCGGGGGATTGAACGGACTCAACCCGTACGTGAACGGGGCTGGCGACGACTACTTGATCTACTTCACGGAAACGGGAAGGTCCGGCGGCGCCTATCTGCAGGACATCAACGGCGACAACCTGCTGGACTGGGTGCCGGTCCGGGATCCGCGCGTGTTTGAGGAAGGTCGGAACGTGAGGCTTGGCGCGAGCGTCACCTTCTAGCCATGGACCAGCCAATCGGGCAGCGAGGGAACATGAGAACGAGAGCTTGGCGTGGATGGCTGCGCGTGGCGACGGGCGTGTTGCTGCTGCTGCTCGCGGCGACCTCTGCGATGGCGCAGGACGAGCAGGGTTCCGGGTTCTTCCGCAAGGGCACGCTCGATGGAACGCCGGACGGGATTACGGAGGCCGAGTTCAAGGCGGCCTTCCCGGAGTACTTCCCGGTCGAGGGCTCGGGAGCCGCGCGTCCATCCGAGATCCCCGACATCTTCGGCCCCGGGGCGGTGCTCAGCGTGGGCAGAGTCCAGATGAAGGTCACCAACTTTGGGGTCTTCGGGAACCCCTGGACGAATCTCTCCAGCGACCCGTCCGGGCAGTGGCCGGGCGCTTCCGGCGTGGAGTACCTGAACTTCGCCGGACTCGCGGTGGGTGCGGTGAATCCCCTGACCACGGATCCGAATGCGATTCGTCGCGTGAGCGCGTTCCTCGAGTGGCGCCCGCCGAGCCTTGGCCCGGAGGACAAGATGTACCGGGCCTTCGACGGGATCGTGAACGGCGCGCGGTTCGTGAATGACGACGAGGACAAGTATCCGGCGCGCACGGGCCTGTACCAGCCCGGGGACCAGCGGTTCGACGAGGACTTCCTCGACGGGATCGACAACGACCTGGACGAGGTCATTGACGAGGACTACGGGGCTCTCGGGCAGCAGACCATCACCTGCAGGATGAATGATTACACGCTGCAGTCGATCAACGCCACGGCGACCGAGAAGCACGTCCCCCTCTACCTCGATGTCGAGCAGATGGCCTGGGCCTACTCGATCCCCGGGTACACGGATTTCAACGTCGTGCAGTACACCATCTACAACCGTTCCGGCCACGCCCTCGACAGCCTCGTCGTGGGCGGTATGGTGGACATGGACTGCGGTCCGATCACGGCCTCGAGTTACTGGCAGGACGACGTGGACCTGGCCGGCTTCCCGAGTTGCGAGCTCCCGCACCAGACAGATGTGAACGACTTGCGGCGCCAGGGCCGGGATATGAGAAGGCCCGGTGCGCCGGCCGACGTTCCGAATGACTCGGCCCTTTGCAGCCACTTCAACCTCCGCATCAACGGCTTCTCGGTCGTTGACGACAACGGGGATCTGAACCTGACCCGGGGCATCCCGACCTTCCTGCTGGTGAATCACACCATCGATCCGGAGATAGAAGATCCGAACGCACCGGTCCTGAGGGGAAGGACGGGGCCGTACCGGGTGGGCTTTCTCGCGTTTCGCTCCTACCCGGGCAATATGCCATATGTGGGTGGAGGGGCGCCGCGCACCGACCAGCAGAGATTCGAGTTCATGTCGGGCGCCGCCGGGACGGGCATCGACCCGGACGGCCTCATCGGTCAGGAGCCGGGCGCCGAGAAGGGCGACTACCAGGCCTGGTGGTCCTGCGGGCCCTGGTTGGACGTGCCCGATGACGGCTCCATCCAGGTTACCGTGGCGTTCACCGTGTCCGAGGGGACCCGGGTGCTCGCGACCAAGTTCCGCACTCGGTTGAACGAGGAGCGTGCCGCCGGCTTCCCGCTCGGGGCGAAGGGACTGGTCGACCAGTTCCCGTCGCTGGCCACGGCCGTGGCCTGCCAGGTAGCGTACGAGGGCCTCTACAGCGAGATTCCTCCAGGCTGGGCCCTGTTCCCGAACGGCCACGGCCGCGAGACGCCGATCCACCCGAACCTGGGCGAGGGGGCGATCACGAAGTCCGACTGCCATGACCAGGGGGCGCGTACCGTGAACGACCTGGACCCCGTGGACTGGTTCGACTTCGACTGCGACTATTGTACCGGAGCCTACGACGCGGCTGGGGGCACGCGCACATTCCAAAGCACCTGGAGCGCCCAGTCTCCGCCGCCGAACCCGAGTCTGAACGTGGCGGCTTCCAACAACTACTATGCCAATCCGTCCCGCATCGTCCCGGCGGGCGATAACCAGGTGACGCTCGCATGGGACAACATCTCGGAGGTCACGCCGGACCCGAAGACGGGCTGGCTCGACTTCCGCGGCTACCGGGTGTGGAAGGCCGCCAACTGGCAGCGGCCGGTGGGTTCGGCCGGGCCGAGCGACAACGACTGGGCGCTGCTCGGCGAGTTCCGCCAGTTCCATCAATGGCGCGACAGTAGTGGGGTGCCGAAGCTCCTGCAGCAGAACTCCTTCAGGACCACCGTGCCCAGCTACAGGTATCCGGTGGGCTCCGAACATTGCCCGCTCGGTTGCTTCGATACTGCGACGGTGGACATCACCTTGAAGGTGGATGACATGTGGAACGCGCAGAACGGCGAGGTCATCCGCGCGTCGGAGATCGGCTGCGTGCCGGACACGTCAGCGGACGGCTGCGCCGAGACGTTCGGGTGCATCAACGGAACGGATCCAATCCTCTGCGGGGACCCGTCCAAGAAGTACTTCGAACACCGCATCCGCTACCTGGTGGGCCGCTACCAGCTCGTGGACCGCGAGGTCAAGAACGGGTTCGTCTACTTCTACTCGGTGACGGCCTTTGATTCGACCTCTTCCAAGCGGGGGGGGATGTTGGAGGGCCGCCGCTCGGCGATGGAGGCCGACGGCGTGGTGCCGGATGCCTCGGTGCGCGAGGGGAAGAACGCCTGGGTCGTGCCGAACCCCTACCGGGGCTACCGGAACATGGCGGAACGACCCTCGTCCTGGGACCTGATTCCCAATGGGTCGGATCCAACTGGAACGCACATCGACTTCATGGGACTGCCGCCCGGAAAGTGGACCATCAAGATCTTCACGGTCTCGGGCGACCTGGTGCAGACGATCCGATCGGAGGATGCGGTCAACGAGTCCATCCGCCCGCCGTTCTTGGGTCCGGATGGCACGATCATACCGGGGTACAACCGGCAACAGGACACTCTCGACGACGGCCAGGCTCGCTGGAACCTGATCTCGCGCAACGGTCAGGACATCGTCAGTGGCATCTATCTCTTCACCATCGATTCGGCCGCTGGTATGCAACGTGGCAAGTTCGTGGTCATCCGCTAGGCGCGGTAGCAAGAGAGGAGGATCGCAGTGAGAAAGGTCATCGCGGCGCTGGGCCTGGCGGGTCTGCTTATCCCTGGTTGGGCAGGCGCGGCTAACATCTTTGAGAAGGTGGGGACGTTCGACGGTCAGTTCCTCAAGATCGCCGTCGGTGCCCGGGCGGCGGCCATGGGCGCGGCATTCGTCGGAATGGCGGACGACGCCAGCGCCGTCTATTGGAACGCCGCAGGCATCGCGCGAATCGATCCGGACAAGTCGGAGCTCTCGATGAACCACGCGAACTGGCCGGCGGAGCTATCCTTCGACCAGGTCGCCTATGTCTTCCACGTGCGCACGATCCCCGGGGCGTTTGCGGTCCACGCGCGTTCATTGTCCATGAAGCCGATGAAGGAGACGACGGCCTACCAGCCGGAGTGGACGGGTAACTACTTCGATGCCGGCATGATGACCGTGGGGCTGACCTACGCGCGTTCGTTCACGGACAAGTTCAGTGCCGGCGGCACCGGCAACTTCATCAGCGAGGGACTGGCCGAGTTCAGCCAGTCGACCGTGGCTTTCGATGTCGGCACGCTCTACGACGTGGGCGCACTCGGGATGCGCATCGGCATGTCGATCTCGAACATCGGCTCGCAGATCACGTTCATCGACCGCGCGGCGCGCCTGCCGTCCATCTTCAGGGTCGGCACCTCGGCGGTGCTGATGCAGCGGTCCGATCAGAAGCTGGTCGGGGCGCTGGAGTTCTCGCACCCGCCGGACAACTCGGAGCGGCTCAACCTGGGAGCGGAGTACACGTTCCGCAAGTACCTGTTCCTGCGGGGCGGCTACAACTTCAACTACGATTCCGAGGGCCTCGCGGGTGGGATCGGATTCCACGTGCCGGTTTCTGTGGCTGGCATGGCGGACGTGGACTATGCCTTCACGGACATGAAGGACCTGGGCGGTGCCCACCGCATCTCGCTCACCTTCATGTTCTGATCGCCGGACGCCGCGATCCGGTCCGATGGCGAAGACGTGTCGGACGCGCTCCCGGGTGGGGGCGCGTCTTGTCTTGGCCGCCGTACTGGCCCTGAGCGCGGCCGGCCCGTCCGGGGCTGCAGGCCCGGACGAGGGGCCGCTGCCCTGGCGGGTGGGCGGAGGCCGGGGCTTCACCGTGGACGCCGCGGCGTTCCCCGATTCCTCCGGGAAGTCGCTCGAGGTCTATGTGCGCGTCCCGAACGGCACCCTGGTGGCGCTGATGCGGGACAGCCACGGGATGGCCCGGTTGCGCGTGACCGCGCGGCTCCGGGGTGTCTTCGGTGGAGCGGGAAAGCAGGAGCAGACCCAGGAGTTCGCCATCGAACCCGTGGATTCGAGCGGGGGATATGGCAAGGTGATCGGGCTGCGGTTCGCGGTACGGCCAGGAATCCACCGTCTGTTCGTGCGCGTGGACGACGTGCTCTCGCGCAGGCACGGGGCCCTCGCCTGGGTGGCCTCTGCGGCTCACGTCGAGGGCGAGGTGCGCGTCGCTGCGCCCGTGAACGGGCGCGACCTCTCCGACGTCGAGTTCCTGTGGACGGAGCGGGCCGGCGGGCGAGCCACGGTGTTCAGGCGGGATGGGCGAACCCTGCTGCCCGACCCGGAGCGGCTGTACGGGCTCTTCGCCTCGGAGCTGCGAACGGCCTTCGTGGCGCGGTCGGGCTCGGAGCGGCCCTGGCACTGGACCGCTCGCGTCCTCGATGGCGGGGGGCGGCCGATCGCGACGCGGGAGAGCACTGCGGCCGCGACGCGCGTGCTCCAGGGTGGCGTGGCGGCGGACCTCTCGACGACCCCGGCGGGCGGCTACGAACTGGAGTTGCGGGTCTGGCAGGAGGGGAATGCGGTCCCGCTCGTGCGGCGTGCCCCTTTCAGCGTGGCCTGGCAGGCCGACTCCTGGCTGCGAAACCCGCGCGAGGTCCAGGACGACGTGCACTTCCTGCTCGGGGCCGAAGACGAAGAGGCGTTCGCGCTGCTATCCCCCGGGGAGCAGGAACGTCATCTGGACGACTTCTGGGCGGCGCGCGACCCCGTCCCCGGGACTCCTGAGAACGAGGCGCGGACGACGTTCCTGCGGCGGGTGGACCACGCGAATCGGTCCTACACCCGGCCCGGGCTCGGCAAGGGGATGTTCTCCGACATGGGACGGACCTACATCCGCTACGGCGAGCCGAGCGAGGTCTTGAACCAGGTGATGCCCACGGGGGACCAGACCGTGGACCTGATCATCTCGCAAGTCATCGCGAACGAAGACCGCGCGATCGGCGACGTCAACACCAAGGGTCCCGGTGGAGACCAGCGCCCCTTCGAGCTCTGGATCTATCAGGGCCCGATCGGTCTGCCGCCGGACGCGGACCCCGCCGTCGCCGACCGCGTGCGCCGCAAGCGGCTCGTCTTCCTGTTCGTGGATGATGCGGGTGTCGGGGACTACCGGCTGCGTTACACGACCGAGTGACGCCGGCGGCCCAGTGTGCGCTCCCGCCTTGCGCCGCACCGAGCCGGTGTACGGCTCTGCCGTCCCGCCCCGGAACGGTCTCGCGCCTGTGCCCTCTCGAGTGCGTGCCGTCCCGTCCTTGACCCTCCCGGCACCATCGGGCATATTCGGGCTGAATCGCCTTGACATCCTTACGAGTCCCTCCAGGGCTGGAGTGCCAGCATGCGTCTGGGTATCCTTACGGGCGGCGGAGACTGTCCGGGGCTCAACGCGCTCATCCGGGCGGCCGTCGTGCGCACGGTGCGCACCTACAAGGGACAGATGGTGGGTTTCGAGGATGGCTGGCTGGGGCTCTTCAAGTCCCGGACCCGCGATCTCGACTTGCCGGCCATCAAGGGCATCCTGCCGCGGGGGGGCACGATCCTCGGGACCTCCCGCACCGATCCCCTCCGCGAGGAGGGCGGTGCGCAGGCCGTCAAGGACGCCCTGGCCCTGCACGAACTGGACGGGTTGCTGGTGTGCGGGGGCGACGGCACCCTGTCGGCGGCTGACCGGCTGTGGGAGGTGGGTGTGCCCATCATCGGCATCCCCAAGACCATCGACAACGACGTGCCGGAGACCGACTACGCCTTCGGCTTCGACACCGCCCTGCGCCACGTCGTGGACGCCGTGGATGCGCTCCACACCACGGCCGAGTCGCACGACCGGGTGATCGTGCTCGAGGTGATGGGGCGCAGCGCGGGCTGGATCGCGGTGTGCGGGGGTGTGGCCGGAGGCGCCGACGTCGTCGTCGCCCCGGAGCGTCCCACCAGCGTGCACGAGGTCTGCAACTTCATCCGTCACCGGCAGGCGCGCGGCCGCTTCTTCAGCATCGTGGTGGTGGCCGAGGGGGCGCGCTTCGAGCCCGACCCGGACGGCAGGACGTTCGAGGTTCCGCGGCAGCTGGATCAGTTCGGC
>Ga0315286_10002515_pt1 | contig 17108 bp, 14 predicted proteins | sample YL17G10_0_MG_FD_205038 | JGI IMG/M metagenome (GOLD analysis project Ga0315286, IMG submission 205038) | Sediment microbial communities from Yellowstone Lake, YNP, Wyoming, USA - YL17G10_0 | ecosystem: Environmental > Aquatic > Freshwater > Lake > Sediment | place: USA: Wyoming | collected...
CTGCCGGACAGCATCTGGACGCCGGGGACGAGGCTGAACTACAAGTTCCAGTCCCGTTGGATCGACGGCTCAGAGTATGGCGACATCGGTCCGTGGGAGTTCGAGATCCTGCCCAACATGCAGCTTCAGGCGGGCGAGGACTTCGCGGTCGAGTGGCCGTGCGTGCTTTACATTGATCACTTCAACCGCGGCTCCGAGTACTACATCACGCCGCTGCTGGACCAGATGGGTCTGGAGTACGACAAGTACGATGTGCTGGATGCCGGGTCGTGCTATATCGCCTCGATCAAGCGCAGTTACGGCGGGGGCTACTACAACCCCGGCGGCTGGGGCAACAACGGGATGACCACCGACCAGGCGCTGGGCTATCGGCTGATCCTCTTCAGCTTGGGGACCATGGGACCCGGCTCGTGCGAAGAGGGCGACTACGAGCTCCTCGAGCTGTGGCTGACCGACTCGCGGTGCGGTCTGGGGGACATCCGGCGCGCTCTGATCATGAACGGCGACGAGGTCGCCAACGCCATGACCGATTCCTACAGCGGAGATCCCGCGTTCCTGCACAACGTCCTCGGGACGACCTTCGTGGCGCCGTCGTATGGCGACTACAACTCCGACGACGCGTACTGCGTCTACCTTGAGCCGACGACCGGGGCGGTTTTCACACCCGCGCTGCCCGGCGTCGGGTTGTACGGCAACGGCTGCCCGTACGAGTATAACTACAACGTCCTCGGCGTCCAACCCGGCGTGTCGAACACGGTCGGAAACCTGCGCTACTGGAGCTATCAGGGAGGGGGCACCCAGCCGTACGTCAACTACGCGCAGGTGGTCCGGACCCACATCCAGTCACAGGTGGCGAACTGGAAGAGCGTGGTCGACGGGTTCAGCTTCCACCACGTGAGCGAGCGCGGCTGCAACGGCGAGGACTGCTCGTCCGACAGCGCGTGCGTCGTTGCCGGCGCGTCGGACCTGATGGGTCCGGAGCTGGCCTGGATGCAGGCGGGCGGCGCGCCGTTCGTCAAGTGGCGCTATCCGTGCGAGGACGTTGCCGTGGGCGACGACAGCGACACCCATGTCAGCGGACCGGTCGACTTCCTGTATGCGGCCCGGCCCAACCCGTTCCGGGGAACGGCGACGATTCGCTTCACCCTGGCGACCCCGACCAACGTCAACGTCTCCATCTTCGACGTCTCCGGACGTCTGGTGCGGACGCTGGTCGACGGCGCCATGGGCCAGGGCGAGTACAACCAGACCTGGGACGGCGCGGACAACGGCGGTCACCGCGTGGGCGGCGGCATCTTCTGGATGAAGATGCACACCGACAACGGCTACCAGTCCTCCATGAGGATCGTGGTCGTACCGCGGTAGTCGCGCCCAATCGGGTCTGCGATTCCGTTCCCGACGCTGGACATCCCCTGACTACAGGCTGTCCGGCGAGCCCAGACGTCCGGCCCAGATCGCGTCCGACGGGGTCGTCGCGAATTCGACCTCGGGCAGGGAAGCCTGCAGCGCCCCCCCGGGTGCGACCGGGGGCGACGTCCGGTCGGGTGGGATCGGGATCGACGTCCCGACCGGCGCCGACGGGTCGTTTCGCGCCGAGGGCCGGTTGAGCTGCATGCCGGCAATCACGCCCATCAGCGCGACGCCGACGATCGCGTAGGCCGGCACGCGCCGCTGCCAGAGGGCGGCCCACCAGGATCCGGATGCCTGCGCGGCGTGCTGCCGCCGCAGCGTGCCGACCAGACGCTCCTCCAACTGTGAATCGGCCGTCCACTCCTCGCGCGACCGCGTGGACTCGACCAACCGCTCGAGGCGCCGCATCTCCTCGGTGCAGGCGCGGCACTCCGCCAGATGTTGTTCGAGCCTGATCGCCCGCTCTTCGCTGATCTCGCCCGCCAGGCGGTCGATGAGTTCCTCGGACCAGGACTCACATGCCATGGGCATCTCTCCCCGGATTCGCGACCGGACGGATCACATCGCCCAGGTCAGCGTCCTCCCAGTGATGCAGGACCGCGCGCAGCTTGCGCACGGCGTGATGAAAACGTGACTTCGCCGTGCCCGTGGGGCACCCGAGCACCTCGCCGATCTCCTCGTAGGTGAGCGTCAGATCGATCTTGAGCAGGAAGACGAGACGATGATTTTCGGAGAGCCGCTCTACGGCCTGTTGCGCCTCCCGCATCCAGGTCCGCCGCAGGCGGTCCTGCTCCGGATTCGCCGCCGGTGCCGGGACCTCGAGCCCGTCGTACTCGAGGGGTTGAAGCCATGCCCCACGGCGCTGCTGCCTCCAGTGGCTGTACGCGAGATTCGCGGCAATCCGATAGACCCAGGCGGCAGCCGATCCGCGGGGCTCGAAGCGCGGCGCGGCGCGCAGCACCCGGAGGAAGGTTTCCTGCAGCAGATCGTCGGCGCTCTCGCGGCAGTCGGTCGCGTGCAAGAGGAACCGGCTCAGGCGCGGTGACCAGCGGCGATAGAAGAGCCGGCAGGCGAGTTCGCCGCCTTCCGCGATGCCGCGGAGCAGTTCCGCATCACTCGGATTCTCCGGCGGGTCCATCCTTGCTACGATCCCCCGGGGCGTGCGCTTGCCTCATCAATAGAACGCCCGCGGCGGCATGGGGTTCAACCGGGAATGGGCGTGCGGCAGGCTTTCTTGAACGGTCGGCCCGGGCGCGGCGTTGCAGGAATGGAGCGCAGGGGCCGGCCGGGTCTTCCGTGTCGGCGCGTCTGCGCGATGGAGGTGCCGATGTCGACTCGAAGATCGTGCCCGACACACCCCATGCTGCTCGCGCTGGCCGGGATCGCCCTCGCGCTCTCCCCGCGCTCGGCGAACGCGGGAGCGGCGGATCGCCCGCCGGAGATTCTCTCCTGGCGACACCAGATCCTGGCAAGCGAGCGCTATCCGGAGCTGGCCGGGCAATGGGAGCGCTTCGTGCAGGACCATCCGGGCGACGCGCGCGCCTGGGTCGAGTGGGGCGACGCGTTGCGCTACACCGGGGCGCGCGACGCGGCGAACGAGAAATACGCCCGGGCGTTCGCTATCGACTCCACGGACGCTGCGGCGGCAACGGCCTTCGCGGGCATGCAGGTGACCGGTGAGGCGAAGGCGGCCGACTGGGCACGGGGGGACCGGTTGCTGCGCCGCGTGGCGGAACGCGATCCGGATTTCCCGGACGCCTGTTACATGCTCTGGGTCACGGCGCTGCGTCGCGGCGACGAGGCGCTCGCGCGCCAGTGTCTGCGCCGGATGGTCGAGACCGGGGACATGCCGCGCCCGCTCGTCGACTACGGCTACAACCTGCTCGCCGGCGCGCCGCCGAACGCGATCGTCCTGACCAACGGCGACAACGACACCTACCCGCCGCTAGCGGTGCAGGCGCTGCGCGGTCTGCGGCCCGACGTCGCGATCGTCAATCTCTCGCTGCTGAACACGGAGTGGTACGTCCGTTACCAGCGCGACCACGGCGTGCCGATCCCGCTCTCGGACGCCCAGATCGCCGGCCTGCGGGCGCAACGCGACAATCTGATCTCCACCCAGGTGGTGCGCGCCCTCTACGATCACCTGGCGGCGCGCGACGGCGGGCGACCCCTTCGCTACAGCGTCACGGTGCCCCGGGAGAGTCAGAAACTTCCCGGGCGGCGCGTTCTGGAGGGGCTGCAGGTCAGGGTCGAACCGGGCGAGTCGGCGGAGACGGAGCACCCGGAGTTCGACGCCGCACGCACCCGCGAGCTCGTCGACACGGTCTACCGCATCGAGAGCATGACCGATCCGTTCGTCGACTGGGAGCGCGAATCGTCGGTGGCGCGTCTCGCCCTAAACTACGCCAGCGTACTGATGCGGCTGGGCGAGGCCCCGCCCGCGCCGGACGCGGCCTGCGACTCCGAGTCCTATCTCTACCGCGCCGTGGAGATTCTCGTCGCGCATCGCGCGGAGGGCGGGGAGATGCTTGCCGGCATCCTGGAATCCTGGGCCCGGATGAGCCCCAACTCCGTCTGGTTGGAGCGCGCGCGGAAGCTCGTCGCGACCACCGGTCCGCGCTAGAGCGACTTGAGCGCCCGCAGCAGCTCGCCGTCGCTGGTGGCCGCCATGAGCGGCGCGATCGACCCGGGGTGAAGGAACGCCTCCGCGAGCTGCCGGTAGACGCGGAGGTAGAGCGTGTCATCGGAGGGAGGCGCCACCAGCACGAAGAAGACGTGCGCCGGTCCCCGGTCGAGACAGTCGAACTCGACCCCGGGCGTGGAACGGGCGAAGCCGATCAGGAACTGACGCGCCTCGCGCGTGCGCACGTGGGGCACCGCGACTCCGTTCGCCAGACCGGTCGTCGCCTTCTTCTCGCGGCTGATCAGATCCGCGCGCAGACGGTTCACGCTCCCAACCCGTCCGGAGAGCGCGATCAGCTCCGCCAGCTCGCCGAGCACCGCCTCCTTGATCGACGCCACGAAGCGCTGCCGGTCGTTTCCCGCTTCGGGCTCCGGCGGCATGGCTGTCTGCAGCTCCAGGCGAATCGACTCCGGGCAGACCAGTCGCGCCAGATGCATGCCCCGCCGCCTTCCGCGCGCTAGCTGAAGCGCCGGACCAGCGCCTCCGTGTCGATCGCCGGGGCGGAGTCGTCGAGCTCGCGACCCCGGGCGGCCCCGATCCCCCGCATCACCTCGACGAACTCGGGCTTCGCACCCCGGTAGAGGATCCCGGTGTGGATCGTCTGCAGGTCGACGCTGAGCGCCAGCGCCTGCGCTTGATCGTTCGCCGCGTAGTCCTCGGGCAACGGACGGACGCGCTCGTTGAAGAAGTCGTAGCCGCTTCCCTTGCCGAAGGTGACGCAGGGGCTCATCACCTGTAGCAGCGAGAAACCCCGATGGCGGATCGCTTCCACGATCAGCGTGCGGAGCTGCGGCATGTGCGCGCTGTAGCCGCGTGCGACGAAGGTGGCGCCGTAGCAGAGCGCCAGACCCGCCGGGTTCATCGGGCTCTCGACCACGCCGCCCGGGGAGGACTTGGTCCCGTAGCCGGTCGGTGTGGTGGGGGAGCTCTGGCCCTTGGTCAGCCCGTAGATGCGATTGTCGAGCATCATGTAGGTGATGTCGATGTTGCGACGCGCCGCGTGCGGGAAGTGCCCCGCCCCGATCGAGAGCCCGTCTCCGTCGCCACCCACCACCATCACGGTGAGCCGCGGATTGCCCAGCTTCACCCCGATCGCGACCGGGAGGGCGCGCCCGTGTACCCCGTGGAAGCCGTAGCCCTGTACGAAACCGGGCAGGCGGCTCGAGCACCCGATGCCCGAGATCATCGCCAGATCGTCCGGATCGATCTGCAGATCGGAGAACGCTTGCATGAGTGCGTTCAGGACGCCGAAATTCCCGCAGCCCGGGCACCAGACCGGTTTGATGCGCCCCCGGTAATCCTTCGGTGCCCGCTGAGGCGGGGTGTTCTCGGTCGCGGCCGGACCCGTCGGGACCTCCACCGGGCTAGACATAGCTGGCCACCTCCTCGATCTTGCGCAACACCTGCTCCGGGGCGAAGGGCAGGCCGTCGTACTTGTTCAGTGAGAGCGGCGTGAAATGATAGTGATGGGCGAGGAACCGGGCATACTGGCCGGTGAAGTTCTCCTCGACCACGATGATCTTCCGATGCCCCGCGATGAACGGCCGGATGGTGAGATCGTTGTGGGGTTCGATCATGCGCGGGAAGATCGCCGAGGCGGCGATGCCCCGGCGCTCGGCGCGCGCCACCGCCTCGCGCACCGCACCCGCCGTGGCGCCCCAGCCGATGACCCCGATCTGGCCGCGGAAGGCGGCCTCGACCGTGGAGAGACGCCCGGCCTCCTCATCCGTCGTCGCGTGATGGCGCTGCAGCACGCCGTCGCCCTTGAAGGCGAAGACGCCGCCGTACTTGCGATCCAGGTACCGCAGCTTGCGGAAACGCTTCTGCACCATCTCGACCCGGTTCGCCGGCTCGTAGGCCGGGCCACCGAAGTCCCAGTGCTCGAGACCGGTGATCGTGTGGCGCCCGCCGGGGTCGCCCGGGATGGCGCGCGGCGAGATGCCGCTGTCGGTGAACTGGAAGCGGTTGTAGCCCGGGTCCCAGGCCTTCAGCGGCCGCCGCACGTCGGCGACCGGCGTCTGCTTGAAGAGTGCCTTGGGCAGCGTCGCCCGACGGTGGCCCAGCGCCTGCTCGGAGAGCACCAGCACCGGCACCTGGTACGCTTCGGCGATCTCGAAGGCGCGACGCATCACGTTGAAGCAGTCGCGGACCGAGATCGGCGCCATCACCACCCGCGGGAACTCGCCGTGGCCGCCGTAGAGCGCCATGTTGAGATCCGACTGCTCGGTCTTGGTCGGCAGACCGGTCGAGGGGCCGCCGCGCTGCACGTCGACGATCACCACCGGCACTTCCGCCATGCCGGAGAGGCCGAGCAGTTCGGCCATCAGCGACAGGCCCGGGCCGGAGGTGGCGGTCATCGCCCGCACGCCGGCGAAGGAGGCGCCGAGCACCGCGGCCAGGGAGGCAATCTCGTCCTCCGCCTGGTACATCGTGCCCCCCACGGGCGGCAGTTCCTCGGCCAGCAGGTGCATGATCTCGCTGGCGGGCGTGATCGGGTAGCCGCCGAAGAAACGGCAGCCGGCGTAGAGCGCGCCGAGGGCGATCGCGTCGTTGCCGCTCAGCACCATCAGGCCCTCGCCGGGGATCTCGGGCACGCTCAGGCGATCGCGTTTGGTCAGGTTTCGTTGGGCGTATTCGCGGCCGGCCCGGTAGGCATTGAGGTTCTTCTCGACCACCGTGTCGCCCTTTGACTGCCAGAGGCGGCGCACCAAGTCCTCGCCGTGCGCGTCAGGGAAACCGAGGTGCCCGGTGATCGCGCCCAGCGCGACCATGTTCTTGGTGCGGGGCTCGTGGACCTGCTCGTGGGCGATCTTGCCCATCGGCACGACGTAGATCGGGCCGCCGGTCCAATCGCCGAAATGCTCCGAGACGTCGAGGGTCTCCGGGTCGCCGTCGACCAGCAGGATCGCGTCGCTACCGATCAGGTGCTTGCACTGATGGTAGGCCAGCTCGCTGAAGGCAAGGAGCACGTCCAGCCGGTCCCCCGGGTTGTAGACGCTGTCCACGCCGAAGCGGATCTGCACGTAGGACTGACCGCCGCGCACCTCGGCCGGGAAGGTCTGGGTGCTGCTGATGTGCAGGTTCGATCGGGCGGCGATCTGGGTCATCAGGTCGCCGGTGACGATGACCCCCTCGCCGGCATCCCCGCTGATGCCCATGACGATGTCGAACGAATCCATGCCGCTGTGCCTCCCGGGTCCGCGCCGACGCGTAAGTGCGACGGGGGGGGACCCATGCGAAAACGGATCATTATACCGCATGCCGGCCCGGTTTCAACCCCGAAGGGCGGGGAGACGCGTCTAGCGGTCGCGCAGCAGTTCCACCGGCGCGCCGGCGCGGCGTTCCAGCGCTTCGATCACGTGCGCCAGCGTCATGGGTCGTCCCAGGCGTTCCAGCGTGGCGTCGATCTGCCCTAAGGCCTCCTCCACCTCGCGCGTCTCCGGGGACGGGTGGCTGCGCGGGGTGGCGGTTCCGGCGTCCTGCACGCAGGAGAGGACATCGTAGATGCTAAGATTGTGCAGATCGCGCGCCGGCACCAGCCCCCCTTCACCGCGGTCGTGCTGCCGCACGACCTCATGCAGCAGACCGCCGCCGAGCAGGTCTCCCACCGAGGCGCGCACCAGGCGAACCGGAATATGGAGTTTGGCGGAGAGTTCGCTCACGCGCGGCGCGCCCTCGCCACGGAAGTGCGCTTGGCAGATCGAGACCATGCAGTGCAGCGCGGCGCGCAACCGCTCGCGGAAGCTCGCGGTCACCGCCACTTCCTCGAGGCGGAAGTCATCGGCCGCTTCCTGGGCAAAGGTGAGCAACGCGCCGAAGAGCACGATCATCCAGCTCGCCTGGATCCAGAGGAAGAGGAGTGGAATCGCTACCAGCGGGCCGTAGAGGGTGCGGTACATGGTCGCCGAAGAGAGGTAGAGGCCGTAGCCCCACTTGATCGCCTCCCAGACGATCCCGGCCACGACCGCGCTGGGGAAGGCGGAGCGGAAGCGCACCCGGGTGTTGGGCATGATCAAGTAGAGCGCCGTGAGGCCGAGGATGTTGATGAGGAGCGGCAGGAGACCGTAGAAGAACCCGACCAACCCGCCCACCGGCGCCCAGCCCTGCAGGCGCGAGAGCAGTTCCGTGTTCTGCAGGGAGACCGTCATGGTGAGGCTCAGCCCCACCAGGAACGGCCCCAGCACCGCGATCGTCGTGTAGGTAGTCAGGCGTTGCGAGAGACTCCGTCCGCGCTTGATGCCCCAGATGTGATTGAACGCCTCCTCGATCGTCGAAAGCAGCCCGATCACTCCGCCGAGCATCACGACCAGGCTCACGCCCTGGAAGGCGCGGGTTCCCTGGAAGTACTGGTCGAGGAAGACGCGCGCCTGCTCCTGCACCGCGGCGACCAGCTTCTCCAGGATGAAGCGCTGGAGCTGGGCGCCGAATTGCTCGAAGCCGCCGAAGGCGTGGAGCAGGGTGAAGGTGAGGATGATCCCCGGCACCAGGGTGAGGAGCGTGACGAGCGTCATCGCCGCGGCCCACAGGGGGATCTGCCCGCGGGGCAGGCTCTGCACCACGACGACAATGATGCGGAGCTGCCGATAGAGGAACCCGCGGAAACCGCGCAGACCCGTCAGGTCCTCGTCCCAGAGCCGCTCACCGAGGAACTGCCCCAGCCGGCGCAGGTTCACGCGGAGCTGTCGCTTTCGATCCACCAGTCCCATGCTCGTCTCGCTCGAAGTCCGGCGGGCACCATACCAGCCGGAGGGCCGACCCTCAACCGGGCTTCTCGGTCGGTTCGGGCTGCGCCTCGCTCCAGGAGACCAGGCGCTGGGCCGCCGCGGGGTCGATGCCCAGAAGGTACGCCATCTGCTCCAGCGAGATGCGACGCCGAAGGAAAAGCGCCAGGCTCAGGTTCACGAAGCGCGTGGCAGGCGAGGGGAAGAGCCCCGCATTCCGTGACCCTGAGGGCGCGGGCTCGGGCCCCGGCGCCGCGCCGGCAGCGTCCTCGGGCAGCGCCGCCAGCAGGGTCTGGCGGTCCGACGCCGTGATCCATCCCAGGTCCGCGAGCCGCCGCGCCGCGAGCGCGGTCTCGACGCCGTAGTAGTACGCGACGTCCGCCAGCCGTGCGAGCGGCACGCTCCGGTCGAGATGGACGCCGAACATCTCGAGGGTTCGGCGGTAGTGGTTCCCGGGTATCAGGAACGCGCGGGCGAAGAGCTCCGCCCGCAGCTCCGCGACGTCCAGCTCGTCGAAGACCAGATCCACCGCGGAGTCCGCGGGAGTCGGCGGCACGCGCCGCGCGGCGATCCGCGGGGGCGGACAGAAACGGTTCTCGTAGGGGTCGACGTCCGCCAAAAGGTGGCAGTACTCGTGCGCGAGCACGGCGCGCCCCGCCGGCGCGTCGACCGGGCAAAGACAGAGGAGCGCCGGTCCGGTGCGCGGGTGGAACAGGAAGGCGCCGGCTCGACGCAGCGGCGGCCGGGTGCACTCGATCACCTTGACGCCGCGCGTGTCGAGGATGTCGGCCAGATCCTCGATCGGCCCGTCCGGGATCCGCAGGTTTTGGCGCTCGTTTCGGGCCAGGTGTTCCGCCTCCGCCGCGAGGCTCTCGGGATGCTCGTCGCGGATCACCGCCAGGTGCGCCGGCAACTCGCAGAGGATGCTGTCCTGGATGCGTTCTTCCATGTGGGCGAAGCGCAGGCAGAGGTGCGCGAAATCATTCAAGAGTGCGGCATCCTCGCGGGCGAGCTCGATCGGTGCGACGAAGGACTGCGCCAGGAACGCCGCCTGCTCGTCCCAATCGTCGGGGAGGGGCGCCACCTCGGGGGCGGGATCTCCGCTCATGGCGCGCGCCTTCGGCGTGGGACTTGGCGCCCGCACGCCCGATGCCGGTTCACGAGCGCGCGCACGCGTTCGACATCGACCGGCGCTTCGGTCCGTCCGTCGCGCTTCAGGCTCGTTCCGACGATGAACCCGTCGGCGTGAGTCCACAGGTCACCGAGGTTCGCCGCCGAGACGCCGCTGCCGGCGATCCACGGAACACCGGGCAGCTCGCGGCGCAGGTGCTGCAGGTGCTTCGGGTCGACGGGGGCTCCGGTGCGGTGGCCGGTCACGATCAAGGCGTCGGCGCGCGCCCGCTCCTGCAGGTCACGAGCCTCCTCGATCGCGTCGCGCGCCACCAGGGGCACGGCGTGCTTCACCTGCAAGTCGGCCCAGATCGCGACCCCGGCGCGCAGTGTGGCGCGCAGCCGCAGCAGGGGCGCGGCGCATCCCTGGATCAGGCCTTGGTCCGTCACCGCCGCGCCGGAGAGCACGTTCACGCGGACGAACTGCGCTTGGGCGGCAACCGCGACCGCCAGGGCCCCCGGGCCGTCCGAGCGGAGCGCGTTCACCCCCAGCATCACGTCTCCCAGCGCGCGCACCTCGCGGGCGACGACGGCGAGGGCCGCGATCGTCTCGGGAGGGAGCGATCCGGCGAGGAAGGGGAGGTCACCGTAGTTTTCGACGATCAGTGCCCCAATCCCGCCCGTCAGGTATGCCGAGGCGTCCGAGACGGCGCGGTCGATCACGGGCCTCATCGACCCGCCGTAGCCGGGCGAACCCGGAAGCGGGAGGAGATGGACGACCCCGACCAGGGGCTTGTCGGAACCCAGAATCTGCATGGTGCCTCCGCCGGGAGTCTACTACCCGACGGGGGGAGGGCGCACGGGGCGAGAGAAAAGGGCCCGGCACGGGGCCGGGCCCTTCTTCACCGCTGGCAGGCGAGCTTTGCGGTCACTTCACCTCGATCTTCCGCACCCGGGCCTCCTCGGCCTTCGGCAGCGAGATCTCGAGCACGCCGTTCTTGAAGTTAGCGTCGATCTCCTGATGCTTCACGTCGCCCGGGAAGCGGAGCGCGCGGACGAACTTGCCATAGGACACCTCGCTGCGGTGCAGGCGACCGTCGCTCTTCTCCAGCTCCGACTTGCGCTCGCCGGTGATCGTGAGCACGTCGCTCTCATAGGTCAGCTCAACGTCTTCCTTGGTCATCCCCGGCAGATCCACCGTCACCCGATAGCGGTCCTGGTCCTCGCGCACGTCCGCCGCTGGCATCCAGTCGGAGTTGGTGGCGGGTGCGAGGCCGACGGATTCATCGAGCAAGCTCTCCCAGTTCTGCATCAGGCTGGCCATCTCGCGAGCCGGCGAACAACGGGCCGGCACCCTGGGGGTCCATCTGACGAGTGTCATCTCCAATCCCTCCTTCTTCCTTCCAGCCCGGCGTCCGTCTTCGCGGCCGTTGAGCTGGCCGGCATCAGCGCCGGACCTTCGATTTGCCTTCGAGTTTCTCCTTCGGGTTCGGGCCCTCGGCCCCACCCTCAAACCTTCTGCCCACAGAAGGGGCAGGAGTCGTGCCAGAGCAGAGACCGGTCCGGGTCGATGCCTGGAGCGCGTGGATCTGTCCGGGACCAATGGGGGAGCAGTTCCGCATCTGATTTTCTTGAAGCGTGTTACATCATGGATAGCGAGAAAGTCCTTGGATTGATCCGGGGGGTGACGGACAGAGAGACGTACAGATGACTGACCGTGGTCGTGTTCAGGATTACACGCGGCGAACAGATATGGAACATGTCTGTTTCACCATGGAGCAATACCGCGACAAGTTCTGCTATCTCCGCCTTCCTTGACCACCGGCCACCCTCAGTTCTACCTTCGGGGCATGAGCGATCCCGCGCCGACCAAGGGTAGCCCGGTCCTGATTCTGGCGATCGGAGGCTCCGACCCGAGCGGCGGTGCCGGCATTCAGGCCGACCTCCTGACGATCCACGCCAACGGGGGCCACGCGCTGACGGTCATCACGTCGGTCACCGCGCAGAACACGCTCGAGGTCGCATCCGCGCACCATCTGCCGGGTGAGGTGGTGCGTGCCCAGCTCGCCGCGGTGCTCGATGACTTCGCCGTCGCTGCGGTCAAGACGGGCATGCTCGGCTCCGAGGAGGCGGTGGACGCGATCGTGGGCGGCTTCGCGAATCGCGGGCTGCCGCCGCTGGTCGTCGATCCGGTGTTCGTCTCGAGCACCGGATTCTCCCTCCTCTCCGACCGGGGGGTGACGGCACTCCGGCATCGATTGCTCCCGCTCGCGCGCATCTGCACACCCAACCGCCACGAGGCGGAGATCTTGAGCGGGATCTCCGTGCACACGCCGGCCGACGCGGAAAAGGCCGCCCGACGCATCCAGGCCCTGGGTTCGCGCGGCGTGGTCATCAAGGGCGGACACCTGGAAGGGACCATGGCGCAGGATCTCTTCCTGGACGGCGACGAGGTGCGCCTCTTCCCCGCCGAGCGGATCACACCCGGCGGCGCGCACGGCACCGGGTGTGCTTTCGCCTCCGCGATCGCAACCTGGCTCGGGCGGGGCGTGGAACCGATGGAAGCGGTCGCGCGCGCGAAGGCCTTCGTCACCGAGGCGATCCGGCGACGCTTGCGCATCGGTCACGGAGAGCCCATGGTGAATCCGCGGGGAGTGATCCAGGGAGGACCGCGGGAGCCATGAGACGCGTCGGGCGCTTGCACGTGCTGACCGATACGGTGCGACAGAGCCGATTCGATCACGCGGAACTCGCGCGGCTGGCGCTCGCGGGCGGTGCGGACGCGATCCAGTTCCGGGAGAAGCGCGGATCGGCGCGCGCGCTGATCGAGATCGCGCGCGCAATCGCCGAACTTTGCCGCCGACCGGGCGCGAGCATGATCGTGAACGACCGTCTCGACGTCGCTCTCGCCGCCGACGCGGGCGGCGTGCACCTGGGAGCGGATGACTATCCGCCGAGCCTGGCGCGAGAGATCCTCGGACCGGATCGCGTCATCGGCGTCTCGGCGCGAACGGCGGCGGAGGCGGTCGTCGCGATGGACGCCGGCGCGGACTACATCGGCGCGGGACCCGTCTATACGACCGCCAGCAAGCCCGACGCCGCGCCCCCGATCGGTGCGGACGGCCTGCGTGCGATCGTCCGCGCGGTCGAGATCCCGGTGATCGCCATCGGCGGCATCACCGCGGAGCGGATCGCGGAAGTGCTGGCGACCGGAGCCCACGGGGTGGCGGTGATCGAGGCGGTGGTCTGCGATCCGGATCCGACCGCCGCCGCGCGCCGGCTGCGCGAGGCGATCGACGCGCTCGTGCCCGGCGGGCGTTGAGCGCCGGCGATGGCCTCCTTCGAGTCCGCATGGCGCGGTGGGCCGTGCGTAGCCGATCTGGGCGAGTTCGGCCTGATTGCGCGTTTACGCGAACGGATCGGGACGGCGCCGGAAGGGGCGCTCCTTCTCGGTCCCGGGGACGACGCGGCGCTGCTCTCCCTGCCGACCGGATGGGAGCTTGTCCTTACCTGCGACATCCAGCTCGACGGGCGGCATTTCTCGCGCCGCTGGATGACGCCGCGTGAAGTGGGGGCCCGCGCCGCGACGGTGAACTTGAGCGATGCCGCTGCGATGGGCGGCGTGCCCGTGGCGGCGCTGGCCTCCCTCGGGCTGCCCCCGGCACTGCCCGTCGCCGTGGTGGACGGACTGTGCGACGGTCTGGTCGCGGCGCTGGGAGCGCACGGCGCCGTGCTGGCGGGCGGGAACATCACCGCTTCCGACGAGCTGATCGTCGATGTGACGCTCACCGCGCGGGTCGAGGCGGGTCGGGCGCTGCGGCGCTCGGGCGCGAAGGCGGGTGATGTCGTCTTCGTGACCGGACATCCGGGGCGGGCGGCAGCGTCCCTGGCGACGCTCGAGGCTGGCGACGATCTCTGGGCGCGGCTGGCGGGGCTCGTGGGGGAGGACGCTCGGGACCTGCGCGAACGCATGCGGCTCTATCATGCCTCGCCGTCGGCTCGAATCACGGCCGGGCGCTTCCTCGTCGAGAACCAGGCCGCCAGCGCGGCGATCGATCAGAGCGACGGTCTGGGTGGCGATCTCGCGCACATCGCCGAGGAGAGCGGCGTGCGCATCGAGCTGCAGGAAGGGCTCCTGCCGCGGGATCCGCTGTTGATCGAGCTGGGTTCTCTCCTGGGAAGCGACCCCTGGTCCTGGATGCTAGGCGCGAGCGACGATTACGAGCTGATCTTCACCGCCGGTCGCGGGCAGGTTGACTTGATCCTGGCGATGGGCGCGGCGCTGGAGCTTCCGGTCTCCCGGATCGGCGAGGTCGTGGCCGGCGCTCCGGGCGTGGTTTTGCGGCGGTCCGATGGCAGTTCCGCCCCGATCGGCGGCGGGTGGGACCATTTGCGTCGCGATTCGTGAAGCGGGGGGCGGCGCACGTCGCCCCGGCACGGAGAGGTGCGTGTGAATCCTGACACGATGCAACCCGACGCGAGCGGCCTCGAACGCGTGCGGCGCGAGGTTCTCGATCTGGTCCCCGAGATGGTCCGCCTGCGGCGCGACTTCCACCGCCATCCGGAGGGCGGCTTCCAGGAGACGCGCACCGCCGACCGCATCGTCGAGTGGCTGCAGGCCAGCGGTCCTTACCAGATGCGGACCGGGGTCGCCCGCACCGGCGTCATCGCCGACCTGGAGGGTCGGGATCCTTCCGGCCCCTGCGTACTGCTGCGCACCGACATGGATGCGCTCAAGCTGAACGAAGCCAATGAGACGCTCGACTATCGCTCGACCCACCCCGGGTTCATGCACGCCTGCGGCCACGACGGGCACATGGCGATCCTCCTCGGGGTGGCGCGCGTGCTGGCGCGCCACCGGGACACCATGCGCGGACGGGTGAGGCTGATCTTCCAGCCGGCGGAGGAGGGCCCGGGCGGGGCCGAACCGATGATCGCCGAGGGCGCGCTCGAGAACCCGCGTCCCGACGCGGCGTTCGCGCTACACGTCTGGAGCCAGCTCCCGATCGGGTATGCCGGGCTGCGCGCCGGTCCGATGATGGCCTACACCGACGAGATCGCGATCCGCGTGCGCGGGCGCGGCGGCCACGGGGCGCATCCGAACGAGGGGATCGACGCGATCGTGGCGGCGGCCCAGCTCATCGTCGCGCTGCAGACCGTCGTGAGTCGCAGCGTCGATCCGACGCAGAGCGCGGCGCTGAGCGTGGGGAAGATCAGTGGCGGCACGGTGATGAACGCGCTGGCGGAAGAGGTGAAGCTCGAAGGAACCCAGCGAGCGTTCCTGCCCGAAGTACGCGATCTTTGCACCCGACGCGTCCGCGAGATCGCGGCGGGCATCGACACCGCCATGGGGTCGCGCACCGAGGTCGAGTACTTCGCCCGCTACCCGGCGCTGGTCAACCACCCCGGGATGACCGACCTGGCGCGCGGCGTCGTCGAGTCGGTGCTGGGGGAGGAGCGGATCCGGGAAATGGTCAGCCTGGGCGGGGAGGACATGGCCTTCTTCCTGCAGGAGGTGCCGGGCTGCCTCTTCTTCCTGGGCGCCGGCAACGCCGCGAAGGGCTGCACGGCACCCCATCACAATGCGCGGTTCAACATCGATGAGGACGTGCTTCCCCTCGGCGCCGAAATCCTGTTGCAGTTGACGGAGCGCTTCTTCGGGACCCTGGGCTAGACGGTCCTTGACCCTCGGATCCACCGCCCTAGACTCCCCGGGTCGCCGCGCGCCGAGTGCGGCAGGGGAGGGACGATGAAGCGGTTCCTGATCACGTTTCTGGCGGTCATCGCCGCCCAGGTGGTTCTCACGTTCTCCGTCGTCTTCATCGCCGTGATGATCGGGACGACGATGATGGGGGGCGCGGCGCAGAAGGCCGAGGTGCCGCTCCACGCCTGCCTGGTCCAGGAGATCCCGCTGGAGGTCCTGGAGTACGCGCCGCCGCAGCCGCTCCCCTTCGTGCGCCAAGCCGTGACCCACACGATGATTCTGGAGAACCTGGAGAAGGCGCGGAAGGACCCGAAGATCGAGCGCGTGGTGCTCAAGCTCGAGACCCCCGAGATCGGTTGGGGCAAGATGCAGGAGATCCGTGCCCGCATCGCCCAGCTCCGCGAGGCGCACAAGCCAGTCTACGCCTATACCACGATGCTGACCACGCGCACGCTCTACCTGGCCGGGGCCTGCGATTCGATCTTCGTCACGCCCGAAGGCATGGTCTGGCTGACGGGCCTCATGTCCGAGCGCTACTACCTGCGCGGCATGCTGGACAAGATCGGCGTGAGCGCGCAGGTCAGCCGCATCAAGGAGTACAAGGCGGCGGCGGAGATGATCACCCGCGCCGACATGTCACCCGAAGCGCGGGAGAACGCCGACTGGATCCTGCGCGATCTCTACGACGACCTGCTGAATACCGTGGCGCAGGACCGGCACACCGACCGCGCGCGCGTGGAGCAGTGGCTCGAGACTTCGCAGTTCACGGGCGAAGAGGCGGTGACGCAGGGCATCGCCGACGGCGTCCTCTTCTGGGAGGAGCTGCGCGATCACCTCAAAGGCCAGGCCGACGATCTGGCCTCGATCGACGGGACGGAATACGCCAAGTTTCCCCGGGCGAAGTTCGGGCTGCACGGCAAACGGATCGCCGTGGTTCACGGGCAAGGCATGATCACGACCGGCAAGAGCGGCTGGGGCTACCCCTTCGGGGTCTCGATGGGCGACGAGACGATGGTCGAGGCGTTGGAGGACGTCGCCGCGGACGATGCGATCAGCGGCATCCTGCTGCGGCTCGATACGCCGGGCGGCCTGGGGCTGGCCAGCGATCGCATCGGGCGCGCCGTGGCCCGGGCGGCGGCGGCGAAACCGCTGGTCGTCTCATCGGTCGATGTGAACGCCTCCGGCGGCTACATGGTCTCCTATCGCTGCAGCACGATCGTGGCGCCGGCCGGCGCCATCGTCGGGAGCATCGGCTCGATCTCGGCGCGACCGGATCTCTCGGGCCTGTTCGAGAAGCTCGGTATCACGTTCGACCGCGCGACCATCGGGCCGCACGCCACCTTCTGGTCGGGAGTGGTGCCGTTGACCGACGAGGAGTTCCGGCGTTTCGAGCAGGTCCACTGGGCCGGGTACGACCAATGGGTCGCGGGCGTCGCGGAGCATCGCCACATGTCCGTCGAACAGGTCGACCGTCTGGCGC
>Ga0315286_10002518_pt1 | contig 17100 bp, 17 predicted proteins | sample YL17G10_0_MG_FD_205038 | JGI IMG/M metagenome (GOLD analysis project Ga0315286, IMG submission 205038) | Sediment microbial communities from Yellowstone Lake, YNP, Wyoming, USA - YL17G10_0 | ecosystem: Environmental > Aquatic > Freshwater > Lake > Sediment | place: USA: Wyoming | collected...
GACAACCGAGTCAATCCTGAGCCTCGCCTCGGAAAAGACCATAGGGGAGGAAAGGCGATGCCGCCTCTGGAGGAATGGCGATGGTTCGTCCAATCGGTGCTGAGCGATGTCTCGCTCAGAAGCCCGAGCTAGAGCAGGTATTCTCCAGAATCGACCGTGACAAGAGCAAACACATATCCCGTTTGAGGCGTTTGGTCAAGCAGCCTAGCGTAAGCCATACGGGCCTTGGGATCGACGAGTGTGCAGACCTTGTTGGACAGATGTATCGGGAAGTCGGTTGCGATAAGGTTGAGGTCATCGAGACCAAAGGGAACCCTATCGTCTACGGCGAGTGCAAGGGCGACTCGGACAACACCTTTCTTGTGTACTTCATGTATGACACCCAGCCGTTCAACGAACCGGGCTGGAAGTATCCGCCGATGGGCGCCAAGATCATCGACATGAAGCTGCCGTCGGGCAATGTGAAGGCGATGGTGAACCGTGGAGCAGAAAATACGAAAGGCCCACTTGTGGCGTTTCTGAGTGCGGTAGATGCATGCTGCAAGACCAACGGTCGACCGCCCGTGAACCTGATTCTGCTAGCAGAAGGAGAGGAGGAGCTCGGGAGCCAGAGTCTCCAACCATATTTCAAGAAGGACAAGAAGAGGCTATCCAGAGCGGACGCATGCTACTGGCCTTGGTTCACACAGGACGAGTCGGGGGAATGCGATGTTTACCTAGGCTTGAAAGGCTGTGTGAGCTTCGAAATGAATTGCAGCGGGAAGAGATGGGGCCGTGGCCCTCAGGAGTTTGGCATCCACAGCAGCTACAAGCCAATCGTGGACAGCCCCGTCTGGAGGCTTGTAGATGCTCTAGCTACGATGACGGAGGAGAACGGGAGCAGGATACTCATCGACGGGTTCTTTGATGATGTCAGGCCGTTGTCGAAGGAGGACAAGGAACTCATCAAGGACTTGGCCAAGAGAACAGACCTTCAGAACCTCAAGAAGACGATGAAGATCAAGCGATTCATGTTGCCTGACGACGAGAAGGAGGAGCTGTGGGGTCAATACACTACTGGCACAACACTCAACATGATCGGAATCTGGGGAGGGTACATCGAGAAGGGCGGCAAGACGGTTTTGCCTCACGAAGCCAGCTGCAAGTTCGACATCAGGCTAGTCCCGAACCAGAAGAAGGAGAAGATGCTGCCGCTCGTCAGGAAGCATCTGCAGAAGCACGGATACTCGGACATCTCAGTCAAGGAAATCGACACAAGCGCAGACTGGTGTCGGACGAGCGTGAAGGAACCAATCGTGCAGGCAATGATAAGGAGCTTCAGGGCATTCAGGTACGACCCAAGAATATGGCCGACTGTCGGAGGCACGGCACCGTTCTTCTTGTTCGACCGTGTGCTCAAGCTGCCCTGGACTATGGGAGGGATTGGCCATGGCGGCCTTGCACACAGTCCCAATGAGTACATCGTGATTGATGGAAACAAGAAGGTAGCTTCGTTCACAGATGCCGAGAAGTTCATGGTCACGGTCATGGAAGAGTTCGCAGCGGCTCATAGGAAGAGACCGTAGGGGAGGAAGTCTAGTGTTGTACATCTACACGGCCAAACTGAAAGAGGGAAAGGAGAAGCAGTACAAGGCATGGTCATTGAAGAACACTCCAGAGCTCAAGAGGAGGCACGGGCAATTTGGCTGGAAGCTGGTAGGTGCCTATGGAACCATGGGGTTATCCAATTTCGATGTGGCATGGATCTGGCAATTCAAGAGATGGAGCACCTGGGACGAATTCTATGACCTCGAAGACAAGGTCATGGACAAGCTGAAGGAGGAAGAAAGCAAATTCTTCTTGCCGGGAACCGGGAGAGCTGTTGTGATACAAGAGATGGAAGACTGGCTTATGCCAATCACGAAAAAGAAAAAGAAGTAGCTAGGACGCCTGAGAAAAGACCATAGGGGAGGAATGGCGAGCGATGCTCAAACCGCAACTTGAGCGATCTGGTCACGGCGAGCCATCCATGGTCCATCCTTTTGTACCCTTACATATTACATATGGTGGAAAAATCTATAAATATGTAAGGGTAATAGGGTGGCGTGGTCACGATCAGGAAGAGACTAGTTCGAACGCGGCAGTACTTCTACCTTCAGCACACTCTCAGGACATCAAAAGGGGTCGAGACTCGCGAGAGGTATCTTGGGGCCAGGCTGCCAGCCAACATCGATGAGGTGAAGCGAGACTTCCTCACCGAGATCTACAAGGAGCGCTGGTATCCTCTTCTGGACGGTATCCGTGCCAACTATTTGAAAGAGCAGCGAAGGATGCCGAGGAGCGCGTCTCAGAAGCAAGCTCGCTCGTTCTCGGTCAGGTTCACTTATGACACGACTCGCATCGAGGGTTCGAGGCTCACGTACCGGGAGACGGCGGATCTGTTGGAGAGGGGGCTCAGCCCGCGAGCTAAGCCAATCGAAGACATAAAGGAAGTCGAAGCCCATGATAGGGTCTTCCGCGAAGTCCTGGCGTACGAGAAGGATTTGTCGTTGCGAGTCATCTTGCTGTGGCACAAGAGGCTGTCTGAAGAGACGAAACCGGACATCGCTGGGAAGATTAGAGCACACCAGGTTGCTATTTCGGGGAGTCGATTCATGCCTCCTAGCCCGGTTGAGGTTCAGCCATTGCTAAGGGAGTTCTTTCGTTGGTACGATCGAAACAAATCCTCTCTCCATCCAGTCGAACTCGCCGCGGGTGTTCACTTGAGATTTGTCACAGTTCACCCATTTGCTGATGGGAATGGCAGGATGAGCCGACTCCTTATGAACTTCGTACTGCAGAGGCGCGGATTTCCTCCTCTGAACATCGCGTATGAGGATCGGAGAAGCTACTACAATGCCCTTGAGCGCTCGCAGGTGAAGAAGGTTGACAGCGTCTTCATCCTGTGGTTATTCAAGAGATACCTCAAGGAGTACTCGACATACGCCTAGGTCTGGAAATTGGATGCTGTAGCATCGCAGTGATTGTTGCTGATGGTACTGAGAATTTTCAGGCCCATTTCATTCTCTACCGGTATAGAATCCCCTTCTCGAGGGCTACCTTCCGGATTTGAAGATTCTAGCATCCAGCTTTGAACATTAGCAAATTCCGGGCCATTATCCGGGTTCTTTGCCTGCAAGGAATGTTCACAAGTTCTCGGCTGCTTAGGAATCTGGCGTCCCTCTCGCTGCGACAGATCTGTGATGTTCAAACTATGATCTCGACATCAGTCGTTGAGAAAAGACCATAGGGGAGGAAAGGCGATAAGGCGGGGGAGAGGAACGATGAAGTGCGCGAAATGTGGGGCTGAAAATCCAGGCCAGGCTGATGTCTGCGAGAAGTGCGGGCGACGGATTGCCAGGAATTGGAGGTACGCGTCCAATCTGATCGCGTGCGCCTTGGTTTTGATAGGTTTCTTGCTCCTTTGGCAATTCGCCTACGTGATGTACTATGGCTGGAAGTCCGATTTCTTCTACTATGGTGTCATCGACTGGGTTGACAGAATCGCGCTTCTGATCGTTGGCGTCGTGGTTACTTTTCTGGGGTTCCTCTCTTATACGAACCCGCGCAATCCATCCTAGAAAATGAGGAGGGAGTTCGCGCCTCGCCTCGGAAAGACCATAGGGGAGGAAAGGTGATTCCACCTCGGTAAGATGGCGACAGAAGCGGAGCAATCCAGGCTGGGCGCCCACCAGCGAATACTTCGACTAGTGTACGCGGCCTTGCTTGCACTGGCCGTCTTGTACTGTTGGCTCGTGGCCGTTGCATTCATGGAAAACCATTGGGAATCTTGGCTGTGGAAGGTTCTGAATGGGGAGATTCTGTTGTGGATGATGGTCGTTTTCATTCTAGGCGATATTCTGCTATTGGTCGTCGCCAGACTCACTGACAAGCGATGGCTGCGGTGGTCTACAGTTGCGGCGGCAATCGCGCTGACTGCTTCGTACTGGCTCATCGTGTACCTTCTATGGCTTAACCAATCCCTCACCTTGTCTTTGTGACAGAAAGAAGGAAAGGGGTTTGGGCCCGAGTTCAATTCATGCCGATTGACACGAGAAGCCATCTTGCTGGCTGCCAACATGCGGCTTCTGCGCGTTTCTGCGACGCTCTCATTAGTTTGTGACAGTCACTGTTACGCTAACCATATGGCTTAGCGAAGGCTGACTACTCTGACCAGTCAGGGTGAAAGTGGCGCTTCCAGTCGGGCACGAAGGACCGGCATAGACTGTTTGTGTTAGCCGCACATCTCCATTAGCCGTCGGAGTTGCCGGATCTGGATAGTAGAATTCTATGTACAAGGCAACGTCAATAGGAGACGCGACTCCAGAGAAAGTAACCGTCGAATTGAAACCGTTGATTGACGTGACTATTATTGTCACATTTGCGGAACGCCTTTGGCAATGGTCAATGACGCCGGGTCTGCGGATAGCTCGAAGTCAGGGCTCGTTTCTTCTTCTTGTCCAGACTTCAGAAGACCTCCTAGAATCAGAACCGCAACTACTATCACACATACGATGACGACTGCCACTACACCTAACAGAACTCCTTTCGATGCCATGCCAATTTTCCTCCATCCCCTTGAACGCCTACCAAGGTCATAAAAGGGATGGAGTCTGCGTCGCAAAAGCCCATAGGGGAGGAAAGGCATTGGTGGTACGGGGAAATGGAAATGAAATGCCCAAATTGTGGAAAAGAGGTAGCAGAAGAGGCATACTATTGCGGATGGTGTAACGCAAGTCTCCGAGAATCAGCGCATTCTACCGTCAGTCCGACGCCTTCTACCGTCAGTCCGGAGAAACGAGAGAGTCTCACTCAAATGGTGTTCTTGATACGGAACAGGTTCTTGAGGATAGTCGTGATGGTCAGCGGGATAACGTTGGCCATCGGTGGCGTAGGTTTCGCCATTTTCGGAGCATACGCTGTTTCTAAAGGCGACAGCCTAGTCTACTTGATCAACGACAGGGTAGTGAGAGCTGGAGAATTTGCCGAGGTTACCCTGATGATCGGTCTGGCACTTCTGTTCGCGGGATTTGTTCTCAGGTATGTATATCACAAGGAGAAGCCTGCTCGGGTCGACTAACCAGGCATCTAAAGTTGGGGAAAGCGGTTTGAGCCTTCCCTCGGAAAAGACCATATGGGAGGAAAGGCGGGAGTAAGTCCAGCCAGGCACGGACACGCGCCTCTGCCTGCATGCACGCGAACAACGATTAACGTAACAATTCGCTTTCGAATACAGGTTTGAATGCGGTCGGTAGAAGGGTTCTTGGCGACGGACGCGTATCCCCCGGAAGGGAAACTGGGGTGTAGGAATGGGCGAAGCCGAACTCTACGGGTCTGAGGAGCGCAGAAAAGAGAATAGGAAATCAGTTCTCAAGAGGCTAACTGTCGTGAATGCGATCTTCATAGTCGCAGTCATCGCGCTTGCGGGAATCTCTGTGTCTCTATTCAGCCTCGCAAACGACTACCACGATGCGAAGTACAGGGCCCAGTACGTGCTTGTGGATTCGCTTATTGGTTCAATGAATACCGCACAACCAAACATCAGGGGCATGATTGATAGCACAGATCCAGGTTCCTCGAGGCTAGCTCAATCTGCATATGCCGATGCGAACCTCAAGGAGGCAAGCGCCTGTGCTTTCGCGATAAGCGTGATGTATCCTGATGGCAGCAAGGAGTCGGACGCCTTTCAGTCAGTAGAACGGGCCATTGACCAGACGAAGTACGTCGTCTTCAGTTACAACGTGAACCTGTATTCCAGATTCGTCTACAACAACTCGTACTACGAGCCGAATTACACCATCAATTCCTTGTATCTCAACGTCACCGAACAGATGATAGTCCTGGCTGATCTCCTTTTCGCTGGAATGGATTCATCTCGGGATTGGCAGAGTTCCCCATATTCTCTCGTGAAGAGAATGGACCTCGATGCAATCGAACAGGCTTCATCGCAGTTGGAGGAAACGGGCGTTCTGCTTCATAGTCTGATGCCGTAGGAGGCAGTGAGAAACCAAAGGGGGGAAAGGGTTTGAACCGGTTTTCCCGTAGCCTTCCAAAGACGCGACAAACAACCCGATCTGTATCTCTTCGGGTCGAGCCAGTCAATCTGGTGGGTTCAAATTTCACAGGGTCCACCATGATCCTCGGAACAGTCCATAGGGAAAGAAGGGCTGGCGGTGTTCAACTCTAGCTTCGGCAGGTACGTTTATTACAATTGCAGGAGAATGAGGCGCTGAGGTGAGGTCCCTTGTCCCGCCATCCCTCGGACGACTTCAGAATCGCTCTCGTTCAAATGCGGTGCTCGCCGAAACCCAGAGAGAACATCATCGCTGCGAAGCGGGCAATAGTTGCCTCGTCTGAGGAGGATGTGGACCTTTGGATACTGCCCGAGCTATTCTCCAACCGATACGTAGGCCAGTTTGAAGGTCGCAGAGCTCAGACAGCGTATCTGCCTGATCACATGACGCTTTTGACCGAATTCAAAGAGGTTTCAAACGAGGCGGGTGCCGCTGTTGCCCTGTCGTTTGCAGAGGTCGTGGATGCGAGGACTTGCTTCAACTCCCTCGCGCTGATAGACAAGAATGGGAAGGTGAGGGCTTCATATCGCAAGGTCCACATTCCGGACTCTGAGGGGTACAGAGAAGACCTATACTTCAAGCCTGGAGACCTAGGATACGTCGTCGCCAATCTGGGCGATGTCAAGATTGGCCTTGGCATTTGTTGGGACCAATGGTTCCCGGAGGTGTCCAGGACCTTGGCCCTCAAGGGTGCGGAGCTCCTGATCTATCCCAGCGCAATAGGCTCCGAGCTAGTAAGACCCGATTTCGACTCCCGCCCACAGTGGGAGCTTGTGATGAGGGCGCAGGCGGTAATGAATCGGGTGTTCGTTGCTGCAGTGAATCGCATTGGCCAGGAAGAGAAGATCAAGTTCTATGGAGGCAGCTTCGTCGCTGACCCGTGGGGCAAGGTCCTCAGGCGCGCATCTACGAGCCGTTCTGAGACGGTGTTTGTGGACCTGGACCTGTCGCAGATCCGAGATGCCCGCTCGTTCTTCGGATTCTTCGACACGCGCCAGCCTCATACATACGGGACCCTAACAAAAGCGAGGAGGTCGAGGCATGGCCAAGAGAAACGCTAGCGAGAAAGCGCGACGGACGCCCGCAGAGGACGAATTCTCAATGCCCGCGGAATGGGGTCCGCATGCCGGATGCCTCATCTCCTGGCCGTGTAGGAAAGCCACTTGGCATGGACACTTCGAGGACGCGAAGAGGGCCTACACTGCTGTCATCAAGGCGATTGACCGCTTTGATCCCGTGACGGTCCTCGCTGATCCTGCGACCGCCCATGAGGCGCGAAGGAGACTTGGCTCCGAAGCGAAGATAATCGAGGTGGCGCTTGATGATTCGTGGTCGAGAGACAACGGTCCGATCTTCGTCCGGAGGGGGGACAAAAGACTTGCGTTCGCAAACTTCAGGTTCAATGGTTGGGGCCAAAAGCAGCCGTGCGAGAGAGACGACAGACTGCCGATCCTCCTGTCAGAGCGATTGAGGATCAGGCGCTACGACGCGCCTATGGTCCTCGAAGGAGGTGCGATAAGCGTCGACGGCGACGGTACACTGCTAACGACCGAGCAATGTCTTCTCAATGCCAACCGCAATCCCAGCATGTCGCGGGAGAGTATCGAACAGGTCCTCGCCAGCTATCTGGGCATACGAAAAGTGATCTGGCTCGCCAGAGGGGTCGAGGACGACATGACTGATGGACACGTCGACGGTGTCGCCGGATTCGCAATGCCCCACGTCATCTTGGCTGCGCACACAAGTGATGACTCTGATCCGAATTGTGCGAACTTGGAGGAGAACTTGGCTCGGCTGGAATCCGCCACCGATGCCAAAGGACGGCCTCTGGAGGTGGTGAGAATGGTCCAGCCTAGGCCGATGTTGATTGGAGATGTTGCCATAACGCCTAGCTATGTCAATCTCTACTTCGCCAATGGGGCGGTGATCTTCCCGACCTATGGAATTCGAGAGGACAATCTCGCCCGTGAGACCCTCGCCTCTCTATTTCCGGAGCGAGAGATTGTTGGTGTCAGGTCCGAGCACATCGGTATTGGAGGAGGGGATGTACATTGCATCACCCAGCAGCTGCCTTCGGGCGAGTTTCTGTACCCTTGATGCAATCTAGCGGCATCGCGAACGGCAGCCTTGTCATACTCAAACCAGCGTCTCGAAATCCGTCTCTGGGAAAAGCACATAGGGGGGGAAAGGCGATATGGCTCTGGGAATGGCGATGAAATGCGCAGATTGTGGGATTGAGAACCCACCACAAGCCGCCTATTGCATGAGTTGTGGCAGCGGACTAGTGACAGGGCATAGCGGTGCGGTGGAACCCACAGGGCAATTTGTGGCTGCGCAAGCACAGGCCACCATGCGTAAGATGCTGGAGACCCCGGGAACAATCGTTCTCGCGGGAGGCCTATTGCTGCTTCTTGTCTCAATTCTGTTGATGGTTGTGAGACATTGGGGGTCCGGAATCGGCCTCTTTGTCGTGAGCATTATCATCCTGTGGGTAGCTGTGCAGTGGCGCGGTCACGAAGCAGCTATCGCGGCATCACAAGCTAGTCTTGCCCCTCGCGTTGAAAAGAGTGAAGTCCGCGAGCATGAGATAGTGAAAGTCAAGTGCAGGTACTGTGGGGTTCTGAATCCAGATGGCGCTAGGAATTGCGACTCTTGTGGTGCAGTTCTCTAACCGGTCTCGAATAGTCTAATATACGCGGTATGCTCATTTCAGCCTCCGGGGTTGGTCATGGAGGAGAAAGCGAAGCCCATCCTGATGGCAATCAAGCCGAAGCACATCCCGAAGAAATTCTTGGCGAGCGATGAAAGTGTCGTTTTCGAATCGCATCAGAGCTGGTGGTATAGCATGAAATCTGCCACATTGGGCCTCCTAGTAGTGCTCGCGGCGAACATCATCCTCGATTGGGGGTGGATCCCAAGTACTCCGGATCTGCCTTTCGCGTCTGCGGCGCTCAGCGGTATCAACGGAGGCATCCAGGGGTTATTCGCCCTGATCGCGCTTATCGCGCTCATTGTGTCGACGTGGGTTTTCTTTATGCGGTCGATGAGCCGGAGAAGGACCGTGTACGCTGCTACTGACGAGAGGCTCATCAAGCGGACGGGTCTAGTCATCAAGGGATACGAGGACATCCCGTTGACACAAATCGAAAACATATACATCAAACAGTCCCTGGGGAACAAGATCCTGGGGTATGGCACGATCACATTCTCGACCAAGGGCCTCGGAGAAGCGGGAGGGCCCGACATGAAATGGGTCGCGGTCCCAAGGCCGATGAGAGTGCGCAGGATACTTCAGGAAGTCATGGATATCCGAGACAAGCCCAAAAGACACACGAAGAAGGAACTAGCAGCGGTGGAGAAACTGTAAGAGGTTTGAATCTGGTTTCCCGTTGCCTTCCAAAGACGCGACAAACGGTCGGTCTCATACCTTTCCGGGTCGAGCCAGTCATTTTGATGGGGTCAAATCCCACAGGGTTTGCCGTGATTCTCAGAAAAGACCATAGGGGAGGAAGGGCGAGCGATGTTCAGACCGCAAGTTGCGCATTGAACCGAACCTGACTCGTTCAGGCGGTCGAAGTGGAAACCTCCAAGTACAACATAGGTCGATGCCGATTGTTAAGCTCGAGTGTGGTTCGAGGGGGGAAGAGAGTGAGGAAACTAGTGTCACGAGTCGATGGAAGAAGACTGCTGTCCGTGATGATCGCACTCGTTTTCTGCCTTTCAGCGATGCTCGGATTGCTGGCTGATTCTTCGTCGGATAGGGCCGACAAAGCAGTTCGAGAAGGTCCGATTGGCGAAATCCCGTATGTCTCTAGGACGTTCGCCTTGACCGTTCATGACCCGATACTCATCGACGGCGACAGCGAGTTCACTAATGCCAGTGGTGTGACATGGGGTAGCGGGACAGAATCTGATCCATATATCATCGAGGGGTGGAATATTGACTTGTCACTTGTGGACATCCCAGGTATCGAGATACGTTATGCCAATTCATATTTCATCGTTCGAAATGTCTCTGTCCATGGTGATGGCTACGAGAGCGCAATGTACAGCTACGATACTGGCATTAGTCTTCTCTACGCCAGCAATGCAGCGATTACCGACTGCATCGTCTCGAGCAACGACTTTGGCGTTGGCCTGTACGGATGCCAAGTTGTGGTTACCGACTGCAATTTGCAGAGCAACGGTTTCGGTGTCTACATGACCTCATGCTGGCATTCTGTCACAAATGGCAACAATGTATCGCAGAATATGTTCGGAATCAGCATGGAACGCTGCTGGGATACGACCATCTGCGGGAACAACATATCCCAGAACACGGGATGGGGGTTCAGTATGTATGATTGCGAAGACATTTCGATTTGGTCCAATGTCTTTGTCTCAGACGGCATGGCTATTGGGAGCCAACCAGGTGAGCTTGCTTACTACAACAGCCACGCAATCACAATGAACAACACGGTGAACGGGAAGCCACTCTGCTACTACAAGAATGGCAACGATCTGGAATTGAACGATGTGCAAATTGGTCAACTTATCGTTGTGAACTACACGGATGTCCATGTAACGAACCTGAGTATCACAAACACCGATTGCGGCATCTCAATGGCATATGTTGCGAACGCTAGTGTTGCCCTCAACAATGTCTCAGCCGATGACTATGGAATGCGCATTTTCTCGTGCAGAAATGCAAGTATCGATGGTAATTTGGCTTATGACAACCACTATGGTCTCTCTTTCTACGGCTCAAAAGACATCGTCATTTCCAGCAACATTGTTTCAAACACCAGTGAGGAAGCCATCAAACTCGGTAACTGTCAGAACTCGACCATCTCTGGAAACAGCGTTTTGTCGAGTCATTATCGTGGAATTGCGCTCTATTCTTGTGGGAATACAACAGCGCTCGGAAACAATATTCATAGCAATCCCACCGGGAGCATAATCCAGTATTGCTCTAACACCACGATAACCAGCAACAAAGTTGCGGACAATGACAATGGCATGATATTCGAAAACTGCGCAAATATGACTGTCACCGGTAACAACGTATCGAACAACGAAGTTGGCATCTGGCTGACTTTGTCGGATTCTAGCGTGCTGACCGGCAACACCTGCTCGAACAATGGATGTGGCATCTATCTTGATACCTCGAGCAACAACAGCATTGTCAACAACAATTGTTCGAACAACACTTATGGCGTATATCTTGATTCATCCACCAGCAGTTCCATCAGCAACAACTACTTCTCGGATAATGGTCAATATGCACTGATCCTCGATTTGGATTCGAATGGCAACGTAATCTGGAATAACACTTTCTATCACAACAACGGTGCAACGGACCACTACAATCATAATCACATCCAAGCAAGTGATGATGGAACGGATAATTCTTGGAACAGCACTTCTGGCTATGGTAACAACTGGTCAGATTGGACCACACCAGATAAACTTCCACCTTTTGGTGTGGTTGATTCGCCATACGAGATCTCAGGAAGCGCAACCGCGGCGGACAACTATCCTCTGACGACCTCGCCTTCAGAGCCGATCCCGGAATTCGGCATGATGGCATTCGTGGTACTGGTCCTCCTGATAGTTGTCGTGCTGGCAGGAAAGGCGAGACGAAAGAACGCATATCTACCATGAAATGCGCTAACATTTCCTACCGGTATGAAGATGGAGTCCGAACCCCATTCATTTCTTACCAGTGGGTATAGCATCCAGCTTTAGTCACCGGTAGATTCCGGGCTATGATCCGGGTCACCTCATTCTGAGTGTGGCAACAGCATGTTGACTGCACTTGTCTCTCCCAGACGCGATTGCCCTCGCTCACGAGGCAAGTGAAACGGCTCAGCAGGAGTGACGGGCCTACCTATTCATGGCCCTCTTGAACATGGGCACGGCGACGGTGAGCAGGACGATGCCGAACACCCCGAGTATGACTACCTCTGGGGTTATGGCCGAAACCCCCGCGCCCAGCACCATGACTTTCCTCATCGCACTCGCGGCGTAGGTTAGTGGCAGGAAGTTTGCCAAGGTCTGCATGAATGACGGCATCTGCTGGATCGGGAAGAAGACCCCGCTCAAGAACATCATCGGGAACATAAGCGTCATCATCACCATCGTGGCCGTCTCTTCCTTGTCAGCAAAGGAGGTTATCAGTATGCCGAGCCCTACGAAGCTGAAAACGGTGAGGAGTATGAGGAGTATCACGAGCAGGATGCTTCCGTGGATGACCACGCCGAAGAGCAGCACTGCCATAAGAAGTATGATGAACCCTTGGATCATGCCCCTGGTCGACTGCGCCAGCACCTTGCCCAAGATGATCGCCCATCGGCTCGTGGGCGCCACCAGCATGCCATCCAGCGTTCCCATGTCCTTCTCATAGGAGATCGCGTGCGGCAGGCCCGTCATGAGCGACATCATAACGACCATGGACATTATTCCCGGGGCCACGAACTCGAAGTAGTTCGGGGTTCCAGGTACGATCCCCCTGACCTGAACGTCATACGGCATGAGCACCGTCGGCGCATCCTGGAGCGAGATGTTGTACGTCTGGTTGAGGTTGCGTTCCGCCGCCTGCGAACCCAGCTGCTCGATGAGCTTTGTCACGACGCTCTGTATCATCGCGGAAGTCTGTGGGTTCGATTGGTCGGTCATGATGGTGATATTGCCCTGCCTGCCAGCCAAGATATCCGACGTGAAAGTCGGAGGCACGATGATGCCGCCGCTGACCTTGCCGCTCTGGATCATCGTCTTGATTTCATCATAGCCGGTGGCAACACGCAGGTCCATCATGCCCGTCTGATTGTTCACGGTTTCCAGCTCGGTCACGAGACCATTACCCAGGGAAGTGCTGTTGACACTCACATCCTGGTTCGCCAGCGCCACGGGCGTGTGGCTTATGGTGTTCCCGGTTGGGAAGATGAACCCGACCATCATCATCATAAAGAGAGGCATAAGAATCAACATGACCAGCCTGAGCTTGCTCCTGCTGAACTCCAGCAGATCCTTCCAGCATATCCACGCACTGTGCCTCAGAACCCTTCTCACGCCCATGAGCTCACCTCACCCTCTTGTTGGGACGCCACCCGTGAGGACCGCCTCTCCGCGTCGGTGCTGACGTCTTCGACGCGTCGTCTCGCACTTCGTGTCCAGTAATGTTGAGGAACACGTCCTCGAGCGTCGGCTCGAGATTCTTCACAGTCTGAATCTGGGCGCCGTTCTTTCGAAGGGCGTCGACCAAGATGTCGAACGAATCTTTGCCAACTGAGCTGACCTTGATATGCGTTGCGCCATCCCGAACCACCGAGCTTACGGATTTCAGAGATTCGACGGATGACACTATGCTGGTGTCAAGGTTCGGTATCTCGAACTCGAACAAGGTCGTGTCGTTCCCGGAGATGGACCTCTTCAGATTGGCCGATGTGTCCAGGGCCACGATCTTCCCGTGGTCCATGATCCCAATCTTGTCGCAGAGCATGTCCGCCTCGCTCATCATGTGCGTCGTAAGGACCATGGTGGTCCTGTTCTCGATGTTGATTCTTCGCACGAGCTCCCTAATTTCTGCCGTCGACTGCGGATCCAGGCCTAGCGTTGGCTCGTCGAGGAAGAGTATCTCTGGTTGGTTCACCAGGGCGCGTATGACGTTGATCCGCTGCTTCATGCCAGTGGAAAATGTGTCAATTCTGTGGTCTGCCCATTTCTCCATGCGCACGAACATCAAGAGCTTGTCTATCCTCTTGTTCAGGACTTCGTTCGGTATGTCGTACAACTTGCCGAAGAGCTTGAGGTTCTCCCTCGCTGTCAGCTCGTCGTACATGATCATCTTCTCGGACACGAGGCCGATGTGCTCTCTGACCTTGCCGTCCTCCTTCTGGACATCAAAGCCGGCGACCGTCGCTGAGCCCTCCGTCGGGACGCTAAGTGTCGACAGCATCCTGATGGCAGTTGATTTGCCCGCCCCGTTCGGGCCCAAGAGGCCGAATATCTCGGCCTTCTTCACCTCGAAGGAGACGTGATTGACTGCGGTGAAATCCCCAAACCTCTTCGTCAAGTTAGTAGTACTGATTGCCATATCGGACATGATTCTACCCCTATCCTCGCTAGTGCTTCTTCGCTTTGTTCTTGTCAAGTCTTGACATAACATCTCTGATGGTCTTCAGTGACTCATGGAGCGCAGAAACGTCATCCGAATTCAGAGAAGAGAGGTTCTCCACGATGATTTTCCTTGCGTTCTTTCTGAACTCCTTGAGAGTGTGTCTGCCAGCCTTCGTGATGGCCACATTTATGACTCTTCTGTCGTTCTTGTCTGGTATCCTCTCGACCAGTCCTTCTCGGATGAGCTTGTCAACGAGGGCGGTCATGTACGGTTTCGAGATGTCCATGCGTTTGCCTATTTCAGACATGTGGATCGGGCCATGCTTCATGACTGCTCCGAGCACGAATCGACTCGGGTCGAATCTTCTCGTGCTTTGGGTGGTCTCCTCTCTCGCGACCCTTCGAAAGAACAGATGAAACGAGAAGAACACATCGTCCGCGATGCTCTTGAGCTTCTTGTCGTCGCCCTTGGACATGAGCCGGTCAATATTAGTTCTTATATTTAACTGTTCTCGAATTGAACCATTTCTGAGTTACTCGGCCAACTCGATGCCGGCTTGCTCAAGAATCCCGTCGCCGTCTGCAGCCTGGGCGCCCTTCTGGTGGGGGACCTGATCGGTTCGCCCTGCCCCGGTCAAAGAAGTCCTCCTCGGAGGTTCAGAAGAGCACTTCTTTGCTCAATACGACCTTGTTGTTCCTCGTGGGGATGCCTTCCTCCTCCACGTGCTTTCTCCTTCCGTCTGCTGCACTCCTCTCTCCTCCAAAACCGCCGTCGGATTTGACAACGCGCCAACAGGGGACTATCGGATACAACGGATTGTTGTGTAGCGCATTGGCCACCGCTCTTGTGGCTTTCGGTTTCCCGATCAGCTTGGCGATTCCTTGATATGTGCAGACCTTCCCCCTAGGGATCCTGAACGTAGCAGCGTAGACTGCCCTCTCGAAATCAGAGTAATCGCTCAGGTATTGGGTGACGTCCTCAGCTGTCTTGATGTCTTCTTTGCGCACGGGTTTCACCAATCCTTTTCATCTCCAAGTCTAGATGTCTGTAACAACTCGAAGCAATCCTGGGGGAATATAGCATTATGGAGGACGAGTGAAAGTGGTCATGGGGAGTTAGGCTCGCGCAGCCGATCTTCTCTATCTATACATCATGAGATGCTTTGCAGTCGAGCCTACCCGAGGCAGAATCCTCCGTTCAGCGTTCCTTCCAAGACATCAGCCTGCTCGAGAGGACGAAGAACACCGCTCCGATGACAATGACGACCGCGAGGTTCACCAAAGCCCCGCCAGTGTTGCCGTAAACCATCGTGTCTCTCAGGCCATTGTTGAAATACGTGAGCGGCAACGCAGTGGCCACGACTTGCAGGAAGTGTGGCATCATGTCGAGCGGAAAGAATGAGCCCGATAGGAACATCATGGGGAAGCCGATGGCATTGGCAACTGCAACACCCGATTCGGGGTCCTTTATGGCAACTCCCAAGAGCATTCCAAGAGAGACAAAGAGGAATGCGCCGGCAGGGATCATTGCCAGGGCGAGCAGTGTGATCGACGAGTGAGTGCCAAATGCGGCGCTCGCCACTGCGAAGGTCGTCAGAAGAGACAATACCAGGATGATCGAGAAGAAAACGAACTTCGATATCAGCCATTCGTGCTTTCTCAGTTTAGTTGTGGCGAGCAGTTTGAAGAATCCCCGCTGTCTGTACTCCGCGCATATCGAGGACATGCTGAACAGCGAATTCGTCATCACAGTTATGCCCACGACGCCGGGCAAGAAGTAGTCTAGGAACTTGTAGCCCTCCTTCAGACCTTGAACACCTGGTGCGACCAGCGGCAAAGTCCGCGAGAGGTTGTAGTTGAAGCTCACGCTCGCAGCATCCACAGCCGCAACAGCGGTCCCGAAGGTGGATTGTGACTTGTCACCGTAGATTGTGACTAGAACTGGTCCGGAGTAGTTTGGGCCCATGCCAGCAACAATCTTCGAGCCAAAGTCGTCGGGTATCAATAGAGCTAGTGACAGCGAATTGTCGTTGATGTAGTTCGTGATGTTTGCATCGGCCGAAATCATCTTTATGTTGACTAGGGTCGTGTTGTTCAGCTCGTTCAGATACGCGACGGAGTAGGAGCTCCCGTCCAGGTTCTGGACCGGCAGCGACACCTTCTGGGTACCGCTCGCGCTGTATATGGCTCCGAACAGCAGGATCAGCAGTATGGGGAACGCGAAGGTGAAGAATGCTCCTATCTTGGATCTGAGGTACTGCCTGCCGAACCCCTTGATGTCCGCAAGAATCCGGCTCATGGCTTCAGATCCCCCTCTTCCATCTTGGCACCAACAAGATCGAGGAACACATCCTCGAGGGTCTGTCTCCTCGTGTACATATCCTTGACTTTCAGCTCTATCCCGCTAAGCTTCTGAAATATCGTCCTCATATCGGAGGGGTCGTTGACTGGTACTAGGATGTCACCGTCGGCCTCTGTGGTGGCTTCTATCCCTCTCCTCTTGATCTCCTTCAGACCATCCGGGCCGACGCCGACGAGCACAATCACGGTGAGCTTCGCGTGCTTTCTTATGAGTTCCTCGGGGCTGTCCCGTGCGATTATCTTCCCCTTGTGCATGATTGCGACGTCGTCCGCCAGCTTCTCGGCCTCGTCGAGGTAGTGGGTGGTCAGGAAAACGGTCGTGCCTTTCTTCCTGATATCTTGGATGAGCGCCCACAAATCCCTCCTCGCCTTCGGGTCGAGCCCTGTCGTTGGCTCGTCCAGGAAGAGAACCTCAGGCTCGTTGATTAACGAAAGCGCAATTCCTAGCTTCCTCTTCTCGCCACCCGAGAGTTTCTTCGAGATGGAGTTCTTCCTTCCAGTTAGGTTGACTTTCTCGAGCAACTGTCCGATGTCTTTCCTCGACATCTTC
>Ga0315286_10002520_pt1 | contig 17098 bp, 17 predicted proteins | sample YL17G10_0_MG_FD_205038 | JGI IMG/M metagenome (GOLD analysis project Ga0315286, IMG submission 205038) | Sediment microbial communities from Yellowstone Lake, YNP, Wyoming, USA - YL17G10_0 | ecosystem: Environmental > Aquatic > Freshwater > Lake > Sediment | place: USA: Wyoming | collected...
ATAAAAAATGATAAAAATTAATTATAAGAAATGCTGCTGGAAAAATGGCAAGTGCTCTTCTTGTACATGTGGAAAAGCTTGTGTAGGATGTGTTGAAGCTTGCCCAGTCCGTGCTCTTGTGAGAAAGAAGGGGCTGGAGTATAGTAAAGAAAGATGCATATCATGTGGCGCCTGTATTAAAGCCTGCAAGCATAAAGCTATTTCTTTAGTAGTTTAACTAAAATTTTCATAAAAACTCTCTTCACATCTTTTGATTAGAAAGATAGTATAGTATACTCTTAGAATTAGGAAGAAGTTTACTATCGCCAATTCCGGTCAATGCCTTGCCTTTGCTTAAATAATTCTAACAGTTTAGAAGTAAATGCCCAGTCTAAATTATCATTTGCTAAATTTTTTGGATAGAGGGAGATAATATCTAGATTATTATCTTTGTAGAGTTTCATTTTTTTATCATACTGCTCTTTTTTGTATTTTTCATCCTCAATTAAACCCCAAAATTCAACAAAAACGTCAAACTCGGGCAAGAAAAAATCGGGTTCTATATTGACTTTATGAAAAGGAACTGTAAAACCATAAAAATATTTTTTTACACTAATATGGGGATGATGTTCAAAAATGATATTCTTTCTTTTAAAGTATCCAGCAATTATTTCTTCGCTCTTAGAATCATAATGATTTTCTTTTTCAGAGTGTGTTATTTTATATTTCTTTATGGAATCATCAATAAATAACTCTATTCCGTGAAGTACTATCACTGCCCCAATAATTTTAATTAAAACTTCTAAGCTACCTGACTTTTGGAATGCAGCATAAAGAATAATGGCGCCTACTACAAAATAGAACATTCCATGAAATTGTTTTATTGATAATTTAGAGTTAAATGTCATTTTAAGCTTTTATTATTTATTTTAATAATCTCATCAGAACTTTCCTCGCAATGTCAGAAATCTTTTATGGATTTCTGAGCACTGTCAAAAACTAATGAGCTTTTAAGAGTTTTAGAAGAATAGTTTTTGAAGCAGAAAAATCAGCCCTTCTATTGCTTGCTTTCATAATCTCCCCCAATAGGAAGTTTAAGCTTTCTTTCTTTCCTGCTCTAAAATCCTCGCAGGCTTGCTTGTTCTTTGCAAGAACTTGCAACACAAATTTTTCTATTTCTTTTTCATTTGTTATTCTTTCACTTGATTTCAATTCCTGCGAGATTGAATGGGATTTTGGGACAAAACTATTGAGAATTTGTTTTGCTTTTAGTTCTGTTATCTTTTTTGATTTTACTGCCTCAAGCAACTCGATAAAATGTTCTGGTTTTATATCAACTTCTTCAAGAGTTTTTTTATTATAGTTTAAAACTCGAAGCAACTCGATTGTAACCCATGATAATGCAAAGTCTGGCGATATTTTTTCACTTACTTTTTCGAAAAATTCAACTAACTCAAAATTTCTATGAAGAATTTCAGCTGATTTCTTGTCTATCTTATGTTTTTTAATCAGCTTGTTTAGTTTTTCTTGTGGAGTTTCAGGAAGTTCTGACTTCAGCTTGTCTATCCTAGTTTTTTCCAGCTTGATTATTGGCAAGTCTGGCTCTGGAATAAACCTGTAATCAGCAGCTTCTTCTTTTCCTCTCATTTTCTCTGTTTTTTCTCCTGTCCACCTTCGTGTTTCTAGCTGAGTTCCTTCTTTCTCCTGCCTTTGAATTTCATATTCTATTGCTGCTTTTATGTCTTCTATGCTCGAGATGTTCTTTATTTCTACTCTATTTCCTCCTGCTTTTTGGTTAATAGAAACATTTACATCTGCTTTTAATCCTGCATTTTTGTCCACTGCTTTTATATATGCCAGAACTAGCAATAATTTCTTTATCCATTCTGCAACTTCTTCTGAGTTTGAGAAATCTGGCTCTGTTACTATTTCTACTAGAGGCAATCCGCTTCTGTTGTAATCAATGCATCCTGTTTCTGGATTCCAAGAAGCAGGGTCTTCTTCTAGATGCACCTCGGTAATTCCTATTTTTTCAAAATTTCCTTTTTCTCCTACTGGAATAGAGTAACTTCCGGAGATTGTTGTCTGAAATCCTTTTGGCAAGTCAGGCCAGTCATAGTGTTTTCTCTGCCACACGAAACTAGAGTTGATTTTACATCCAAGCATTAATCCAATTTGAATAATCTTTTTTATTGCCTCTGAATTAGGAAGCATTGGCTTGCATCCTGGCTGTCCTGTGCATATTGGGCAGATGTTTGTATTTGGCTTATCGCTTGTGTGTCTCTCAGCTTTGCATCTGCAGAAAAGTTTCTCCTGAGTTTGAAGATAGCCGTGAATTTCCAGCCCGATTTTGACGTCTTTTTCTTCCACATTATTTGCCATTTTTATATATCTCCAACAAGCCACTTCCATAGAGGAATAAATTTAATCTTTTTCCCAGCGCTATTTTCTTCTTTTTCAGTCTCTTTAGTTATAACTATCAGATTATTGCATTTAAATTCTTTCCCTGCTTTTAATAGTGAACTTACTTCTCTCTGAAAAGTCATAAAATCTTCAGTACTATAGCAGACTTGTATCAGCTCTTTCACTTTTTTTCCCTCTTTTATGAGAAAATCAACTTCTTCTTTGAGGGGTGTTTGGTAGTAGGATATATCCAACCCTCTTCTTGCCAGTTCTATAAACACTAAATTTTCCATAAGCCTTCCCTTGTCATCTATGCCATTTATGCTTAATAATCCATTGTCTATAAAATAAATCTTGGGAAGAGACTGCTCTGACTTTTTGTAAGACAAGCTGAATTTTCTCAATGAAAAAACAAAAAAGGCATCTTCCAAATACTCGAGATAATTATACAATGCATTTTTTCCTATCTTTATGCCCTGAGATTTCAAATAGTTATAAAATCTGTTTACAGAAAATTCTTTTGAACTAAGAAGAGATTTTATCAAGGTTTTCATCACCGCATTATTTCTTATTTTATGCCTTTCAACAACATCTTTCAGTATTGCTGTATCAAAAATATCTCTTAGAATTTTATCTCTTTCATCTTTATATAATACTGCTTCAGGATATCCGCCGTATTTTAAATATTCTTCCAAAAAGTTTGCTAATCTAGATTTTTCAGAGGAAGAATAAAACTTTTTTATTTCAAAATCTTTTGCATGCAAGAACTCGCTAAATGAAAATGGAAATACCTTATAGCTTAAATTCCTTCCACCCATGCTTGTGGCAATCTCCTTGCTTAATAATTTAGAGCTTGAACCTGTTATAAACACCTTAATTCCTTCATCCAAGCAGGTTCTTACAAACCTTTCCCAGCCAGAAACATTCTGTATTTCATCCAAAAATAGCCAAATCTTTTCTTTCTTATTTTCAGGATATAACTCGTAAAATGTTTCAAGCATAATAGACAAATCTGCATAATCTATTATGCCTAAATCAGCTCTTTCAAAATTTACATAAAGAATCCTCTTTTTATCATTTTCTCTCAATATTTCTGCCATTAGAAGAAACGTTTCATAAGTTTTTCCAGCCCTTCTCGGGCCAATGAGGGATATGGCTCTTTTAATGTCCTGGTTTATGTTTATCTTAATGTCCCGGGCTATTGCTAAAGGAATCTCTTTATCATGAAAATCTTTTATTATCTCTGCCCATTTATCCTTACTTATCATGTATTATATATGAAGAAACTATTTATAAATGTTTCTCTTTATATGAAGAAACTATTTTGGGGAGATGGTATATAACTTATAGCCGCTTTCTATTGCTAAAATCTAATTTGAAGCTGGAAATTATCTTGTGCTGTCAAGTTCATCCAGCAAAGAAATCAGCCTGCCCCTGAATTCAGGTTTTCTTTTTGCAGGAGGGTTTGCCATGCTTTTTTCTTGTGGAAAATAATATATTGAAGGAACAGCCCGAACAGCCCTTCCCTGCGAAATCTCTGTTATTATTCCCAATGTCAACATCTCGTTTATTACTGGCAAGCCGTCATATAAAGTTCCATTAAATAAGACATATCTATCTCTTTCCTCTGCCCTTATTGTGTCAGAATATCCTGCTATCTTGAAGAAATCAAGTCCTGATTTTGCAGCATTTCTGACAATGTCTCTCGCAAGCTTATTCTCTCTAAGAAATTTCCTTATTGATGAATCAATCTCTGTTTTGGCTGGCATATATAGCAGATATTCTTGCGGGTTTTTAAGTTTTTAGATGTTATTTTTTTCAGCTTCAACTTGATTTGAAGCTATCGAGGGGTTTATAAATATCCCTTTTTTATATTATTTATGGAAAACAAAATAAAATTTTTCATGGTGCTGGGGATAGGAATTATTATAATCCTGATTGCAGCAGTCCTCTTGCAGGAGAAGCCGATAACTCCTACTTTTTCAAGTAGCCTGAATAAATTCAATTCTTCACAAGAGCTAAAAAGTTTTTTGAAATCTCATCAAGAAAGTCAAAATTATATTTCAGGAGAAAGGCTGATGCAGATAATGCCCGCAGCTACAACTGGCGCTTCTAAATCTGCTGAATCTTCTGAATCTGCTGAGGATTATTCAACAACTAACATACAGGTTCAGGGTGTTGATGAGCCAGACATAGTCAAGAATGATGGCAAGTATATATATAGTGTTTCTGGAGATAAAGTTATAATTGTTGAAGCATATCCTGCATCTGCAATGAAAATAATAAGTGAGATTGACTTAAACAAAAGTATTGACCAAATTTTCTTGAATAAAGATAAACTCATTATTTTTTCACAAGGATATGAGCGTATTGTTTATGATAATGTGAGATGCTTGGATGAAGTTAAATGCGGGGGATATTCAGAATACAAAACTTTAGTTTATATTTATGACATATCTGATAGAGAAAAGCCAGTTCTTGAGAGGAATATATCTGCAAGCGGGAGCTATGTTGATTCAAGAATGATTGGAGACTATGTCTATGTTGTTTCTTCAAAGTATGCTGAACCAGAGCCTGTTTTGCCTGTTTATGAAGTTAATGGAGCAACAAGCAATGTAAAAGCAGAGGATGTTTATTATTTTGATTATGAGGATACTAGTTTTGTCTTTACATCTGTCATGGCTATAAACACAGATAAGGATGAATTTAACAGCAGAGTATATTTGACAGGAGGAACAAGCGAGATTTATGTTTCAAATGAGAATATCTATCTAACTTTCACAAAAAGAATAAGTTATTCTTCTTATAATGATAAACTTATTAATGAGGCGATTGTCCCCATTCTCCAAGCTGAGCAGAAAAAGCAAGTTGAAGACATCCTGAACTCAAATGAAGATAATTACAAAAAACTCCAAGAAGTTATGAATCTTGTTTATAATTATTCAAACTCATTAATTGGAGACGAGAAAGCGGATTTCGACAAGAGACTTGATGATAGCATGAAGGAATTTGAGTTTAATATCAATAAAGAGACTGAAAAGACAGTCATAAACAAGATAGGCATAGATGGAAAAGAGATAAACTATGCAGCCCAGGGACAAGTTCCGGGGCATGTTTTAAATCAATTTTCAATGGATGAGTATGATAATAATTTTAGGATTGCCACAACAACCGGTGAAGTCTGGGAAGGGAATAGCTTAAACCATTTGTTTGTTCTTGACAAAGACTTAAGGATTATTGGAAGTGTTGAAGATCTTGCTCAAGGAGAAAAAATCTATTCTGCAAGATTCCAGGGAGCGCGGGCTTATATTGTGACTTTTAAGAAAGTTGACCCTTTGTTTGTTATAGATTTGTCAGAAGCAGCGAACCCGAAAGTTCTTGGATATCTGAAGATTCCAGGATATTCTGATTACCTGCATCCTTATGATGAAAATCATGTTATCGGAATAGGAAAAGAGGCTGTTGATGCAAGTGAGGAAGACACATCAGGAAGAGGGCTTGATTTTGCATGGTATCAGGGAGTTAAAATCTCGTTGTTTGACATCACAGATGTAGAGCATCCAGTAGAAAAAGCCAAGTTTAATATTGGAGACAGGGGGACAGACAGCCCTGCTTTATATGACCACAAAGCATTCTTATTCGACAAAGAAAAAGGATTGCTTGTTATTCCAATCAATTTAGCTGAAATAAATAAAAGCAGATATGGCAATGAAAGTATTCCTCCAACAGCATATGGAGATTTTGTGTGGGAAGGAGCTTATGTGCTCAATATTGATTTGCAAGGAATAAGTTTGAGAGGAAAAATAACCCACGATGAAAATTTCACCACTATGAGATATTATTATGGCGGGGGCAAGTATTCAGTTAAGAGAAGCTTGTATATGGATGATGTTTTATATACAATTTCAAATGGAAAGATAAAAGCAAATAATCTTGAGAATATTGAGGAGATAAGCAGTGTTGAATTGCCTTTCAAAGAAAATTATTATTATCCTGGTTATTAAACTTTAAACAAAAATCTTTAAGATGACAGAAAAATATTTACTTTTCTCGCTGGATGATGAAAAAAGCAAGAAGCTTGGAGAAGTTATATCAAATTCGACTTGCAAGAAAATTGTAAACTTGCTTGCTGAGAAAGAGCTTTCTGAGTCAGATATTGCCAAAGAATTGGGAATGCCTATAAATACTGCAGAATATAATATCAAGAAACTTGTAGAAGCAGGCATAATTGAGAAAGCGAAACATTGGTGGAGCGTAAAGGGGAAAAAGATTAACATATATCGGGTTGCGAACAAACTAATTGTCATATCCCCCAAGAAAAGCAATGTTTATTCTAAATTGAAAGGAATCGTTCCAATTGTTTTAATTTCAGGAATTTTGACTGCTTTTTTAGCCTGGTTTTACAAGCCAGCTAATATACAAATTGCTGAAAGAGCTTTTGATGCTGGCAAGGCAATGCCTCAGGCTGCAACAGGAAGTGAAGCTGTGAGCGGCGCTGTTAACATTGTGTCTAGTGTACCTAATGTCTGGATATGGTTTTTAATTGGAAGCCTGATTGCTATCCTTGCTTTTGTCATCTGGCATTGGAAAAAATTATAGTTAGTTTTTTTCTCTCAGTTAGTTTTAAGATACTAAGGATATTATGGATAAAGATTATATTTGTGAATCTTTCTTACAATAACAGAGTTGTAATCTTTAATAATATTTGAAAAGGAATTTGTAATCTCCATCATAATCTTCCTATACTGTTCAATGTTTTCAGCTTCAATATCAAGCTCATAATTCCAATCTCCCAAAGCTTTTATGATATAAACTATTCTGCTTTCATTCCTGCAATAATCTAGGAATTCGCTTATTTTTTCAGGAGAAAAATTATTGAGATATATAAAAACCTTATAGTGAATCTGATTTAAGGCAGAATGATTTAATACGACTATATAATTCTTTATCACCCCGATTTTCTCAAGTTTTCTTTTTCTCTGAAGTATGGTGTCTGCAGAAAGCCCTAATTTTGCACTGATATTAACTGCTGTCTCGCGCGCATCTTCTGTCAGACTTTTGATTATTTTTATGTCTGTTTCATCCAAATCTGCTTTTTCAAATTTCACACTATAAGATAATTTGCTTTCAGATAATCGTTTATTATTGATTAAATAATCCCTGCTTAGATACTCTCCGAGCATATTTATAGAGAAGGCTCGTTTGTTTATTATACTGCTGAACTTCTTGTTTAATTCTTCAAGAACATTATTTAATGCTAAAATATCCCCTGCCTTTACAACAAAACCAATATCATAATTTCCATCTAAACTAACTAACCAGCATATATTTTTGTCTTTGTATAAGTAGTCAATTAAGCTTTGAATCTTTCTTTCATCTGAATTGTGCAGTTTTAATAAAATTTTGTAATATGCAAATCCAAGTTTTGAGGAATCAATTACAGTAAAAAACTTCTGGATAACTTTATTCTTAGTCAGCTGATTAATGCGATATCTTACTGCTTCCTGGCTTAGCTGAATTTTTTTCGCCAGCTGAGAATAGGTTTGCCTTGAGTTTCTATCAAGTTCATATAGAATCTTCCAGTCCTTCTTGTCTAACTTCATTATTTACTATTATTCTGCTATATATTTAAATTTATCGGTTTATAGTAAAAAATTAGACAAAAGTTTAATATAATTCAGATAACTAATGATACTAAATAAATAGATAAGAATTAAGAAAAATGACAACCAATACAATAAGCCTTGAAGGGATTGCAGAAGAACCATTAAGGCCGACATGGAAAGAAAGGACAAAACAAGCAGTTAGAAATTATGCTATTGACACTACTGCAAAACTTAGCTGTTATGCTCCGATGATGGCTACTGTAGAGGCAGGAATGGGTCTTGATGCTGAGCAAATTGTGAAATCTAGAGCAATGTCTGCTATTGTTGATTTAGGAGCTGCAAGAATATGTGGAAAGGTTATGGATTATACAAGAAAAAAGTTCCATGCTGAGAAAGGCGGGCTTAGAAGTTATCTTGCAGACACTATTGCAATGATAGGAACCTATGTCCCTACTTATGCAGGGATTCTTGCTGCCAATGGCGCAGATATAAATCAAATTGGTTGTGGAGCAGGAATTTGTGCGGGTATTATAGCTGCAACTGCCAGGCCCTATGGTAAATATGTATTGGATAGCTTCAGAAAAGCTTTGGGATATACTAAATAAACTAATTAACAGGAGGTAAAATAAAATGAAAACACAAAAAAATTTGAGCTTGATAAGAATGATAGGAATTGGAGCTGCTTTAGTTGCGACTGGTATGGGAATAGGCGGATGCCGTGATGATGCATCAACAGATTTTGTAAGAGATAGCAATTACAAAGGATATACAACAAGAACTTCTAAAGATGGGGCAGGCAGAAGAATCTTTATTTGCGAAGCTAATGACCCAGAAAAGTATATCTTTGCAAATGATTACGATGTTGATGGGAGATTTGATGAAATCAGGATTAGAGTTCCAAAAGGACATCCTTTAGAAAAATTTGCAACTCTTGAAACTTTGGAAGATGCTTATGGAAAGTAACCCTATTTATTTCAGTTAGTTTTTTATACTTCCTTTCTCTTCTTTTTATAACCAAGAAGAGCAAAGCTCTTCAGGGCCCCGAAAATCTATGAAAGATTTTCGCAGAGAACCAAAATACCTCTAAAGAAAATGAAAAGAAAAAGGAAGATTAGATATATCTCTCCGCCAATGAGATTTAATCCCGGAACTGCCGGGTTTGAGCCTGATTTGAATTCTATTGGGAAAAGAGAAGAAAAGCTTAAAACTGGCTGGTTTTGGCTGATATTATTAATTATCCTTATCCTACTTTTTGTAATACTAGTGTCTTATTATTGAGACTAATTATAGAAAATTCTGTTACTTATATGACTCTTTCCACATAATTTTCTATCTGTATAATTCTGAAACTATGTAATTTATCCCACAGAATTATCCATAATCAATATATTTTTATTAAGCCTAAACTTTACAATACAATCTTCTTCAATTCTTCTATTTTTTCAAAATCTTTGTCTAGTGTCACTAATGTTAGCTGATTTTCAATAACTTGGCTTGCAATTAACAAATCTGCCAATGGAAGTGTTATGCCCTTTAATTCATATTTAATTCTTAAATCTGCTAATATCTCTGCTGTCTTTTTAGATGTTTTTAAAATATTGAATCTATCTACAAAAGCAATTCTTTTTTCATAATCCTTATTCTTCCTCATTTTTAATCCCCTAATAAATTCGTAATACGAGATAAAAGGCAAAATTGCTGGAAAGGGGTGCAATAATGATAATTCTTTTATCCTTTCTATTATTCGCGGGTTTTTTCTTTCTAATTCTATTAGCATAGAAGTATCAAAAGCTAGAGTCATTCTCTAAATCCCCTTTCTTTTCTGAACTCTCTGGTAATCTTTCTCATCTCATCTGCTTCTTTATCATTCAATAATTTATCCCCATTCAATATTTCATCCCAGAATTTCTTATTGCTTTTTTCAAATTCATTTACCATAATTCTCAATAGAATGGACATGTTAATCTTATTATTTTCGGCTAAATTCTTAAACTTTTTCCATGTCTCTTCATCAACGCATTTAATACACTTAGTTTCCATGAAGTATAACAGTTATACTAGTATATAAACATTACTATTCTATAGAATATTTACTTTCTTGTTTTTGCATTTAGTTTATTTATTGAAGTTAGTTAGTTTTTTATATCTAGTAATCTATTAAATATTAAAAGGACAAGAAATGTATAGAGTAGTAGACCCCTCAATCCTACAACAGAAATTGTAAAATTTCTGTTTCCCAAACTCTCATGAGTTCAGGATAACCGCATCATCCTTTCGGAGCACGGGATTCGTCAGGGTCTGTTCCTCTACAATAAACATAAAATGAGAAAGTATATAAATTTTCGATTATTAAGTTAATATAAGAAAATGGAAAAAGAACCTCGGGCAGGAGATAAAGTAAGAATAAGCACGGTGAAAGAAGATATAGAAGGAATTCTTCTTGAGAGCCATGAGCCTGGCTTGACTTTAATTAAACTAAAATCAGGATATAATATTGGGATTAAGAATGAAGATATCACAAATATTGGTATTCTTTCGCAGAAAGAATCAAAGGCGCCTGAATTAAAAAAGATAAAACAGAATTCAAAACTTCCGAATGTTGATATAATTATGACAGGAGGTACAATCTCTTCTCGTCTTGATACAGAAACAGGAGCTGTAAAATGGCTGACTTCTCCAGAAGAATTGTTAAAATTTTATCCTGACTTGCTTGAAATTGTTAATGTAAGAAAGATAAAAGTTCCTTTTATGAAAGCTTCTGAGAATATGGATTCTGAGGACTGGAAGGAGATAGCTAGAAACTGCGAGGAGAGCTTGAATGACTCGAGTGTTTCAGGAGTGATTGTTACCCATGGTACAGACTTCTTGCATTATACATCTGCTGCTCTTTCGTTCTTTTTGCGGGATTTGAATAAGCCAGTTGTTTTGACTTATGCTCAAAGAAGTTCAGACAGAGCAAGCAGTGATGCTTCACTTAATTTGATGTGTGCTGCTCGTGCTGCAATCTCAGAGATTGCAGAGGTTATGATTGTTGGGCATGCAACAAGCAATGATGATTTTTGTTATGCTCTTCGAGGCTCAAAAGTCAGAAAGTTACACTCGAGCAAAAGGGACGCATTTAAGCCTGTTAATACTAAGCCCTTAGCTAAAATCTGGGCAGACAGAGTTGAAACAATAAGCAGTTTCAGAAGGAGAGATGATAATAGAAAAATTAAACTGGATTTAAGCTTTAATGACAGAATTGCTCTAATAAAATTTTATCCTGGAATGGAGCCTGAGATGTTTGAATTTTTATCAGGGAGGTACGAAGGCATAATCTTAGAGGTTGCTGCTTTAGGACATGTTGCGATTGATGAGGCAAGAAGAAATCTTCTTCCTGCCATAAAGAAGGCAATTGACAATGGCATGATTATATGTGCGGCTGGGCAGACAATCTATGGGAGGCTTGATCCATTAGTTTATTCTCCAGGAAGAAAATTGATGAAGACAGGAATTATTTTCCTTGAGGATATGCTTTCTGAGTGTGCTTATGTCAAGCTTGGCTGGGTTTTAGGACATAAAGATTGGAAAAACAAGATTAAAGAGAAGATGCTTTCGAGTTTCTCGGGTGAGATAAGCGAAAGGCTGGTGGAATAAGTTTAAATAAATAAAAATCTATAGTAAGATATGAAAGAATCAAACATTATCTGGATTATTTTTCTTGTAGTTATTATAGCCGTATTTCTATTTATCAGGTTCTTCGTTGGAGGGCCAGAGGATGACTGGATTAAAGACTCGAGAGGCGTGTGGGTTAAGCATGGAGCTCCTGCTTCTGTTCCTGCTGGAGTTGAAGAGCAACAGGATGCTGTAACCTGTGCAGGAAATTTATATCAGCAAGCAAAAAATTCAGGAATAAACTTCTCGAGTCAGTGTTTAGGGACATGTTCTATTTACTCGATTGATATTGTTCATGTTCCAAGAACTTCTGAAGATAATTTGATTGAGAATCAATGCTCTGATTTTAGAGAGGGAAAAACCAGCAAGTTCATAGAGCTAGATAAAGAAGGAGAGATAGTTAGAATTGTTTAATCATTAACTATCCTAAACATCAATCTTAATAACTCTCCCAGCAATTATATGCTTAATTGTTAATATATCTGGATTTCATGATATTTTGATTGACTTATCCTACAACTTGCTATAAAGTGAAAGCTGAAGAAAACCAAGTGATAACCAAATCTTGCTCATCAATAAGAATCTTATATAACCTTGGGTATTAATTATTTAATTGGTTTAGATGCCTTTTTAGAGCTTGCTGCAGAAATATTGATTAGTCTTACACTGTGGGCGTATATGTTACTGCAGCCAGCAAGATTATCAGGACAATTATAATCAGCAAGACGAGTGGAATCAGGATTATTGAGAAGAATGCCCTTAATTTTGAAATTTTCTGGAAGTTTGACAGTGCCTTTACCTGGAAGTAAAGGGAGTGAATAATTGAGATGATTGAAATTCCTAGACTTATAATCATGGAAATCAAGAATCCTTTATTTGCGAAAATTTGCGTTATGTCCAGATTTGAGGGGTCTCCAGATAGAAGTGGTGAACTTGCTGGAATGGTCACTGCGAGGATTGTTATGATAATCAGAGAGAGTATGCCATAGGATGCTGTTATTGGAAGAGAATAGGCTATTGGCTTATAGGTGTTGAAAAATCCCTGCTTTCCCCTCAAAATTAGAACTCCCAGATGTACTATCAGAGCAAGCAAAAATGGCAGGGCAAATGCAAGCACTAAGCTGAAAATTGCACTGGACAGCAGGTTGACTGCGCTTGAATCTAAAGTTTTGCGAACAGCAAGTATTGCCAGAGAAAGCACGATTTCCAGGATTATAGAGAATACTGCTATTTTTATGTAAAAGAAGAGGGGCTTGGAATAATCTTTTTCTTTTTCTATGCTGCTGATAAACTTGTCTGGTTTGAATAAGAGGCTTTCAAGCCTTTTTGTGTACCTCTCTTTTTTCTCTTTAGCCATATTTTTATCTGCCTTTCTGGCTATTTAAATTTTATAATTGCTTTTATGTTACTCTTTAGAGGTAACAAATAGAAAGGTTTATAAATGCTTTTTGAGTTGATGGGATATGACAAATGTAGACCCAAAAATCAGGGAGGAGATACGAACTAAGCAAGCAGCTCTCAGAGATAACCCGATGTACCCTACTTTTAAGCAGACAGCAGTTCTTCATGATTTAAAAACAATAGGAGATGTTTACTCTTTCTGGATAGAAAATCCTGGACTGAGAAAGACTCTTTTACATGGAAAGGGAGAGGAAACCGTAAAAAAAATGGCTCTGAAGGGAATCCGTGCTGTTAAAGATGGATGGTATTATCTCCATCAGCTATCAAAGTCTTCACAGCCACTCGCTTATCTAAATATTCCTGTTATTGAAAGATTGAATGGCATAATTGAACCGCGAGTAAGTGGAACTGGTAAGTTAAGGAAGAAAGATGTAACTCTGAACATTAGGGGGTATACTCCTCCAAGCTGGGAAAGAGTTCCTGAAAGGTTAAAACAATTGATAGATGTGACTTTAGAAATTTATGAGCAGGATCCTTTAGAAGCAGCTATTAATTTTCATTTGGGAACAGCTATGATTCAGCCTTTTATAGAAGGCAATAAAAGGTGTGCCAGGCTTGTTCAGGATAGAATTTTATGGGATGCAAAACTGCCTCCCGTTGTTATTCCTGCAGGGGAAGGCACATTTTATTTTGACTTATTGTGCAGAATTGCTCCAGAGTATCAGGCAGGAAATTTAGAAGGACAGAAGCAATTTTTTGATTACTGTGCCAGCAAGGTCAATAATGGGTTAGATGCTATTTTAGGGGATCTTTCTGCAGGAAATCATATAAGAAAAATAGGCCAGTAAGTTTTATAATCTCTTATTCTCTTTCTTTCTAGGAGAAAGAAACAAAGACTTTCTATCTAAAAATGAAAAAGAAACAGGAAAAAGAAGAAATTATCTTAAAAAGCGGGATAGAAATTCACCAGCAGCTTGATACAGGCAAGCTTTTCTGCAGATGTCCGAGCATTTTGAGGCAGGATAAGCCAGATTACGAGATTGAAAGAAAGCTGCATATTGTTGCTGGCGAGAGCGGAGAGATTGATAAAGCTGTTCGATTTGAGGCGGGCAAGGAGAGAAAATTTGTTTATCAAGGCTACTATGATAATACCTGCTTGGTTGAATTGGACGAAGAGCCTCCACATTTAATTAATGAAGATGCTTTGAAAATTGCGCTTCAGATTTCTCTTTTATTGAATTGCGAGATTATTCAAAACTCGCAGATAATGAGAAAAACTGTTATTGATGGAAGCAATGTTTCTGGGTTTCAGCGCACAGTACTGGTTGCAAGAAATGGGTATGTTGAAACTGCTCAGGGCAGGGTTGGAATTCAGTCTGTAATGCTTGAAGAAGATGCTGCCAGGCCTGCTGGACAGGATGAAAACACCAGTGTTAAGACTTACAAGCTTGATAGGTTGGGAATCCCGCTTGTTGAAATAGCTACTATGCCTGATATTAAGAATCCTGAGCAGGCTAAGGAAGCTGCTCTTCATATTGGCGAGATTTTAAGAGCCTGCAAGGTTAGGAGGGGGCTAGGCACTATCAGGCAGGATGTTAATATGAGCATCAAGAGTGTGGATGGAAAAACCAGGGAAAGCGCGAGAATTGAAATTAAAGGAGTTCAGGAGCCTGCTTTGATTGTTAAGACTTTAGAGAGTGAGATGAAGAGGCAGGAAAAACTAACTCGGGAAGGAAAATCAGAAGCAGAAGTTAGAAAGGCTGAAGAAGATGGCTCTACTACATTTCTTCGCCCACTTCCAGGAGCAGCGAGAATGTATCCTGAAACTGATTTGCCTTTATTGTATATCTCGCGAGAAATGATAAATGAAGCAAAGAGAGAGCTGCCGAGAATGAGGCATGAGATTAAATCTGAACTAAAGAAAGAAGGATTAAGCGATGAGATGATTAATCTCATTTTGCAGGAAAATAAACTTTCAGAATATAGAGAGTTGCTTGGAGTTTATAATAATCCTGACTTGATTGCTAAGATGCTTGTGTTATGGAAGAAAGAGATTGCGAGCCACGAGAAACTGGCTGAGAAAAAAGTTGAGGAAAAATTAACACTTGATGTTCTTGAATCTATTTTGAATTTAATTAAAACTGGAAAAATAGATGAAAGCCATGGAAAGAAAATCATGGTTGATATTGTGAAGGGAAAAGAGATTAATGAAGCGTTGAAGATTGAGAAAATTTCAAATTTGGAAGATGAAATTTTGAATATTGTGAAGGAAAAGCCTGGCTTGAACCTGAATGCCTATATGGGGCTTGTTATGGCGAGGTTTAAGGGGAAAGTGAGCGGGAAAGAAGTTGCTGAGATACTGAAGAAATTGGTGAAGTAAAGGTTCAAGTTCTCTGGGAGGCATTATTTATTGACATCTTCCGATAATCTGACAGTGCCCTAAAATAGAAACATTTATAAACCTAATTTTATGTATAAGATGGTATACAAATAACATAATCAACATGGAAGAGAAGATATATAAAAGAAAAATTGTAAACGAGATACTAAAATATCTTAACTCAAAAGAAGTAATAGTAATTTATGGGGCAAGGCAGGTTGGCAAAACCTATTTATTAAAATACTTAATGGAGCACTACATTAAAAAAAATGTGTTTTATTTTGATTTAGAATTGCCAAATCTTTTAGAATTATGCAATCAAGGAGCAGAGAATATTCATAAATATCTTATGCAAAAAGGTGCAGAAGAAAATCAAAAAATTTTCTTGTTGCTCGATGAGATTCAGTATATGGAAGACCCTACAAAACTTTTAAAGATTATGCATGATCATTATCCAAATATAAAATTGCTAGTTTCAGGTTCTTCGACATTTGAAATAAAGAAAAAATTTAAAGAAAGTCTTGTAGGAAGAACTGTTAATTTTGAATTATATCCTCTAAATTTTGAAGAGTTTTTGATGTTTAAAGGAAAAGGCTATAAACTGAATAAAGAAAACACTGATGCTATAAACTCAGAATTAATCGGTTTCGCGGAAGAATATATAAGATTTGGGGGTTATCCCAAAATTGTTTTAGAAAATTCAGAGGAAAAAAAACAAACCTATCTTTCGCAAATAATCAGCACTTATGTAAGAAAAGATATAAGGGATATAGGCAATATAAGAAACATTTCCTCATTTAATAAACTTCTTGAAATTTTAGCTTCTCAATCCGGACAACTTCTTAATGTATTAGAAATTTCAAATACGCTAAAAATTAATAGAGAGACTATTTTAGAATATTTAGATCTTCTAGAAAATACCTTTATGATAAAAAGGATAACTCCTTTCCATAAAAATCTAAGAAGCGAACTCTCAAAAAATCCGAAAGTTTTCTTTCTAGATACTGGGATGATGCATCTTTTATGGTTAAAAGAATTCCCAAAAGTAGTGCTTGGAAATGTTTTTGAAACTTTTGTTTTCTTAGAACTAATGAAACTAAACAAAAAAATAAACTTTTGGAGAACTACAAATAAACAGGAAATAGATTTTATAATAAAAAACAAAGAATTATATGCTATTGAAGTAAAATATAATTTTCAAAATTTGGACAATAGCAGCCTGAGGTTCTTTTCTAAAGAATATGCATGCAAAACAGTAACTATCGGCCTTAAAGGGGAGAAAAGAGGAAAATATATCTGGGAATTTTTGAAAGAAATAGAATAAGGCTGCTTTAAAATTAAGGATAAGAAAAATCTTAATTCTACGGTTGATAAAGTTTTGGATGTAGGTTCTATGTTAGAGAAGAGGTTTAAGGGGAAGGTGAGCGGGAAAGAAGTTGCTGTGATACTGGAGAAATTGGTGAAGTAAAGCTCGCCTGCTGAGGCAGGCTCGCTATTAAGAGTTTTGGGGTTTTGTTTAGGTAGCTTTTTATATTAGCTCTTGCTATGAAAAACATGGCAAATCTAGGAAATATTGTCAAATCATTAAGAGATATAATGAGGAAAGATGCAGGCGTAGATGGAGATGCCCAAAGAATTTCTCAGATGGTTTGGATGATTTTTCTCAAAGTATTTG
>Ga0315286_10002522_pt1 | contig 17094 bp, 12 predicted proteins | sample YL17G10_0_MG_FD_205038 | JGI IMG/M metagenome (GOLD analysis project Ga0315286, IMG submission 205038) | Sediment microbial communities from Yellowstone Lake, YNP, Wyoming, USA - YL17G10_0 | ecosystem: Environmental > Aquatic > Freshwater > Lake > Sediment | place: USA: Wyoming | collected...
TGGTGCTGACAGAAACATTACCACTCAGTATGATGATGGCACGACAAGGCAGGAGAGTCAGTCCTCCAAAGTTCTTACGTGGCCGCATGAGAAATGTCTATTCGGATTTGTCGGCGCTGCTACGATGGGAAATCTCCCGATGAGGGACTGGCTGGCCGCCATAAAGGACAGTTTTCGTGACATAGATTCTTTAGAAGCGATTGCCGGCGAACTCCACAAAAAAGTCCAAATGCAACGAGACAAAGATGACGCCCACAAATCACCGGAACCGCTCATAATCCACATAGGGGGATTTGAGAAGAAAGATGGTTTCTGGGTCCCTGTAGTGTGGGTTATTCGCAACACCCACAAGACGGGTCGCTTTGGTTATCTGGATATTAGGCATGAATTTTGTTGCACAGAAGTATTTAGGACAAACGACTTGGTAAAAGATATTGATGCATCAGAAATCAGGAAATCTCTCAAGGTGCTGGCTAAACAATTTCGACCGTTCTGGTTTCACCAAGGAATAGATCTCTTCACCTTCAATGTCCTTCATGGGGCTGTTAAATCCGCGTTCAGACTTCTTTGTGAACAGCACCCAGATCATGATATCCCCATTACCCTTCATGAATGGGAGAAACATGTCAGGATGCAAGTCCTGATGTATGGGGCTTATTTTGAAGCGTTTCGGTCAGAAGATAAGCAATTTGTTGGCGGTGGGGCCGATGTTGTTAGTACGCCTTGGCCGGAATAAGGGAATTCAGGGTCTATTTTTAATTCCGGGGACGCCATCAAATCGCCGGTCAAAGCCGGCAGAGAGTAGCGGAATTCTGGGGACATCTCGCGGCTACTGTGGCGCGCTGATGGCTCTCCGTTCAGGTGGTGGCTCACCAGGTGTGGGCTTGGAGGATTCGCAACTCCACTTGCACATCACCACTGAATTGCGGGATAGGCCACTGGAATGGGGATGTCTCACCGGGCCCGATATTGAGGATGCTGGCCGGCCACCATGATGCCTCCGATAGCACGCTACCATTGGGGTCTCGCACGATCACCTGCAGTTCGACCCCCTGAGGGATGCCAGTGCAATTCCGGACCTCGCCGACTACTACGGGGCTCCCGTACTGTCTTTGGCGGCACGACCAGCCGTCAAGGACTTGGAATCCGTATTTGGTAAAACCGTTGCGTTGGACGGGCGCCTTGGTGGGTCCAGGAGTTGGTTTTTGATCGTTGCGGTCGATTGTCTTTGACTGCACGACATCAAGAGGCTTCTGGGGGGCGACCGCAAGGGGCTGTTGTGGGGTGGGCGCAACAGACTCCTGTGGAACGGCATCGCGGGTCTGTGCATGAGGCAGAGATTCGGGCAAACCCAGACACCCGGCTAGTACCATCAACAGAAAGCCAACCATTCTCTTCATCTGCTTCTCCATCTTCTTCTCCTAATTCGCGGCTTTACAGGCCGCCGTCCTGATGCTACAATCCTATGTTGCTTGATTGTTTACAATTTCTTCATTGTACCCGGTTCGGCCTCTGCCGGGTAGGCCCGATCCGTCCGCCAGCCCTCGGGATTCCGGGGACATCTATGAGCAAGGCGTTGTCAAGACGGTTGCGGGATTTTTTTGCGGGAATCCCACACATCGATTCGGCGTCACCCGGTTCCGGCCTCGGAGCGAAAGGGCGGCGTGGCCGGGCCCCTTCTGCGTTCTCGCGCCGCCTCATGCCACGGCTGCCGGCCGTCACGTCCATACTTGCGCAGCGCGGCCTCCGGCCCGATGATCGCTGGAAGGGTTGCCATAGGGTTCGGTCAAGAACGGCCGCAGGACCTCCGCTACTTCCGGGGCGATGGGCGTGGTCGCGTTGAAGTCCAGGTATACCTTCTTCATCCAAAGCACCTTTGAGAAATCAAAACGAAGCGACAGATGAACGTATCGTTCTTGTCGAACTGCCCAAACGAAGTCTCAACTTGAGGGCTTAGCGGCACGGATCACCGCGCAAACGGCCAGCTTGTGACCCGTTCGCGCGTTGCGGCCCTTCCAAAGGATCTGGGCCTCGACGAGTCCCGCTGCGGACAGGCGCGTTAGGAACTCCGCCTGCGGCAGGGCGCCCCCGATGCAGCGGAACCAGTCGTCTATGTTCTTGCGAATTTCTTCGGGCAAGGGCGATTCGAGCACGATTTCAGCAAAGATGGTCCGGCCACCATCCTTGAGCACGCGGTGCACCTCCCGCATCACGGCGTCCTTGTCGGGGGAGAGGTTGAAGATGCCGTTGGCGGTCACCAAGTCCACGGAGGCCTCGGGCAGAGGAATCGCGTCGGCCGGCGCGCAGAAGAACTCAACGTTGCCGATACCAAGCGTCTGCATGTTGGTTTGCGCCTTGGCGATCATGGTCTCGGACAGGTCTAGTCCGTAAACCCTGCCCGAAGGCCCAACGGCCTTGGCGTACAGATAGAGATCAAGCCCCGCTCCGCAGCCCAAATCCAACACGGCCTGGCCGGGTTGAGGTACTACGAAGGGCTGGGGGTTGCCCGCGCCCGTGAACGATTTCCACATCGGGGCTGGCAAGGCGTCCAGCACCTCGGGGGGATATCCCACGCTTTCGGCGAACTGGCGGCCCACCGGGAAGTTGAACTCCCCCCCGGGTTCCGAGGCGACCTCGGAATACTTTTCGGCCACGGCCTGTTTGATCTCCTCAGCGGACATGTCCTCAAGCTTCTTTGTCTTCATGACTCATTCTCCATGTCTATTTCCACGGCATACCCCATAGATCGCCCATCCTGGGCGCCGTCTGCCAGACGCCGGCCCGATAGGCTTTAGCGTAAGGAAGGAGAAAACGTGTGCCCTATTTCGGCGCGTGGAATTCCGCTCTCGCACCTTCACGTGGTGGCCCTCCATGATCGTCTGACGGTGACGATCAACTCGATGAACGCCTTGTTGCCCTCTGCCTCGCCTTTCTGGAAATCGTTCTCGATCGTACCCATTTCGTTGGTAACGTGCGCAAAGCAGACGACCGGCTTGCCCTTGGCCTCCGCGAACGCATAGAGTGCCGCTGCCTCCATTTCCACCGCCAACAGGTTCTCCGACCGCGCGAACGCGATGGCTTCCTCGGTTTCTCGGAAAGGGGCATCGGTCGTCCAGACACCCCCACGGATCACCGGAACCGAGTCCAACAACCCCGTCTGCATGGTCGTGAGCAAGTCCGGACGAATCCGAGCGTAAGGAGCGGGCGGAAGGTAATGGTAACTGGTCCCTTCATCACGCAAGGCGCGATCAATCAGTATGAAATAGGGAGGCTTGCCCACCGCGGCGATCTGCCCGGCGGACGTTACGCTGACCAAGAACCGACATCCGGAGGCAAACAGTTCTTCCGCCACCAATACCGCAAACGAGGCCCCCACCGCACAACCGAGCACGCCCACCGCTTCGCCCTCGACATCGAGGTCATAAAGCTCCGTGTGATAGCAGGCCCAATACGGATTGCGCCGCGTCCCCGAATTGCGGAGGTGCCGAAATAGATCGCCGTCCGGGTCGAGGACGCAGATATCCGGAACGGCGCCCGACGGCAGTGCCTTCTGATGCCGTGCCTCCCGCAGAAGGTTGGCGGCGTTGAACACCGAGGGACGAGCATAGTGCTTATTCCTGAGAATCGGAGTCACGGCACGTTACCCCTTACCAACCGCAACCTTGAAGCCCTGTGCCCGCCAGTCCGGCACCCCGTCTTCCAGACGCACGGCCCGATAGCCTTGGGCGTGAAGAATCTCGATGGCCCGTATCGCCAAGACACAGTAGGGCCCCCGGCAATAGGCGACGATCTCTTTGTCCGCAGGGAATTCGGCCAATCGCGATTCCAGTTCCTTTAGGGGAACAGAGATTGCTCCGGGGATATGGCCCGCCCGGTATTCCTCGACGGGGCGCACGTCGATCACGGTCACGCTTCTGCGCCGGACGCGTTCTATAAGTTCCTCACGATCCACGGCTTCGAGGCCCTCGGCCCCATCGAGGAAGCGGCGTGCGATCTGTTCGATGTCGGCGAGCCGTTTCTCCGCCAGCAGCCGCATACTTCGAAAGAACTCGCATACGGCAGGATCGGCGATCTGATAGACTACGTACAGACCTTCCCTCCGACTATCAATCAAGCTGGCACCGCGCAGGAGCTGGAGGTGCCGGGAGGTATTGGCAACCGTCAGGCTGGATTCCTTAGCCAACATCTCGACGGTTTTCGGTCCTTGGCAGAGGAGGTCCAGTAATTCCAGTCGCCTGGAGCTCGAAACGGCCTTGCCAATCCGAGCGAATTGCTCATAGATCGCGTCCTTGAAGCGTCTGTCCAGGTTCATGCCAGCCACCCATGATTCTATTATTCAAACAACTGATTGAATAATAGAGTAACGCCTCGGGCGTGTCAAGAGCAAAATGGCCGAAATTCTGGTGCAAAAGTAAAAGGGCAGGATACCGAGACTATAGCAACGGGGACCTCTATGAGCAAGGCGTTGTCAAGCCTGTCCTGAGCCTGTCGAAGAGACGGTCGCGGGATTGTTTCGCGGGAATCCCAACCATCGATTCGGCGTCACTTGGTTCGGGCGGATTCTGGAAGGCACGGGCACAGGCTCGAGATCAGAATTGTGAAATGTGGATTCTGAGGGGGAGGAGGGCAGATGGCGGGAGCTATTGAAATCGGAGGCGGCACGTTGGTATCATGGGACGCGTAGCCTGCAGGAGCACCATCTATGGTCTCAAATGGGAAATCCGGGATGAGTGTGAGCGCGTTGAGTAAGATGGAACGGTGCATGGTAATGCTGGCCCTGCTGGCCGCAGCGTGCGGCGTGGTGGACGAGGTCGCACTCGGACAGGTTCGGACGGCCACGTACGTGGTTGACCAGGCGGCCCCCGGCGCGGCCGACGCGAACCCGGGAACGGAGGAGAAGCCCTTCAAGACCGTGCAGCGCGCCGCCGACGCGGCCCAGCCGGGCGATACCGTCTACGTCATGGCGGGCCAGTATGACGAACGGGTCAAGGTCAAGGCCGGCGGCACGGAGGGCAAGCCCATCGCCTTCGTGGCCAGGCCCCGGCGCTCGGCGACCGTGGGCGGCTTCGACCTGGAGGCGAGCTACATCCACGTGGAGGGCTTCGAGATCACGGCCGCCAAGCCGGCCACCGCCGTCCAACTGCGCGGCAGCCACTGCGAAATCGTGGACAACTACATCCACGACATGATGGCGGCGGTCAGCGGGACGGTCGGCAGGCCGAGCGCCGATGGCAACACGCGCGACTACTCCGCGGTGGCGCACAACCGCATCGCCTATAACAAGGTCTACCACTGCGAGTACGGCTTCATCCTGGGTGGGGAGAACTGGCTGGTGGAGAACAACGAAGTCAGCCGCCTGTTCATGTACGCCCCGGGCAACAAGAACGACGACTGCGATTACTCGCGGTTCTTCGGCAAGGGCTGCATCCAGCGGTACAACTACTATCACGGCAGCACCCGCCAGGAGATCAAGACCGCGCACGTCGATTGCCTGCAGACCTTCACGAACAACGGCGAGATCGCGATGGACCTGCTCTTCGAATACAATGTGTGTTTCGACTTCCATCAGATGTGCATGGTGGAGAGTGCTCCGCACCTCGGCAGCGTGCGGGGCTGGACCTTCCGGCACAACGTCATTTCACCCAATGCGCCGACGATGCGCGGGGGCTGGGGCCCGGACATCATTCAGACGCTCGACGTGACGATCGAGAACTGTACCATCTCGACGGTGAATTGGGCCGCCATCGGCCTGCGGGGCCAGGAATCGACCGGCGGGCTGATCCGCAACAACATTCTTTGCGAGGCCCAGCGGGCCGTCGTCGACCGCATGGACTTCTCTCCGGCGAATCCGGTCATCGAGTACAACCTGACGTTCAAGACCGCGCCGCTGGCGGGCGGGACGAACATCAACGGCAAGGACCCGCTCTTCGTGGATCCCCAGAAGCGGGATTTCCGTCTGCAGAAGGGCAGCCCGGCCATCGGGGCAGGCCAGGGCGGCCTGACGATCGGGGCCCTGGAGTACCCCAACGTCTACTACGTGGACCCGCGGCATCCGGGCGCCTCCGACGAGCCGGCGTGGGGCTATCCGGCCGTGCCGCTGGCAAGCCTGGCCAAGGCGTGCGCGATCGCCCAGCCGGGGGAGACGATCGTCCTGCGGGGCGGAGTCTATCGCGAGGTCCTGGCCCCGAAGAACGACGGCGTGACCGTCCGCGCCATGAAGGGCGAGGACGTCACGATCCGTGGGGCCGACCTCATCGAGGGTTGGAAACGCGAGGCGGAGGGAAGCTGGTCGGCGCCCCTGGCCGCCGAGCCGAAGAAGGTCCTGCGCGACGGCCGGCCGTGGAGCGAGTTCTGCTATGACAAGGCCGCCCAGCGAATCACGACCAAGACCGGTGGCGATCCCCGCCTGCACGTCTTCGAGACCGTCCTGCGGGAGCAGGGTATCGACTTAAGAATTCCGGAGACGCCATACTCCATTCAAGGTCGAACTGAGTGAGGTGTCCGCGAAATAAGCTCAACGGCTCAAGGGTCTGCACACGCGCCCACGACGGGTCCCTGGTGCACACGGCATTCCTGGTCCCGCAATACTCCGCCAATTTGTTGTTGACATACCGTGCTTGGCAATGTTGTTATTCTGTGTCGTGCGCCTCGACGCTTTGGATCGACGTCGCATGAAGTGGATTTGTGCTGAACTTTGGCAAAATGGACATTCGGCCTGTATTCTTGGGTTCCCAGACGCGATAGATCGCGTTTGGGGGCCCTTCAAGGAAATCTCGTATTCTTGATTTCCTTGAAGAATCGGCCTGACGGATGTTTTGTCAAGCATGTACGGTTTGAGAAGGAAGAATCGAGAAGCAGATTCTTCCTTCCCAAAGTAGGCCGAATGGCCATTTTGCAAAACTCAAGTGGGTACGATGAGCATTTGGAGAACAACATGCCGAACATCGCTACAGTGCTGAAAGAGGAGATTCTGCGGCTGGCACGCAAAGAGGTCCGCAAACAGACGGGCGTTCTGAGGAAGGCGTCGGCCCAGTACCGCAAGGATATTGCCGCCATGAAACGCCGGGTGTCGGAACTGCAGCGCAAGGTCACGCCCCTTCAAAAGCAGGTGCTCAAAGGCGCACCATCCCAGGCCGCCGAAGCCCAGGGAGAACGCGTTCGGTTCACCGCCAAGGGCCTGCGCTCGCAGCGCCAGCGTTTGGGACTCTCCGCGGCAAACTACGGCAAGCTCATCGGCGTGACGGGCCAGACGATCTATAGCTGGGAGCAAGAGACCTCTCGGCCGCGCCAACAGCAAGTGGCCCGGCTTGCTGCGATTCGCCACATAGGCAAGAGAGAGGCTCAGGTCCGTCTGAAACCGCCGGTGCGCAGACGCCGAAAAAACTCGAAATAGCCGGGGCCCGCCAAGGCGCCTGCTTTCCGTGCTTCCTGCCATACCTTGTCTCTGGTAGAATGATTCTGTATGCGCCAGTTGCGGAGTCTTCTCCCTGGCGGTGTTGTGCCGTATTCAGGCTGGAGTTCAAAACCATAGGAGGCCGGCATGAACTCGAATCGATGCGATGCGAACGTGACCGCACGGCGGGAGTTTCTCTCACGGTTTCCATTGGCGATCGCCGGATCGGTCTTGGCCGTCGGGACCGCCTCCCGGGCGGCGGAGGCCCTGCAAGCCGTCCCGGATTCGCCCGCCCCGCTACTGCCCACGATTCGGCTCGGCGACCACCAGGTCACCCGGCTGATCGCAGGCTCGAACCCGATCAACGGGTACTCCTACCTGGGTCCCATCATGGACCGGCACATGCGAGAGTACTTCACGGCCGAACGAATCGTCGAGTTCCTATCGAATTGCGAACGGGTGGGGATCAACACGCACCAATTCAGCAATCCCCAGCAGATGACCGGCGTCATTCGAACGCTGCGGGAGCGCGGGTCCAAGATGAAGTTCCTCTGCCTTCATTCCGGCGGACAGCAGAGTGCTTCGGTCGATCAGGTGGTCCGGGACACCCAGCCTATCGCCATCGTCCATCACGGCGGCGTAACCGACAGGCTCTTCCGGGAAGGCAAGAGTCAGGAAGTCCACGATTTCGTGAAGCGTGTTCGCGACGCCGGCGTGTTGGCCGGGGTTTCGGCGCATAATCCCGATTGCATCAAGCGGGTCGCGGATGAAAGCTGGCCGGTCGATTTCTTCATGACCTGCTTCCACTACCTCACGAGAACGCGAGAGGAGCTGGAAAAGATGCCCCCCGTCGCGACGCTCCAGATCGACTACCCGTTCTTCGCCGCCGATCCGACGGCCATGACGAAAGTGGCTCAACAGGTGAACCAGCCTTGCCTGGGCTTCAAGATCCTGGCGGCCGGGCGAAAGTGTCACGACAAGCAGTCCGTCAGGGAGGCGTTCAAATTCGCCTTCGAGCACCTCAAGCCCACCGACGGCGTCATCGTGGGCATGTATCCCCGGTATCAGGACCAAGTCAAGGAGAACGCCGAGCACGCCAGGGAATTTGGCGCGATCCGGCGTGCATAGTACCGAACCGAACCTTTGAGCAAGTTCGCACCGTAGGGTGGGGCAGGCCCCGCCCTACAACTGACAATTACCTCTGGGAGGATCAGACAATGGACAGTGGATGTGCAAAATTGCGACGGTTTCTCGTGATTTTACTGATTGCCGGCACGATGCTCTTCCTGGCCGGTGCCGTGGGCAGTGCGGACAAAGGGCCCTCAAATACATCCAAGAAGCCCCAGGCTTCCGCAAGTTCCGCGATGTCGAAGCCGGCGCCCGCTCCCGATCCTACGGACGGCAAGCTGAGAATCATCTGTTTTGGCGCCCATCCGGACGATGACGAGCTCAGCGCCGGGGGTGTCGCCGCCATGTGGGCCGCCCGCGGCCATCACGTCAAATTCGTCTCCTGCACCAACGGGGACATCGGCCACTGGGGCATGGCGGGTGGGCCGCTGGCCCAGCGCCGGACGGCGGAGGTCAAACGCTGCGCGGAGATTTTCGGCATCGAGACGGAAGTGCTCGACATTCACGACGGCGAGCTGCTGCCCACGCTGGAGAACCGCAAGACCATCGTCCGGCTGATCCGTCAGTGGCGGGCGGACATCGTGATGTGCCACCGGTCGAACGACTACCATCCCGACCACCGCAACGCCGGCCTGCTGGTCCAGGACGCCGGGTACATGGTGTCCGTGCCGTTCTTCTGCCCGGACACGCCTTACCTAAAGCGTAACCCCGTGTTCCTATACTACCAGGACGGCTTCCAGAAGCCAAACCCGTTCTCGCCGGACATCGTGGTGGCCATCGATGAAGTCATCGAGAAGAAACTGGCGGCAGTGTCGGCCCTGGAATCGCAGTTCGCGGAGGGCGGCTGCGAGGGCTCGCCGGAGGTGTACCCGAACGATCCGGAGAAACGGCGGGCCCGTCAGCAGGAAGTCCGCCGCAGTTGGGAGAGCTCCTTTGTCCAGACCGCCAACCAGTACCGCAAGCAGCTCGCCGAGGGGTATGGCCAGGAGCAGGCCGCCAAGGTCCGCTGCGCCGAGGCCTTCGAGATCTGCGAATACGGCCGGCAACCCTCCAAAAAGGAGATTCGGGAGCTATTTCCATTCTTCCCCGCTCCCTGAGGCGCGCGATAGACCACGTCGTCCGCTCTTGGCATTCGCTGTACAGTCCTTGGAATCTCGCACATGCGTGGAAAAGGCACTGGATTCTGTTTGGAGGAGAACAGTCCTGAACGAGACGATGCTTCAAACCATCCTGCGCAACTGCCGCACGGACCTTGACGGCGCCGGCAAAGGCCGGTTTTTGACTGGCGTTACCCGGAGCTCCCACGGTATAATCCGCCTACTATCTACTCGGAGTGATGGAGGTTGCACTATGAACCGCACATCTCTTGTCCGAATCGTCCTCGTGACCTGGGGCCTAACCACTACCGCACCCAGAGCCTTTGGCGGTGCCCCCAACGACCCCAACAGATACCTGAACGCGGTGCGCACATTCGCCGACAACGTGCTCAAGTACGGCCGCGATACCTACGGCCCGAAGCACACGCCGCTCTTCGTAGACGGCCTGAACATCCACACCCACGAGCCGGTGAAGTGGATAGCGCCCAACGGCGATAGGTGGATTTTGTCTAACCTGGCGAGTCAGCAGAACCTGTTCCGCACGCTGCATGGATTGACCACAATCACAGGCGACCCGAAATACAAACAGGCCGCCATGGATGCGATCAAGTATGCCTTTGAAAACCTGCGTAGCCCAAATGGGTTGCTGTATTGGGGCGGACACATAGCTTATGACGCAGGCGCAGACAAACCCTGTGGGCGGGGAGTCCATGAGCTCAAGGGATTCTACGCTTACTATGAACTCATGTGGGAAGTCGATCCGCAAGCGACAAGGCAATTCATCGAGGCATTCTGGTCAGGCCATATACTTGACTGGTCAAGTCTTGACATGGATCGGCACTGCTATCGTATGAGCGAACCGCTGGGAAAGCCGTGGAAACACGAATACAAGGGTGGACCAGTGTTCTTTGTAGGCAAAGGGCTGGATACTAATACTACCGGAAGCGATCTATTCCATGCGGCGTCTATGCTGACCAGATTCACGGGAGACAGGGAGCCGCTGGTCTGGGCCAAACGACTGGCTCATCGATACGTCGAGACGCGGGATCCTCAGACTGGCATCAGTGTTCCCTGGTTTACGGCTGCCTTCAGAGAAGGAGTCCAGTCTCAGTTCAGCGACGCAGTCCTGAGGAAGCTTGTCCCAGCAGGATACGTTTTTCCGCACACGAGCAGTGCGAATAGAGCGCTAGGGATGTGCAGCCTTGGCTATGAAATGCCTACTCCGGGGACAATTGTCAGCAGGGTAGCCTCCCCATGGGTATGCCAACTCATGGTTGGCGATCTGCTTCGCGAGGACGGCAAGGAGTTCATCCAGTGGGCTGTAGAGGAACTCACTGCTTGGGGTAAAGTTGCATATCGTGCGCGGGACAACGCGTACGTGCCGATGTTTCCCGACGGGACACGTCTGGAAGGTTATGTGTGCAAAGAAGATGGCCCTTTGGGTTTCAAAGGTACCAAGTTGGAGCCAGTCCCCGTCGGGACAACGGACTTCTGGGCTTACGTACTGGCCTATTGTCTGACGACGGACGACTTCATGTGGGAGATGGCCAGGAGAGTTGCTCTTGGCAACAACTATGGCGACCTCGGTGCGAGAGCAACCGAGGAGCCGCGACTCAATCTCCAAACCGAGTCTTCGGATCCCTATGCAGTGGTCGTCTTCCTCGAGCTACATCGTAAAACCGGAAACCAGGCATTTCTGGAGATGGCTCGTAAGATCGGCGATAACATTCTGACCCATCGGGTTCACAACGCATTCTTTGCGCCCGACGCTCGGAATACCTTCACCAAGTTCGACGCAATAGACCCACTCGTTTTGCTTCATCTCTACTCAGCTCTGGTCGGAGACCGGATCGTGAGAATCCCGAAGGTCTGGCCAGCCAAGCCTTTCTTCGACGTGGAGTACCGCCACAAGGACTTGGTGGTCGACAACCAGATCATATACACTCTTACCGAGCTGCCCGAGCCGCCGAGGTCATTGCAGGAAGCGGCTGCCGAAGGAGACTTGGAGACAGTCAGGTCAATGATTGCGCAGGGGGTCGATGTCGATTTCAGAGAGGATTCATTCCTCAAGACTGCCCTCCATCGTGCGGCGATGAGTGGTCACAGGGACGTGGTTGAGTTTCTCTTGGCTAAAGGGGCCCGTGTCGAGGCTAGGGATGGTTGGCCGGGTCGTACGGCCCTGCACTATGCCGCAGAAAGGGATCATGGGGAGATAGCCCTAGTACTTCTGGCCGCAGGTGCTAATGTCAATGCGGGAGGCGCCAATGTCACTGCGACGTCATCTGGCGATACCCCCCTCCAGTATGCAGTGTTCTCCGATCGCAAAGATGTCATCCAACTGCTCCTGTCAAAAGGCGCGGCGATTTCGACCCTTCATCTGGCTGCGTACGTAGGAGACATAGAGAAAGCAGAGACTCTTGTCAATGATGGTGTTGATATAAGCGCTTTGGACGACCATGGATACGCACCCTTGCACTACGCGGCCAGGAACAGCCAGAAGCGAACAGTTGAACTGCTCCTCGCCAGGGGCGCTGACGCAAATGTAAAGAACTGGAGCGGCGAGACACCTCTTTTCGTGGCCTGCGGTCGGAGCCACACAGATATCGCTGAGTTGCTCCTGAACAAAGGTGCGAACATCAGCACAGCCGACAACCGGGGCAATACTCTGCTCCATCGCGCCGTCCAGGACGGTCGCAAGGACATGGCTGAATTCCTGACTACCAAAGGCGCAGACGTGAACGCCAAGAACAACGCCGGTCAGACACCGCTGGACATTGCTGCAGATCGCAATCGAAAAGAAATCGTCGAGTTGCTTCTGGCCAAGGGTGCCGCGGTTTCCACGCTCCACCAGGCCGCGGGCCTGGGAGACCTGGATCGTGTGAGAGCTTTCCTTGAAAAAGGTACCGACGTCAACGCGAAAGACAAGAACGGCCAGACGGCCCTGCACATAGCGGCCAGCAGCAGGCAAAAGGATGCGGCTGACCTGCTCATTGCCAGGGGGGCTGACATCAACACCAAAGACAACAGGAACTACACTCCTCTGTTCTACGCCATCTTCAGCAATGATGCGAACGCGGTAGAACTGCTCGTGAGCAAAGGCGCTGATGTCAATTACACTCCAGAGAAAGGCTACCCGCCGCTGCACTATGCCGTCTGGTACGAGAACAAGGACATGGTCAAGATCCTTGTGGATCATGGGGCCAAGTTCGATGTGGAAGACGCCGACGGCTGGACAGCCTTCCGCTATGCCGCTTCCCAGGGCAATCGCGACATCGTGGACCTGTTCGTAGCCAAAGGAGCTGACGTGTCCGGCTTCCATATGGCGGCCTGCGCTGGCAAGCTCGCCCGCGTGAAGGAGCTTGTGGAACAGGGCGCTGACATCAATGCCCAAGACAAGCTCGGCTGGACGCCCCTCTACTGCGCCGCCTCGCTGGGCCGGACAGAAGTCGCCGCGTTCCTCATCGCTAAAGGTGCCGACGTTCGCACAGCGGCGACTGACAGCGGAACAGCCCTGCATCAGGCAGCCCAGGCCGGAGACCTCGCACTGGTGGAGCTGATGCTGTCCAAAGGGGCGGATGTCAAGGCCAAGACCAAGCGGGGGAACATGCCGCTGCATAACGCTGCCTCGGCGGGTCATCGGGAGGTCCTCGCACTCCTGATCGCCAAAGGCGCGGAGATCAATGCAAAGACAGCCGTTGATCGGACGCCGCTCCACAACGCCGTTCTCGGCAACCACAAGGCTGTGGTGGACCTGCTCATCAAGGCTGGCGCGGATGCCAGCATGAAGGATCGGCAGGGGCGGACGGCTCTGGCGTGGGCCGAACAACGAAAATACACCGAAATCGTCGACTTCCTGCGCAGGCACGGGGCCAAGGAGTAGGGAGTCCTCTGCTCCGTCGCTCGTTCCTAGCGGCCCTCACTCAAACGCATCCGCCACCCCTCGATCGCCGACCAGCACGATGGGTTTGCCCCGAAACCGGAGCCCGTGGGTGCCGCATTGCCAGTCGGCAGCGGCGAGGACTGAGCAGAGAGCGGCCAGGACCATTCCTGCAAGGGCATGCCGTCGGACGGCAGATTCCCGAATCGTTGAGCCTTTCAAGGGCGTCAGTACGTTTCCCAGGGGGCGCGGGCGAAGCCGGGGGCCGCTTCCCGGCCGAATCGCAGGGGCGGATTGCCGTTTTCGAACGCGCCGATGTCCGGGGCGGCGCCCTGGAAATCGTCGTTGAAGCCCGGCAGGCGCGCGCCCTTGTCGATCGCCGGGTTGGGGACTTGGACGACGGGGTCGGTGATCGCGAAGTTCTTTCCGCTGCGTGAATACTCGACCCTGCCCCACTTGATCGAAGGGACCGTTGGCGCCAGGAACCACTCCAGCCGGCCCGCAGCACCGCTGCGCGTCGGGTCGGACGGCACGAACATCGACCGGACGAACCCGCCGGCAAGGTAGCCGCCGGTCAGGTCGTTGCGAAAATCGTTCGGCGGACCATCACGGGAAGGGGAAGGGCTCCCCGACGCGGAAGATCGCGTCTGGCGACCCGAAGGATACACGCTGCCGCGGACGCGAAAGATGTTGTTCCGCGTCACCACGTTGCAGATTCCATGGTCGCTGAAGACGCTCAGCGCCCCGTTGGGCTGGAGGGCCGTGTTGTGGAAGATGTACCGCCGCCCCCAGTCACCGGGGACTTCCTGGCCGTCGAGGGTGAGGGTCCTGCCGACGCCGGCGGTCTTGAGGATCGTGCCGCCGCTGGGGTCCTGGTGCGAGATGCGGCTGGAGGCGAAGACGTTGCGGTAGATGTACAGCGGCCCCTTCGAGGTGCCCGCCGAGGCCACGAACACGAAGGTCTTGTCGATGTAGTTGCCCCAGATACGCACGTTCATGTTCGCGCCTTCGCTCTCGATGGCGTCGTCCCAGCAATTGGTGATGATGTTGCCATAGATATCGGAGTCGCGGTTGGGGCTTCCCTGGAAACTGAAGTTGCTGCCGCCGCCGATGCCGTCGTTGTACCCGTGGTCCTCGGTCGAGCGAATCTCGTTGTAGCGGATGATGTTCCCGCCGGAGGAATTGATCAAGCTGATCCCCTGGGGTCCATCCGGATGACCCGACTCCCAGTCGTTCGAGCCGCTGCGGGGATGCTCGATCAGGTTTCGCTGGAGGACCAGCCCCCCGGCGCCGGTCTCGGCGTAGATCGCGCTATCGGAGCCATAGAAGACGCCCCAGACCCGCGCGCCACCAACACGCCCCCAAAGGGTCATGTGACAGTCTTCGACAACCACATTGTGCACGCCCTTGCGAATGAGCACCGCATTCTGCCCGGCGTTCTTCAGCTCGAGCCCACGGATGATGACATAGTCCGCCGCCACTTCGACGCAGTTGTCGTGCAGGTTGAACACGTCAATCACGGTCTTCGTGCCCGGCGCCGGGGTCACGAGGTGCCAGGCGTCCGCCGTGCCGGACTCCGTGACCCGCAGGGGCTTGTCCATCTCGCCACCCGGCAGATGCGTTGTCTTTCCGATGGGGAATTGCTCGCTGCGGGTGGCGGCGGTCAGCGACGCCTTCTTGCCCGAGGGCACCGTCAGCTCGATTTCATAGGTTGTGCCGGGCCGAAGCCGAACCAGGCTCCCCCGGAACTCGCCGTCTCGCTCGGCATACCATAGCGGATACCCTTCCCGCCACGTGCCGTCTCCCTGCGTGCGAAACCGAACCTTCGCATCGCCGCCCTCGACATCGCCCGGCTTCCAGTAGAGGCCAATACATTCGAAGGTCGGCACAGCCGTTTGCGCCCATGTGAGGTCAGGCCAGAGAGCCATGAACACGGCCAACAGGCCGCAGAACAGAGGACAGCACGCGTGCCTGTCCCTTGTCTCGTGTCCTTTGAGGTTCAGCGAAAGCCCCTGATTCACATTCCGGCCGATTTGCTCCGACATCATCGAGCCTCCTTTTCTTTCGTTACCTATTCCTGCCCACGTACGGGCGACATCGCAACTATCGTGAAGAGTCTGGCGTGCCAAGAGAACGGGACCGCTTCCGGCAACTTTTGGGCACGCGTGCGACTGGCGTTTGCCAGCGCCAAGCCGGTCTGGGCCATCTCTCCGGCCAACTCGATGATCTTCCATTGCCGCGGCAGACCCGTCACCTGGAGTTCATACGTGTCGGCCAGCGGGTCCTTCCATTCGGCGGGGATGGCGTCCAAGCCATTTCGCAGACCCAGCAGACAACCGACCGTGCCGGCGTTGCAGTCGGTGTCGAAGCCGCACATGGTCGCCAGGCTCACCGACTTGCGGAAGTCGCCTTCGCCGTACAGCAGGCCCACCAGCACGCTGAACGTCTCCGGCAGGATCTTCGGCGCGAAGTCCAAGGGATAGCGATACGGGCGTCCCGCCGGCGGCTGCCCGTGCAGCGGTTGTCCCCGGGCATCGCGCAACTGCGGCGCCGTCCAGAAGCCGGCCTCCCAGGCCTGCTTGCCCAGCACGGCGTTTTCCAGGACGATCGTCACGCGCTGGCCCGCCCACGGCTTCAAGTCGAAGGTGAAATCCTGCCACTGCGGCTGGCCATTGACCCAGCGGATCGGGTATTCCTGCACCTTGTCGGCGATCCGCACCCGCAGGAGCCAATCGACGCTGGCGGGATAGTCGTTGCAAGCCACCCCCAGCTTCAGGCTGGCGCCGCCGGAGGGAACGGTCAGCTCGGTGGTCAGGCAGGCCGGTTCGGTGTCGCTGAAGGGGTGGCTGCGGAGGACACTGTTTCTGCCCCGGTAGGTTGCGAGGACCTCGGCCTCGGGCCAGCCACTGGTCTCCACCAGCCAGTCCGGGCTCCAGGCGGCGAACTGCTGCTCCAGCGAGCGGTCGCGATAGAGGTCCACGAAGCTCTGCCAGGTCTTCTCCCAGTCGTTCGGCTCCTCCTGATGCCAGCGGATCACGTCGTCGATCAGCCGGGCCAGGACTGAGTCGGCCGGGACCTGCTGGCGGGCGACGGCGATGGCCTTGGAGAGATTCGGGTCCGTCATAAGGTGGCTGGCCATTGCAGCGACAAACTGCGCGGCGTAGACGCCGTTGCCGACGTTGAAGACGTTGGCATCCCGGGCGGCGTAGCCGGCGGCGCGGGCCGGGTCGCCGGGCGCCAGCATGCCCCAGATCTCCGCCCGCATCTGGGCCGCGATCCATTCGGCGCGAGCAGACCCCGAGTTGACGGGCGGCTGCTTGCCGGCACGGAGCTGGGTCAACGCGTCGAGGAACTCCTTGCCGAAGCCCCCGCCCTGGAGATCGGCGTCCGGGAGGTGGGCGACCCACTCCTGGGCGATCTGGCTCATGGTGAAGTTCGGTCCGTGCTCGCGGGCGGCATGCCAGCCGAGAAAGGCCAGCGTCGTATCGTCCAGCGGCCCACGCGAAGTGGGCGGCTTGGGCGGGGCGCTCAGCACTCCGAACGTCTGCCGGATGCGTTCCTTGGGCCACATCTCCGTGGCCAACGCCCCCGAGCCGGCG
>Ga0315286_10002523_pt1 | contig 17093 bp, 18 predicted proteins | sample YL17G10_0_MG_FD_205038 | JGI IMG/M metagenome (GOLD analysis project Ga0315286, IMG submission 205038) | Sediment microbial communities from Yellowstone Lake, YNP, Wyoming, USA - YL17G10_0 | ecosystem: Environmental > Aquatic > Freshwater > Lake > Sediment | place: USA: Wyoming | collected...
TATAGCTATGTGACATAGAAATTGTAAACGGCTGGTCTGAAGCAAAAAAACTGATAAAGCAGACAGCAAGAATTTAATCAATAAGCGCATACTCAACTTTCAGAGGCTTATTCTTGATTGGATGAATCTCAAGAAATTTATTCCTTTTTTTAACAATTTTCTCCAATTCACTTTGTTCAGATGAGGGCAGCATCTTTTTACTGTCAAAAACCAATTCAGTTCTGAATTTAGCATTCTGGAAATAATCTGCAAGATCCTCAAAGGTTTTTGTAAATGTTGAAAACTGGAGTATATTGGGCATTTCAGTTATCTCATACTCTGGATCTTTGCCAACAGAGTAATATCTGATCAAAAGCTTTTTGCAGCTTGGTTTCTCGCATAGGAATAATTTGTCCAAATAATTCATTTTATTTGCGCCCCAATTTTATCCCTGTCCTAGGAACAGCCTGATAATTAAGATGAAATTTCTTCCATACAATGTCCTGCATAATCTCCTTGCTCTCTTTGAAACTATCATCTAATCTTTTTTGCAAATCTTCCTGATTTATTCCGTATTTAGGAAGCCTTTCTTTGGTAGGAGAATAAGTCTTCAGAGGCAATATCCATGTCTTCAGATAAAATCCATCTCCGAACATCTTCGCCCCTTTATCCATAAAGCTTTCAAGAGTCTTTGGATTGGGATCATAGATGAAAGGATATGCATCAATTCCAGCGCCAATCAAATCTCTAAAAGTATTCCATCTTTCTTTCTCAAGGAATGCAAATCTTTCATTTGGAACATTCTTTCCATTCTCTTTTTTGATCAATCCGCATGCATTAAGGAAACTCTCTGTGTCAGTTCCCTTGAATGAGCAGAGAAGTCCGAAATTATCATAATGTCCTATTTTCTCAAGAATATTATTCTCAGTTTCTCCTATCTGTTCTAAATATTGGATGTATTTCCCGTTAGTCAGATTAGTGTCGCCCTGAACATAGGCCTCAAGGCCTCTTTTCTCTATCTCTCTCATCACTTCAAGCCACTGCTCGACTACAATTGTCTGCTCTCCGCCAGAAGGCCGGAAATTATACAATGGACCTTTCTTCTTTTCCTCCTGAAATATATCCATTATTTCTCTTACTGAAAAGAAACTGTTTGAATCAGAAGGTTTTTTGTTGTGGTCATCAACATAGCACCACAGACAATTCAAATTGCATGCTTTCAACTGATAAATAAAAGTATTCGCCAAATCTTTCAAAGGTTTGTGTATGGAATTAAGCGCCCAGTAAGGCATGTCAAATTCATCGCCCAATGCCTTGAACACAGCTGCATTGTCATGATAATCCATTGGAGCAAGATTCTTCTTTGCCCGTTCTTCATCAGAGAATGCTTTGACGTTTATCTTGACTCTGCAGAAATCATTCACCAGCTTTGTCTTTCTCTCAATATCCATTCTCTGGCTTGAATCTGAGAAATCCGCAAGGAGGTATTTGTTCTCACCATTCTCATGCCTGAGTATTTTATCCCTTAACTGGAGGTTATATCCCATCCAGTCAAACTCTTTTGAAGCCATCAGAATATACCATTAAACCGCTTTAAAAGAATTTATGTATACTGACATCAGAAATGCAGAATATATTTCTGAATGCCAAGGAAATCTGGATTTTTTGGTTATTACAATCCAGAATTGACATTTGGCCGGTTAACATAGCCGCATTTGTTGCACTTGAATCCTTGAGAAGATGATTCGGTCTTCTGGCTTCTGCATACAGGGCATTTTTTCTTTTTCGGCTTTTCCATGTCGTAAATGGAAACATCGCACTTTAGGGCAAGTATTTTTAGAATGCTCGTGTTTCCATTTTCGAGCACTTGAAAATCTTTGATTTTCTGTGCAGGAGAGTTCTGATGAACTTCCCGCATCCTAAAAACCAAGGGCAGTTCAAACCACGCCATTTAGGGTGTGGTGCCCATGGTTTTTTTGATTTTAAGGCAGATTATAGTTTGGATATGAGAATTTTATGGCCCATCTTATGAAATCCTCATTATCCTTGAATTTTATGTATTCTTTATTGCTGTAGGCTAAGACGATTGAGCCTTCATTTGCGGAAATTCCATAATCGTCAAGATAAGAGTCTCTTAGCTCCCTTAATTTTTTCACTTCATCAGGCATATACTCTTTCCCGTCCAGTGTAGCAGAAAGTTTTACATGAGATTGATCCATAAAGCTGTAGGTGAAATCTCCGAGATAACAGAAGTTGGTTACATGAGTTGAGAGCAGGAGATTGTAGCATTTCAATGAAGGGTCGTAATAAAGTATTGATGAGAGGAAGGCATTTGTCCAGTCTTCGCAATCTCCTTCATGTTTTGCCAAAAATTCCGCAGGAGTCGCCCAATATTCATCTCTTCCATAGACAATATCATCATCCAGATAGGTGAATTTTGAATCCAATAATGAGGAAAGTTTTCCCAGAACATCTAGTTTTGAATCAGATGGATTATATATCAATTCTTTTACAACTCCTGCAGTCTCCTCAGGCCTTACAAAAGCCATAACTGCTCTTCCGCTTGGCACTCTGACATCTGTTTCATCAAAATCTATATAAAACTGCATAGGGCTGTAGCGTTTGAAATCTTCTTCTGTAAACATGCGCGGCGCCCAGCAGTAATCAAAAGAAAAATCCTTGCTTGCCCCAAAGCATTTCCCGTAATTGCCGTAAACGCACAAATCTTTGTTCACAAGCTTAAGATATTCCTGATAATTTAATTGCAGCAATCCTGCTTTAGCAGTTCCTACTTTAATGTTATCAACGCTCGCCTCTCCGCTGAGGCTGCAATTCGTTTTTCGGTCATAAAAATATAATCCAGTCATCTTATCTGCTTCAGCATATCCATTAAAATCTTCCAAGGACACAATAAAATCCATTTTGCCATAGCCCAAATAACTTTCAAGAAAATCATAGTCAAATGAATAATTTTTGTTCTGATATCTAGTTTTCAATGTGATTTTGCTGATGTTTAATTCTTCTTTTGGAATATTGATTCTTCCATCAATAACAGCACCCAGGGAAACATTGCCAGAAATCAATTCTCCGCTTAATGATTCATTCGTTTCATTTATATGGAAATAAAGCTGAAGCTCATTTCCACTGGTTTCCGAAACGCATCCATTCAAAAATAAGACAATGGCGATTATCAGAGAGATTACAAACAGACTGATTGCACGCCCCATTTTAAATAAAAAAAATCCCGGCGCCCAGATTCGAACTGGGGACCCCCCGGGTTCAGCATAGGCTGGCCGCATGTCATTCTTATCCCGAAGGAAAGTAGATGCGACGAATTTTTCTACAGCCGAGTGCTCTAACCATTGCTCCTTCTGTCGGTTTAACGACGAAAAGTCTGAGCTACGCCAGGATTTTATTAGGAGTAAATGGAGATTTAAATATCTTTTCCCATGATTTTTTCTTCCTAGGATAGAAAAATTCAGAATCTGGATATACTGTTAAAACTCACAAAGAAATATTTTAAGCTAAAACTTCAGGCTGAGGGGCAGAAACTTTTTCTTCAGCCAAGATGAAGATTGAATTTGATTTTGACTCTTTCATCATTCCTTTAGCTGTCTTGTAAGTGACTATGGCTGGAGATACTTCAAGCTGGCCAAGAACAGATACTTTGCTGTAAACAATGTATGAGAGCATCAACTCCTCCTTCTTTCCAATGTAAGGAATGTCCCAGATTATAGAATGTTTTCTGACTTCAGCAGGCTTTATTGTTCCGAATCTGTCCTGAAGCAATTCAGTGAATGGAGGGATAGACTCAATCACTTTAAGATTTGAAGACTCTCCGCCCTTGTTCTTCACGAATAATATTACCTTGGCGGCAAACTGCCCGCCTTTTGTCTTTACTCTCAATGCTTTCTTCTTGATGATTATCTGTTTCCTTGTTATAGCTTTGAATATGAAATAGCATGTGACCAATATAAGAAGTATTATCCATGGCCATGCATAATTAGTTGTTGTCTCTATTGTCAAAGTCTCGCCTGAATTGATTTTTCTTTCCCATTGGTAAACGTAATCTCCGCCTTCTTTGCTCACTGTGTCAGGCTTGATGTTGAATGAAGTGATCAAGCTCTGAATCATTGACCTGTTAGCAGTTATTATAACCGTAGTGGGAGTATTCCCGTCATTCTTTTTGGAAGAGATTATTTTTTCCATGAATGTTGAACTCTCAACATTCTGTGAAGATGTTATCTTGACGTTTGATTCAAGAATCAAATCTTTGACAAAGTCAAGCTCAGCTTCATTATTCACCATCATTGAAACTTTCAGATTATATGTGCCCGCTTCCTTTGACAGCTTATCAGAATCAAGAGGAATAACTATGTCCTGCACAGCCATTGGCTCTAAAGTAAAATTAGTAGCATAGTTCAGCAGAGTCGAATCAACATCCATATTTACATCCAAGCTTATGTTCTCTGAATTCTTGACAGTTAATGTTAGGGTATTATCTTTTATGTTTACTGAAGCAGGAGTTTCCAAGTTGATTACATCCTTCAAAGCGACTATTCTTATTATTAGATTATCTTCCTGTATTCCTGTGCTCTCGCCTTTGATGAAATATGTGAATGACCAGTCGCCAGAATATCTGCTCTTCTCGCTTTCCTTAGGGAATATTCTTACATTGATGACTTTGCTCTCTCCGCCGAATATTGTGTAAGGCCCTCTCGGGTATATCATAATATTAAGAAGCGTGTCTATTGTGAAATAATCTCCTTCTCCCTTGTTGGTTATGTTCAAATCAAATATTGCTGGAAGAGAAAGCTCCTTGACAACAACTTTTTGAATAGTTTTCTTGGAAATATCAAGGTCTATCGCAGAAACACAGCTCAATGAAAGAAGAAATGCTACTAATATTGAAAATAACCACCCGCTTTTCATGTTTGTAAAAAATAAAAATTATTTATATACTTTTCGCATATCAGGATCATCGTGCTCAATTCAGCAACAACCCCAAATCTCAGCGCCTGACACCTTCAAGTGCTAAAAATGCCTTTGTCTGGGAAGTTAATTCGTCCAGCTCCTCGGCAATTTTATCTTCGTAATTTTCAATTCTTCCGTAAATGACAAATCGGTCATATACTCCTCTTAAAAATTTCAAGAATGATGTCTTCTCCCACCTGTTCTCATAGTCTTTTTCAAGGAAAGCCGTCACTTTTATCTCGATTCTTCCCTTGTTTGCTTTGATTTTGATGTTGTCTTTGATAACCTCAACGCTAGTCATGCCGAAAATATTCCAATCAACCTTGAGAACAAATCTGAAATAGTCAGATATTTTCCTTCTTGCAATCCAGTGTATCTCGACTTCCTTGCCTTCAGGCTTCGCCTTCTCGGTGTAAGTCTTTTCTTCAACAAAATATTCAAAATCAGTAAGCCAGGCATACATAAATCGGTATACCTCTTTGTAATCAAAAATTCCGTCGTGATTTATCTTTCCTTCGCAAATCTTATCTTTTTCAGACATTATTCCTCTTTTACAAATCAAAAAAACCTTCCAGGCTTTTAGGACATTAACAACTATCGTAAGCTATCTGATTAAACGGAGAAACAGAGATTTAAATATATTTCCTTATTCAATGTCTTCGTCAGCATCAACGTCAATCTTACAGGTTTCGCATAAAAGCTTCCCTTCTGTGTTGTAAAGGATCCCGTAAGCGCCGCACTCTTTGCATTCTCCTTCTTTAATCCAGCTTTCTCTTCCTACAAGCGCGTTTCTTTTTCTGTTCATTTTGTCGTCTTCCTCTCTGACTTTCCAGTTTTGCGAGACTATCTCGAACAAACCCGGCTCTATCTTAAGGATATCATTTATCGTAAGCATTCCTATGACATTTCCCCTTACAGTAACTGGAAGCCAGCCTGATTTCTGGTTCTTCATCCTCAGCATGGCCTCAAAAATGTCTTTTGAAGGCTTGATAGTTGTGACTTTCCTAAGCATAATGTCAGAAACTTTGATGTTTGCTATGTCCTGTTTTTTGGTTAATGCCCAGATTATATCTTTCTCAGTCAGGGCTCCAATTATCTTTCCTTTCTCTGCTATTATGACTGTGCCGATGTCCTTTCTGGACATTGTTCTGGCGCATTCCTGTATTGTTGCAGTCGGCTTTATGCTGATGACATCTCTTGTCATTATATCCCCGACCTTTATTCCGATTTTCATTTTGTTTCCCTTAGCAGTTTGGGAGTCCAAATGGACTTCCTATTAACTACTATTAAAAAGCGAAAGCAAAAAGTATTTAAATAGGTATTCTATATGAAACATATAGGGTATATACATAGGCTATAAGGGAAAAATGGCTAAAAGCGAGCCGAGAAGGCTAATCAAATTTGGAAAATCATCTTTTGTGCTTAGCTTGCCGAAGGGCTGGATACAGAAAAATGGATTGAAGGGCAAGGATGTCCTATATGTTGAAGAGGAAAATAATTTTCTTAAAATAATCCCGAAAGAAAGAAAGAATGAAGTAATTGAGGAAAAAAAGGTGATTGATATTGAAGGCAAAACTTATGACGAAGTCAACAGAAGACTCATATCTGCATACATCAACAACTACACTGAGATAATTCTGAAAGGAAAAAATGAGATTGTAAGAAAGAATGTCAACAACCTGATGGACAAGATAGGCATTGAGATTGTAGAGCAGAACCAAAATGAGATAATCATAAAGGATTTCTTGAGCATGGAAGGGATTGAGATTGACAAAATCATAAGAAGGATGGATAACATGATAAGGAGCTTGTTTGATGACGTAAAGACAGGCCTTGAAAGCAAAGTTTTCAAGGAGTCAATCTATGATGAGATGATCAAAGTTGACAAAAACATCAACAAGATTTATTTCTTGATCTGGAAGATTGTCAAGAAAGGGCAGAAAATGCCATACTTCTTCATAGAAAAATTGAACATGCATCCTGAAGATCTTGCAAATATTCAATGGCTTACAATCCAGCTTGAATCAATCGCTGATGAGATAAAAAGAGTCGCAAAATTCCTTGTTAATGAAAAGCTTGACAAAGACAAGGCAGAATTCTCCAAAGTAATTCTGCTTATTGAAAATCATTATCTTGACATAATGGCTGCATATTACTCAAAAGATGTTGATTTGGCGCTGAAAGTCATCTCAAAAAAAGATTCAATAATGAAATCCTGCCTCAATCTCGCCGAAAAAAGCTCTTTTTACAAATTCGGCGCGATCTGCGAAAGATTGAAAACATTGACAGGATCAATCCACCATATTTCAAAAATAGTCGCCTACTAAAATGGAAATTCAAAAACAAAGCGAATACAGGAAGAATATTGCCAGAATAAAAAATATCCCGGAAGAAAGCGTGGGAAATTTCGATAAAGTTTCATGGCTTGAAAAAGGAGAGAAGGGAACTAAATCAGATGTTTACAGCATAGTCATAAAGACTCCGGGCGCAAAATCCGACCCACACATCCTCAAAGTGTATAACCGCGAGGCGATTGACCTGAGTGGAAACAAATCAATCTATGAAAGCTATATTGATGAAAAAGCAATGCTGACAACCGCATTGAGATATGAAAAGGTGAGAGAAATATTCCCTGCTCTTCAGAGCGATGATGATCCTTTCTTTGACAGCAACTGCGCGCTTCTTGTCAAAGAAGTTGAAATGAGGACCTTGGAGCAGATATTAGTCTCAAATTCCACATCGAAAGTCAATCCAATTCTCAAATCCCTTGAAACTGCCGCGAAGTTCAAGAATTTCGGAATGAAATATGTAAATGACATAGAAGCTGAAATAAAGAAATGCTCAAACGGAGTATACGAAAAAATAGAGAAAAAAACGCCTGAGCTTTATGCCTACAGTTTTGCAAAACATATGGGAATAGTCTCTCCAAAATCAAACAGGCTCAATGCACAGATGTTATTCCTTGATTCAGCGAGAAAATATTTTGATTTCGATTCATTCATCCTGAATGATTTTTATTCTTTTAACATCTCGCCAGACAGATTCATTGATGTCGGGGAGCCGAAAATAGGACCTCAGGCATTGATGTTAGGCTGCCTGCTCGGATATCCTACTGTTTTTAATATTCTGAAAAAAGAAAGCATCAGCATGGATTATCTCGTGAATCATTTCACTGAAAGATGCCAGGATTATATGGACAAAGACAAGCTTCTGAAAGGAACGCTTCTTGGAGGTATATACGGAAATATAAGATGTGCAGCCGGAATAAAGACAAGACATCCTGAAGACAAGGACACAATAAAAGAATTAATTTCAATTGCAGTCGTCCAGGCTGAAAACCTTTATGACAAGGACAAGACCAGCCACAGATTATTCTCTCTTTTAAATAACATGGAGGCAAAATGAGCTTAGAAAACAATCTTGGATTTGGAAGCAGAGAAGAGCTGGATGACATAATGAGGGCTATAATCGGAATTGAAGAGCATACAGTCTCGCCATATAACGAAACTAAGAATATGGAAATCGTCTCAATAAACCCTATCAACACTTTTCATGAAAATTCAAATATGTACGCCTTGGCTGCAAGAGTAAATCTTGGAGAAACAAGGCCTTTGATGGATTTCACAATAAAGGAATACAAAAAAAATTTCGAAAAATATGGCGAAGAAAAATGGCTGTTTACAGTCTCAAACGAGCTTATAGGCGAGCAGGAATATCCTTCAACAAGAGGAAGAAAGATAAGATTCATGCCAAAGAATCTTTCTGGAGCTTATGCTGATCTGCTTGAGAAAAAGAATCTTTTTGTGACTGAATCTCTTCCAGAACTTAACCTCTGGGATATGGCATTCGAAAAAGAGATATTCTGGGATAAAATCTCTCCAGCATTAGATTCTGCCATGGTTCTTATGGATTATGTAGCTTACAAGCTCAACAAAGATTATCTCCCTTACAAATTGAAAAAAGAGACAGACAACATCTCGGTCGGAGAATCAAACTTCAAGGAGCTTAATGAAGAATACACAAAACTCCTGAAAAATGGAGATCATAAATTTATAATGCAGCTGCTGGACTATGCCTGCAAGAATCATCTGCCTTATGACAGTAATAACATGGGTTTGGGGCAGGAAAAAATAAATCTCGGACAGAACAACACAAGGGGCGTTTTCGGCGGTGAACTACTGAAAATGCCAAGAAGTGTTTATCTCGGGGGATTTTTCGGCCATCCTTTCATATACTCCCAAATAGGCGACATAGAATCAAAAGTTTATGAAGGTTACATGGGAAGAAGAAAAGAATTTGAAAGAAAATATAATGATATGGGGAAGTATGACATTTCACCTGAAGAATTCAATACTGGATTTTACCTCGGAGCAGTCTGCTTCAACCAGGACAGAATATCAACATTAAACGAGATTCTGCCAGAATATGAAAATAATTCTGAATGCAAAGAGAAAATTCTGAAAGAAAAAAGGACATTGACAGAAACTCTGCCTTCTCAGATCGACAAAATCAGAACATATGTCGATGAAATATTCGAGATAGAAAAAATGCAGAAAGTTTAATTTAAAATTAATCGGTTTCTTCGTCTTTGCAGTCTTCACATATCGCTCTGCCGTCAACATCATAGAGAATTCCAAAAGAGCCGCATTCTTCGCATTCGCCCTCTTTGCTCCATACCTCTCCTGAAGCCATGGCAGATCTTTTCTTCCTCAATCCTATTGCCTTCATCTTTTCAGATTCTTCCCTTATAGGCGTGAATTCCTTAACAATTTCAAAAAGACTTGGCTCTATTCTTAGAATATCTTTTACAGTGAGCATTCCGATTACTCTTCCTTTCACAGTGACTGGAAGCCATCTGACTTTCTTCCCTTTCATTTTGACAAGGGCATTGTACATGTCCTCTGATGGAGAGATTGAAACGACATTTTTTGTCATGATTTCTTTTGCCTTCAATTTTGCAAGATTCTTGTTTACTGCAATAGCTTTGATTATATCTCCTTCAGTTATGATTCCCTTGAGATGCTGGCCATCTTTTACAATCAAAGATCCGACTCTTTTAGAGATCATTTCCTTTGAGCATTCTGCAGCGGACATTTCAGGAGAAACAGAGATGAAACTTCTGGTCATAACATCACCAACTTTAACGCCGATCTTCATGATATAGTCATGGATTTTGTCTTTTTATTCTTTACGCTATATCTTGCAGTCATATTATTGACCTTGATGTCAGCGTCAATCAAATAATCTGACTAAAATTTATATACATAATACCAGAATAGTATCTCATGCTAAATGAATTCAAAAAGGATATGAACAAGCTAAAAAATCCAAAGAAAGCCAAACTCCTTTCAGGATTCTTCAAAACAGGAAAGGGAGAATACGGCGAAGGCGACGTTTTCTTGGGAATAATGGTGCCGCAGCAGAGGGAAGTCTCAAAAAAGCACAGATATCTTTCATTAAATGATTTACAAGTTCTTCTCAATTCAAAAATTCACGAATACAGATTAACTGCACTATTCATTCTCATATACCAATACCAAAAAGCTGGAAACAAAAAGGCGATTGTCAACTTTTATCTGAAAAACACGAAGAATATCAACAACTGGGACCTTGTTGATCTCTCAGCTCCCAGAATTCTTGGAGATTATCTAATCAGCAAGGATAGAAAAATACTTTACAAGCTTGCAAAGGGTCATTTATGGGATAAAAGGATTGCAATCCTTGCTACTTTCGCATTCATCGCAAAGAAAGATTTCAATGATTCCCTGCGCATCGCGGAAATTCTTCTGAAAGACAAACATGACTTGATTCACAAGGCAGTCGGCTGGATGTTGAGAGAAATTGGCAAAAGAGACCGGATAACTGAAGAAAAATTCCTGAAAAAACATTGCAAGAATATGCCAAGAACAATGCTGAGATACGCAATAGAGAAATTTGACGAGAAGAAAAGGGGATTCTATCTTAAGCAATAAGCAAAAATATATCTTCACTATCATTTAATCAGGCATTGAAGTCAACTGCCTGATAATCTTTACAGCAGATATAACCTCTATCATAGAAAACTTTAAAAGAACAGCAAAGAATATACCTTTAGGCTAAGAGGCGATAAGTCCATACACCATGGCGCAAGATAAACAACCGATTTATATTCTACCTGAAAATATCCAGAGAATGATAGGCAGAGACGCACAAAGAAATAATATTCTTGCAGCCAGAATGGTTGCTGATACTGTAAAAACTACCCTTGGACCTAGGGGAATGGATAAAATGCTTGTTGATTCCATGGGGAATATTACCATAACAAATGACGGAGTCACAATCCTGGAGGAAATGGAGATTGAGCATCCAGCAGCCAAGATGCTTGTTGAAGTCGCAAAAACACAGGAAGATGCTGTTGGAGACGGAACTACAACCGCAGTCGTTTTAGCCGGAAAATTGCTTGAGAATGCAGAAAAACTTCTTGATCAAAAGATTCATTCTACTGTAATCGCGAAAGGATATAATATGGCTGCTGAAAAGTCCTTAGCAATATTGCAAAGAATCTCAACAAAAATAGGCAAGGACCAGCAAAAATTGAAAAGCATCGCAATGACTGCGATGACTGGAAAATCAGCAGAGACTGCAAAGGAAAAATTTGCAGATATTATTGCAAAAGCAGTCTCTCAGGTCATGGAGCAGGATGAAAGAGGAGTTTCAATTGACTTGGACAATATCAAAATCGAAAAAAGAAAGGGCGATGGAATAGAAGACACTGAACTGATTGAAGGGATAGTTTTGGACAAGGAGAAAGTTCATTCTGACATGCCTTCAAATGTAAAAAATGCGAGAATCGCATTGCTGGATATTGCTTTGGAGATAAAAGGGCCAGAGACTGACACAAAAATTTCTATCTCCACACCTGAACAATTCCAGGCATTCCTTGACAAGGAAGAGAATATGATTAAGAATATGGTTGAGAAAGTCAAGAAAAGCGGTGCAAATGTCTTGTTCTGCCAGAAAGGGATTGATGATATTGCGCAGTATTATCTGACAAAAGCAGGAATCTATTCAGTCAGAAGAATTGCAAAATCTGATTTAGAAAAGCTTTCCAGGGCAACAGGAGCAAAAATAATCAGCAATCTTAATGAATTGACTGCGAATGATCTGGGAAAATCGGCAATAGTCGAGGAAGTCAAGAAAGGAAGTGAAGGGATGACTTATGTCAGAGGATGCTTGAATCCTAAAGCATTGACAATTTTAATCCGCGGAGGAACAGAACATGTAATCGATGAGATTGAGAGAGCAATCAAAGATGGATTGGGCGATGTCGCAGCAACTCTGCAGGATGGAAAAATAGTTGCTGGCGGAGGAGCGATTGAAATTGAGCTCGCAAGGCAATTGAGAAAAGAAACAAATGTCAAAGGAAGAGAGCAATTGGCGATCGAGCAGTTCGCCGATGCAATCGAAGCGATTCCAAAAATCCTTGCTGAAAACGCAGGAATGGATCCAATTGATGTAATCACAGAGCTAAAATTAAGACATGAAAGAAATGAGGTTCATGCAGGCTTGAATCTTTTCGAAAATAAAATCGAGAACACAATGGCCAAAGGAATAATCGAGCCCCTCAAAATAAAAACCCAGGCCATAAAAAGCGCGTCAGAAGTTGCAATCATGCTTCTTAGAATTGACGACGTCATTGCCTCAGGCAAACCCGCCCCATCAAGAATGCCAATGGGCGACGAATATTGATTCTAATTTTTATAAAATTCTCCAATAGGTTCAATCATTCTTGAAGTCATCGCTTTGTTTAAATATATGTTTTGTCTGAGAATTTTATGGCCAAAAAATTGAAACACAATTTTAGGGCCCTTAAAACCCGGAAGTTTTAATGGCAAACAAATATGTCATGATTTCAATGGAAGATGATTCAGTGAAACATCTTGCAGGAGTTTTAGGAAATAAGACTGCAAAAAAGATATTAGATGTTCTTGCTGAAAAGGAAATGTCAGAGAATGACATTGCCAAAGAGTTGGGTATTCCAATCAACACGACTGAATATAATCTGAAGAAATTAGTCTCCGCTGGGTTGATTGAGCCATCCAAAGCATTTTTCTGGTCTGTTAAAGGAAAGAAAATCCCAGTTTACAAGATTTCAAACAAAAGTATTATAATTTCTCCAAAAAAGAGAATGGGCATCGGCCTGCTTGCTACATTAATTGTATCGGGACTTGCTGCAGGAGCATTAAAATATTATGAAGCAAGCAGATTGCTAATCACTGCTTCTCTTCCAACCACAACGCCAATGCTTGGAGCAGAAAAAGCAGTTGCAGCAACTGGAGATATTGCAACAGCGGCCAATGCATGTCTAGGAAGCGCAGCACTCTGGTTCTTTGGCGGAGCATTATTCTCACTAGTGATTTATTTAATTATTCAAAAAATTGTAAGGGGGTCAAATTAAAACTAATATGGCAGACAAATCAATACAAATAACGCTGATTATAGCGGGAACTGTATTGCTGATCGCTTTATTGGGCTATGTTGCATTTTCGCAGTTAATGCCTGAAAGAGACGTTGTTAACGTCAACGGGGTTTCAGAGATTAAAACAATGCCTGATTTATTCACAGTATATATCAATGTGGATACAAATGGAACTACTGCAACAGATGCAAAAGACAAGAATGCAGAGATTTCTGATAATGTTCTAACTGCTTTGATAAAGTTAGGTCTTGAAAGAGCAGATATTGCAACCCAAAATTACAACATCTATGAAGACACTATCTGGACTCAAGATGGAATGAAGAAATTGGGATGGAAAGCAAGCAACCAACTGAAAGTCCAGTTAAAATCTGACGAAATGGACAAGGCAGGAGACATAATAGATGCTGCAGTTGACAATGGAGCCATAATCAACTACATCAATTTTGAATTGAGTTTAGAAAAGGAAAATGAGTATAAAGCTCAGGCTCTGACTCAAGCAACTCAGGATGCTAAGCTAAAGGCTCAGGCGATTGCAACAGGACTTGGAAAAACTGTCGGAAAAGTGGTTTCAGTCTCCAATATGGATTGGGGATACAGCCCTTGGAGAATGTATGACGGCGGAATAATGGCAACTGCTTCAGAAGCAAAAGCTGCAGTAACTAGCATACAGCCAGGAGAACAGACAGTTTCAGCATCAGTTTCAGTAACCTATAAGTTGGCTTAAATTTTTTATTTCTCTGAGTTCATCAGAACGAGGAGTGTCCGAAAATGAATAATTTTCGGCATTTTTTATTTTTTATAAGCCAATTTATTATTTTTTAGAATTAGAGTTTTTTAGGCAATTTTTTCAGAGAGATATCTCCAGAATTCATAATTATAATATCTCTTTTTTTCATGATTCTGTTTGTAGCTTTCAATCACATATCTTATGTATTTTATGTTGACTTTTTGCAGAACCATTTTATACTGGTCTGAAAGAATATCCATTTTTCTCTGACTTTCCAGACCTTTTTTAAGGACATCTGAAATGGGGGATATATTTCTGAACACCAAGGAAATCTGGGATTTTTTGGTTATTATAATTCACAATAATTCTTTTATATCCTAAATTCTCCAAAAGATTATGGGAAACGATGGCAGCGGCGCAAGGAATGACCCGAGATTTTCTTATAACAATAAAAAGATAGGCTATAACAATCTGAGAAGAAACTTTAACACTTCTCCAAGACCCTGGAATAAAGTAGAAAATCATAATTCCCCATATCTTCATGAAATGAAGCTGGAAGATCTTTTGACTGAGAAATTCAAGCCTTGCGGCAGCAATTGCCTTATGAAGAACACGCCATATGGTCAGGTATGGTATGAAAAGCAGAAGAAGCTTTTCGGCTATGCTTACATAAGAATCAAATAATTTGTTCTAATTGATTAACTCAGACTAAAAGATATAATTTGGGTAAGCTGTCTTATTGAACACTTATTTGATATATGCGTCGGCCGGGAATCGCACCCGGGTCTCAACCTTGGCAAGGTTGCATACTAACTACTATACTACCAACGCATGGTGGACCCAACAGGAGTCGAACCTGTCTTCTATCCGTGTAAAGGATACGTCTTAACCGATGGACGATGGGTCCTCATTTATTTCAAAAAGAAGATGATATTTAAAGCTTTTTCAGGCAAGATTTAAATATCTACTCCAGTATATATTTTACATGTCAAACGATGAGGAAAAGAAAGGAGCGGAAGAGCTCCTTAAGGGAAATGAAGAGAAGAAAATAGAGGAAATCCCTGAAAAAGTCAAGAAAGAGATGGAGCAATTGCAGGAAAAATTAGGCTCATTCAGAAAAGAAATCATAAAAAAATTCCCATTTATATCATCCCTCGGCTTAATTCCTCCGCAGGCATCAAAGCTGTTTGAAGAGGAAGAAGACCAGAAAGAGAAATTCATAAGGATTGCATTGATAATTCCCGAAGAAAAGGGAAAACAGCTTGGAAAATTAAAGGCAGAAGCTGTAAAATTGATACAAAATATCAAGCCAAAGGTCTGGATTCACTTCTATACTCCTAACATGCTCTGGGAAATGGCCTCAGACGGCAAACAGGACATGCTTGAAGCAATATCCATGTCAATGCCGATGTTTGACAAAGGATTTTTGGGCGCTTTGCGAGTCGCATCCATACACAAATCTTTGTGCCTCAAAAAATTTGAGAAATATATTGTCTCCTATGTTATTGCAGGAAGTTTAGTCCGAGGCGAGGCAACTAAGACATCTGATATTGATGTTTTCATTGTCGTAGATGACACTGATGTTAAAAGAATGTCAAGAGCTGAGTTAAGAGACAAATTAAGAGGAATAATCTATGGATATGCAATGCAGGCGAATGAATTGGCGGACGCGAAGAACAAATTATCGCCCCAGATTTATATTTTGACAGAATTCTGGGAAGGAGTAAGAGAAGCTCATCCTGTTTTCTTCACATTCATCAGAGACGGCGTTCCATTGTATGACAGAGGAACCTTTACTCCTTGGAAATTGCTTTTGAGAATGGGAAAAATCACGGGAACACCTGAAGCGATTGACAGATTCCTGACTTTAGGAGAAAAAGTCGATGAAATCGTAAAGCACAAGCTCAATGACATAGTTACCGAGGATATTTTCTGGAGTGTAACAACCCCAAGCCAGGGAGCATTAATGATGTATGGATTGGCTCCGCCTACTCCAAGAGAGACAGTCGAGCTGATGAGAAAAATATTCTATGAAAAAGAAAAGCTTCTTGAGAAAAAATATGTAGATTTCCTTGAAAGAGTTGTTACGTTATACAAGGGATTTGAGCATGAAAAGGTAAATGCAGTTTCAGGAAAAGAGATTGATGAATTAGTCAAGGGAGCAAAAGAATATATCAAGAGATTGAAAGAAGTTATTGATGAAGTCGGAAAAAGAAGAGGAGAAAAGACTATCCGGCAGCTTTACACTGACACTATGACTTTATTGCAAAGCCTTCTTGGAAAAGGCTCTGAATCCCAGCTTCTTGATAAATTCGAAAAAGAGATTGTCGATCAGGGGACAATGTCAAGATCAAGCTTGGACATCATAAAGGAGATTTTCAAGTCAAAAAAAGATTATGAAAAAGGCAAGATGTCCTCAAGAGAAATTGAAAATGTCAGGAGAAATGGCTTGATGTTAGTTTCAATGCTCACTGAATACGGCCAGAGAAAGAAAATGATTGAGATGGACAGGGCGCAGTTCACAATAAAATTGAACGGCAAGGAAGGAGAATTATATTTCACAGGAGAGGACGCTTTCCTTATTGCAGACATAAAAGCCCCTGAAATAAAAAAGATTGATTTGAAAAAAGGAAAAATCTCAAAATCAAGCAGAGAAGAATTGGATGAAATTCTGAAAAAGATTCCAGAGCATCTTGTCCTGACAAAATCAATGATTGAAAAAATTGAAAAACTGGTTGGAAAAATAGAGATTATCTTCTAATTTCTAAAGCTTTTTTATATTTTAATTATATTTTTGTGGGGCAATGACGTCAAAGCCCGTGATCTTGACTGACATTTCACTTTTTATGCTGAGTTTTAATCTTCGCTTCTAATCCAGCCTTCTTAATTCTGCCTTCTTTATTTATCATCATTCCATCAGCGGAACATTGGTCAATATAACCAAGAAGATAAAAA